>Ga0233438_10000037_pt1 | contig 174413 bp, 154 predicted proteins | sample SI_123_September_FD_182720 | JGI IMG/M metagenome (GOLD analysis project Ga0233438, IMG submission 182720) | Seawater microbial communities from Saanich Inlet, British Columbia, Canada - SI_123_September2016_10_MG | ecosystem: Environmental > Aquatic > Marine > Inlet | place: Canada: British... | reverse complement strand
TGGTTTAATGAACTCTCTTAAAGAAATAGAAGTAGTTGAAGAAGCTGCTGAATAATATTATCTTTTAAAATATATTATAAACTTATAATACTAAAACAAATCCCTTCACACTAGTGAGGGGTTTTTTCTCACTTAGTATCTAGACACTCAAAAAATATACCCAAAAACATCAAAACTGGCTTACAAAGCATCTAAATAGCTCTTATAAGGTAGAACAGGTATTCTATGTAACAGAAAGAGACAAGGGAGATTACAATAACCTACATGTTCGTATGCTTATTGGCACTAATACAGACATGACCTATAAAGAAGTTAAGTATGGACTTGGGAATGTTTCTATTGGAGACTATCAACCAGTCTATTATAGTGAGACTGTATGTAAGTATGTAACTAAGCATATTGGAAAGTACGTGGACTATGACATTGTTTTAAAAGCTAAAAAACTGAATACTCTTGTTGCTGTATTTTGAGGGGTGGGGTTTTTAAATCCACTTTTCTTTTTGGGGTAGCGCTTGTATAATAATATATTAGCTAAACCCTAGGCATATCCTCCTCAGTAAGTTCTTCAATACACTTTACCAAGATTACAAGCTACTAATGAAGTAAGTTAAGACTTGCCGTTGTTTATTAATTAAGTTCTTGGATTTGTGATTCTTTAAAAATAGTTTAAAAAAACAGAGCAAATATTTAAAGATTCATAAAAAAACTAAATTTTAAACTTCAAAATTTTGAAATAAATTGGTCGCTTTTTAATATTTGCTAAACTATAATCATAAACTAATAAAAATGAAAAAAATATTTCTAATAACTATTAATGAGTGTTTTATTATCATGTGATAAAGACGATATTCAAAATACTGTTCAATATACCTTAACTGTATCAGCATCCGAAGGAGGGACTATTTCAACAGAGGGAGGGACATATGACGAAGGGACTGAAGTAACTATTACTGCAACACCAAGTGAAGGTTATTTTTTTGCGGGATGGGAAGGAAATGACTCCACAAGTGAAAGTCTAACAATAACTTTAAATTCAAATCAAACATTTCAAGCCCTTTTTGAATTAAATCCACTTGACCCAATAATTGGTGTTTGGTATGGTTCAGGGTCATTTACTAATCAATTTGATATTCTCGTAAATTTTGAAACTACACTTACATATGTTGGTTCTGGGTCTGCCACAAATGAATCTATTTTTACTGGTGATTTTAATCAAGATGGGAATACACAAACCAATAATACTACAACAGAATTTTCATGGGAAAACACATCACCTGGTCCTGATTTTAATTCATTAAGCTATACCTATAATAATTCTACAACCAACCAACAAACAGGAGTAGTTAGTACTAATGCTTTTATATGGGATTTTGCTGAAGATTATAATAGTGCTGTCACAACTACAGAAGCCGGAGTAATTAATAATTGGATAAGAAAATAAATTTTTTGAAGTTCAAAAAACAGAATACTCGGTAATTCTGAGGATTTTTTTGTACCATCGTCAGCTCGATAATAACCTGAAGAGCCTTGAAATCAACTTTAGTGGCGTTTTCTATTTACTCGCTTTTCTTAAAGTAGTATTTACGAACAACCATATAAGCACCAAGACCAAAAATAAAAGCACCTGAAGGATAGCCATTAAACTTGAAGCCATTACTTAAAAAATGATATAATATGAGAAGTAACCCAATTGATGTATAAACTTCAGCTTCGTTTTTTTTGAAAAATCTCTTCATATTACAAAAATATAAAAGACAATTGGTTAATCACTGAAGTGACTAACCTAAAATAAATCAAAACCCAAACCTAAACCCTAGGCATATCTTCAGTAAGTTCTACAATACACTTTACCAAGAATGAAGCAAGCTACTAATGAAGTAGGGGAAGACTTGCCTTTGTTTGTTAAGTAAGTTCAGGGTGTTATTTGTATATTTATATGATACCTAAATTTGAATTAAATGAAAAAACTAATATTTTTTTATCTATTACTTACAACATCTTTAAATGCTCAAGAAAAAATACAACTTGAATATCAAGAATGGGGCTTAAAATCCTACAAAGAAAACAGGGTTCTTGTTTCGGAGCAAGAAGGTATTTGGTTGGATAATATTTCCGAGCCTGAAATGGATATCTACAGAGCAAAAGGAAATTCGATTACAGACAAGGCGATGATTATTTGTCCCGGGGGTGGGCTTTTTTTTAGCGCGTACGAGAAGGAAGGTGTTAAACTTGCAAAAAAACTATCATTAAATGGGATTACCTCAATAGTACTGAAATATAGAACTTATCCTCGAAAGGGTTCAGTAATTGATTGGACTAAAACGATTTGGGACAAACCTCAAATGGCAATAGATAGTGCTAAAATCATTTTACCTTATTCTTCAAAAGATGCTATGGCAGCAATAGAAGTTATGAGGATAAATGCAGCAAAATATAATATTAATCCAAATAAGATTGGTTTAATGGGATTTTCCGCAGGAGGGGCAGTAACTATGGAGACAGCTTATAACTCAACCAAAAAAAATCAACCAAATTTCATAGCTCCCATTTACCCTTGGATGGATATTGTTGAAAAACAAGAAGTTCCTGATAATAGACCTCCAGCATTTATTACTTGTGCGAATAATGACGAATTCAAAGAGATACCTGCGTCAAGTGTTCAAATTTATCGTGATTGGATTGAAGCAGACGCAAAAGTAGAACTTCATATGTTTAGCGAAGGAGGTCACGGTTTTGGGATGAATGAATTAAATTCACCAGTAGACAAATGGTCACAATTATTGATTGATTGGATTCTTTCTCTATGAGTCACATTTTTTAAATCATCGGCATATCCTCTTCATTAAGTTCAGGTATTTCTAATCCCCTTAAATAAGTCAAACTAACATTTATAGATGAGTGACCCATTGCCTTTTGTAGCTTGGTTATACTCCCTGTTCTTTTAAAAATATCTATTGCTCCTGAGTGTCTAAAAGAATAAAGCGTTTGGTCATGTTCGATGAGTTTAGAAACCCTCTTAAAGCGGCTCCAAAGAGTCTTAAAATAGTCCTCATTAAATTCAATAGGGGTATTTGTAAAGATGTTATTTTCCTTTTTGCCAATGGATAGTTGTTCCCTAATAAATTCTGGCACAGGCACTATTCTATTACGTTTTGATTTAACCCTATCTCCTCCAATTGAAATATACATTAAATCATCACTAAAGTCTCCCCATCTTAATTGCCTTACTTCTCGATGAGGTCTTAACAAACAACCAAAGGTAAATAAGCAACATAAATATAGATTGCCATTAAAGCTTTTAACCTCATCTAATAGTAAACCAATATTATCAATCGGTTTATGAAGTTTTTCGGTCTGTTTTCTGGGCTTCAGAGAGCTTATTTCTACTTCAAAGCCATTATCCTTGAGATAGTTCAAAAGAGCGTTTAGATGGCGTCTAATTGTATTAAAACTAGTTGGGTTTTTATACTTATTAAGATACTTGTTTGTGAATTCAATAGGTATAGTTTTATGGAAGATTACTTGCCCTCTTAATTCTTTAGAAATAGATTCAATAGCCTTCTTATAGTTGACTGAAAGAGGTTCACTTAGCTTCTGAGAAACTAAATAGTCAAAAAGTTCCAATTCATTTTTTGGCACTTGATTATCGAAAGAATAATTATTGTTTTCCAGATAGTCATATACCTTTTTAGCTAATAGTTCTGCTTTAGCTTTCCTCTCTTTTAAAGGGAAGTCGTTAGGTCTAAGTTGACTTTTAATCCTCTGACCATTTAGTAATCGTATTCGTTTTGATTTTAGAGTAAATTCAATGAAGTATTCACCGTTAGCTTTACGCTTAACTTTTGGATAAGACAATTCCATTTTGGCACGTATTTGGCATTTTACAATTAGATTAAATCGTAAAATATTCTAGATGCCTATTATTACTGGTATTAAGAGAAGGAGAATTGAGTTTGATAATTTGACTGCCAGTCAAGCGCTCTAGCCAGCTGAGCTACATCCCCATGTAATTTATTGCAAGGGCTTTGATGATTTAAAGAATTCAGCAAACGCTCTATTTACATATAAATTTACGTATTTATCGAAAAAGACTCTCTTTTTGTGTAAAATGGTATTTTAATATTAAGTTCAAATGTAATAATTAAATCGATATCTGTAAAATGTGTAAACTGCACACTTTGGGGTATTGAACATTATGAAGCTCGTATTTAAAAAGGGATCTAAATACCTTTGGATTATCAGTATCATCTCTTATTAAGTTGAGTTTATTTAATAGTGACGTGATTGATTTAACGTAATATGAATACTACTTGAGTTGAGGTATCTGGATTCAGAAAATCAAAAGGTTTTGAATCTCTTAAATTTTATATATTTAGTTGAACAAAAAACCTTCATATAATTGGTTTAATTTATTAATAAAATAGAATTCAAAAATGAAGACTTTAAAATATGCAGTCCAAGAAATTTTATTAGTTTTTATTGGTATTTCAATAGCTATTCAAGCTAATAATTGGAATGAATCTAGAAAATTTAAAGAAGAGCAAGGAAGGTTTTTAGTAAGTCTCCTTGAAGAATTAAACGAGGATTTAGACAATATAAATAATAAGATTGGACAGTTTTCGGAGATAAATGATCTCATAAAAAATGGAATATTTTTACTCAATAACAACACTCTTGATGAGAGTGAAACTAAGATTTTAAACCGCTCAATAACAGCCTTTCCAATTCTCACACCACTTAGTAAAAATGTAGAACGAAATAACTTGGTTATATCTAATGGTATAATTAAAAATAAAATCATTAAAATAATGCTTCTTGAATATTATGAGAAAACTTCTTATTTCAAAGAAGTTCAAACTAAGTTTGGAGAGACTTTACAACTATTATATGTAAATAGTGTTAGCCCTTTGGTTAGGATAAATAGTCATTCTCAAGAAGAGATGCAATATTCTATCAAAAAATTGAATGCAAGTAATAATTTTCACAATGCATTTGATTTATCAATTGGGTACAGAGACACCTCAATAAATTTCCTAAATGAACAAAAAGATATGGTGGTAAACTTGATTAAAATAATTGAAGATAAAATTATCTAACCACTTGATAATGATCATTAAGCTAGATTAATATTTTTAATGGTGATTTGATTGATTTAACGTAAAATGAATGTTACGGAAGTGGAGGTAAAGGGTTTGATTAAAATCATCGGCATATCTTCTTCATTAAGTTCAGGGAGTAATATGTATATTTATGCTGTAAACCAAAACCATAAATAATGAGATTTTCTCTTTCTTTATTATCCATTTGTATTTTATCATTTATACTTATTTATAGCTGTTCAACTGAAGAAGAGACAATTACACCAACTGTTCAGACACCAGAACCCGAAGAGCAGCTAAAACAATACACATTGACAGTAACATCAGCATAAGGTGGAACAGTATCCTCAGAAGGAGGAACTTATGATGAAGGGTCTGAGGTTACTATCACAGCTTCCGCAAATGTGGGGTACAGATTTACAGGTTGGGAAGGAAATAGTTCTACAAGTGAAAGTCTAACGGTTACCTTAAATTCTAATCAAACTTATCAGGCATTATTCGAATTAATACCAATTTACACTTTAACTGTAACAACTGGTGAAGGCGGAACAGTATCAACTAACGGGGGAGAATTTGAGGAAGGTACAGAGGTTGAAGTAACTGCTATTTCAAACGAGGGATATAGGTTTGAAGGTTGGGAGGATTATGAATCAACTGAGACTAATATAGTGTTTACAATAAATTCTAATATAATTATTAGCCCGATTTTTATAGAAAAAGCATCTATACCATTTGATTGGACTACAAATCAATTTTGGGGTCAAGAAGTTGATTTTGATTTACATTTTGCGAATAATATTGATAATGAGGTTATTGAAAATACTAAAAGAGTTTTAAGTTTTATAACAAAATATTTTCCGAGATATGGTCCTATAGAAATCTGGTTTGCAGGAGACATTGAAAGCGTAGATAATTTTGCAACTAGATATGCTGATCACAGAAAGGCTAGAAATCAATTTTTTTGGGGAGACTATGAACAAATCCTTCAAAGAGCCAAAAATTATTTCTCTGAATTATCAAATTCTACGGATGCAGGAATTTATGGAGATAGAGACAATGGTTTTCATTTGATGCTAGTAGCTCCAAAACTTATTGAATGTGAAAATGAAGAATTTGACTGCTTTACTCTCGTTGCTTTTCACGAATATACCCATATAGTTCAAGGGGCAAATAATTCTGCGTTAAGGTATGATTTAGAAACGGCTCCTAATGGAATAGATTATCAAAAAAATTCTGGACCAGTTTTTTTTAAAGAAGGTTCAGCTCAATACTATGGAGAATACATTCCTAGAAAATTAAATTATGATGGGAAAGCTAATATTTTATCAGTTCAAAGTTCATCGCTTAGGGAAAGAATGGAACATTATATGAATGGAATTCAATCCAGCATCTTAGAATCAAGTTGTAATGATTTAAGTATATGGGATATAAACTATGATAGTAGGTCAACTTGTAGTCCCTATTATTTTGGCTTGTGGGGAACAGCGTATTTATTAAACAAAGTAAATAACCAAGAAGCTTTCTGGAAAACTTTATGGCCAAACGTTGACCAAATGGGCTGGAATGGTGCATTTGAATATACTTTTGGAATTACAATGGATGAATTCTATGAGGAATTTTGGGAGTTTTTAGAGCTCCCAATTGAACAACAATTAGAAATCATCCCTGATATTTAAATCATTTGCATTTCCTCTTCAGTAAGTTCCGGGATTTCTAATCCTATCAAATAAGTTAAATTAACATTTATAGATGAGTGTCCCCTAGCTTTCTGTAGCTTGGTTATACTTCCAGTTCTTTTGAAGATTTCTATAGCCCCTGAGTGACGAATGGATTCAAGTGTTTGACCTTGCTCAAGCATCTTTAATAGTCCTCATTAAATTCAATAGGTGTATTGGTAAAGATGTTTTCTTCCTTTTTGCCTACAGATAAGGGTTCCCTTATAAATTTAGGTACAGGTACTATCCTATTTCGTTTTGATTTAACACTATCACCTCCAATTGAAATATACTTTAAATCATGACTAAAGTCTCCCCATCTTAATTACCTTACTTCTCTTCTCCTTCAAATAGTTTAAAAGGGCGTTTAAATGAAGTCTAATTGTGTTAAAACTAGTTGGGTTTTTATACTTATTTATGAACTCAATAGGTATAGTTTTATGGAGAATGACTTGTAGCCTTAATTCATTAGCAATAGATTCTATTGTCTTTTTATAATTATGAGATTAGGGTTTACTCAGCTTTTGACCGACTAAATAATCATAGTACTCTAATTCATTTTTCGGTATTTGATTGTCAAAAGAAAAATTATTGTTTTCTAAATAGTCATAGACCTCTTTAGCCAATAGCTCTGCTTTGGTTTTCCTCTCTCTTACGGGGAAGTCGTTAGGTCTAGTTGACTCTTTATCTTTTGACCGTTTAGTGATCGTATTCTTTTGATTTTGAGTAAATTCAATAAAGTATTCACCGTTAGCTTAACGCTTAACTTTAGGATAAGACAATTCCATTTTGGCACGAATTAGGTACTCCCGTTAAATGTCGAGATTTTGAAATTCAAAAACTCCTGAACTTTCTCATTTAAAAAAGGATAGTCTTCACTAGTAGCTTGTTTCATTCTTAGTAGCGTTTATTGAAGAACTTACTGAAGATTTGCCTGTAGTTTAAAAGAAAACGCCACTATAAATAAATAGTGGCGTTAATAATTATAAAATATGTTGTTTTTAAAAAGTGAAATTATTCAACTTCTTCTTCAGAATCTGGCTGAATAGACATAATCATTCCAGTAGCATCAAAAAAGTCACCAGATTGAATAATCTTTCCTTCTTTTATTACGAAAAAGTGATAAGCGTCAACCGAAAAACTTTTCCCTGATGCATTACTAACCCCTTTCCAAGTACCGTAAACTCTTACGCTACCATCTGCCATAAGGGTTTCTTCATCTACACCCGGAAGCCATCTCGCGTCATTAAAAGAAACATCCGAAAAGTTTGACATATAGAAATTCCCTTGCTCTAAAACTTTTTCATATCCAACTATTCCAGCTCCATACATTGGAGATTGATGCTCAATTTTTTCATCGGTCATAGAAACAAAATTATCGTAGTCTGTTGGCGATTCATAGGAACTAAGATATTTTTTAGCTATTTCTTTATTCTCTTTAAATAATGACAGATCAGTATTTGAGTTACAAGAAATAAGTGTTGTTATTGCTAATGCAATAATTAAAATTTTTTTCATTTTGATTGATTTTTGGTTAATATGAGGCTAAGATAGAAAACTCTTTCTCTACTCCGTTTTTTTCTGGCAGAACTTACAGAGGATGACCTGCTTGTGATTTAAAAAAACCCCCAGTTTCAGCTGAAGGTTTTTAGTCGGTAGGATTAAAGAAATCTATTGAGCTGAAGCAGCAAAAGTAATTACATTAAAAATGGGAGAATATTTCCAACCTTCTGGATTATAGGAACCCATTTTAGATTTTTTTGCAACATCTGAAGGGAGTTTAAACCCAACTCTATATTTCATTAAATCTTCAAGGCTATCAAACATATCCCAAGTAGATACACTTGATGTGTTCATTCCAGTTGGAGCAATTTTTCTACCAACACCCCAATTAACCATTCCCATTTTAGACATATTTTTTGAAAAATGGTTTTTCCAAAGTGTCTTGTTCTCTGAAATGAAACCTGCTAAGTTTTTAGGACTTGCAAAATTAAATTGAATGTATTTTCCCATACTTTTTTGAATACTTACTTCATCTTTAAAGATATGTCTCGAGTCAGATACCCAAGTAAATTTAGAGCTTAACGCTTCTACAATTGCTTGTTCTTCTTTTGTTAAAAGGGAACTTGCATTATTCCACCATTGGTTTTTCGCACTAAGAATGGCTTCTACGTCTGAATTAGATTGAACAAACAGATAGTTTTTTCTTTCTTCATCATCAATATTGTCCATTGTTACTCTTTTTAAAAAGGCCCAAAAAGAGATATCTCCTTTATCAACAGCATTTTGAGCGACTTTTTGCATATATGTTTTTTGAACTGTTTCAAAGGCTTCAAGATCTCCTTCAACTCTCACAATATGCATTGAATAGATTTGAGATGCTTGAGCACTTAAAGTGACACTTACAATTAACAGAAGTAGTGTAAATAGTTTTTTCATTTTGATTGATTTATGGTTATTAATACTCAAACATAAAAAAAATAATTAATAAATCACAAATCCCAGAATCTATTATACAAACAAAGGCATGTCATCCCTTACTTCAATGGGTACTTGTTTCATTCTTGGTAATTTGAAGCATCATAAATAAATGTTTAATGCGATATTGGATTTAGTATTTGTCTGAACACCTCTCATTTTTTGTAGTTTTTCAGTGAAAGATTTTTTTAAAATTAATTCTACTTTCTTTCAAATGAAGTGTTAATGCAGTATCCGTCTTTACCTAATTAATTATAATTATTGATAATATTACAAAATGAATAACACGGGTTTAATATTAGCTGCATTGATTATTTTAATTGGAACCATTTCCTGTTGTATAACGTTTAATTAATCTTTGAGTTCTTGTACAAAGAAAGTGGTTTTAAAATTGTTGCACGCTAACCAATTTTATTGACAACAAGTCCAAGATGAATCACAGAGAAGAAAAAACTTTTGAGTACACACCTGTAAATGATATTTTTGAAAGGGAGCTAGTTTTGGATTATTAGGTGTCGGGAATATTCAGGATAGAAAATCATTTTTTTATTAGTTGCTTCTCTGGGGGGCTGGCGTCCCGAATGAAGGTATATTTCAAGAGAGTTTTTTTTTCTTTAAATTTAACAAATAATTAATCATAAATCAATAAACAATGAAAAGAGAAGTAGTATTAGGTCTGATGGGTATTTTTATCATGGCATGTCAAGGACCTGTTAAAGAAAGAGAAATTGGATTTCATCCCAATCAAGACGAAGATGTTAAAAATACAGGGTGGTATTTGGGAACACAAGAAGCAATTGATGTGGTAGTAGCCCTTGATAAAGTATGGAAAGAAAGAAAGTTTGATGAAGCAGCAACATTCTTTGCTGATTCCGTGAGAATTACACGTGCTAACGGGAAAAGATATGCTTCTGCAACTCAATTTTTGAATGAAATTGAAGCCAACGAAAACTCAAAACGAATTACTTGGGACCTAAGGTCAATTCATTCAGTAGATTTATCACCTGATCAAGGAGGCGAGCACGTTCAAGCAAATTTCAGAATGAAGTATACTGATTCTATTGGTAATGAAACCGAGTGGACTTCTATGGAAAGCTATTACGTTGTTGATGGCAAGGTAGTCTGGTTGAGTCAATTCAGACAAAATCCAATTCAAGAATAAAACAAAAAAAACCCTCCACTAAGGAGGGTTTTTTATTCATATCATTTACAGTTTTTGGGGAGTTTTTTTTCGCTAATCAAAAAGAAGTATCTTTCTTTTTTATTTATGAAATTAGGCTAAACAATGAAAAAGACCTTGTTTTTAATTGGGATATTCAATCTGTGTTTTCTTTTTTTAGTTGGCTGTACGTCATTGAAAAAAGAGCAAAAATCCAATTCCTCTACCCCTGAAGGGATGGTTTTAATTCCATCAGGAACTTTCACAATGGGTGGGCGATCTACTCAAGCATATGCCGATGAGTTTCCCAACCACGAAGTTTCAATTTCTTCTTTTTACATGGATTCACATGAAGTCACGAATCAAGAATTTAAATTGTTTGTAAACGCTACAGGATACAAAACGATTGCTGAACGTGATATTGACTGGGAGGAAATGAAAAAAACACTAGCGCCGGGAGTGACAAAACCACACGATAGCTTACTTAAAGCAGGATCTTTAGTTTTTAAACAAACCGAAGCCCCTGTGAATTTAGAAGATTATTCTCAATGGTGGAGTTGGACCACGGGTGCAAACTGGCAACATCCAGAGGGACCCGAGAGCTCCATTGCAAATAGAATGAACCACCCTGTTGTTCATATTGCTTGGGATGACGCCAACGCCTATGCCCAATGGGCAAACAAAAGATTGCCAACCGAAGCAGAATGGGAATGGGCAGCTCAAGGTGGAAATTCAGAACAGATTTATCCCTGGGGGAATACCAATGTGGAGAAGGCTTTTGATCTTGCCAACTTTTGGCAAGGTGTATTTCCCTACAATAATAGGTTATTGGACGGTCATTTTGGAACGGCTCCTGTCACTTCTTTTCCAGCAAATGGATATGGCTTGTATGAGATGGCTGGGAATGTTTGGGAGTGGTGTCAAGACAAGTATGACTACAAGGCTTATAACATCCAAAAAAGGAAAGGAACAGTAAAAAACCCTAAGGGTCCTAAACAGTATAATGATCCCAGAGAACCTCTGTCTCCCAAGCATGTAATGAGAGGGGGCTCTTTTTTATGCAACGATTCCTATTGTAGTGGATACAGAGTATCGAGAAGGATGAGTTCCAGTAGAGATTCAAGTTTTAATCACACAGGTTTTCGTTGTGTTCAAGATTTATAAAAAATTAAAAAAACCTCTTTTTTAACTCTTTTTTGCAGGTTTTTGATTAAAAAGAGGGTCTTTTATTGCTTTTTTAAGCATTTATTACTTATTTCTGTGAAATCAAATAAGTTAAAAACAAGCCCATATTCAAAATTTAAAAGGGAGCCAAAGACTCCCTTTTTAAAACATACTTTTAGTTAAAAATTAATTCGAAGGTCCTGAAATGTATTCCATTTCAATACTATCAATCAAGGTTACGGATTCAATAGCCTCTTTGAGCACAGTGTAATCTACGGTCAAGGAATTTTCTGTAGGCAAACTACTCGGTGTTTCTGAAAGGGCATAGAGGGTCATATAATAGGTTGAAGAATTACCACTGGGGTTACAGGGTGAAGAATAGGATATTCCAACACCATCTTTATTTGGCCCCATATACCATTTTCCATTATTTGCTTGACCGTAGGCAATTTCAGTAATGCTTGGATCAATATTCCAAAGCGTGAGATAAGAATTAGTTTCTACCACAGCAGTATTAGTGAATGCATGTATTGATATTGCCAAAGCTCCTGTACCTTCAGGAACATTCGCCCAAGAAATAGGGATTGATTTTTCAACTCCGTTGACTTTTTCTTCGCATTGATAATCACTCAATAGGGCCCCATCTTCGTCTATTGCAATACTGGATAAGGTAAAATTCGAAAGTGCAGAGGTGACACTATAGCCTACTGTTGTATCGGAATCACTTGTTGTGTCTGCAGCATCAGAACTAGCAGTTGAATCGTTGGAAGCATTACTCCCACCTTCGCCTAAACTGACATCAACACAAAAACGCGCATTGTTGAAAGTTTCCGTATTTCCAGTACCCGTTCCGATGCTTCCATTGGTGGGTAAGTTAGTTGTTCCCCCATTTTCATCAACATAGGTATAGGTAAATTTACAATCGTCATCCCAACTGTAATTTACATAGTATTTAGTGCCAGAAACTTCATATTCAAATGAAAACGCATTTTTTCCTGTTTCGGTAATACCTAAAACGCTTGCTCCATTTACGGGTTTAAAGTCATCTGAAGGACGAACGGCGTTTTGAATGGCTTGCGGAATGATCTGATCCTTAGGGGCTATGCTCGTTGGGTCTAAGGTAACTTCACCCATCATAAAGGGGATATAGTAAGGTACTGTTAAACTGGCGTGATAGCGATAATTTCCCTCACTATCAGTTCGTCCAAAAGCATTGTCTAATACTTCATCCGTATAACCATAAACAGGATATCCGTCAAGAGCATAGGCCAAAGGGGTATCGGTACCAATTTCATCTTCTAGATGTGTCGGAATCATATGATAATGATAATCATCACCTCGACCAAAATGTCCTCCCCAATTGTCTAATTCTCCAATTAAAAAGGCATTTTCTGAACGATTATTTAAAACATTAAAAATAGGAACTCCGTTTACTGCTACCGCTAAAGCGCCTTTTAAAAGGTGTTCACTTGTATCAAGTGGGGTTTCAGCCATAGTTGGATTTAATGGAATTGCCCAACTATTATCTCCTTGGTAATTTTGTGGAATAGGCACTTGTTCTTGCCATGATTGAATTCCGGTACCCATAGCGTGTTCGGGCCAACTATATGAGGCAATGTAAAAGTATTCGTCATCTGCACTAATACTCACGCCGGTGTAGGCTGCAAAATGTGACTGAATGCTTGTCAATAAATCGGAATCATTTGTGTTTCCTTCTGATCCAGTAGAACTAGCTGTTGTGCTATCTGTTGTTGTACTGGAACTGTTTGATGTGTTTGAATTTGCTGGAGGAGGAACTATTTCGTCAGGAACAGCGGTATCGGGTGTTTCTGTAAGGGCTTCTTCAACAGAACAGGCAACAAAAACGAAGAAAACAAAAGAAAATAAGACGGGTGCTAAAGGACTTTTTTGATCGCTATTTCTAAAATAAAGCAATAAGGAAATGAGAAGCAGTGAAAGGATTACCAGACTTAAATTCATATTTATTTTAGACATCTTTAATCCAGAAAAACTTTTTTTGATAGGAATTGGAGATGCAAAATGGGCATTAATATGGGCTGTTAATTCATGTCGTTTGAGAATCAATAATTGATCTTCCATGATGAAATCAGTCAACAAAAACTCAGAAACGACCCCTGTACTCATGTCTTTCAAAGAAACATATCCATCTTTAAATGCAATATAATCGGCTTTAAACGTTTTATTCTCTTTATTGAGACTCCACGTTTTTGCATGACTTTCTGAGTGTGCTCCAGTATGAGCATAAGTCACACCGTTTAAAATAAACAAGGCAATCAAAACAGACGGAAGGAGTTGTTTGAAATTTTTTATCGTTAAAAATATAGTTTCTACAATATTAGACCTTTATTTTGTGATTGCATTAATTCTGTTATCTTAAAATTTTAAGCTTTTCCCTAAAAATGAATTAAATTGCAGTAGAATAAACAACTGTAGGATGACAAAATTTAGTGTAAAAAATAAAAGCCTCATACTTACAGGAGGAGGAAGCGGAATTGGAAAAGCCATTGCGTTAACGTTTGCAAGACAAGGTGCTCGAGTGTATATTTTAGATTGTGATACAGTTGCAGCTAATGAAACGGTTCAACAAATAGAATCGGAAGGATTTATTGCAAAAGCATTCAGCTGTGATATCTCAAAACAAAAGGAAGTTTTTAGCATTATTGATACTATAGTCCAATCCAGTACCATTGATATACTAATTAATAATGCTGGGATAGCTCATGTAGGGAATATAGAAGCGGTAGAAGAACCCGATTTAGACCGTTTGTACGAAGTCAATATCAAAGGGGTTTACAATTGTACTAAAGCATGTATTCCTCATATGAAAGCTAAGGGGGGAGGGAGTATTTTAAACCTTGCTTCAATTGCTTCTTCTGTCGGGATTTTTGATCGCTTTGCTTATTCCATGACTAAGGGTGCAGTTTTGACAATGACCCTTTCTGTTGCCAAAGATTATTTAGCACATAACATTCGCTGTAACTGTATTTCACCTGCACGGGTCCATACTCCATTTGTAGACGGTTTTATCAGCAAAAATTATCCCGGTCAAGAAGAAGAAATGTTTGAAAAACTGTCCCAAACCCAACCCATTGGGCGTATGGGAAAACCACAAGAAATTGCTGATTTAGCCTTGTTTTTGTCTTCGGACGAAGCTGGATTTATAACAGGATCAGATTATGCCATTGATGGTGGATTTATAAAATTAAACGGAAAATAAGCTATAAATTAAACCCAGTAAGATGAAATTAATACGTTTTGGAGAAGTCGGAAATGAAAAACCCGGAATACAATTAGACAACGGAGATTGGATAGATATTACTGCCTTTGGTCAAGATTATGATGAATCCTTTTTTGGAGGAAATGGCATTGAACAATTAAAAAAATGGGTAGAAGTAAACGCAGCGCAATGTCCCAAAGTGGATTCCAAAACACGCCTAGGGGTTCCTTTAGTTCGTCCTTCAAAGATTGTTTGTGTGGGTTTAAATTATGCCAAACACGCAGCAGAGAGTGGGATGGATGTCCCTAAAGAACCGGTATTATTCTTTAAAGCTACTTCTGCTTTGGTGGGCCCAAATGACGCGATCATTATTCCTAAGGGCAGTGTTAAAACAGACTGGGAAGTAGAACTTTCTATTGTGATTGGAAAAAAGGCCTCCTATGTTGCTCAAGAAGAGGCAATGGATCATATCGCTGGCTATGTTCTTCATAATGATGTAAGTGAACGAGAGTTTCAACTGGAACGTTCCGGACAATGGGTAAAAGGGAAAAGCTGTGATACTTTTGCTCCCTTAGGTCCTTTTATTGCAACCCGAGATGAAATTAACGACCCTAATAATTTACACTTGTGGCTAAAACTCAATGGAGAGATAATGCAGGACAGTGCTACTTCTGATTTTATTTTTAATGTTCAACAAGTAGTTAGTCATATTAGTCAATTCATGACCCTACTGCCTGGGGATATAATTTCTACAGGAACACCTTTTGGAGTGGGATTAGGGTTGACACCACCCAAATATTTGAAGCCCGGTGATGTTGTTGAATTGGGGATTGAAGGGCTTGGGACTTCCAGACAAGAAGTAAAAGCCTATCAGTAAAATGAAAATTGATGCCCATCAACATTTTTGGAAGTATACACCCGAACGGGATACATGGATAGATGATTCCATGGCTAAGCTTCAAGCTGATTTTTTACCCTCTGATTTAAAAGGACTTCTAGAAGCAAATTCCATCCAGGGATGTATTGCAGTTCAAGCAGATCAATCTGAAGAAGAAACAAAATGGTTATTGAATCTTGCCACTGAAAATGATTTCATCAAAGGCGTAGTGGGTTGGGTTGATTTATGTGCAGATACGGTAGAAGAACGGCTCCTTTTTTTTTCTAAAAACCCCTTCTTTAAAGGCGTACGGCATATTATTCAAGCTGAGAAAAGTGATTTTGTTTTACAGGAAGATTTTCAAAATGGAATCCGTAAACTGACCCCTTTGGGATTGACGTATGACCTTTTGGTTTATCCACATCAGTTGGAAGCTGCCACTGAATTGGTTTTTCAGCATCCCGAACAAACCTTTATTTTGGACCATTTGGCCAAGCCTAACATTAAAGCCCATGAAATTGAGTCTTGGAAATCTCAAATCGAGCGGATTTCTGCAGCTCCGAATATTAGTTGTAAGCTTTCTGGAATGGTTACAGAAGCCGATTTAGCACATTGGAAGGCAAAAGATTTTACCCCTTATTTACAAACCGTATTCGACTATTTTGGTGTAGAGCGTATTCTTTTTGGATCGGATTGGCCGGTATGTCTTCTCGCTGCAGAATATAAAAAGGTACTTCAGCTTGTTCAAGACTTTACTGCAAACCTTTCCAAAGAAGAACAAACCCGAATTTTTGGAGCGAATGCTTGTGAAATTTATAACCTAACAATTTAAAAGCAATCAGATGGATTTAGCACTAAAGGGAAAAATAATTATCGTTACAGGAGGATCAAAAGGAATTGGTTATGGAATCTGTGCGTGTTTAGTTAAAGAAGGAGCAATTCCTATTATCGTAGGAAGAAATAAACAAACGATAATCCAAGCGGTTGAAACACTGAGTCAAAAGGAAATCGCCGTAGGACATGTTTTTGCAGAACTTACAGACCCAAAGCAATGCCAAGCGGCAGTAGACACAGTGATAAAGGAATACGGACAAATTGATGGTTTAGTAAATAATGCAGGGGTAAATGACAGTATAGGCTTAGAATCTGGGAGTCATCAAGCATTTACCGAATCCATTCAAAGAAACCTTACTCATTATTACTTGATGGCACACCATGCCTTACCTGCCTTAAAAAAATCCAAAGGTGCGATTGTCAATATTGGCTCTAAAACTGCTTTTACCGGTCAGGGTGGGACCTCTGGCTATGCTGCTGCTAACGGAGGTAGAAATGCTTTAACAAGAGAATGGGCTGTTGAATTATTGCCTTATGCTATTCGTGTTAACGCTGTTATTGTTGCAGAATGTTACACACCGCTATATAAAAAATGGATTGGAAGCTTTTCTGATCCTGAAAAAAAATTGGAAGCGATAAATAAAAAAATACCTTTAGGAAACCGTATGACAACTCCGGAAGAAATAGGGGATTCCGTAGCTTTTTTGCTCTCTGAACGCTCGAGTCATACAACAGGACAATTAATGTTTGTGGATGGAGGCTACGCTCATTTAGACAGATCTTTATAAATTCGGATTATGGAAAAAAACGATAAACCTGCCATTGTTTCAAAAGGAGTATTGCTCCCTTTTGTTTTAATTACATCGTTATTTGCGCTTTGGGGCTTTGCCAATGACATTACTAATCCCATGGTTTCCGCATTCAAAAAAATTTTAGAGCTCAATAACACACAAGCGTCTTGGGTACAAGCCGCTTTTTATGGAGGTTATTTCACAATGGCATTACCAGCCGCCTATGTGGTAAAACGATATTCTTACAAAACAGGAATCTTAGTGGGACTTACCCTCTATGCCCTTGGCGCTTTATTGTTTTATCCTGCAGCCGCTTTGGAAAATTATACGTTCTTTTTGTTGGCACTTTATATTCTCACTTTTGGGTTGGCTTTTTTAGAAACGACTTCCAACCCTTTTATTCTTTCAATGGGAGACGAAGCCACGGCTACTCAAAGATTAAATTTAGCACAAGCCTTTAATCCCATGGGAGCACTGATGGGCCTATTTGTCGCACAAAGTTTTATTTTAGGTGCCTTACAGTCCGATGATGTAGATGCAGAAGGCAATGGGATCTATGAATCCCTTTCGGATTCTGCCAAAGCCGTAATTAAAACAGCTGACTTGGAAGTAATTCGAAATCCTTATGTCGCTTTGGGTGTTTTTGTCTTACTAATGATGGTGGTAATTTCATTTGTAAAAATGCCCAAGATTACCCAAAAGGAGACAAAAATCAGCCTTTGGGATTCCATTAAAAGAATTTCAAGAAGCGAACGTTTTGTAGGAGGTGTATTCGCTCAGCTTTTCTATGTGGGGGCACAAATCATGTGTTGGACGTATATTTATCAATATGCCGAAAACTTAGGGATATCAAATCAAAAAGCAGTCAATTATGCCTATACGGCTCTAGTTATTTTTCTTTTGGGTAGATTTTTATGTACTTATTTGCTCAAATTTATGAATTCAGGGAAACTTTTAATGATTTTATCGATGATGGCTATAGCGTGTTGTTTGGGGACAATTTTTATAGAAGGTATGGGAGGATTGTATGCCCTTGTCTTGATTTCTTTTTGTATGTCATTAATGTTTCCCACCATTTACGGGATTGCCCTAACAGGGCTGGGGGAAGATGCAAAACCAGCCTCAGCTTTTTTAGTGATGGCCATCGTTGGCGGCGCATTTATGCCTGTGCTACAAGGACAAATTTTAGATTTTGGAGGAAGTGGTTACAACGACATTGAAATTTTTGGAGTCCCCGAAGTCAACTTTTCATTCTTTTTACCGCTACTTTGTTTTGTAGTTGTAGCCCTTTACGGATACCGAACTTTGAAGGTGTATAAAATTGGATAAATAGTGCATTATGAAAACTAATAAATATTGCTTCGCACTTGATTTGATTGATGACCAAGAGGCGATAGCTCAGTATAAGGAATATCATAAAAAAGTATGGCCTGAAATAATAAAGAGTATTAAAGATGCAGGAATCATTGCCCTAGAGATTTATTTAGTTGCCAATCGTCTTTTTATGATCATGGAGATGGAGACTAAATTTTCTTTACAAAACAAACAAAGGCAAGACGCTGACAATCCTGTAGTTCAGGAATGGGAAAGCTTGATGTGGAAGTACCAGCAAGCACTTCCCTCAGCAGCTCCGGGAGAAAAATGGATGCTAATGGAGAATATATTCTCTCTGTAGTGATAAATAATAAGAGGAAAACTGAATTGACATGTTGAGTTATTGGGAAAAGACGCAATTAGTAGACTACGACTTAATTGTGGTTGGAGGAGGAATTACAGGAATATTTTGTGCCCTTTCTTACCGTGAAAAACATCCAACAGCACGAATTGCTATCCTGGAAAAAGGATTATTTTCTTCGGGGGCAAGTACTAAAAACGCTGGATTTGCCTGTTTTGGTTCCCTTACTGAATTGATGGATGATGCCACCAAAATGGATCAAGATTCGATGCTTAAAATACTAGAACTTAGGGTCAAGGGTTTGACACTTTTAAGAAAAACTGTAGGAGATAAAGCCCTTGATTATAAAGCGTACGGAGGTTTTGAACTATTTTTCGAAGAAAATCCCAGAGCCCTAGATTTCATCACACATTACAATGCGCTACTGCGGCCTATTTTTAATGAAGACGTTTATCATCTTAGGTCCAATAAGATAAAGTCTTTTGGATTTGATACGGGAAAGGTTAACCATCTAATTGAAAATTCTTTTGAAGCTCAAATCAATACCGGGATGATGATGCGGGCGCTTCGTACCCAACTACATGAAGCTCATATTTTCTTTTTCTCGCATACTGAGGTAACCCATTTTGATGCGGATCAAAAAACAGTCTCTGTAAAAAGTAATGCGGAAACGATAGTGTTTCGCTATACTAAATTGGCAATTTGTAATAACGCTTTTGCAAAACAGTTTTTTCAGGATATAGAATTGAATCCAGGGAGGGGTCTAGTTTTGGCAACAGCCCCTATAGAAGGACTTAAAATTAAAGGGACTTTTCATTATGATGAGGGCTATTATTACTTCAGGAACATAGGAAATCGACTTCTGTTTGGAGGTGGAAGAAATCTTGATTTTAAAACCGAGACCACAACAGCTTTTGGGATCAATGAAAAAATTAAAGAAAAATTAATTCACGATCTTACTTCATTCATTCTTCCAAATTCAGCCTACACCCTTGAGGATCAATGGTCAGGGATCATGGCATTTGGAAAAAATAAGATGCCCTTGGTAAAAAAAGTGGGAGACCACTGTGCTATGGGAGTAAGATTGGGGGGAATGGGAATTGCAATAGGAAGTAAAATAGGGAGAGATACCGCAGCCTTGTTGTTGGATTAAATCACCCTCAGATCCTTTTTTTTAACTCTGATTAGTTTTATTACATTTATACAATGAAAAAATTAGTGTACTATTTTGGGTTTTCTTATTTAAAACCCAAGCAATATTGGCCGTTAAGAATCCTTCTTCTTCTTTATTTTTTGATTATTTATTCAGGCTTGATATATGATCTTACAACGGAGAAAATGTTGTATTACTCTTCATCTAGTGAATATTTGAATATCCTTTTACAAGACAGTTATTTTTACTATATCTATATTATTCCCATTATTGTCATTTTTATCGGATCCTATCTTTGGGAGTTTTTTCTGACAGTAGATCAGAAACCCAAGCAAAAGAAATAAAAAACCGCCTCTCGAAAAAGGCGGTTAAACTAACAAACAAATTGATTAATAATTAAACTATAAGATTTATAAAAGAGGGTAACTAAACCTCAAGAATTAAACTAAGATTTAAAAAAATTCAAGATAATCCCGATTCTTTTAAAGATTACTCAAAGATAAATTTAAAAGAATGAACATAATGTTACGTAATCATTAACAAATGCAATTTTATTAAGAATTCAATAATCAGCATAGGCTTTTGTGAAATCTTCAATGCAACCGGATTAAAATGTGTATGTATTTATTTTTGGGCAGGTTTATAGGAAACCAAGTGTGGAAATGTTTTTTATGATGCTGCTTTTGCGCCTGTATTTGATTTATCAATCAGAATGCCTAAGTTTGAGTAAGACTTAAATTTGACCCATGAAATATTTTTTGAAATTCCTTATTGTCTTATTATGCTTTGGTTGCAGCCACCCACAAAGGGATCGTTCGCCCAATATTATCTTTATTTTGACTGATGATCAAGGGTATGGGGATTTAGGAATCTATGGTGCTACAGATATTGAAACGCCGAATCTAGATCAATTGGCTGCAGAGGGGGCACGTTTTAGTTCGTATTATGCTACTCAACCAGTATGTTCAGCGTCACGCGCTTCTATATTGACAGGATGTTATCCTAATCGAATTGGAATTCACAATGCGTATAGTCCTGGGTCTAAGGTTGGACTTAATCCAGAAGAAACAACTTTAGCAGAACTTCTAAAAGCGAAAGGATATGCTACAGGAATTTTTGGGAAATGGCATTTGGGAGATGCACCAGAATTTCAACCCAGAAAACATGGCTTTGATGAATACTATGGAATTTTATATTCTAATGATATGTGGCCTAAACATCCTCAACAAGGAGATTGGTTTAATTTCCCTGATATTTATTTATATGAAAACGAAACCCCATTAAAGGCACTTGAGGATCAGTCTTTTTTAACGGGAGCCCTTACCGATAGAGCCATAGACTTTATTCAACGCAATAAGGAAACGCCTTTTTTTGTTTACTTACCTCATCCACAACCCCATGTACCCTTATTTGCAGTCGACAGTTTAAAAGGGTCACAAAAAAGAGGGCTTTACGGAGATGTAATTCATGAAATTGATGCCTCAGTGGGACGTATTTTGGATACGCTTGAAGAAGAAAATTTGGTTGAAAACACCATCGTTATTTTTACTTCAGATAATGGACCATGGTTGTCTTATGGGGGTCATTCTGGATCTGCTGGAATATATAGAGAAGGTAAAGGAACCAATTGGGAAGGCGGACACCGAGTACCTGGGATTATTCGTTTTCCAAACAAAATTGCTCCCAACACCCTGATAGACGAACCGGCCATGGGAATTGATTGGTTGCCTACACTTTCAGAATTTGCGCAGACCGAGTTGCCCGAAAAGAAAATTGATGGTGCTTCATTGGTTCCCCTTCTGACGGGACAGCGCCAGAAATCTCCCCATGAAAACTTTTTCTTTTATTATCGAACAAATGAATTGCATGCGGTACGACATCAAGATTGGAAATTATATGTACCCCATACTTATCGTTCTTTAAATGGAAGAATAGGCACGAATGACGGCTTTCCAGTTCCCTATGAAATGAATGAAGTTAAAACCCCCGTATTATTTGACCTTTCTCAAGATCCAGCGGAGCAATTTGATATTGCAGATCAACACCCAGCGATCGTCAAGAAAATAACCCAAATAGCCGATTCCATTCGGTTGGTATTAGGAGACCGATTGACTGGAGTTAAAGGGAATGAAGTACGTCCCGTGGGGCAAATTCAGGAGTAAGCAGCTATTTTTTTTGAGTAGCCCAAGGACCGTGATGTAAACCTTCATTTTTTGAATCTGTTCGACGAAAGCCATGTGCCCCAAAATAATCTCGTTGTGCTTGAATCAAGTTTGCATTACTTTGTTTTTGTGTTATCGCTAAAAAATAATGCCACGCAGAATTCATACATACAAGAGGGATGCGCAGTTTTAACCCTCCTTCCAAGGCTTGTTCCCAAGCGGTTAGACTTGAGTTAATTTCATCAATAAAAGGCTTGTGTTCAAGGAGCGTTTCATTGGATTTAAAGAGATCGATGAGAGAAAACATCAAATCTGATTTGATAATACATCCTTCTGACCAAAGACGAGCGATTGTAGATAAATTCATTTTCCACCCATAAATTTGTGCTGCACTACGGATCATTTCAAATCCTTGGTGATGATTAATTAAGCGCGATGTATCATAGGCTTTTTTGATTGCTTCCAAAGAGATCTCATGATTTTTTGTGTTTCTTGGAAAACGTTTAGCCCCTTTTTCTCGAGCCTCTTTGTTGGAGGAAGTAAAACGAGCGTGAAGTGCAGCTGCCATCAGGGTATTGGAATTGCCTAATGCTGCACCTGCAGCAGTTGCCCAAGCTCCAGTTCCTTTATTAGAGGCTTCATCTATTATTAAATCGATAAAGGATCGTCCATTTTCGGTAAAGTTCAAAAGCGCATGTGTAATGTCTAAAAGATAACTCTTGCTTGCCGTATTTTGCCAAGCTCCAAACATTTCACGAAGAGTAGTAAAATTATTTAGTGGATTCGCCCCAGCTAATTCAAAGGCCTCTGCGAGTAATTGCATTTCTGCATACTCGATCCCATTATGAACCATTTTCACAAAGTGTCCCGCCCCTCCTGAACCAAGGTAGGCACAGCAAGGGGAGCCATCGGAATTTTTAGCGGCAATGCTTTCTAATACTTCTGCAACAAGGGGGTAGGCTTCTTCAGCCCCTCCAAGCATTAATGAAGGGCCTTTCAAGGCACCTTCTTCCCCACCAGAAACACCCATTCCTAAGAAGTGAATTCCTTGGCGTGCCAATTCCTCTGCTCTTTTTTCAGTATCCTCGTAATGAGAATTTCCTCCTTCAATAATGACATCTCCTTTGGCTAATAAAAATTTCAGTTCATTTAATATTGAATCTGTAGCCAGTCCAGCGGGCAACATGAGCAAAATTTTCCGAGGCGATTCGAGGGCATTAACAAATTCATTCAAGTCTTCAAACGCCAGGGCCGATTGGAGTTCTGTAAAGTTAGAACAATGTTTTTTAGCGATGTTTTCTTCTTTTCCTTTTACATACCTATTGTAAAGCGCAAGAGCCACTCCTTTTCGAGCAAAGTTTCTACTGAGACTAGTCCCCATTACTCCCAATCCGATGATACCCCAATTTGGTTTATTGTTCATGAAGACAGGTTTTTATTTGATTTATTAATATTTTTAATTCGTCCTTGGCATCCAAATGGAGGGCATCTTTTGGGACTTCTAGGGTCTCAAGTTGACTCTTCAGGAGGGAAGTGGGCATAAAATGATTTCGGTTTTGCATCCGTTCTTGGAGTGTTTGTATATCACAAGCGAGATAGACCCAAAGCAATTGGTTGGAAGGAATATTTTGGCTTAAAAGATCTCGATATTTTTGTTTTAGAGCAGAACATGCCAATACAACGCCTGTATTTTTTTCTCGAATGAGCGCTTCATTTAAATCCGCAAGCCATGGGACTCTGTCTTGATCGTTTAATGGGATTCCACTTTTCATTTTCTCAATATTTTCAGTAGCATGAAACTGATCTCCTTCTATAAAAGGGAGGTCTAAAAAAGCAGCTAATTTTTTACCTAATGTGGTTTTTCCACTACCACTTACCCCCATTACTATAATTGATTTTGACACAGGCTAAAGATATAAAAAAACACTTCGTGGGTGATGGTCTTATCCTGTCTTTTAGAGTGTAGCAGTTGAATCATAAAATACAGTAACTAATCACTTTTGTGCGTTTTGTGACAATTGAAATGATTCAGAGTAAGTGAATTCTTAGAATAGACATGATGTAAACACTCACTTCAATTTGACAAGCGCCACTTTCAACCATTTGATTTTTCTCACCTCTGGAATCTGCCATTGTATTAAAACCTTTCAAAGGGGTAGTAGAAATATCCGTTCCAGGCTCAATTTTATAAGTAAAATATCATCTAATTTAGGAGATCAATAATATATTTTAAATATTCAATAAACTATTAAAGCGATAGGATAACGCCCTATAATTTAAATTGCTGTCCCTTACGCGCAATGTTAAATCCTTGTTTTTTTAACCAATGAGAAGCTTTACTTTCTGAATTGAGTAGCGGGTTTGTGTGGTTCATATGAATAAAATACACCTTGTTTTTCAATATTTTTGAGGCCATTGATAACGACAGTATTGTTTCTGTGACTAATGGGTGGGGAATTTCGGCTATTGGACGATAGTTGATCTCTTTTGTGTCAAAAAAAGTGGCATCAATAAACGCATAATCCACGGTTTCTAGCACCTCGATTAAATTCTTATCCCATTGAGACCATTTGTCTATATCAGGAATAAAAAGGATACTTTTCTCTGGTCCTTGAATGCGGTATCCAACGGTTTCGGAGAATTCATCTCGATGGGGAACAAGGAATGGAGTTACCTTGATTTGATTATTTGGAGTAACCGAGGTGTTTGCTTCCAAGGGTATGAGTTTGATATTCTTTAAAGTTAGCAGTTGATTCCAAGGACCATTCTCGGTTAGAAAAGCTCTCATTTGGGGCATTGCATAGACTGGGATGTTTTTAGCGCCCAATGCTTCCCTCCCTAAATGTATTAATCCAGAGTAATGACCCATATGTGCATGGGTCAAAAAAATAGAAACGGAAGTACCCTGGAGTTCGCTCCATTGCGCGACAATATCAGGAGTTGCTTCAAAGAGTAAACTTGAATTTGTTAGAGGAGCTAGGATGGCAAGGGAAGTTACGCTTCTTTCTGAACGTTGTTCTTGGGATAGCGCATTACAACAGATTTTTTCGCATCCAATATGAGGAGAACCCCCATCTTGAATGGTACCCAGCACCTTAAGGTAAGGTTCTTTTACCTCATTTTGAGACCATATGAACAAAGGGATTAAAAAAACGCCTAGTCCGAATCGGAGGCATTTTATGACATAGCTAGGATAATAGCGGATCTTCAAGCGATTACATTTTAATGTAAATATGAAACATCATTCTTAAATTGTTTTTAAATGACCCTATAAATGAATCAATTTTATTTAATTTTGAAAAAAATCCGAAATGAAAAACATCACAACTAAAATTACACTTTTATTTTTTACCCTGTTTTTGCTTGCAAGCTGTAGTGAAGAAGAAGTCCTCCCCCCTGACAATTTAATTGGAGATTGGAATGTTTATTCCATCGCAGATTCCTCCGGTTCCTCAGTAATTTGGGAAGAGCTAAAAGCCAGCTTAGTTGAGTTTATTCCAACCTATAGTTGTATGGAATTTACAGCTTCGGCTACAGATCGAATTGTAACAACACGTTACGTCATAATAGATGAAAATACATCGGTTTGTAAAAATCCAGTAGTTTTTGCTTACACATGGGAAATAGATGATGAAACAGGATATTACAAATTTGTGCTAGGCAATAATGTAATTGAATATTTAGTCACTTTTTCCAATAGTAACAATCGTATGACCTGGGTGGATCAAACCAGTGGCGGGGTGACAGTTTGGGATCGTGTAGTTACATCGGTTGCCGCGGAATAGTTTACGGAGGCTTTATTAATTTAATTAAACATAAACATGAAAAAAATACTTTCCTTATCGATTCTTTTTTTAATTACTTCTTGTGGAGTCTTAAAAAATACGGCTAAAGACCCTTATGTTGGGACCTTTGATTTTACAATTTTTGAAGTGGATAATTTTGGAGATATTCCCGTCAAATTGACACTCAACAAGGAAGGAGAAGGCTACACGTCTCAAATGGAGGTTACAGGAGACAGTCAAGGTTCCGGACCGCTTGAAATCAATAGTACAACTTTTGAAAATGGAGTCATGACGATTGAAGCCTACACTTCGGGATATGATATTTATTTTGAACTTACGGTAGAAGGGGATGAGATTTCAGGCTCTATGATGGGTATGTTTGAGGTTGAAGGAATTCGGGTAAAAGAGTAAAAGCACGCATCTTTTTGAAAAGAATACTTTAGACTTAATAGGACTGTATTGATTCTTTTGGGCTTTTGCTGCCTCACAATAGACTTGCTCAGGGTTGCTCTTTTTATTATGCTTAATATTGATGAAAAGATCAAGTTGGGAATTCCAAAAAACTTCTTTAAGTAGGTAAGAACAGCTAATTAATTTTATGCAGTATTCGGTAAAACGTGTTTTATCAATATCAGAGCTTAAAAATAAAAAATCCAAAGCACTAAGGCTACTTTTTTGAGTATTCCAAAAGTGAATAAATAATAAAATGTTTTTTTAGAAGGGGTTTTCATCAGGGATTTTCGTTTTATACGATTAAGGAGAATATTTAAATAAAGATAGAAGGGGTGGTTTCATTGGGAATCTTTATTGTTCATCCCTTTAATTCCGGCATAGAGCATCCATACCACAAGGGCAATGGCGCCATAGACAATAAGATTACGAATAAAATATCCCATCGATATAAATTAAATACGTTCTTGAATTTCTATCAGTAATCCAAAAACGAGACAAATAACAGCGCTTATAATAACAATTCCACCTACACCCATAATTTTTTATTTTAAAGGTATTACTTTTTTGGAATTATCCCAATGCATTTTTTATTGTCCTTCTTAAATATTTTTTACTTTTAGGATGCGATACCAAATTTTATAACACCTTAAAATACTATTCATGGCAAAAATTGGCAGAAGAAATTTTTTAAAGAAGACCTCTCTTTCAGTGGCTTCTTTGTATATGGCAAGTACGGTTGCCTGTGCGACAGATAAAGAAAACCAACCTTCGGGGGGATCCTATATGGGTGATTTTGCCGCTCCAACATTAGAAACTGTTCGCATTGCAATCATTGGAGTAGGCGCAAGAGGAAGTGGACACGCCAGTCAGTTGGCAAGCATTGAAGGAACAGAAATTGTTGCCATTGCCGATGTTTATGAAGATTTGGTAGCACGTTCAATAGCCAAATGTATAGAAGTGGGCAAAGGAAGACACCAAAACATTGCACCTTATTCTGGCGGTGATCATGAATGGAAAAAAATGTTGGCTGAGGTGAAACCCGATGCTGTTTTTATTGCGACTAACTGGGGCAATCACGCACCCATGGCCATAGAAACCATGAAACAAGGGGCCCATGCTTTTGTAGAAGTACCCATAGCAGTTACCCTCCAAGAAATGTGGGATACCGTAGACACTTCTGAGCAAACCCAAAAGCACTGTATGATGATGGAAAACGTCAATTACGGTAGAGAAGAATTACTTTACTTGAATTTATGTCGCCAAGGAAAAATAGGAGAAATATTGCATGCAGAAGCCGCTTATATTCATGAATTGAGATTCCAAATGGAAGAACAAGAACGGGGAACAGGGTCTTGGAGAACACCCCATTATGCCAAAAGAAATGGGAATTTATATCCTACACATGGGTTAGGACCTGTGGCACAATATATGAATTTGGGAAGAGGAGAAGACCAATTCAACACCTTGGTTTCTTTTTCTACTCCAGCAAGAGGTCGACAAGCTTATGCTGAGAAACACTACCCTGCCCAGCACAAGTGGAATGCTTTAGACTATCAGGGAGGGGATTTAAATACATCGATTGTAAAAACGCATTTAGGACGCACCCTTATGATCCAATGGGATGAAACCAGTCCACGCCCTTATTCTCGGCACAATTTAGTGCAGGGAACCCATGGGACTTTAGCCGGATTTCCCACACGCGTTGCGCTTGAAGGAGGTGTTGAGGGGGCTACAGACAGTCATCATCAATGGGCACAAGGGGAACAACTAGACGCATTGTATGAACAGTACGAGCATCCATTGTACAAGCGTTTGGGAGCACTAGCAACAAAAATGGGAGGCCACGGAGGAATGGATTTTATGATGTTATATCGTATCGTTGAGTGTTTAAGAACAGGAGCACCCCTCGACCAAAATGTATATGAAGGGTGCTTATGGAGTGCTGTAGCTCCACTGAGCGAAGCTTCCGTTGCACAAGGAGGAATGCCACAAAAATTTCCCGATTTCACAAGAAAACAATGGGTACAAACAAAACCATTAACGATTTTATCCTAAGTAGAACTATTTAATATTTTTAGATTGATTATTACAGAAGCTCCAGCACGAATTTGTTTTTTTGGAGATCATCAAGATTATTTAAAGCTTCCTGTAATTGCAGGAACAATTGACCGTAAAATAACAGTTAAAGCAATCCCAAATATTGACGCTATTTATTTTATACAATTAATTGATTTAAATAAAGTTATAACTATTAACCTTAATGAAAAGTTTAATTATATTCAAGCGGCAGATTACTATCGTTCTTCTCTAGCCGTTTTACAAAAAGAAGGGGCTGTTTTTGAACAAGGCTATGACATCGAGATTACTGGAGATATTCCTGTAAACGCTGGGGTTTCCAGTTCCTCCGCATTAGTTGTTGCTTGGCTTCGGTTTTTAGTTCAGGCCCAAAAAAAGCCCAAACCTGTTCGCTCCATTCAAATTGGAAAATGGGCTTTTGCCGCTGAGGTTCTTTTTTTTGATCAACCCGGAGGCTTGATGGATCAATATACAATCGCACAAGGGGGTCTTATTTACATTGACACTCAAGACGGAAACACAACACCATTGACGCCCCAATTAGGGCAGCTGCTAGTAGCCGAATCAGGGATTTCCAAGCAAACCTTGAGTGTATTGCAAAATGCACGTGAGTATGGTCAAAATGCCATTCAAGCAGTAAAAAAGCACGATCCCAAGTTTAATATTCAACAAGCTCAAGTAGCCGATTATGAACGATATATAGATGCTGTTCCTGGGTTATATCAAAACCATTGGTATGCTGCAATTCACAATTATGATTTAACCTTAAAGGCCAAAAAAGCCTTGAGTGCTCCTTCTGTAGATAGGGTTCAACTAGGGAAATGGATGAATGAACACCAACAAATTCTAGAAGAACGAATTCAAAATACTCCTGATGCTATGAAGCTACAAATGGAGGCTGCACGTAAGGCTGGAGCTTTGGGGACAAAAATCATAGGTTCGGGTGGGGGAGGCTGTATGGTTGCCATGGTTACAGAAGACACAAAGCAAAAGGTAATAGACGCTTTTCTTTCTCAGGGCGCTGTTGCCGCTTATGAAGTTCAACTAACAAGTTTATAATGAAACCCATTACCAATTTATTGATTATGGCAGGCGGTACTTCTTCAAGAATGAAGCGTTCTTTAGAAAACTCCGAGCTTTCCTATGCCACAAAAAGCATTGCACGTTCTTCGCATAAGAGCTTGATCCCCTTAGGTAAAGTAAAAAAGCCATTGTTGTATTATTTAATTCAAAATGCGGTCGAAGCAGGTTACACAGATATTTACCTAGTTACAAGTCCAGAAAATGAAGCTTTTCAGCAATGGGTAGGAACAAAATCAAGTCACAACTCTTTTGCAGGTGCTCAGGTGCATTTTGCAATTCAATATACACCTCAAGGGAGAGATAAACCCCTAGGAACAGCGGATGCAGTGCAGCAAGCCATGGATCAATATCCAATATTGAAGACTCAATATTTGACTATATGTAATGGCGATAATTTTTATTCAGTGAAAGCCTTGGCCCTATTGCATCAAGTACGGGATACTCCCCACGCATTGATAAGTTATGCTCGATCGGGATTGTTATTTGATGATGAACGCATTGCTAAATTTGCCGTTATGGATATAAATACGCAAAACCAGCTGATTCGTATTATTGAAAAACCAGATCCTGAAACGATAGAACAATATAGAGACAGTAGTGGAGAAATTAGAGTGAGTATGAACATCTTCAGTTTTGAGGGGAGTTTGTTGTATCCTTATCTGAAAAACTGCCCAATTCATCCCCTGAGAAAAGAAAAGGAGCTCCCCGAGGCCGTTCGAAATTTGTCTTTAGTCGGTGAACATCCCATAAAATGTTTTCCTTTACGGGCTCATTTACCCGACTTAACTTCTGCGGAGGATATACTTTCTTTTTCGGATTTGGAATAAATGTGATCTTACAATAGACCTAAGGCCACCAGGCGTTCATGTAAAAAAGCACCCGCCTCAATATCTTCATACTTCTTGGGATGTGTCTCATCGATCATTTGAGGCAAACAATTTAACGGCATTTTTGGAACAGGATGCATAAAAAACGGGAGTGAAAAGCGTGCCTTTCCCCATTCTTCTTGAGGTGGATTTACCACACGGTGGATGGTTGAGGGTAAATGATTGTTAGTAAGTCGAGAAAGCATATCTCCAATATTGATCATCAATTCATCTGGAGCAGCTACTGCATCAATCCATTTTTCATTACGGTTTAATACTTGTAAACCGCCCCCCTGGGACCCCATTAAAAGAGTAATTAAATTTATATCCCCATGCGCTGCCGCCCGTTCTGCTTCTTCAGGGGCTTGGGTGATGGGTGGATAATGTATGGCCCTGAGAATGGAATTTCCTTCTTGGATATAGGGATCAAAATAAAATTCATCTAACCCTAGATATAAAGCAATGGCCTGGAGTAATACTTCAGCGGTTTTTTCTAATTTTTTAAAGACTTGATTCCCTACGGAATTAAAGTGATGTAGTTCTTTTACGTGTATGTTATCGGGGTAAATTCCTTTGAGATTCGGATGGGCGTTAAGGTCTTGGCCAAAATGCCAAAATTCTTTGAGATCCCCTGTTGTTCGACCTTCTGCATGTTCTTTTCCAAAACCAGTATAGCCTCTTTGACCCCCTCCTCCTTGAATTTCATAAGCTTCCTTATTTAAAGTAGGCATTGCAAAAAAACCTTTGATCTCCCGGTATAAATCTTCTTGAAGGGACTCTTCCAAAAAATGACCTTTCAATGCTAGAAAACCAATCTCTTGAAATGAACTTCCAATGTGTTGAACGAAGGCGTTTTTTTGAGCAGGGTTGCCAGAAAGAAAGTCGGTAAGATCCGCTTGTGGAATGTGTTGCATCGCAAATAAATTAAAAAAAGCGGACCCATCGGTCCGCTTTGTATAGATAAGGAAAGTTACAGAGACCCTACGAATGTAGGTGCCAGCTGTTCACGATTCCTCAAATGATTTTCATAAAACATAAGACACCTCCTTTCTACATTAAATTAAACTTAGCTGTTGTCACAGCGTTAACTTCTCATTTCAAATATAACAATAGGAAGCTTTTGTGAGACACTTATTTTACAATTTTTTTCAAGGTGAGTCCCTGAACTAAAATGGTGAATAAAACAACCGCATAAGTAAGGATTAAAATCAGTTCTTTACCACTTCCAATAGAATCGGGTAGATTCAATGCTAAAGCAATACTGAGACCACCTCTGAGACCTCCCCAAGTGATAATAAGGGCTGTGTTTTTTTCAAACTTCTTTTTAATTGAAAGAATTGAAATGGGAACAAAGACTCCAATACCTCTGGAAATTACAACCAATACGATTACCAATAAAATGACAATGATATATGAAATATCAAAGTTTTGAAGAATGGGGATAATTTCTAAGCCAATTAAAATGAATAATATAGCATTTAGTGTTTCATCCAAGAGATGCCAAAATTTGTAGACATAATCTCCCATAGCCTTTTGAACTCCATCTTGATCCTTATCAGTATCAATATTTTGATTTAAAAAGAGACCCATGACCACCACTCCTAGTACCGCAGAAAAATGAAATAAATGAGAGATTACTGGTACCAAAAGTACAAGCGAAAGCGTGATTAAAACCTCTAATTCTACATGGGTATTTTCTATGTATTTAACCAATTTCAAGCCTAAAAAGCCCATGACCCCACCCAAAACAATCCCACCGATTACTTCTTGAGCAAAAAGAGATCCAATACTTTGTAGTGTTACATTGTCAATGCCCTCGATTTTTATACTCAGTAAGGTGAGAAAAACAACAACACCAATTCCGTCATTAAATAATGATTCTCCTGCAATTCGAGTTTCTGTTATTTTAGAAAGGTTCATTTTTTTGACCATGGCCAATACAGCGATGGGATCTGTTGGGGCAATGAGTGCACCAAAGAGAAGACAATCTACATAACTAAGTCCTAGAGTGCTTAAACCAAAAAAAGGCTGTTGAACCAACCAAAAAATACCGGTTCCAACAGCAAAGGTTGAAAAGAGAACTCCGAAGCTAGCAAGGATAAGGATGGTAAGTCGATCTTTTAATAGTTCGTGTACGTCCACACTAATGGCTCCTGCAAACAATAGGAAGGGGAGCATGACATCAATTAATAAAACACTAAAATCAAACTCCTTGGTGAGTTGAGTCATAAAATTTAAAAAGTCAGGAGAAATCAAACCTGAGATCATGATGATTAATGACAATACAATTGCCAATACCATCAATCCGATAGTTTGAGGAAGTTTGAGGATACGTAGATTAATAATCGAAAAAACGGAGGCTAGTGAGAGTAAAAGCGCAGTGAGTTCTAGTAAATTCATTACGGTTATTTTTTATTAAAGCTAAGAAATTATTTTTTTTGATAGAGTTTTGTTAAATACTTTCCTATTAAATCAAACTCCAAATTGACTATACTACCTGGAGCTAATTTGTGAAAATTAGTGTGTTCATAGGTATAGGGAATGATGGCTACTGAAAAACGATCTTCTTTAGAACCTACAACAGTAAGGCTAACTCCGTTTACAGTAATAGATCCTTTTTCGATAGTAATATTTCCTTTATCGGGTTGATAAACAAAAGTATAGGTCCAACTTCCTTCTTGATTTGAAGCGGTTATACATGCTGCAGTTTGGTCTACATGCCCTTGCACCATATGTCCATCCAGTCGATCTCCTAATTTCATAGCCCGCTCAAGATTGATTAAATCTCCTTCCTGTAGCGTGCCTAAATTGGTTTTAATAAGCGTTTCGTCTATGGCCGTTACAGTATAGGAAGTTGAATCACAAGCAACTACAGTTAGACACACCCCATTGTGTGCGACACTTTGATCAATTTTTAAATCGGAAGCTAACTCACTTGTTAGGGTAATGTGTAAATTTCGGTCTTCTTTTTCAAGTTTTGTAACCTTTCCAAAAGCTTCAATAATTCCTGTAAACATGCGTTTTTATTTAATTACATTTGCTTCAAAAATAAGTATAAAAACTAGGAATGAGCGCAATCCCAAAAATTAGAGTCGGTATTTCTGTTGGGGACCCCAATGGGATAGGGTTTGAAATTATTTTAAAAGCGTTTGAGGATAAGCGAATTTTTGACTTTTTTACCCCTATTGTTTTTGCACATGCTAATAATTGTATTGAAGAGCGAAAAAAGTTAGGCCTTTCAACAAGTATTTTTAGACTTAAAAATTTAAAAAATCCAAATAAGGGGCAGTTAAATGTTGTTGATGTTTGGAGCACTCCTTTTCCAATTGCTTATGGAAAAGAACAGCGAGAAGCAGGGGCGCACGCGATTACTTCCTTAGAAGCAGCAACCCTTGCACTAAAAAATGGAGCGGTTGATGTCTTGGTAACGGCACCAATTCATAAAAAAAGCATTCAATCGGATTCCTTCAAGTTTCCAGGACATACCGATTACCTCAACAAGCAACTAGCGGGTGAAAGTTTGATGTTTATGGTAACGGATACGCTCAAAGTAGCACTAATGAGTGATCATATCCCACTTAAAGACGTTGTTGGGTTTTTAAATGAAGAAAAAATTAACGTAAAAATAGCCTCACTTGAAAAGAGTTTAATTCAAGATTTTGGAATTCAACGTCCAAAAATTGCAGTTTTGGGAATTAACCCACATACTGGAGATAATGGTGTGATTGGAGAGGAAGACGATACACTTTTGAGTCCGTTAATAAAAAAATGGGCTCAAAAAGGGAGTTTAGTTTTTGGACCCTATCCTGCGGATGGATTTTTTGGTAACCAAAGCTATACCAAATTTGATGCTGTATTGGCAACCTATCATGACCAAGGCTTAATTCCATTTAAAACTTTATCCTTTGGTCAAGGAGTCAATTTCACTGCGGGCTTGAGCCATGTAAGAACCTCTCCAGATCACGGTACGGCTTTCGATCTGGCAGGAAAAGGAGAAGCGGATCCAAGTTCTTTTACTGCAGCAGTGTATTGCGCCCGTTCAATTTTTCTTCAGCGAGAAGAGACAAAAGAGTAAAAGAACAGTTAGCTTTTATTTTTAAAAAGACTTACAAAAAGGCTTCCTAATAAAGAATGAATCAGACTTGAAACTGCGGCTGGAATGGCTACCATGGGGTTTGTGAAATTTTCTCGAGCGAGAACCACCCCTAAGCCTGAATTTTGCATTCCTACTTCTATCGAAATAGTTTTGGCTAAACTCCAGTTTTTAAATAAACCGAGACTAATCAAAAAGCCGAGTACAAATCCCGTCAAATGAAGACAAACCAACGCTAGAATCAAATCCATTCCTGAATTTAAAATAATTTCCTTACCCTGACCCATGATACTTGCCACGATAAGTGTAATGAGTAAAACCGCTACAGCAGGTGCTACAGGTAATATTTTGGCAGTCTGTTTTGGGAGATATCGATTTAAAATAACACCTAATAAAAGGGGAAATAAAACCACTTTTAAAGTAGAATACAAAAGGCCTGCAGCATTTACATTAACATAATTTCCAGAGAGTTGACTCGTTAGAAAAGGGGTAATTAAAATGGCTGCTAAAGTAGAAATAGCCGTCATGCAAACAGATAGCGCTACCTTGGCTTTTGCCAGATAAGCAATCACATTTGAAGCCGTACCCCCCGGACAACAAGAAACTAAAATTAACCCTACTGCAAAAAAAGGGGGTAATTCAAAAACTTTTCCTAAGCCCCATCCCAAACTGGGCATAACAATAAATTGTAATCCAATTCCAAGGAGCACCCATTTGGGATGCTTTACTATTTGTTTGAAGTCAGAGGCGTGCAGTGTCAATCCCATACCCAGCATAATTCCGCCCAGACCCAATGTGATAAGACTTCCCTGAAACCAAGTGAACAAGGGAGGATGGAGAAGTGCCGTAAACGAAAATAAAGCTACAATCCAGGGAAATGCAGTTGTAATTTTTTGAGCGTATGAATTCAAGATAATAATTTCATTTCAAGATATCTTTTTTTTTAATCTTATCCACAATAAGTTAATGGCTTTCCAAATCATTTTAAAAAGAGCGTGTTAAGCAGCATAAATTATAATCCCTGCAATTTTAACGTGTTACATTAATTTTTTTTATAAATTTGCCGCTCAATTGGAGAACAATGGAAGTGTTGAAAGAATTTACTATCCCATTTGTGGGGTTGAAAGACGGAAAACACAGCTTTTCTTTTCCAATAGACAATACGTTCTTTGCACATTTTGAGTATACCGATTTTGATCAAGCACAACTTGAAGCCAAACTTGTTTTGGATAAAAAGCCAAGCTTTTTAGAATTAAGTTTCGATGTTCAAGGAAAAGTAATCCTTCCTTGTGATGTTTCAACTGAATTATTTGATCTTCCCCTCGATTCCCAATTTGATTTATTAGTCAAATTTGGATCGAATACAGAAAGCAGCTCAGATGAGATAATCATCTTGCCAGAAGGGAGCTATCAAATAAACGTCGCCCAATATATTTATGAACTTATTATTTTGGCGATTCCTTTGAAACGGATTCATCCAGGAATTAAAGATGGTACTTTACAAAGTGATATTGTAAAAAAACTCAAAGAGCTAGAACCTAAAGAAGAAAATTTAAACGGAGGTGAAGACCCTCGTTGGAATAAATTAAAAGATCTCTTGTAAGAGCGATCACGTAAAACAAATATTATGGCACATCCTAAACGGAAAATTTCCAAAACAAGAAGAGACAAAAGACGTACGCATTACAAAGCGGCCGACCAACAAATCGCAACTTGTACAACCACTGGTGAAGCACATCTTTATCACCGTGCGCATTGGCATGAAGGGAAATTGTACTACCGAGGTAAGGTCCTTGTTGATGCTGCAGCTACCGCTGAGGCATAAGAAATAAGTTATAATAAACAGCTCTCCGTTTAGGAGGGCTGTTTTTATTACAATTGTTTTGATTGCATCAAAAAACTACTATCTTCACTTCGTGTTAATGTATTTTTCTACTGAAAATCTATAATGAATCAAGGGAGTAATCAAGTGCTAAAAGCAGCCATTACTGCAGTGGGAGGATACGTTCCAGATACAATTTTATCTAATCAAGATTTAGAAAAAATGGTCGATACGAACGATGAATGGATAACTTCACGAACAGGTATAAAAGAACGTCGTATTCTAAAAGATCCTGAAAAAGCGACTTCATATCTTGCCATACAAGCAGCCAACGATTTAATATCAAAAAATAATCTTGATCCAAGTACCCTTGATTTGGTTTTGGTAGCGACCATTACACCCGACATACATGTAGCGGCTACCGCAGCTTACGTGGCTTCAAGTATTGGGGCAACAAACGCTTTTGCTTATGACTTAAATGCAGCCTGTTCGGGATTCCTATATGGAATGAGTTCTGCAGCAGCCTTCATAAGCTCTGGACGATATAAAAAAATACTGCTCATTGGGGCAGATAAAATGTCTTCTATTGTAGATTATACGGATCGAACTACCTGTATTATTTTTGGTGACGGGGGGGGTGCTGTTTTATTCGAGCCAAGTCCCAATGAATTCGGGTGGGAAGATGAATATTTTAGAAGTAACGGAAGCGAAAGAATGGCATTACGGATTCTTTCGGGAGGATCTTTACATCCTACAACTCAAGACACATTGGATCAGGGTTGGAACAATATTCATCAAGAAGGAAAAGTTGTCTTCAAGTATGCTGTGTCTGAAATGGCACATGTTGCAGAGCAAATTATGAAGCGCAACAATTTAGAAGAGGGTAAGATAGATTATCTTATTCCACACCAAGCAAATAAAAGAATCATTGATGCTACATCTAATCGTTTGGATTTATCTAACGACAAGGTACTCATGAATATTGACCGATACGGCAATACCACTGCGGCTACTTTGCCGCTTTTATTATACGATTACGAATCAAAATTTAAAAAAGGAGACAAGCTCGTTTTCGCTGCATTTGGCGGTGGATTCACTTGGGGTGCGGCGCACCTCACATGGGCCTATTAAAAATCAATTGAAAAATAGATATGGATATTAAAGACATTCAAAACTTAATCAAATTTGTTGCTAAATCAGGAGCACAAGAAGTGAAACTTGAGATGGAAGACATTAAAATCACCATCAAAACGGGTTCAGATCAACCTCTTGTGGAAACAACGGGTATGGTTCAACAAATTCAAACCGTTCCTGCACCCGTTCAACTTCAGTCAGCACCAGCTGTTGCGGTACCTGAAGCTGTAGCTCCCGTTGCAGAAAAAGCGGAGGATCATTTTATTACCATCAAATCTCCAATTATTGGGACCTTTTATCGAAAAGCAGCACCAGACAAGCCCAATTTTGTTGAGATCGGGAATACGATTTCAGAAGGGGATGTTTTGTGCGTAATTGAAGCCATGAAACTCTTCAATGAAATTGAATCAGAAGTAAGCGGAACCATTGTTAAAATTTTAGTGGATGATGCTTCTCCTGTAGAATTTGATCAGCCACTGTTTGTGATAAACCCTTCTTAAACCTCCCTTATGTTTAATAAAATATTAATTGCCAATCGTGGAGAGATTGCCATGCGTATCATTCGCACATGTAAAGAAATGGGCGTTAAAACGGTTGCTGTTTATTCTAAGGCAGATGCCGATAGCTTACATGTTCGTTTTGCAGATGAGGCAGTTTGTATAGGGCCTGCCCCAAGTAGCGAATCTTACTTAAAGATTCCTAATATTATTGCTGCAGCTGAAATTACCAATGCAGACGCCATTCATCCAGGATATGGTTTTTTGTCTGAAAATGCTAAATTTTCAAAAATTTGTGAAGAACACGAAATAAAATTTATTGGTGCCTCTGCATCCATGATCGATCAAATGGGTGATAAAGCTTCTGCTAAAGCAACAATGAAAGCAGCAGGAGTACCTACCATCCCTGGTTCTGAAGGACTTTTGGAATCATTGGAGGAAGCCCGAACCATCGCTAAAGAATTTGGCTATCCTGTCATGCTCAAAGCGACTGCCGGTGGAGGTGGAAAAGGAATGCGTGCAGTTTGGAAAGAAGATGAGCTTCAAAAAGCATGGGAGAGTGCGCGTCAAGAAGCCAAAGCGGCTTTTGGAAATGACGGTATGTACATGGAAAAACTGATCGAAGAACCCCGTCATATTGAAATTCAAATTGTAGGAGATTCATCGGGGAAAGCCTGTCATTTATCAGAGCGTGATTGTTCCATACAAAGGCGTCACCAAAAGTTAACTGAGGAGACACCTTCTCCGTTTATGACGGATGCTTTAAGAAAGAAAATGGGTGAAGCCGCTGTGAAAGCAGCCGAGTATATAAAATACGAAGGAGCGGGGACCATTGAATTTTTGGTGGACAAACACCGAAATTTCTATTTTATGGAAATGAACACAAGGATTCAGGTAGAACACCCCATAACCGAACAGGTCATTGATTTTGATTTGATTTGTGAGCAAATTAAAGTTGCTGCAGGCGAAAAAATATCAGGGAAACATTATTTACCTAAACTCCATTCTATTGAATGTCGAATTAATGCTGAAGACCCTGAAAATGGTTTTAGACCCAGTCCTGGATTGATTTCAAATCTCCACCTCCCTGGAGGGCATGGAGTGCGAATCGATACACATGTGTACAGTGGGTATGCGATACCTCCCCATTACGACTCTATGATTGCCAAGCTCATTACTACTGCGCAAACCAGAGAGGGCGCAATCAGTAAGATGAAGCGTGCCTTAGAAGAGTTTATCGTTGAAGGGATTAAAACAACCATCCCCTTCCACTTACAACTAATGAGTGACCCTGCCTATGTAAAGGGAGTGTATACGACAAAGTTTATGGAAGATTTTTCAATGGAGGAATAGGAATATTTAGACTTTTATTCTTTGTTCAAGGAGTATTGCCAGTAACCGACATCAATCCAATCATTAAACTTATATCCCACTTGTTTTAATTGCCCTACTTTTTGGAAGCCCAAGCTTTCATGGAAATTGACACTTTCGTTATTGGGCAATGAAATTCCTGCAAGTACACTATGAAAGTTCTTATTTTTTAGACTTTGAAATAGATTGGAATAGAGTGTTTTACCGATGCCTTTTTTTTGGTAGGAGGCCCTGACATAGACACTACATTCCAGAGTAAATCGATAGGCTGATCGGGGCTTCCAAGGGACTGAACAGCAATACCCCAGGATTGTATTATTTTCTTCAAAAACGAACCAGGGTAGTTTAGGATGAGCAAGTATTCGACGCCGCATCGTTTGTTCATCAATGGGATTTTCTTCAAAAGTAATCTGTGTATTTAAAATGTAGTGATTATAAATTGCTACTATCGGTTTTGCATCGCTTGCTGTGGCAGTTCGAATCATTATACTTTATTTATCCCTTAGGTTTTTTGGCCAGGGTTTCAGGTAAAACTTTGAATCCCATATTGTAAAGTGTAAAGCCAAAAATATCGGCATACTGTTCAATTGTTTTAGAAACAGGGGTTCCCGCGCCATGACCAGCATTGGTTTCAATACGAATGAGTACTGGATTTTCTCCCTGTTGCTTGTCTTGCAGTTCGGCTGCAAATTTGAATGAATGCGCTGGAACGACTCGATCATCATGATCTCCTGTGGTAATGAGAGTGGCAGGATAACGCGTTGCGCTCCTGACATTGTGCACAGGAGAATAGCCTTTTAAATAAGCAAACATTTCTGGAGAATCCTCTGATGTTCCATAATCATATGACCAACCGGCACCGGAGGTAAATTTATGATAGCGCAGCATATCTAAAACTCCAACGGCAGCTAGGGCTACTTTGGCTAGTTCCGGTCGTTGTGTCATTGTAGCTCCCACCAAAAGCCCTCCGTTTGATCCTCCTCGAATGGCTAAATATTCAGGATTGGTTATCTTTTCTGAAATGAGGTACTCGGCTGCAGCGATAAAATCATCAAAGACATTTTGTTTTCTCAGTTGCGTTCCTGCTTGATGCCATTTTTTACCATATTCACCACCCCCTCTTAAATTGGGAACTGCGTAGACACCTCCTTGTTCCATCCATACCGCATTGGTGATACTAAAAGAGGGTTGAAGACTAATGTTAAATCCACCGTAACCATAGAGAATGGTTGGATTTTTACCATTGTACTCTATTCCTTTTTTATGGGTGATAATCATGGGAACTTTAGTCCCATCGTTGGAAGTATAAAAAACTTGAGTTGAGGTATAATCATCTGGATTAAAATCAATGTTGGGAGACCAATATTTTTTAGACATTTGAGTTTTGGGGTCATACGAATAAATTACACCAGGCGAATGATAATTAGTAAAGCTGTAGTACAATATATCTACTTCTTTTTTACCATTGAATCCTACTGCAGTTCCAACACCTGGGAGTTCAATTTCTCCCCTATTATTTCCTTGTTTATCGTATTGATAGACCTTAGTAATGGCATCAATCATATATTTTGCAAAAAAGAAGCCCCCTCCACTGCTAGGGGATAACACCTGTTCAGTTTCTGGAATAAAATCTTTCCAATACTTTTCTTGTGGACGATTTGTTGCGGTAGTCACTAGCTTTTGATTGGGAGCATTTTTGTTGGTTACAATATATAATTGATCCCCTTCTGCCTCCAGAAGATAACTATCGGTGCTGTAATCTTCATCCATTGGAATTAAGGGACTGTTAGGAACGCTTAAATCTTTGAGAAAGGAAACATTCCCAGAAGTTGTTTTTGAGCCTGAGATAACTAAATACCGACCATCTTCAGTCACAGAAGCACCGACATAGCGATGTTTTTGTTCAGGTGTTCCTCCAAAAATAAGAACGTCATCGCTTTGTGAAGTTCCCAGTTTATGATAATAGAGTTTGTGTTGGTCCGTCATTTCTGAAAGTTCGCTACCATCGGGCTTGTCATAACTGGAATAAAAAAACCCTTCATCCAGCCTCCATTGAATTCCACTAAACTTAATATCCGCTAGGGTGTCTTCCAAAATGGTGTTTTGAACGGCGTCTAAAACTATAATTTTTCGCCAGTCACTCCCCCCTTCACTGATCGAATAGGCGGCGATATTTCCTGATTTAGAAAAGCTTAGTCCCGACAAAGAGGTCGTACCATCTTCTTCAAAGGTATTGGGATCTAGAAAGACTTCAGCGGCTTCCTGTCCTTTTTGACGATAAACGACATATTGGTTTTGAAGACCGTCATTTTTGTAGAAATAAGTATAGTCTCCTTCCTGAAAAGGAGCAGAAACTTTCTCATAATTCCAGATTTGTTCTAATCGATTTTTAAGCTGATTTCGAAAAGGAATTTGATCTAAAAAAGAGAAGGTTGCTTCATTTTGTCTTTCCACCCACTTCTCAGTTTCTTCACTGCGGTCGTCCTCTAGCCAACGATAATTATCGACCACTTCCGTGTCAAAATAAGTGTCTGTCACTGGAATTTTCTGTGTTGTTGGGTATGTCATTTCTTGGTTGTTTTGTTGACAAGAGAATAAGGTCAAAATAAGGAGAAGTAAAACTAATTTTTTCATGGAGTGTTTATTTTATACTCAGTTAAGTATAGGTTGTGTGCCTTCTTTCCAAACAGATTTGGCTTTGAAATGAGAATTGACTTTTGCTAAAAAGAAAATTTCAGAAATAAATTGCCAATCGAAATTAATGGATTGATTTGCTGGATGGCGGTGATGATCTTGATCCAGGATGTAATTTTCAGGCTTATTGAGAACCCTAGACTGGCTGTACACCTCTTCAAATTCTTGTCGTAATGAAGTAAATTTTTGTGTTAGTTCTCGTAGTTCCAATATAATTTTTGTTTCCTCATCCTGAGTTGTAGCAAGATCAAAGGCCTCTATTTTTTTCAAGAGCTCAAAATTATACGCCACTAAGGTCCTTACTTGCTCATAAATCGCTAAAGTATATTGATTCAGTGCGCCTTGGGATTGAATTTTGACAAGGGTTTGCTGGATATTATTTAAATTTTCATTTTGTTTTGAAATACTTTCTAAGCGGGTTGCATATTTTTTAGCCCAAGCTCCTTTGTCCTTAAAATCAGGAAGATCGATTAGGTGATCTTCAATCACATTTTCTCTGTGAACTAACGAATTACGATGTATGCCTTCTTTCAACAATACATTTGTCCATAGGGCAACGGGTTGGTCTAAGGCATCAATAAAAGCATAGTCTTCAGATTGAAAAGACGCTCCGAAAGTACGGTGTCTAAAACTAGATTTAAATTCTTTTTTACTGCGTTTTATCCCTGCCCAACTGTATTCTGCAAAAGCAGCAATTCCTCGTTTGTAGAGTTCAAAATGGGGAGAGTCGTCATCCCAAAGGGTTAAGAGCAAGCCATTGTAATTTCGATCAATGGATTGCTGTGCAAAAATTTTTATTTGATCAATATTGCTTTCTCTTTGCGGCATTAAGGTCCATCGTGTTTGTCCTGCAGTTGCACCCATAACATTGAAGCCATTGGAAGAAAACCAATCCATAGCCTTTCCATTTCCATAGGATTCTGCCCGATGATAATTCCAACGCATATACACACAGTTTTTGGGAAATTGTTTAATGAATTGATTGAGTTTGGACTCGTTTTCAGCCCAAATAGAATCTACGGTTTGTTTACTCATTTTGTTATCATATATGGGCGCCATGAGTCCCGCTTCTTTGAGAGGCATATCATCCCAAAAAATTGGAATTCGGTTATGTGCTGCTGCAAAAGCACTTACTTTATTGAGCCAAATTAAGTTCAACTCTAGCGCAGATTTCCTACTATTGCGCCCTGTTGTTTTTACTTCATCACCACCAACATGGAGGTACTTTCCATAAGGGGTTGCTTCCATGGCATCCAGATATAGGTCAAATTGTAATTCATAGGTTTTTGGGTCTAAAGGATTAAACGCCCAATCACTTTTGGGATCGTCACGCAGAGGAAAGTTTTTTTCGTGTTTTAAGATAAAAGAAGCATGTCCTAAACCTTGTACCAAGGGACTGATGTTGATGTTCCTTTGCTGTGCATATTCACTGATTGCTTTCCATTGTTCAATCGAAAAGGCGTCCTGACTTCCTACTTCTGGGCGACGTTTGTATTGGAGTTTGTCTTCAATTTCTAAAATCACGCCATTGATTTTTAATTGTGCCAAATGATCCATTAAATCATAATAGTAGGATTCTTTTTCTCGATGATGTTTAATATCAATTTGAATGGGACGGAAAGCAATTTCTGGGGCATCATGAATTTCTAAAAGTGGGAGAGCTTGTTCTCCTGTATCCTCAATAATTTGGGAAAGAGTGACAAAAGCATAAAATAATCCGGCATCATCTTGGGCTTCAATATGGATCCTTTCTTTTTCAATTTTGATAGAATAACTTTCGGCTTTTCGATTTTCTTTTGCAAGAATATTGAACCGTATTTGAGCCTTTTCATCCTCCGTGCTTTGCTGGATATCATTTAAAGCTCCATAGCGAATAGGAAGGCTGTTTTTTTGACTACTAAAGGCCCATTTCAAAGCCGTTACATTAAGGTTTGAAAATTCGGATTTAAGAGAAATTTTTTGCGGAAAAGGAAGTAACTCAAAAGGATCGGATTTTGAATTCTTTTGGACACATGAGAGGAATAAAATAAGGAATAGAAGTGTGAATAATTTTTTCATGTTAGCTTGGGGTTAGTCAGTTTGAAAAGAGGATGCAGGGAGCCTTTCTTGATTAAAAAGGCTTGCCTCAAAATAGTTTTTCCAGCCATAACGAACGCGTTTTGGATTTTTTATTTTTTGTGATCTAACCCTAATTTTATTATTTAAAAGGGTAGCCTTGGCCGGAATAAAAACATCATCAGCTCCCGCAATTTCAAAGCCGGTTAATTTATTTTTACTAATTAATCCTGAACCCACATAATCAAACTCAATGTCAATGTAGTTTGTATGTAGAGTGTGTTTTTTATACAAGGGTCCGGAGGGAACAAGTTCTTTTTTTCCATAATTATGATGTAATGCTAAAGCGGCCAAGCGTGCGGCAACATCTTGTTTGTTGGTGGGGTGGATATCTTTTTCTTCTCCAATATCTAGGGTAATTGCCATCCCGGTATTAGGCAAAAAAAGACTTTTTCGTTGTGCATCCCTTAGTGCTTGTGACTGCTCTGTTTCACTATAAATATAGGGTGCAATTTGAACAAAATAAAACGGAAATTCATAGCCCCAACGTTCACGCCAATCCTCAATCATTCCGGTAAATAATTCTTGATATTCTTGATGATTTCCAACATTAGATTCCCCTTGATACCAAAGCACTCCTTTAATTCCAAAAGGTAAAATAGGGTGTATCATTTTTCGGAATAAAATGCTGTAATTATTGGGATTATTTAGAATTTCTCCTTGTTTTAGATTTGCTTTTAATTCGGTGTTTTTAGCAATTAATTCTGAAGAACTTAAGTTATGAAGTTGAAAGGTCGGATATAAATAAAAAGCATGGTGTTTTTGACGCCATACACCCTGATCTAAGCGTTTATTATGTAATTTACTTTCTAAAGTGATACTTCCTCTAAATCCTCCCTCACCCACTATATCAATTACTCTGACGGCTAAAATATTTCCTTTTTCTTTTAAAATTCCAGGAGGGATTTCATACTTTTTATTGGCACAACAGGCTAATGTACTTCCAATAAGAACTCCATTTACATAAGTGTAATCTATATCGTCTATTCCTTTATTAAAATTAAGGGTATGGTTTTCTTGAGGATCCGTTACATCAAATGTCTTTCGGTACCAAACTACCCCGTTTTCTGCCAGACTACCTTTTTCGTAAAATTGCTCAAAAGTGACAGGGGAATCGATGTTCTCGCCTGTTTGCAGTTCCACTTCAAAAGTATCCCAATTGGAATCATCAAAGTTGGATTCAGAAAAATCTCCATCGTCAAGCTCAAGTGCTGACCAAATTTTTTCAAGCTCATCTCCTTCAGGATAGGGAAAGTTTTTTTCATTTAGATAGCTTGCATTAAAGGTGGACACGGTAAGATTTTCATTTTTGATCTTTTCAGTTAAAGCATCAAATCCCCCCGCGTCTAAAATTTTCTTTAATTCCTTCTTAGTAGGTTTTAAAGTCGCTAATTTTTTTGCACTTGTCCATGCTTCAACTCGAGTACCCCCCCATGCGGAGTTTACTATACCAATGGGAATATTTAGTTTTTGATTTAATTCTCTTGCAAAAAAATAAGCTACGGCACTAAATTGTTTTACATTTTCTGGGGTTGTCACTTTCCATGAGGCAGAGTGAATGGCAGATCCCCCCAAATTTCTAGGTACTGAAAACATACGAACATTGGGATAATTGGCTGTAGCAATTTCATCGGCTTGATTATCAATTGGATCTTGGATTTTCCATTCCATATTAGATTGTCCTGAGGTGAGCCAAACTTCACCGATCATAATATCTTGCAAAACGATTTGGTGTTGCTCTGAACGAATATTAACTTCATAAGGACCTCCGTAAGCTGGGGTTTGGAGTAAGGTCTTCCATGCTCCCTCAGCGTTTACTTCAACCCTATCGCTTGCCCCCCAGCTCTCCTCGATAGCGAGACGAGTCCCTGGAGTTCCATTTCCCCATATGGGAACTTCCATTTGCTGTTGAAGAACCATATGATCCGAAAAAATAGGTGCGATAGTGACGGAGCTCGTTTCATACTGACAACCAGCGTACAAAAGAACGAGCCAAATAAAACTTAGCTTTTTTAGTAGATAGGGTATCATTAGTAAAATTGAATTTAACCCTCAAATTACAATAATAATTTAAATTGTTTTTAAGACAATCGTTAAAGTTTATTTGCCATCAAATACTCAGCAATTTGGATTGTATTTGTGGCTGCTCCTTTACGAAGATTGTCGGCTACGATCCACATATTAACCGCATTGTCATGCGAAGTGTCTCGTCGGATACGTCCTACAAAGACCTCGTCTTTCCCTTCAGCATAAATGGGCATGGGATAGGTATTTGTTTTGGGATTGTCTTGAACAATTACGCCTGAAGTTTGATCTAAAAGCTTCCGTATAGCATCGATTTCAAAAGGTTTTTCAAATTCAATATTGACACATTCACTATGTCCGCCCACAACGGGAATACGAATGGCTGTTGCTGTAATTCTAAGACGATCATCTCCAAGGATTTTATGGGTTTCATGAACTAATTTCATTTCCTCTTTGGTGTAATCATTTTCCAAAAAGACATCACAATGGGGAAGCGCATTTTTATGAATGGGATGGGGATACGCCATATCTGCAGGTTTTCCTTCTGCCTCACTGTTTAGTTGGGCTACCGCTTTTACTCCTGTTCCGGTGATGGATTGGTAGGTAGATATAATTAAGCGTTTGATGCCGAATGCCTTGTGAAGAGGGGCTAGGGCTAACACCATTTGAATGGTTGAACAATTTGGATTTGCAATAATTTTATCTTCAGCAGTCAATTGATCGCCATTAATTTCAGGAACAATTAATTTTTTGGAGGGATCCATTCTCCAGGCAGAAGAATTATCAATTACAGTTGTTCCGACTGCAGCAAATTTTGGAGCCCATTCAAGCGAGGTTTCACCACCCGCAGAAAACAAAGCAATATCAGGTTGTGCCGCCACCGCGGTTTCCAAACCTATGATACTATAGTTTTTACCTTCAAATTCCATTTCTTTTCCAACAGAACGTTCTGAGGCAACCAGTAATAATTCCGTAATGGGAAGTTTGCGTTCCGCTAAGACTTCTAACATGACATGGCCCACCATTCCTGTGGCTCCAACTACCGCTACTTTCATTTTTTTTAATTTTTGCCAAAAATAGAATTAAAAACCAGAGTTACCATGCTTTACAACAGATTTAAGAAAAAATAACAATTTGTTTTATTTATAACAAAACAAAGTTTTTACGCTCTCACGACCCTTTTGATCCTCGAACCCAAACCCGTCAGAAGTTCATAACTAATGGAGTTCCCTTGTTTTGCAAAAGAGGATGCAGTATGCGATGGGTTAAAAAATACGACCCGATCCCCTTCTTTACAGCGAACAGAACCGACGTCCACCATGAGTAAATCCATGCAAACATTTCCTACAATAGGTGCCATTTGTCCATGAATAATCACGCTCCCTTGATGGTGACCGAAGTGTCTTCCAATGCCATCTGCATGCCCCAAGGGGAGGGTTGCAATTTGAGTATCTTGTGGGGCGTTCCAACCGTGATCATAGCCTACAAAATCACCTTTTTTTACGGTGTGTATTTGTGTTATTATACTTTCCAACACACTCACGGGTTTGAGTTGAATATCCCATTCAGGATGATTGGCAAAACCGTGCAGGGCAATTCCACAGCGAACCATATCGTATTGACATTCAGGATAATTAAAAACTCCTGAACTATTCAGTAAATGAAATTTGGGGCTGGGTGAAGACGCAGCGCTATGTTTTGTTCTTATGCCTTCGAAAAGTGTAATTTGTTTGTTACAAAGGAGAGAAGGTCGTTCCGCTTCTGAAGCGGCCAAATGAGAATAGACACTTTCCAATTGGAAACAGTTATTTTCCATTTGGTGGATTACCCAATCACTTTGGTTAGGATGAAAACCTAATCGATTTAGACCTGTATTGTATTTAATGTGAATTGGATACTGAGTAATCTTTTTTTGAAGGAGTATTTTTTTAAAGCCTTCCAAAATAGTTTGACTGTATAAACAGGGTTCAAGACAAGAATCGATGAGTGCTTCTAAAGAATTCTCTAAAGGATAAAATACCATGATGGGTATTGTAATCCCCTGATTTCTTAATTCTTGCCCTTCTTCGGTGTAAGCAACAGCTAAATAATCCACACCGAGGTCAACAAGACGTCTTGCGAAATGGACAGATGAACTTCCATAGCCTTCCGCTTTTACTACGCCTACCAATTGGGTATTTGAATTTATATTTTCACGAATACAGTTGTAATTGTGATCCAAATGCGAAAGGTGAAGTGTGAGTGTATTCAAGCGGTTAAATTAGATTCCTATTCTTTGTCCTTTGTTTTCTGTTTGTTCGCTTTGTAAAATGCAGCCCGTGAAAGCGGTTCGTAGCTTTCTTTTTCTCCCAAGAGTACAATGGAATCATTTTCACTGGTTCGAAAACTGTGATTTGCTAAGCCTCCTGTACGGGTACAAATGGCATGAACTTTAGTTACATATTCTGCAGTAGCCATCAATGCGGGCATGGGACCAAAAGGGTTCCCTTGAAAATCCATATCTAAACCTGCTACAATAACGCGCACTCCTGAATTAGCTAAATCATTACAAACCTTAACAATTTCATCATCAAAAAATTGGGCTTCATCGATTCCAACGACGTCACAACCATCAGCTAAAATGGGAATATTGGCTGCAGCCGGAACAGGGGTAGAAGGAATTTGGTTTTGATCATGAGAGGTCACCAATTCGTCATCATAGCGCAAGTCAATAGCGGGTTTGAAAATTTCAATTTTTTGTTTGGCAAATTGTGCACGTTTGAGTCGCCGAATGAGTTCCTCGGTTTTTCCAGAAAACATGGAACCACAGATGACCTCAATCCAACCAAATTGTTCGTTTGACTTTACGGTATTTTCTAAAAACATTTTGTAATTTTCAACTTGAAAATAGATTTTTAATGAACCCTGTTCAAACAAAGGTATTAAAATCTCTTGGGTTGATACTGGAAAAATCATGACAGAACAAATAAAAAGTGCTTTAGCGAAATGGGCAGAGAAGGTTCTCAAAAACCAAAGTAATTGGGACGCAGATCAAACGCATGCAGCCATACAAAGGCTTTATGAAATTTCAGTTTATTACAAGTTGCTCCTGGAAGAAGAAATGCAAAACGCTAAGAAATGGAGTCGTCATCAAAATGAACTCAGGGGGGTATTGGATTCACTGAGTACCTCAGAACGAAAGGAAGAACATGTACTGCAAGAAGAAGAGTTAGAAGTTCCTCCTGTGATGGATGCCATAAAAAATTTAGTTACTGAAATGCCCGAAACAGAAACCTATGATAATCTCTTTGAAAATGTATCAGATACTCCCACTTTTGTTGCTAAAGAAGACGTTTCTTCAGGATTAGATTTGGAGCCTGTAGAGGAAGAGAAAAAAAACATCAATGATCTTTTTGCTAAAACGGTAAGTATTGACTTAAATGACCGTATTTCGTTTATTAAACATTTATTTGAGGAGGATGCTCAGGCCTATGAACGGGTACTCTCTCAGATTATTACTTTTGAACGCTGGGAGGAGGTAGAAGTATTTTTAAAAAAAATGGTAAAACCTGAATATCAAAATTGGAAGGATAAAGAACAAATCGAAGAACGATTCATTTCTATTTTGCAGAAAAATTTTAGTGATTAAAGTATTTTTTAACCCGTAACGCTCAAAACAAGAATAAGTGATCTATTTGATCCCCACACCGATCGGCAATTTAGAGGACATCACCCTTCGGGCCATCCGTTTACTCAACGAAGTAGATTTGATTTTAGCAGAAGATACAAGAGTCAGTTCAAAACTTTTAAAGCATTTTGAAATTGATACTCCTTATCAGAGTTTCCACATGCATAATGAACATAAAAAAGTACAAAGTGTTCTAAATCAACTAAAAGGAGGGAAAAGCATAGCGCTAATTTCTGATGCAGGAACTCCTGGAATTTCGGACCCAGGCTTTTTAATGGTTCGTGAAGCATTAAAAGAAGGTGTTGAGGTACAGTGTTTACCAGGTCCTACTGCATTAATTCCAGCCTTAGTTCAAAGCGGAATTCCTTGTGATCGATTTATTTTTGAAGGCTTTTTACCTCCAAAAAAAGGAAGGCAAACCCGCCTTGAGCAGATGGCTCAGGAAGAAAGGACTCAAGTATTTTATGAGTCTCCACATAAACTACTTAAAACTTTAGATCAGTTGAGGATTCATTTTGGAGCTGATCGTTCACTTGCTGTGGTTCGTGAAATTTCAAAACTTTATGAGAGCACTTTTCGCGGAACCATAGAAGAAGGGCTTCAGTTTTTCCAATCCCACCCTCCAAAAGGGGAATTTGTCATTGTGGTAGCAGGCAAAAAAAATCCGTAGCTATGGAATGGAATGCACTTCCTTTAGCCTCAGAAAACGCTGTTGAACATTTGTCCAAAGTGTTGGGAATTTCTCCTGTAGTTGCTCAATTATTGGCGCAACGAGGAGTTACCACCTATGAAGAAGCTAAGACTTTTTTTAGACCCGATTGGTCACAACTTCACGATCCGTTTTTAATGAAAGATATGGTTCAAGCTGTCCATCGAATTGAGAATGCTATAAAACAGCAAGAAAAGGTAATGATTTATGGGGATTATGATGTAGACGGAACAACTTCTGTAGCTTTAGTTTATTCATATTTAAAGGATAAAATGGAGAACTTAACACCCTATATCCCCGATCGATATAAAGAAGGGTATGGCATTTCTATTGCAGGAATTGACAAGGCCAAAGAGGAGGGGATTAGTCTTATTATTGCTTTAGACTGCGGAATTAAAGCAAATAAACAAATAGCTTATGCCCATAAATTGGGGATTGATTTTGTGATTTGTGATCATCATTTACCCAGTGAAATTTTACCTGAAGCTGTTGCCGTGTTAGATCCCAAAAGGATCGATTGTCCTTATCCCTTTAAAGAGTTGTGTGGTTGTGGTATTGGCTTCAAATTAATTCAAGCGCTCCAACAGCGCTTGGAACTTCCCGAAAAAGATTTATTTCCCTATTTAGATTTGGTGGCTACTGCTATTGCTGCAGATATTGTTCCCATAGTGGGTGAAAACAGAATCCTTAGTTTTTTGGGAATTGAGCAGCTGAATAAAAGTCCACGTATTGGATTTCAGTTTTTTTTAAAAAGCTTAAAAAAACCCCTGCGTGTTTCTGATTTAGTTTTTGTTATTGCACCGCGAATTAATGCCGCAGGAAGAATGGATCATGGACTTAATGCAGTGCATTTACTTGCTGCAACAGATCCAGCAGTAGCGCTTCCCGTTGCACGTTCTATTGAGTTTTACAATTCTGAAAGAAGAGCAACCGATGAACGGATTACTCAAGAAGCCTTGCAACAAATTATTTTAAACGAACAAAAAGAGAACTATTCTACTGTGGTGTATCATCCCTCCTGGCATAAGGGTGTCATTGGTATTGTAGCCTCCCGATTGATTGAAACCTATTATCGTCCCACAATTGTATTAACTGAATCCGAAGGTGTATTGTCAGGATCTGTTCGTTCTGTGCGAGGTTTTGATGTCTATAAGGCCCTGGAGTTCTGTCAGGAATATATGATCCAATTTGGGGGCCATAAGTACGCTGCGGGTTTAACCCTAAAAACAGAGCAATTAGACGGTCTTAAAGCTGCATTTGAATCCTATGTAAGCGCACATATTTTGCCTGAACAACGAGCCCCAAGTTTGACATATGATATGGTTTTGAGTTTTAAAGAAATAAATCACAAACTCTTAAGAATTTTAAACCAAATGGGGCCTTTTGGACCCAAAAATATGCGTCCTGTCTTTGTTACACATCAATGCAGAGATACAGGAGGGACCCGCCAAGTTGGGAAAGCGCAGGAGCATCTTAAGCTTGAAATCACGGATCCTTCTGGAACCAAGATTCAAGGGATTGCTTTTGGAATGGGATCCCATTTAATCGCCATAAAAAATCAAGCTCTTTTTTCTGTTTTATACACCCTTGAAGAAAACGAGTTTAATGGAATACTGAACCTACAACTTAAAGTGAAGGACCTCAAATTTGAGAAATGACCCCTTTATTTAATCAGAAATATGCTTTAAAAGTGCTTGGGTTGACTTGTCATGCGGGTGATTTGCATTGTCTTTGATGTCTTCTAAAACGACATTGGCTAATTGTTTCCCCAATTCAACACCCCATTGATCATAACTATAAATATTCCATAAAATTCCTTGAACAAAAATTTTATGTTCGTAAAGGGCAATCAAAGCACCCAAGGAGTTTGGCGTCAAAGAATCGATTAGTAGTGTATTGGTGGGTTTGTTTCCTTCAAATACTTTAAAAGGAGCAATTTTAATTTGTTCTTCAGGAGACATTCCACTTGCATTCAGTTCAACTTTAACTTGATCGAGTGTCTTTCCATTCATTAAGGCTTCGGTTTGCGCGATGAAGTTGGCCAATAATTTTTCCTGGTGGTCTTTATTTCCATGAAGAGCTTTTTTGAAGCCGATAAAATCAGCTGGAATTAACTTGGTCCCTTGGTGAATTAGCTGAAAGAAGGCATGTTGCGCATTGGTTCCAGAAGCACCCCAGATCAATGTTCCTGTTTGATAATTTACTCTTTTTCCGTCACGCCCTACACTTTTTCCGTTACTTTCCATGATTCCTTGTTGTAAATAGGCAGGAAGGTTTCTAAGGTATTGTGTGTAAGGAATAATTGCTTCACTTTCTGCATTCCAAAAGTTGTTATACCAGACACTGATTAAGGCAAGAACTACGGGAATATTTTTATCAAAAGGAGTTTCTTGAAAATGGGCATCCATTTTGCCTGCCCCTTCTAAAAGTCCAGTAAAGTGTTTCGGTCCTACGGCCAAACAAATACTTAAACCCACTGTACTCCACAAGGAGAATCGACCCCCTACCCAGTCATTCATCGGGAAGGTGTTTTCAGCTGAAATTCCAAAAGCAGCAGTTTTTTCGGTATTGGTAGAAACGGCTACAAAATGTTGAGCAACAGCTTGTTCAGGTGCTTGATTTAAAAACCAAGCTCGGATGCTGTTCGCATTACTCAAGGTTTCTTGAGTTGTAAACGTTTTTGATACAATGACAAAAAGGGTGGTTTCTGGATTGAGGTCTTTGATCACTTCTTGGTGGTGATCTCCCTCTACATTAGAAACAAAGCGAACATCTAAATGATTTTTATAATATTCTAGTGCTTCTGCAACCATGGCAGGACCTAAATCTGAACCTCCAATTCCAATATTGACGATATGGGTAATGGCTTTTCCAGTATATCCCTTCCATGCTCCTGAAATTACGTTATCACAGAAAGCGTACATTTTTTGTTGGGTTTCTGCAAGCGCAGGGAGTACATTTTCTCCTTCGAAGAGTAGGGGATCTTTTTTTAAGGTTCTCAATGCAGTATGTAAAACGGCCCTATCTTCTGTTACATTAATCTTATTTCCTGAAAATTGAGCTGCAATAGCCTCTTTTAAACCGGATTCCTTTGCTAGTTTAAGTAATAAATCAAACCCTTTTTTGTCTAATCTATTTTTTGAAAAATCTACATAAAACTCCTCCCATTCTAAAACCGTATAATCCAAACGGTTGGGTTCTTCTTTGAAGTGCTCTTTGAGGGTGGTGTGTTTTGTATTTTGGAAATGTTGTTTGAGGGATTCCCAAGCGTCTAATGCTGTTGGATTGGAATTAGGAAGGATCTTGTGCATTGTTATGGTTATTGTTATTTTCTAAAAATTCATCTGATGCTGAAGGTTCAAATGAAATACAATCTAGTTTTGTTTTATAAGGAACAATATATTCGGCAAATTTAGATTTTAACTCGGAAGAAATAGGTTTCGCATCGGGAAGTTTTTGCTTGAATGGATCCACCTGTTTGCCATTTTTCCAAAAACGATAACAGACATGGGGTCCAGAGGTGTTTCCGGTCATTCCTACCCATCCTATAATATCGCCTTGCTCGACAAATTCCCCGACTTTTACTTTTCTTTTTTTCATGTGAAGGTATTGGGTCGAGTAGGTGCCATTGTGTTTTAAGGTAACATAGTTTCCATTCCCCCGGGTATAACTGGATTTAACTACAGTTCCATTGGCTGTTGCTAAAATGGGTGTTCCAACCGAAGCGGCAAAGTCAGTTCCTTTGTGAGGACGAATACGATTTCCGTAATAGGCAATTCTTCTCCTTAAGTTATAGCGAGAGGAGACGCGGTTAAATTTTAAAGGCCCTTGCAAAAAAGCGCGACGTAAACTGTTGGCTTCATTGTCAAAATAATCTACAATGCCTTTTTCAGGATCGCTAATAAATTCAAAGGCATAAAGGGGTTTGCCATTATGCTCAAAATAGGCAGCTTTAATTCGTTCAATCCCTACAGAAATTGAATCATCCACAAACTTTTCGGTATAAATAACTTTGAAACGATCTCCTTTTTGTAATCTAAAAAAATCAACTGTCCATGCATATACATCCGAAAGATAATAAGTCAAACTTTCATTAATTCCGCTATTTTGCATGGTTTCATAAAGAGAACTTTCGATAACACCTGAAGCTTCCAATTCCACCAAACGAGTGGGTTTTACAACTTCTTGACCATACAAACTGTCTCGTAAATGAATTACAGAATAACCCGAAACACCCGGGTGATAGACAAAATATTCGGGTGTGGGAATACTGTCTTTGCTATAAAAAAGGCTATACGGTTTTCCTAAAGTTAGTTTACGAACACTAACGTTCCCTTTGATGGCTTCAAGAATAGCATAGACTTGAGGGTAATCGATTCCGTTTTCTTCCAGGATCTTACCGAAAGTATCCCCTCTTTTGATTTTATTTTCACGGAATTCATATTCGTTGAGGTCAATTCCAAAATGAAAATTGGGTTGAATTTCAACCTCAGCAACTTCTGTTTCACTCGTAGTAGCTTCACCACTATTATTACATGAGAGTAGCATCAAAAAAAAGAGAAGTGTCAGTACTCGATACATAGAGTTATTTTTTGCAAAGGTCTAAACTTAAAGTGAATAATAAAAAAAGCAATGGAAAAGTTATCCTCTTTTTCTGTACAGGCTAGTTGACATTAATTTTAAAAGGGTACTTTAAATTCTTGAAATTTTCAATATCCGCTTTGATTGATCCCACCAAGATGTCGGCTTGCAGACGAATCGGAAGTTTGTTTTCATCATCAGAAACCCATAAGGTGACACTTTCTTGCTCCTTGAACACTCTACCCGATTGAACAATAGGACGAAATTTCAGACAGTTTACAGCCCCGAACTTACTGTTAATCACTTCTTTTCCTAAATATTTTAGTTTGAACACATAGTTTTCCTGATCAAAAAACATATTGATATCAAAGCTTTCATTGACCTTAATTTTTTCTTTGGGATAAAAGTTGCGTAAATAGTAAAAACAGGAAATCAAATCCTGAACATTGGGTTCAATTTCAAACTCTTCTGTTACTTTTTTCTTTTTGTTGTTGACTTTAGCTTTTTGGAGTTCGTGATTAAAGTCAATTTCTACATTTTTGGTATACCCTCCTTCATTGATGTCTCGGATAAATTTATAGGGTAGTATGGTTGTTTGGTCAAAATAGCTTTCGTAATAATCTTCTACTTTAAAAAACCAACTTGCAATTCCAGTGGTTTCTCCAAAGGCTTTGGCATGAAAGACAGGTGTTCCTTTCAGTGTATCCCTTTCCAGTGAAAGCGTAGCATAACTGGCATTTAAAAAACCATAATGGATTCGCAATTGAAACCACTCTCCCTCTTGAAAAGGAGCAGAAGGCTCAGTGCTATCGGATGGAATAGGTTGTGCGTGGTTAACAAAAATTCCAAAAAAAAGTATAAAGAAGAAGTTCTTAATCATACTTCAAAGATAACGAATCCGCGCATGGGAGTTGATAGGCACACGTTTATAAAATGTTAAATATCTTATTGGGGATGTAATCCATCATAGATTTTGGATCCTTTTTGTTTTCCTAAAACATTTTCTAGGGCTTCTTTTGAGGCTTCTTTAATTCGTTTTAAGGATTTAAAATGACGTAATAATTTATCTCGGGTTGCAGGACCAATTCCTTCGACTTGATCCAATTCAGAATTTAAACTTCCCTTACTTCGTTTTTGCCTGTGAAAAGTTATTCCAAAGCGGTGTGCTTCGTCTCGAGCACGCTGTAATATTTTAAGACTTTCTGATCTTTTGTCGAGATACAAAGGAATAGAATCTCCAGGAAAGTAAATTTCTTCCAAACGTTTGGCAATTCCCACAATAGAAATTTTTCCTCTAAGGCCTAATAAATCTAAACTTTTTACTGCGGAGGAAAGTTGTCCTTTTCCTCCATCAATAACGATGAGTTGGGGGAGTGAAGCTTCTTCTTCCAACAAACGTTTGTAGCGCCTGTATACAACTTCCTCCATAGAAGCAAAATCGTCTGGCCCTTCTACTGTTTTTATGTTGTAATGCCGATATTCTTTTTTATATGGTTTTCCGTTTTTGAAAACCACACAAGCCGCTACTGGATTAGAGCCTTGGATATTAGAGTTATCAAAACATTCAATATGATAGGGCTCCTTGGGCAACCTCAAATCGATTTTCATTTGACTCATTATCCGTGAGGTATGTCGTTCTGGATCTACAATTTTCATCTGTTTAAAGCGATCCATTCTAAAGAATTTAGCATTGCGCAGCGATAGATCTACGAGCTTTCGTTTATCTCCCTGAAGGGGTACACTTACTTTTAAATTTTCACCCAGGGCAACCAGTTCAGACAAATAAATTTCTTTGGCGGAACTAGCAAATAATTGTCTTATTTCAATGATTCCCAATTGTAATAGGGTAGCATCTGATTCATCCAACTTCTTTTTTATTTCCAGGGTGTGGGATCGCACAATTGCTCCATGGGACACCTGAATAAAATTGATGTAGCCATAGCTTTCGTCTGAGATGATACTAAAGACATCTACATTATTTATTTTGGAATTTACAATAGTAGATTTGGCTTGATAATTTGTCAGCGATTCGATTTTTTCTTTGACGGTTTGGGCTTTTTCAAATTCCATAGCTGCAGCATAAGCATCCATTTGCTTTTTGAACCCTTGTATGGATTCTTTAAAGTTTCCTTTGATGATTTCTCGGATGTCTTTGATATTGTTTTCATAGACTTGAGCTTCAATTTGTTTGGTGCAGGGCGCTAAGCAATTACCCATGTGGTACTCCAAGCAAACTTTATATTTACCAGCATCTATTTTTTCGTCACTTAAATCAAACTTACAGCTTCTCAGTGGGTACAAAGTTCGCACCAATCCCAAAAGCGTCATTACTGTTTTCATATTGGTATAGGGTCCGAAATATTCCGAACCGTCTTTGATCACACGACGCGTATAGAAAATACGTGGAAAAGGTTCTTTTTTGATACAAATCCAGGGATAGGTTTTGTCGTCTTTAAGTAAAATATTGTATCGGGGCTGGTACTTTTTTATGAGGTTGTTTTCCAAAAGAAGGGCGTCCATTTCAGTTTCAACAACAATATGTTCTATCCGAACGATATTTTTTACCAGTACGGTGGTTTTTTTATTTTCATGGACCTTGTTGAAATAAGAGCTAACCCTTTTTTTTAGATTTTTAGCCTTACCGACATAGATTACACGATCTGATTTATCAAAATATTGATACACCCCTGCAACCTGTGGAAGGCTTTTTAATTGAATTTCAATGAGATCAGATTTCACAGAACGAAAATATCGATTCTTTTTGTCTAAAGAAACTTTAATTATTGCCAATTGAAATTTTCAAGCAAAAAACAGTATTTTTATTTTAAACCAAATTTTTACCAATATGAAAAAATTAGCCTATACCCTTGTTTTAATGTTATGTTCATTTATTCATGCGCAACAACTTGATTCTTCCGATCCAACATATGAGATCGATTCTTTAAAGCAAACCTACCAATCTAAAAAGAATTTAATTAAGCTAAGTTTTACAAGTTTTACAAGTTTTGCATTTAATAATATTCAGTTCCAATACGAACGAATCTTAAAGCCTAAAACTTCTGTAGCCCTATCATACGGAACAATCCCCCAGTCAGGAATTCCCCTTCAAGTCTCTGTTAAAAGTTTTGTAAATGATGAAGCAACTTTTGATAAATTATCAGAGCTTGTTGTATCGTATTACAGTATTACCCCCGAAATTCGATTTTATTTAGGAAAAAAAGGATATGGAAAAGGCTTTTATCTTGCTCCTTTTTACAGAAATTCTAAATTGTCTCTCGAAGGGGTTTCTTTCGATTATGAAGACGAATTAGGAACACCCTCAAGCATAAAAGCTAAAGGATCCATTAATGGAAATACCGTGGGTTTGCTGATAGGGAGTCAGTTTAACTTGGGAAAATCATTTGTTTTAGACTGGTGGATTATTGGGCCACATTATGGAAGCGCCTCAGGAGCTTTAAATGGGATAAATTCTCAGCCCTTTTCTGAATATGAAAAAGAGGCATTAAATACAGAAGCAAACGAATTTGACTTTCCTCTTGTTGATCAAACTACAGAAATCACTGATCGCGCAATCAATATCAATTTTTCTGGACCATGGGGTGGAGCTCGTGCAGGATTGAGTATTGGTTATCGTTTTTAAAAACGGCGAGTAATATTTTTTTCTGACGGAACGATTGATGTAATCTTTTTAACTAATTTTCAATGTTTTTATGAATAATTGAAAAATTTAATGGAGAATTCAAAACAGGCCTTACGTATCTTTTTTTCAGAAAAGCGACAAGCACTTTCATCCGAAAAGTATGATGAACAAAGTTTAGCACTTGCCAATCAATGTTTAAAACTTCCTATATGGGACTTGGAATATTTTCATTTGTTTTTACCCATTGCCTCAAAAGCTGAGGTGGATACGGCCTTAATTCTAACCTTACTTCAAGGAAGAGATAAACAGGTGGTTTTACCTAAGGTGTTGGATGAAGAAACCTTAACCCACATTTTATTGACCGATGGGACCAAAATAGCACAAAACCCTTGGGGGATTCCCGAACCCGAAGGGGGTATTTCTATTGATCCCACTATGCTGGAGGTTGTTTTTATTCCGCTATTGGCGTATGATATAAAAGGAAATCGAGTGGGGTATGGCAAAGGGTTTTACGATACTTTTTTGAAAAAATGTAAAAAGGAAGTGATCAAGATTGGACTCTCTTTTTTTGATCCTGTAGATCATATTGAAGGGATACGAAAAGAAGATATTGTGCTGGACTATTGTGTTAGTCCTGATCAGATTCACTCGTTTTAACCTCCTCTTTTTTAAAGATTTTTTTATTGAAAACAATTAAGATTCCTACGCCTGTACTGATGGCAGTATCGGCAACATTGAAGATGTACTGAAAAAATAAAAAAGTGTCTCCTCCCAGGATAGGAATCCATTGGGGCCAAGTCCATTCTACTAAAGGAAACTGGAGCATGTCTACAACATGACCGTAGAATAAGGGTGCATATCCCCCCTCTTCTGGGAATAATTTAGCGACACCATTGTAACTATCTGAGAAGATAACCCCATAGAATACGGAGTCAATAATATTCCCTAAAGCACCAGCAAAAATTAAAGCCAATGCCCAATTCAGTAATGTAGGACTTTGTTTTTTTATGGAATCCCAAAGCCAATACCCTAAACCAACGATAGCCACCAATCGAAAGAGTGTCAAAAAAAGTTTGGCAGTATCTTCTTGTACAAAAGGAAGAATATCATTGAATTTGGTTCCCATGGCCATCCCTTTATTTTCAACAAAAAGTAATTTGAAAAAGCTCCAATCTACAATTGGAGGGACGCCATAACCGGACAGCGGGTAGTTTAATTTGATATAAAACTTACTGAATTGATCCGTTAGCAACACACTAACAATAATCACTAGCGCCCATGTAAGGGTGAAATATGTTTTTTTCTTGTTCAGAATAAATGGGTTTTGGAGCTTATTTTTGCATGTTTTTTGCCTCAATACTCAAGGTTGCATGAGGTACCAGAAATAAGCGTTTTTTATTGATTAGCTTTCCTGTAACACGGCAAATTCCGTAGGTTTTATTTTCAATTCTTATCAATGCATTTTTAAGATCTCGAATAAACTTTTCTTGTCGAATGGCTAATTGTGTATTGGCTTCTTTGGACATGGTTTCAGAACCTTCTTCAAACGCTTTAAAGGTGGGTGCTGTATCTTCTGTCCCATTGTTTCCATCATTCATGTAGGAACTTCTCAATAAGTCAAGATCTAATCGTGCCTTTTGAATCTTTTCTTCGATCAAGCTTTTGAATTCTTGTAGTTCCGCATCGCTATATTTTGTTTTTTCGCTCATCAGGATAATTTTTGTATTCGTATTATGGTTTTTATATTTTCAAATTCAAGACTTAAACCGTTTGTTAAATTCGGCTCAAAAGTTAAATTTTCAGCAAGGATTTCAGACAATATATAATTTTTATTTTCTGAAACTGCAGCATCTAATTGGGGTTCGTTTTTTAGGAAAACAGCAATTTTATCAGTCACCTCTAGGCCACTATCTTTTCTGAGGTTTTGAATTCTATTGACTAATTCTCTTGCAATACCTTCTTGAACCAATTCGGGTGTCAATGTCATGTCGAGAGCTACGGTCATTCCGCCTCCTTGGGCAACTTGCCATCCCTCAATATCTTTGAAAGAGACTTCTATGTCCGAACGTTCTAAAATAAGGTTTTTTTCGTTTAGTTGTACTTCAAGGATTCCTTTTCCTTCTAATTGATTGATTTGTTCTTCATTTAAACTTTTGATAAGCTCAACTACTGCTTTCACTTCTTTGCCAAAACGAGGCCCCAAAGTTTTAAAATTAGGTTTAATTTCTTTTACTAAAAGTGAATTTGCATCATCCAGAAGTTCAACGGTTTTAATGTTTATTTCTCCTTTTAGTTGTTCTGTGATTTGCTCAATACGATTTCTTTCTGCTTGGTCTTTTACAGGGATGATTATCTTTTGTAAGGGTTGACGAACACGGACTTGTTCTTTTTTCCGAAGGGATAAGGCCAAAGAGGTCAGCGTTCTTGCGGTATTAATCTGATGCTCTAAATCGGCATTAATAAGGTCTTTATTCGCTTCAGGAAAATCGGTTAAATGTATTGAGACATTTTCTTGAGTTAAATCTTGATACAAATGATCCATATAAAAGGGCGCTACAGGAGCGGCTAGCTTTGAAACAGTAACCAAGCATTCATGAAGCGTTTGGTAAGCAGCGATCTTGTCTAAGCCATACTCTCCTTTCCAAAAACGTCTACGACAAAGACGTACATACCAGTTACTTAATTTCTCTTGTACAAAATCTGAAATCGCTCGACTGGCTTTGGTTGGTTCATACTCTTCGAAAGCAGCATCTACAGTTTGAATTAAACTGTGTAATTCTGATAATATCCAACGATCTAGCTCTGTTCTGTCTTCAAAAGGTACAGTTTTTTCTTTCTTAGGATCAAAAGCATCAATATTGGCATACAAGCTGAAGAATGAATAGGTGTTATAGAGCGTACCAAAAAATTTACGTTGTACCTCAGCAATTCCATCAGCATCAAATTTTAAATTATCCCAAGGGTTGGCATTGGAGATCATATACCATCGGGTTGCATCGGCTCCGTATTGATCGAGTGTCTCGAATGGATCTACTGCATTGCCCAAACGCTTGGACATTTTTTGTCCTGATTTATCTAAAACCAATCCATTGGAGACGACATTTTTGTATGCTTTTTTACCAAAAACAAGTGTTCCAATAGCATGTAAAGTATAAAACCAGCCTCTAGTTTGGTCCACCCCTTCGGCGATATAATCTGCAGGGAAGCGTTCTCCAGAATCAATTTTATTTTTATTTTCAAACGGATAGTGCCATTGTGCATAAGGCATTGCTCCTGAATCAAACCAGACATCAATCAAATCGGATTCTCTATACATGGGTTGCCCTTTTGCGCTACATAACACAATTTGGTCAACAACGTTCTTGTGGAGGTCTATGGGGTCGTAATTGGACGCTGAAAAATCACCTTCTTGAAAATTTCGAAAAGGATTTTCTTGCATCATTCCTTTTTCTACTGCTAAATCAATTGCATCTTTTAATTCTGCAATAGACCCCATTATTTGAGTTTCTTGCCCATCTTCGGTCCGCCAAACGGGCAAGGGAATCCCCCAAAAACGTGAGCGAGAAAGATTCCAGTCGTTTGCATTGGAAAGCCAATTCCCAAATCGCCCTTCTCCAGTTGATTTTGGTTTCCAGTTGATTTCTTGGTTGAGATCCACCATTTGATCTCGTACATCGGTCACTTTGATGAACCAAGAATCTAATGGATAATATAAAATGGGTTTATCGGTTCTCCAACAATTCGGGTAGGAGTGAACGTATTTTTCAACCTTAAACGCTCGATTTTCCTCCTTGAGTTGAATAGCGATCTCCACATCGGTTGAACGTTCTGGGGCTTCTCCTTCGGGATAGTATTCATTTTTAACATAACGACCTCCTAAAGGACCGACTTCAGTTCTAAAACGACCTTGGAGATCTACTAGTGGGACTGCATTGTCATTTTCATCTAAAACCAATAAGGGCGGAACCTCAGGTTTAGCTTCTTTGGCTACTTTGGCGTCATCTGCTCCAAAGGTAGGCGCCGTATGTACAATACCTGTTCCCTCTTCTGTAGTCACAAAATCTCCTGCAATCACTCGGAAAGCATTTTCTGGATGTGTTAAGGGTAATGGGGCTTCGGTCCATAGCTGTTCGTAGCGAATTCCAATCAATTCTCTTCCTTTTATTTCATTTTCGATTAAGTAAGGAATAGTTTTATCTCCAGCATGATAGGTTTTTAGATCGTCTTGTAAAATATACTTCTTTCCAAATTGCTTGGAAAGCAAGGCTTTTGCTAATAGAACTCGGACGGGCTCGAAAGTATATTGATTGTAAGTACGAACAACTACATAGTCAATATTCTTTCCAACGGTCAACGCAGTATTGGATGGGAGCGTCCAGGGGGTAGTGGTCCATGCCAACAAATAGAGCGGAATTTCTCCTTCTAGAGTATTGGGAAGACTCTCCTTTTTTGCTTTAAATTGTGCTGTTATTGTAGTGTCTGTTACATTTTGATAAGTTCCGGGTTGATTGAGTTCATGAGAACTTAATCCTGTTCCTGCCATGGGGGAATAAGGCTGGATGGTGTAGCCTTTGTACAAAAGTCCTTTTTCGTGGATTTGTTTTAGCAACCACCATACCGACTCCATATATTTTGAAGTATAAGTAACATATGGATCTTCCATATCTACCCAGTAGCCAATGCGTTGGGTCAGTTCATTCCAGACATCGGTATATCGCATAACCGCTTTTTTACAAGCTTGGTTGTATTCTTCTACAGTAATTGATTTGCCTATCGCATCTTTGGAAATTCCTAATTCTTTTTCAACACCAAGTTCTACAGGAAGACCATGTGTATCCCACCCTGCTTTACGGTGCACTTGAAATCCTTTTTGTGTTTTGTAGCGACAAAAAATATCTTTGATCGCACGAGCCATAACATGATGAATCCCCGGCATTCCATTGGCAGAGGGAGGACCTTCATAAAAGACAAAGGAGGGTTTCCCTTCACGAAGACTTATGCTTTCTGAAAAGGTGTTGTTTTCCTTCCAAGAACCCAATATCTCATCAGCAATTTGAGGTAAGTTTAGCCCTTTGTATTCCTTGAATTTCATGCTTGGTTTTTCGTTTGTATTCTAGTCTTAGTGTATTGTAAATAAAATATTAAAATAGTAATTGAAAACTACCATTTTTTGCATTTAAATGCGAAAGTAATTAATTTAAAGAAAACAGCGTGTTTTTTATAATACTAGGCTACTAGCACTGTAAGTATTAAAAAGAAATATTAGCCCCTATTTTAAAATTTCTCCCAGGTGCAGATACGCCAGAGGCAAAGCTACGATAATGAATGTCAAAGATGTTGTCTGTACCCAATCGAAAAGTTATATTTTCTTTCCAATTATATTGTGTCAAGAAGGACAAATCATTCCATGCGGGGCTTCCGGCATAAATCCCTAGATTTTCAGATATCAAGGGAGTTTCCTCTAAACCATCTTCTCCTCTTATGCTGTAGGTGTCTGGATTTTTACTGCCGCTAAATTGAAAGCGCAAGCTAGCTATCCAAGCTTGTTTTTGATAGTTTAAGAGCAGATTTCCAAAAATAGGAGAAACAGAGGGTAAAGGGCCGTATCTTTTATTTTTTCCAGCCTCAATAAAGGATACATTGGCTAGAATTGAAAACGAATCTAGGAAAGAATAATAACCGTCAATTGACCCCCCAAATAGATAACGGTCTCCAGAATTAATATTGGCAAAAGTTTCAACTTCTTTTCCTTGATAAAGAATAGTATTCATGTCAGGGGTCGTGTTGTCAGCAAAAATCACGTAATTATCACGTCCAATATGCCGTGAAATAAGTGTTGTAAACCCTCTAATGGAGATGTAATTTTTGGGTAAATTCAGATAATTGGTAAAGCCCAGTTCGAAATTATATGCGTATTCTGGGAAAAGAAAAGGGTTGGGAACAACAAGGATGCCTTTATTTTCTCTAATTTTCCCAACATCGTCAATGTTTGGATTCCTAAAACCATTAGAAACAATCACATTCCATTGTTTTTTTTCTGAGGGACGGTAAGTTAGGGCTAAGGTTTCAGTTAAAGCCTCATTATTAAGATTGACTTCCGAGATTAAAGAATTAATATTATAAGACTCCTTCCAACGCGCAGCCAATCTTGTGGTAGTGATTCGTGCCCCTGCATTTAAAGTTAATTTTTCGTTGAGGTCCCAAACCCAATTGATGAAAAGGGCAAAGCTCCCATAAGAGCTTTTTGCGCTTGGATAGCGAGTGGGGATAGGTAGTCTAGGGCTACTCCCTTCTATGTTATTTTGATTGATTAATAGATCGTATTCATAAGCCAAAGAGCGAACTTTATTATAGGTTCCCTCAAAGCCATAGGAAAAGGAATGTTTTTCGTCTAAATCAAATTCAAAATCTCCATTCAAACTAAATACTTTCACTTTCTCTCTTTGATATTCTCTTGTAAGACTTTCAAATTCACGACTATTTCTGGATTCTTCAAGATGCTGATATCCAAATGTGACGCGTCCAGAATTCAAGAATTTTTTATCAGTAAAAAATTTATATTGAGGGGAAATAAATAAACGTTTTTGAGGACCGTAATACCATTCAGCAAATCGAAGATTTCCATTACGTGTTTCCACCAGTTTGTCATATCGGGGGATATCAGAAGAATTGGAGTATTGAAGATTCAGTGAAAGCTGACGTTTTTCGTTGATCTGCACTAAAAATTTTTGAAATAAATCCAATTGATCATAAGCTGTATTTTTTTGAATCAATGGGTTTTCATTTTCTAAGGGCACAGGGCTGTATTGGCTTCTTGAATTGGCAGAATAAAATGGAGTCAGTCCCCAATCTGGATAGCCATGGGTTCTATTTTTCCCCATCCTAATGTCACCAAATGATGAATGACTAATACTGGTCAAACTTGCCCATTTCTTAAAACTAACTTCAGTAGAGAACGAATTGATTGTAGCATTATCAGCCGTTGAGAAGTCACTTGAAACTTGTGTAGAAATTTTTTTCTCGCTATTGATTAATGGACTGCGGGTATAGTAATGAATCACTCCACCCAGGGCATCTGACCCATAGCCAACAGAGGAAGACCCAAAAACAACTTCAACACGTTCTATATTGTTGGGATTAATTGTTATCGAATTTTGCAAATGACCACTTCTATAGATTGCATTATTCATACGAACACCATCCACCACCAGCAGTAATCGATTGGCTTCAAATCCCCTAATAACCGGACTCCCACCACCTCCTTGACTTTTTTGGATTCGCACACCCGGACTAAGCCCTACAAGATCAGCCCCATTGGCTGGGCGTTGAAGTTTAATCTCACTTGCACTGACTACATTCACTTTTTCGGCAATTTGTTTTCTGTTAGAGGCTTTTCGTGCAACAGATAAAATAACTTCATCTAAGGTTTGCTCTTCGGCCTCGAGTCGAATCGTAATTCCATCTTGAATATTTTTTAATTTAAGTTGAATGGACAAGGTTTTGTATCCATAATACTGAATGTATACGCGTTCCTTTTCTAAAAAGGCCGAAAGGGAGGCGCTTCCGTTTTCATCGGTGAGGCTTGATTTTGTTTTTTCTTGATTGAAAAGTGCAGCTCCTTCAATGGGGTCACCTGAGGCAGCATCCAATACAAGTATACTCTGTGCCATCAGGAACAAAGGCGAAATTAGCAGAAAGAAAATAGTTAGCTTACTTAAAAATTTCATTCAATATTTTGGTTGATCTTGGTGATTTGAATTGTTGTAAATGTAGTTCGAAATAAAGCACTGCAAAATCTAATAAAGTAGATTTTTCTTTTCTTGTAAACTTAATTTCCCCTATGGTATCAAATTCCATGCCCAATAGTTGTATCCACGCTATTTTCATGGATCCCTCTAGGAAGGCTCCCCTGGGTTTGTTATGACTCATGCATCCGGTTTCTAGATCAAAATAGGGGGCGTTCTTTTCGGTTATATTGGGATAAAAACCAATGAACTTTGAAAGATCTAACATTAACTTAACGTGAAATAAGCCGACATTTTCTTCGACATCCAGCCAAAGCATTCTTTTTTTTAAAAACGAATACAATTCAATATTGGCTTCTTGTTCTTCTTTCACAACCTGATGAATCACTTCTGCTAAGAAAAAAAGGAGTGTTTTTTTTCTAAGATCAAAAGGAATGGATGCATAGGGGAAGTGAAGTTTAGCCTCTTTTATGTAGCCCAAACGATCGGTAGGATTTTTTGGAGCTTCAATTTCCAAAAGGGATAAGGGTTCAAATAGCGCTTTGGGGATTTTTTTTTGGGTTCGTGAAGCCAAAATCCCTTTAAGCATATATGACTGCAGCCCATACTGTTTGGTATAGCATGCTGCAATTAAACTAGAATCGCCGTATTTTACTGTTGTAAGGGTGAGGGCTTCAATGGATGCTTGCACGAAATCTTTAATTTATACTACACCTTGCGCTAGCATGGCATCAGCTACTTTAACAAATCCAGCAATATTGGCTCCTTTTACATAATCAACATAACCATTCTCTTCCCCATATTTTAAACAGGATTCATGAATGTCTGCCATAATAACCTGCAAACGATGATCAACCTCTTCTCGGGTCCAACTATAACGGAGTGAATTTTGAGCCATTTCTAGTCCAGAAACAGCAACTCCACCTGCATTAGAGGCTTTACCGGGAGCAAATAGAATTTTATTTTCTTTAAATTGTGAAATAGCCTCAGGGGTACACGGCATGTTTGCACCTTCTCCAATACAAACACATCCGTTTTTTAACAAAACCGCAGCATCGTCTCCGTTTAATTCGTTTTGAGTTGCACAGGGGAGCGCAATTTGACAAGGAACTTCCCAGGGTGTTTTTCCAGCATGAAAAGAGGCTTTAGGATACTGCTCAACATAGGCGTTGATTCGTCCTCTCTTTATATTTTTTAAGTTCATTATAAAGGCTAGTTTTTCATGATCAATTCCGTCTGGATCCAAAATATATCCCGAGGAATCAGATAAAGTAAGCACTTTACCACCCAACTGTATGCATTTTTCAGTGGCATATTGTGCCACATTTCCTGAACCAGAAACAACAATGGTTTTCCCTTTAATACTCTTGCTTTGATGTTCCATCATCTTTTGAGTAAAGTACACAACTCCGTATCCCGTAGCCTCGGGTCTGATTAATGACCCTCCAAAAGAAGCCCCTTTGCCTGTTAAAACACCAGTAAATTCATTTTGTAGGCGTTTGTACTGGCCAAATAAATAGCCAATTTCTCTTCCGCCTACACCAATATCTCCAGCTGGGACATCCCTATTGGGGCCAATATGGCTGTAAAGTTCGGTCATAAAACTTTGACAAAACCGCATTACTTCTGTATCTGATCTTCCTTTTGGGTTGAAGTCTGATCCACCTTTTCCGCCTCCCATGGGAAGGGTGGTTAAGCTATTTTTGAATGTCTGTTCAAACGCTAAAAATTTTAATACACTTAAATTAACACTAGGATGAAAGCGTAAGCCTCCTTTGTAGGGACCAATTGCAGAATTCATTTGCACTCTGTATCCACGGTTGACTTGAATTTCTTCTTGATCATCAATCCATGCTACGCGAAACGAGAGCACTCTTTCCGGTTCGGCCATTCGCAGTAAAATATTTTGACCATAATAAATGTCATGCTGAACAATGTAAGGGATCACCGTTTCTGCAACCTCTGCTACCGCTTGCATGAATTCAGGTTCATTTTGGTTTCTTGCACTTACTTCGTCAAGGAATTGTTTTACAATCTTGTCCATTCGGGTTAAATTTTAGTTAGTTAAAGGTATTTCTTTTTTTAAAAGGAAAAAGGATTAAAAAAGAAATTCAACAAGGTTTTCTACTTTAGAAAAAGCTTGAATTTTTATTTGTTTCGGTTGGGATCCTAGTTTAGAAAACTTTGAAATGGCAATACTGTCAAAGCCTAGTTTTTCAGCCTCTTGAATTCGAATTTCAGCTTTAGACACCGGACGAATTTCTCCAGAGAGACCAATTTCTGCTGCAAAACAAGTATTTTGTGCAATGGAGATATCATGATAACTGGAGAGTAATGCTGCGATTACTGCCATGTCTAAAGCAGGGTCTTCAATATTCATTCCCCCAGTAATATTGATAAATACATCTTTACTTCCTAGTGCAAAACCGGCTCTTTTTTCTAGTACAGCGAGTAGCATATTTAGGCGTTTGGCGTTAAAACCGGTACTGCTTCGTTGTGGCGTTCCGTATACAGCAGTACTTACTAAAGCTTGTACTTCGATCATTAAGGGGCGAATTCCTTCAACCGTTGCAGCAATAGCATGACCACTCAAAGCCTCCTCTCTTTCTGAAATTAATACTTCACTAGGATTAGTCACTTGGCGTAAGCCTTGAGAAATCATTTCATAAATTCCAATTTCAGAAGTGGCTCCAAAGCGGTTCTTTTGCGCTCTAAGGATCCGATAAATATGATTTCTGTCTCCTTCAAATTGAAGTACGGTATCAACCATATGTTCTAAAATTTTAGGGCCAGCAATGTTTCCATCCTTAGTAATATGACCTACCAAGATTACAGGAGTATTGGTGCTTTTTGCAAATTGAATTAATTCACTTGCAGTAGCTCTAATTTGAGAAACACTTCCAGCTCCGCTTTCGATATAATTGCTGTGGAGTGTTTGAATCGAATCGATGATTAATAGCTCAGGATTTACTTTTTGAATTTGCTGAAAAATTTTTTGTGTTTCTGTTTGACTTAAGACAAAGCAGTTTTTTCCGTCCAATCCCATTCGGTCAGCACGAAGTTTGATCTGCTGTTGGCTTTCCTCTCCCGAAATATATAAAACAGGGGTTTTTAATCTCAAAGAGACTTGAAGTAATAGCGTTGATTTACCAATTCCTGGTTCTCCACCCAAGAGAATAACGGATCCGGGAACTAGCCCTCCACCGAGTACACGATTTAATTCTTCATCTTGTGTTTTTATTCTTGGAACCTCAGCCACATCTATTGAATCCATTCGAACAGGACTTGTTATTTCCCTAACCACTTCCTTAGCCCATTCTTTAGGCGCTTCCTTTTCAATAATTTCTTCTACCAAGGTGTTCCATTCTTTACACGCGTGGCATTGACCTTGCCATTGGGCGTGTTGTGCTCCACAATTTTGACAGAAAAAGGCTTTTTTAATTTTAGCCATACTTTGAATTTACAGTCTTTTATTGACGATTGACTAAAGGTAGCACAAAAAAGGAAAGACTACCAAAGACGATAATCATCAAGGTCTGCGAGGTCCACATAATCCAACCAAAAGCAAGTCCTGATTCGTTTGATATTCCAAAAGCGGCTAACATAAGGGCGACTGAGAAAGGATAGATTCCTATTCCACCATTGGTTGCAGAGATGGCTAAACCTCCAATTACAAATGCGGGAATTAAAGCATTTAATTCCAATACTGCTGTTTCCGGAACCGTCCATTTGACCACATAGAACATGGCCAAATACATCACCCAAATGAAGAGGGTATGGGCTATAAATGCCCCTTTGTTGGGCATGGTTTTGAGACTTAAAACACCTTCTAATAGTCCTTTCAAAAAGTTTTTTATTTTAATAATGAGGGGGTATTTTTCTTTTTTAAATAAAAAACGAATAATAAAAAAGACAGTAGTGAATAATATCCCCGTAAGAATCAAAGAATTGGAAGAAATTTGTTTTTCTTTTAGCACCCCCCAGATAAGATCAAATTGAAGACTTAAGGCTAATAGAATGAATCCGAGTAAAATAATTAGATCCACCAATCGCTCTGCGATTATTGTTCCAAAGGTTTTTTCAAAAGGAATTTTTTCATATGAACTTAAGGTAGTTGCCCTAAGGATTTCTCCAGAACGCGGAATGCCCAGGTTAGCGATATAAGCAATTAAGACAGCCAATGTAGAATTGATAAAGCGTGGCTTGTACCCTAAGGGAGCAAGGAGGAATTTCCAGCGATAAGCTCGAGAGATGTGGCTTAAAATTCCAAAAAGAACAGACAGTAATAAAAAGCGATAATCAGCATTTTTAATGTAGCTAAAAATTAATTCACGCTCTTCAGGAGTCGTTGCACTAACGGTCAAATAGATAAAGAACAAGCCAACACTTAGAGGGACAACAACTTTCAAAAAAGATTTTAGAGTATGCAAACTTTACTGGAGTTGATTTGTTGATTCATTTGGAAAAATAAGTTTAGGTTGGAATTGCTTCGCAGCATCAGGACTCATCTGTGCATAACTTATAATAATGATGACGTCTCCTTTTTGGACTTTTCTTGCAGCAGGGCCATTTAGAGTCACTTCCCCCGTACCGGCTTGACCTTCAATTACGTAGGTCTCTAGACGTTCTCCGTTGTTGATATTCACTACCTGAACCTTTTCTCCAACAATCAAATTTGCAGCTTCAATTAGGTTTTTATCGAGGGTAATACTCCCTATATAATTAAGATCAGCATCGGTAACAGTGACGCGATGAATTTTCGATTTTAGTACTTCAATTAACATGGCGTAAAGGTATTCTTTTTCTCTAATTCTACCGTATCGATTAATCTTGTTTTTCCTGCAAATACAGCCACAAAAATCCTGTAGGTCATCCCTGCTTCAAGATTATATGTAGGGATTAAGTCCGATGTTTTTGCCACATAAAAATAGTCTAGTTTCAGTTGGGATTCACGTTCAATAGAAGCTTGAAAAAACGCTTCCATTTCGGACACACTCCATTGGGTTTGGTGAAATTTAATTTCTTTTAAGCTTTTGAATATAACAGGGGCTGCTTCCCTTTGCTCAGGATTAAGCAAGGTGTTTCTGGAGCTCATTGCCAGTCCATCTTTTTCTCTGATAATGGGACATTCGACAATTTTAATTTTTAAATCCAATTGCTTATTTAGTGCTTTAATAATCTGTAATTGTTGATAATCTTTTTCGCCAAAATAAGCTCGATTGGGGATTAATTTTTTAAATAAAGCCTCAACTACGGTTGCCACTCCATTAAAATGACCGGGACGAAAAGCTCCCTCCATGTGTTTTTCCAAGCCATTAAAATGGTATTCTTTAGACTCCAACTTTTCTGGATACAGATCCTCAGGTTCAGGAACATAAAGAATTAGTTTTTCGTCATATGCGCTTAACGCAATTTTATCTTGAACCAAATTCTTTGGATAATTTGCTAAATCTTCAGGATTGTTAAATTGTGTTGGATTTATAAAAATACTTACAATTACCCATTCATTCTCTTGAGCTGCTATTTCAACTAAAGAGATGTGTCCTTTATGTAATGCGCCCATGGTAGGAACCAATCCAACCGATTTCTTTTTATCACTGAGAAAGGAGTGAATCTCAGTATGAGTAGTAAACACCAACATTTAGTATTTGATTAACGCTGCTAAAGTAGGTAGTTTTTGAGTATATGTGCATTAATTTTGTATTTTTGCAGAACTTTCCCCACGGAAATCATTCATATGAAAGATAAGAAAGTTTTAATCATTTCTTCTGAGGTAGTTCCTTATCTGCCCCAGACCGAGCAAGCCATCAATTCATTTCAAATTCCAAAGAAGATAAATGAGCATGGAGGACAAACGCGAATTTTTATGCCACGTTATGGATTAATCAACCAGAGAAGGCACCAGCTTCATGAAGTGATTCGTTTGTCTGGAATGAATTTAGTCGTCAATGACCTCGATATGCCTTTGATTATCAAAGTGGCCTCTATTCCTAAAGAGAGAATGCAAGTTTACTTTATAGATAACGATGAGTATTTCAAGCGTCGAGGATTGCTTCATGACAGCAAAGGTGATTGTTATGATGATAACGATGAACGCATGATCTTTTTTACGAAAGGGGTTGTGGAAACAGTCAAAAAATTGAATTGGTCGCCCGACATTATTCATCTTCACGGTTGGTTTACTGCCTTATTCCCGTTGTACTTACAGACCTATTATCGAGACGAACCCCTGTTTTCTGAGAGCAAAATAATTAGTTCTATTTACGGCCCTGATTTTGAAACTCCTTTTGCAAAAAACTTTTTTGAAAAAGTTGCATTTGATAAGATTGATACAGCACAGCTTGAAGAGTTAAAAACGGCTAGCTATGAATCTCTTATTTCTCTGGCCATTAAGCATTCAGATGGCCTGATACTGTCGGCAGAAGATGTTCCTGTTGAGGTAGTTAAAGAAGTAGAAAAAAGTAAAAAGCCTCATTTAAAGTTCAATGATTCTAAAAATGAGGAAGTGTATATTGATTTTTATAGTAATAAATTTTAATAGAAAATCCGCAGATGCGTTCCAATATTAGATTTCTTGCAAGTATTGCATTTATTTTGTTTTTAAGTTCATGTAACAAAGATTTTCATCCTGTGGGTGAAAATTTATTTACAGATGAGAAACTTGAGACGATAACAGAGAATTTCCCAGCATTTACATTTCAAAAAAAATTAAAGAAAGTTCAAACCAATGGACTTCCATTGGCTCAGCTTGGAAGAATAAATCATCCTGTTTTTGGTCTTGCTGAGGCAAGTATTACCGCACAGTTAACCATTACTGAAACCCCTGTTTTTGGAAATCACGAACAAGAATTTGAAGAGGATCCCAACCAAACGGATCCAAATTTAATACCCGAAAATGAAACAGTTAAATGGGTTTATTTAGATATTCCTTTCTTTACCAATCAAAATGATGCAGATAACGATGGTGTTATTGATTCTCTGGATGCCGACCCCAATGATCCACAAAGTAATTCGGATGGAGATGAATTGACCGATATTGTTGAGACTCAAGCCGAATTGAATCCCTTAAGTTCAGACAGTGATGGCGACGGTATTTTAGACCATAATGATGACGACAACGAAAGTTATCAAAGTGAAAACAAAGTGTATGAGATTGATTCAATATATGGAAATCGTGAAGCTACTTTCAATTTAAAGATATATGAATTAACCACTTTTCTTAACAATTTAGATCCTGAAAACAATTTTGAAACAAGCCAAACGTATTACTCTGATCAAGATTATTTTGAACAAGGCCTTTTCAATGCAACACTTTTTGACGAAACGATTTCTTTAAATTTTGATGAGATTCGCATCAATTATAAGGAAGATGATCCCGACACCCCAGATATTGACGAGACAACGCAAGTTGAAACAAGACTTTCCCCCAGAATAAGAGTCCCCTTAGATGTGAATTTCTTTCAGCAAAATTTAATTGATAAAGAGGGATCATCTGAGCTTGAAACTGCTGCCGATTTTCAGAAGGCGCTAAGAGGTTTAATTATCAGAACAGATAACTTTTCTGATGATCTTTATATGTTATTGGACATGCAAAATGCGGCAATAAATGTTGTTTACGAACATGATGATTATCTGACTAAAGGAACTCCAGACGATCTCAGTGATGACGATGTTGAGACTGTAGAAAAGGAATTCTCAATCAGCTTTAATGGCATTCGAATCAACACCTTAAACAATAAGCTTTTTGATGCTGCGATACAAGAGCAGGTGATTTCTTCAAATAACAATATTCCTTCTGAAAGACTTTATGTTAAAAGTGGGAGTCTATTAGGAAAAGTTCGTCTTTTTGGAAATGAAGACCCCAATGATAATGAACTTATTGAGGGGTTCAGATCTCAAACTTTGCTAATAAATCAAGCGAATCTAATTTTCTATATTGATCCTGCGCTTGCTAGTTCAAAAGAATTATTGGCTCAGCGCTTATATCTTTTTGATTATAATTCAGGGGTTCCTCTTTCAGATTATACGAATGATACCTCGATTTCCAATTTTGGGACCAACACCAATAAAAATATTTTTGGAGGATTATTAGAATACGATGAAAACAACGTTCCCCTTCGTTATAAGTTTAATATCACCAATCATATTTCAAACATTATCAGAAATGACTCTATCAATTTTGATTTGGGATTAGTGGTCAATGCGGATATTTCCAATTTAACTCCTATTAAAGCAACAACGGAATCGGAAGAAGAACTTGTTTACCCTTTATCGGCTACCCTAAATCCTTTGGGAGCGGTTCTTATTGGATCTCATCCCGAAGCATCCATAGAGGATAAAAAAGTAAGATTAGAGCTCATTTATTCTTCTTATAAAAACTAGGTTAAACGCCATATCGTATATCCTGTAAAGACAACGATTAAACCCACCACCCCCTGAAGTAAGGTTCCAAGGGTATGTGTTTTATAAGCCGTTTTTACATCCATTCCACTCATTTGCGCTACAATCCAAAAGTAAGAATCATTGGCATGGGAAACTGTCATTGAACCCACACCCAGTGCCATTATTGCCCAGATTTTCCCCATTTCACTATCTAAACCTAGAACGGGAAGGAGAGGGAAAATGATGGAAGAGGTTGTGATAATCGAAACAGTAGAAGAACCTTGCGCTGTTTTGAGTAGTGCGGCAATTATGAAAGGAATTAGAATCCCAAGACTTGATATTGTAGAAATTTCTTGCGCATAGTTTTGCAGCGGTATAGTTTGTATAATTGTGCCTAAAGCGCCTCCCATTCCAGTAATGATAAGAATTGGAGCGGCTTGCTCTATTCCTTTGACTACTGAAGAATTAATTGATTTTTTTGATACAAGCAGCCGAAAAGCAAAAAGCATTCCAACACCTAATGCTAGGGTTGGCTGTGTGATCCAAATTAAATATTCAATTCCGATAAAGTTGGGTACAAGTTTAATTACCGTTCCCAAGCACATGAGTCCAATTGGAACCACAATGGGCAATAAGGCTTGAGTAAAACTTGGAAGTGTGAGGGTATCCGAAGAAGTATTTTCTAGATTTTCTTCTGATTGGGGCGCCACATAAGGACTTTTTTTAATAAGAAAGTTTCCATACGCGCCTCCAACCAGAATCAGAATGAATGCAATACTTCCGCCAACAATGATGAGTAAAAGCAGGTTTTCTAAATTCAAATTAGCAGCTGCGGCCAAAGGTCCAGGGGTGGGAGGAACCAAAACATGGGGTGCGAATAAACCTGTTGATAGGGCTACAGTAAGTCCAATGAGAGGTGTTTTTGTTTGTTGAGAGAGGGTTTTATTGAGTTGGGATAAAATGACAAAAGCAGCATCACAAAACACGGGAATAGAGACTAAATACCCAATACAGCTTATTGCATAGGGCAAAGGAAGTTTGTTGAGGTGCTTTAGAATTCCATTGGCTAAGGCTAAGGTGCCATGAGATCTTTCTAAAACTACCCCAATAATCGTTCCGAATAAAATTAATAGACCTATATTTTGTATTATTTTACCAAAGCCTTTTTGAATTAAACCCATCGCATCCAGCGGGTCAATGCCCAACAAAAAGCCAAGTAAAAATGCTGCGGTTAATAAAACTAAAAAGGGATGTAGCTTGGTATAAGAAGTTCCGAATACAATCCATAGAATCACAAGAAGAATGCTGAGAAGGGATAAAGCCATAATTAGTGTATCTGTTTTTTATAAGTATTTAAGGTTTCTAGCAATTTAGATCTTAAATTTTGAGCGGCATTCTTCATTGCTTTTTCAAGAGACATTGAGGGGGGTGTTGTTTGGTGAATTTCAAGATGAGGCAGCTTAGGAAGGCTAGATAATGATGTTTTTCCGGCAAAGACAAGGGTTTTTATTTTGTATTGTTTAGTGAGTTTGGCTACTTTAAGTGCCAGTTTTCCATAAGTACTTTGCTCGTCAAAATGCCCTTCACCGGTTAGGACTAAGTCCATCTCTTTTATTTGTTCGGTTATTTTAGTCTGCTGGGATAATAATTCAAATCCATTTTGTAAAGTTGCATCAAAGACTCCAAATAAACCCGCACTGACTCCACCTGCTGCACCGCCTCCGGGAATATCCAATATATTTTTATCAAACTGTTCCTTAATCACTTTAGCAAATTGTTTGCTTCCTTTTTCCAGGGCTAAAATAACTTCTGGAGTTGCTCCTTTTTGTTTTGCATAGGTATTTGCTGCTCCATAGGGCCCTGTCAAACTATTTTTAACATCACAGGCGATCACCCATTTAATTTCTTTTACCCTTGAGTCTAATCCACTTAAATCAATTCGATCTATTTCCTTTAATTGGGCTCCATTGGGTTCAAGAGAAGTGTTATTGACATCATAAAACTTTCCACCAAGAGCGCTGATGATGCCAGTGCCTAGATCGTGAGTGGCGCTTCCTCCAATACCCAAAAAAATAGTTTTACACCCCAGATCCATAGCACGCCGTATCATAACACCTGTTCCCCAAGTCGATGTTTTAAGAGGATTTCTTTCTTCTGGGTTCAGTTGAACAAGCCCGGCCGTTTGCGATAACTCAATCCATGCACTTTTGGAATTCTCAAATAAAAAAAAGGGGGCGATTAGGTTTCGTTTTAAGCTATCGGTAGTAGTACAATTGATAATCTTTCCATCCGCATGATTTTCAAGAACAGTTAAGGCGCCTTCCCCTCCGTCCGAAAAAGGCATGAGAGTAGATAGAGCATTTGGAAAAACTTCAGACACGGCTTTTTCCATTTCCAAAGCGACTTCCGTCGCTTTTAGGCTACCTTTAAATGAGTCTGGAATAATGAGTACTTTCAATAGCGTTCCTTTTTTTGTTCTAAGGTACTAAAAGGTTTCTATCGTAAAAAATTAAGTTTTAGCAATCGATTCCATTACCTTGACTGCGTGTTCTCGGGAGTTTTCAATAAACCATTTATTGGTTTTATAGCCCCCACAAACGACACCTGCTAAATAAACCCCTTTCGCATTTGATTCCATATTTTCTGAATTGTATATGGGTGTTTTAAATTCATCCTCATGAAATTTCACATTTAATTTTTCTAACAGTTCAAAATTAGGTTCATAGCCTGTCATTGCTAAAAAAAAGTCATTTGGAATTTCATAGTCTCCCTTAGGATCTTTAAAACAAACGCTTGTTTTTTTAATGTGTGTGATGTCTGCGTTGAAGTAGGCTTTTATACTTCCTTCTTCAATTCGGTTTATGATGTCTGGTCGTGCCCAATATTTGACATTAGACCCTATTGCTGCTTCACGTATGATCATAGTAACCGATTTGGCTCCCTTGCGATAGGTTTCAAGGGCGGCATCCACTGCAGAGTTTGCGCCACCCACGACAACGATATCCATACCAAAATAAGGATGTGGTTCTGTATAATAATGTTTTACTTTCGGCAAATCTTCTCCTGGGACACCTAGTAAAAAAGGACGGTCATAGAATCCTGTTGCCACGACGATATTTTTCGAAGTGTAGGTGTTTTTTGAAGTTGTTACTTGAAAGAGGGCATTCATTTGAGTAATCGTATGGATTTCTTCATACAAATGCAAGTTTAATTTCCAATGAGCGCTTACTCTTCTGTAATATTCTAAAGCTTCTGATCGTGTGGGCTTTGGGTTTTGAGAAATAAAGGGAATGTTTCCGATCTCAAGTTTGTCAGAAGTGGAAAAGAACGTCATGTTTAAGGGATAGTTATAAAGGGAATTCACCAAAGCACCTTTGTCAAAAATCACATAATTCAAGCCTCTCTTTTCAGCCTCGATACCACAAGCAATGCCAATGGGTCCGCCTCCTATTATTATTACATCATTCATAAAGCTAAGGTACAAATACTCTAAAGACTTTTAAATAATAGATTAAACTTATTAAAGAATATAATTTAATAGATTAAAATAATATTATTACAAAGAAATCATAACCATGCTTCTTTTGAATAGCCATATCATAACGAAAAACTATTATAAAAATATTTATAATAGTAAAATACGTTGTCTGATGAAAATGGAGAGAATACAGATTTGTAAATAGAATACCATCACTGAATTGCCAAATGCGTAAGCGATACCTACAGCACTGAGTAACCACCATATGGGAAAGAAGAAAACACCCAAGGCATATTTCATAGAACTCACAAAAACAATGTCTTTAAATTGGCCTATGATTTTTCTGGAAATTAGTAAGGGGATAAGGTTAGGAAGACTCAAAATAAAAGCAATAAAACGAATTGTTGTAGAAGGAGGCTTGGCTAATGGGAGTTTATTATATGAATTTTCCAGTGCGTATTTAAGTTGATCAAACTCCATTTGGGTAGTGATACGATTGATTCTTTTTTTCTTTTCTGGATATTGTTCAGTGTTTTCTGGCAACCATAAACAGTCTTTCATTCGAGCTTGCAGTTCCTCTTTGAGGTTATTGATATTTTCTGCGTCGGTGATGTCTTCTGAGATAAAACCTCCTACTTCTATCGGTTTTCCATAGACCAAATGTAGACTACATCGCGGTTGTTGATGATGCCCATAATTGATACCCATGGGCTGTAAATAAATTTTTTTCCCAAGATTTTCTTTATAGGCTTGAAAGGCAAGCCGACTACTCCCCTTAGATAAATTTTGTAAAAAGTACTCATTGTGATGCCCACCTTCAGAAAACATCAATAAGAACTTCCCGTTTCCTAATATTTCATAACATTTAGCAAAGGTTAAATCATTCTTTTTGAGATTGCTGTATCCATTTCTAATTCGATAAACAGGAAGCATTTGGAAGGCATCTAAAAACCACTGTAATGGGCCTCCAAAAACATCACTACGAGTTAAAGAAGTCATTCTTCGTGGCGTCATTGAATTAATCAAAAGAGGATCAAGAAAGGCTCCCTGATGGTTGGGTGAAAATAAAACACCCCCATCTTTGGGAAGGTTTTCTTTGCCATGAACGGAAATAGATCGAAAATAAATCCAATTGTAATATCGTAAAAGATGTTTGACTAAAAAGTAGAAAATTGGTTTCAAAGTGTAATAATATTCATCGAATATACTAAAATGAATACTTTTTATGAGAATTTGTGAAAAGGGGTTTTAAGGGAATTCTCATTTTTCTGGCTGAAAAATTATCAAAAAAGTAAAGGAACTTTAAAATTAACTATCTTTAATCAAAATTATCACTAAATATGTTTAACATGAAAAATTTAAAATCATTATTATTTACTGCTTTGTTGATGAGTATTACGGTTGTAACCGCTCAAAATACAATATCAGGAAAAATAGTTGATCAGAACGACCAAGCTATTCCCGGAGTGAATATTCTCTTGGGGGAAAATGAAGGAACGGTTACTGATTTTGACGGAAATTTTACAATTACAATTAACGGTTCTTTGCCGGTTACAGTTGAAATTTCCTCTATTGGATTTGAATCTCAACAAGTGGTTTTCAATGATGGAGATTCTAACGTCACCATACAAATGCAGGAAACGTTAACTCAACTGGAGGAAATTGTTATTGCCGCCTCTAGAACCCCAGAACGCATTGCAGAATCGCCCGTTTCAATCGAGAGAATTGGGATTCAGCAAATTAGGAGAAGTTCTTCCCCTGATTTTTATAATTCTTTGGAGAATTTAAAAGGGGTAGACGTTAATTATTCTGCTATTGGTTTTCCTTCAGTAAACACACGAGGTTTTGCTTCTTTTGCAAACACGCGTTTTCTTCAACTAGTTGATGGAATGGACAATGCAGCTCCAGGATTAAATTTTTCTGTTGGAAATCTTTTAGGTCTTAATGAACTTGATGTTGCCTCTGTAGAATTACTACCAGGAGCCTCTTCTGCCTTGTATGGGGCGAATGCGTTCAATGGTATACTCTTTATGCGAAGTAAAAATCCTTTTGACTATGAGGGAGTAAATGTTTACGCTAAAACCGGAATAAACTCATCTTCAAATAACGGGGACAATCAATACTATGATTTTGCGATTCGTGCCGCCAAAAAGTTTAGCGATAAATTTGCAGCAAAAATTAATGTTTCTCACTATCAGGGGAAAGAATGGGCAGCAACAGATGAAAAACAGTATACTGAAAATACCTCTTCAGGGATCTCTGATATAATCAAAACCAGAAATGGTGCTGATTTGTCTTTTAATGGATTAAACCTTTATGGAGATGAAATAACAAATTTTATGCCTTTTGGTGATATAGCTTCTGTTAATCCATTGGCACGGGGCGCTGTACAAGGCGCAATTGCTGCTTCATTAGGGATTCCAGCTAGTTTTGTTCCTGAAAGTGCTGTAACCCAACAAATTCAAGAAGCTTTTAGCGGAACCGCCGCTGTTATCGGTATGGATGGTTACAGTGAAATGGATCTTTACAATGGCGATGCTACCAGTACAAAAGTAGATATCTCATTACATTTGAGACCTTTTAATGACAATACAGAGTTTATTTGGACATCCAAATTTGGTGGAGGAAACTCCATTTATCAAGGAGCAAGTCGATATGCATTGAAAAACTTCATGATGCAACAACATAAACTGGAACTTAGAGGAGATAACTTTTTTATTAGAGGGTACACTACTATTGAGGATTCTGGAGACGCCTATGATATGGTGAATACTGGAATTATGATCAACGCAGCTAATGCAACAGATTGGTTCACTACTTATGCAGGAACATTTATTAATTCTGTATTAACGGGAAGCCCGTCACATTCAGCAGCGCGTCAAGCGGCAAATGCTATTTTGCCTCAGCCTGGATCAGCAGGATTCCAAACCTTATTTGATAAGGTAATTACCACTCCTTTGTATACAGGTTCAAAATTTACTGATAATACTAAATTATATCACTTTGATGGAAATTATAACTTTAAGAATTTAATCTCTTTTGCCGACATTCAAGTAGGAGCGTCTTACAGACAATATAGCTTAAATTCTGAGGGAAGTATTTTTACGGATCGATCAGGAGCGATTAACTATTCTGAATATGGAGTTTACACGCAATTACAAAAACAACTTTTTCAGGATAAATTGAAATTTACTGGTTCTTTAAGATATGACGGTGCTCAAAATTTCAATGGAAATTTCTCACCCCGTCTTTCTCTTGTTTTGACACCTGATGAAGGGAGAAAGCACAATTTCAGGGCTTCCTTTCAAACGGGATTCCGTTATCCCACAACTCAGAACCAATACATTGGTTTAGAAACTCCAATTGGTACGTTATTAGGAGCAGCACCTGATAATTACGGACGATTTACTTCTACACCAAGAAATAATAATTTCTCTGCAATTCCTGAAGTAGCCCTTATAGCTGCTGGAATTGCGATCCCAACCACACTCTCTGGGCTGGATGCAAGAGACAATTCATTTACACTTCAGTCTGTTCAGGCTTTTTCGGTTTCGCAAAACCCTGCTGATTTGAAAAAAGCAGTAGTAAAAGATATCGAACCTGAAGAAATCGTTTCCTATGAGTTTGGTTATCGTGGACTTTTAGGTAGTGCAATATTTTTAGATGTAAGTTTTTACGTTAATGAATACAAAAACTTTATTGCTGCGAACAATGTAATTGCGCCTAATTATGGGGATACTTCTTTTACCGAACAAATACCTGGGGCTATTTTAGGATCTCCAACTCCTGTACCTGCAAGTATTGCAGCCATAGCAAATAGTGATTTTACAGTGTTTTCAATTACTTCAAATTCGGAAGCAATTGTTACTTCAAAAGGTTTTAACATTGGTCTTGACACTAAAATTGCTGGAGCTGACTTTGGAATTAGTTATACCTATTCTGACTTTGATTTTGATCAAGATCAATATCCAGACTTTGAAGCAGGTTTCAATACTGCCAAAAACAGATTCAAAGCTTCATTAGCAAAAGAAAATGTGATAGGGAAGTTTGGTTATGGTATTAACTGGAGATATAATGATGCTTATCTCTGGGAGGCTTCCTTTGCAGACGCGATGATTCCTTCACGAAATATTATTGATACTCAAATACAATATACAACCTCTAAATCCACCTTTAAAATAGGTGCTGCTAATTTAACAGGTGTAGAATATGTATCCGGACCTGGAACAGGGACTATCGGATCTACCTATTTTGTTGGGTGGACCTTCAATCCTTAATATCTTTTTAATCTTTTCAAAAGGGGCATCTTGCCCCTTTTTTTGTTTTGAATAATGAAGGTTTGTAAAGCTAAATTCTAGTTTGCTGGATTTTTTCATTAAAAAGAACCTTTTTTCGGTCTAAGGAACTTACAGATAATGTTATCTTTAGGAATATTGATTATTTGGGATTGTCAATGAAATCAATTCAAGGTGTAATTTAAATTTTACAGATGATAAATTTAAAAGGTCAAATTGCCATTATAACAGGAGGAGCTCGTGGAATAGGAGAAAGTATTTGTGAAGTTTTTTGTAAAGCTGGAGCCACCGTTGCCCTGTGGGATGTTCTAGAGGAAGGGGTCCATACTGCAGCGCGAATATCAAAGGCAGGAGGAACTATTTTTTTTCAAAAAGTAGATGTTACTTCCAAAGATGCTGTAGAAAATGCCGTGGCAGAAATCATAGCCCATCACGGTAAAATTGATATCCTGATTAACAATGCTGGTGTAATTCGAGACCGATCTTTCATGAAAATGGAACAATCGGAATGGGATACAGTGATTAATGTGAATTTAAATTCTCTGTATACTACTGCCAAGGCAGTTTTACCTCACATGAAAGAAGCTGGCTACGGGCGTATAGTTTCTGCTTCCTCCATTAATGGATTTGCAGGCGCTTTTGGGCAGGTGAATTATGCAGCTACTAAGGCGGCAGTAGCTGGTTTTACTCGCGCCTTATGCAAAGAAACAGGTCGTTTTGGAGTGACTGTTAACGCAGTTGCTCCTGGGTTTATTAAAACTGAGATGACGGATTCTATGCCTGAAGAAGTGATACAAGCTGGGGTTGGTCAGATTCCAGTGGGTCGGATAGGAACGGTAGAAGATATGGCATTTGCCTATCTTTTTCTTGCGTCCAAGGAAGCAGGCTTTATTTCTGGAATTACGCTTCATGCTAATGGGGGTGCAATGCCCATGTGAAATGAAATCAACAAAAAAGCTTTTTGAACTTGAAGATAAAGTAGCCTTAGTAACGGGTTCTAGTAAGGGAATAGGCCTAGCGATTGCAACAGCATTAGCCGAATATGGGGCTAAGGTAGTGGTTAGCAGTCGATCACAAGAAGCAGTTAATGAAATTGTAACAGAATTTAAGACAAAAGGATATACAGCAATGGCGCAAGCTTGCCATGTAGGCGATTCCGAACAGCGAAAAAAGTTAGTTCAGAAAACCATTGAAACCTATGGAGGCATCGATATTTTGGTCAATAATGCGGCTATAAATCCAGTTTTTGAGGGCTTGGAATCTATGTCAGAAGCCGTTTATGACAAGATGATGAATGTCAATTTGAAAGCCGCTTTTGATTTGAGTAACCTTTGTTTTAGTGCCCTAAAGAAATCAAAATCGGGTTCTATAATTAATATTGCCTCTGTAGAAGGATTGAAACCAAGTTTTGGTTTAGGGGTTTATGGAATCACTAAAGCAGCACTGATTATGTTGACTCAAGTGCAAGCCAAGGAATGGGGTAAATACGGAATTCGATCCAATGCAATTTGTCCAGGTTTAATTCAAACTAAATTTAGCGCTGCCCTTTGGAAAAATGAAGGGCTAATGCAGGAAGTTGTCAAAGACCTCCCTGCGGGTCGAATGGCGCAACCTCAAGAGCTTACAGGTTTAGCCGTCTATCTTGCTTCAAATGCAGGAAGTTATTCAACAGGTGGAATATATACAGTAGACGGCGGTCATATGATTGTTTAATAAAAAGGAATATGGAATCAGAAAAAACACAAGAAGCGTACAGGCGAAATTTTAAAAATCTAGATGAAATGGAAGCTGCACTCGGGACAGAATTGGGATTAACGGGGTGGACTCAAATGGATCAAGACAGGATTAATACCTTTGCTAAGGTCACTGAAGACGAACAATGGATTCATATTGATGCAGACCGCTGCGCCAAAGAGTCTCCTTATCAACAGCCGATTGCACACGGATTCTTAATGCTCTCTTTGTGTTCTAAAATTATGTTTGAAGTCTATGAAGTGGGTCAAGTCTCCATGACAATCAACTATGGTTTAGATAAAGTTCGTTTTCCCAATCCCACCCCTGTCGGAACTAATTTTAGAGGGCGTGTAGTTTTAGCTGATTTTAAAAGGATTCCTAAAGGAGCGAAATATAAATTAAATGTAACCATTGAACTAGAGGGACAGGAAAAGCCCGCTTGTGTTGCGGAGTTCTTGGCTTTAGCTTATCATTAACGCACTATGAAAAAAGCAGTATTATTTGAAGTCAATAAAGGAATAGCTACCATTACCTTAAACCGACCGGATCGCTACAATGCGGTGAATCAAGATTTAGTAGATGGAATTTCGGATTCTTTAAAAAAATGTGAACAAGACGACCTGATACGCGCCGTTGTAATCACAGGAGCAGGTAGAGGTTTTTGTGCCGGTGCTGACCTGTCTGTGTTTGCTGAAAATACCACTGCTGAGGAACGGAGTCAATATATTATTGATCAATATCAACCATTGATGAATCAATTTTTCAGTTTAAAAAAGCCCATTATAGGTGCCATAAATGGTACTGCTGCTGGAGTAGGAGCAGCGTTTGCTTTAGCATGTGATTTTCGAGTAATGAGTAATGAAAGCGGAATTTTATACGCCTTTGTAAATATAGGCTTGGGACCCGATGGAGGTGCCAGTTGGTTACTTGCAAGACAAGTAGGTTACAGTCGAGCACTAGAGATTGCAATAAGAGGAACTAAAGTGAGCGCTACGGAATGTTTAGCTTTAGGACTTTCCAACAGATTGGTTCCTCAAGAAGCGCTTTTAACTAATGCGCAGCAATGGGCTGAAGCTCTAGCTGAACGACCAACTCTGGCGATTGGAATTGCCAAAGAAGATATGTTTTTTGCAATGAATCATAGCTTAAACGATACCATTTCCTTCGAAGCAGAACAACAAGTTGCTGCATTTAAAAGTCATGATTTAAAGGAGGGAGTTGCTGCCTTTTTAGAAAAAAGAACACCTAATTTTTTGGGGAAATAAAAAATGATATGGGATTTGAAGAAATAAAAGAAAAAATAATTGTTTTTGTAAAGGAAGAATTATTGACCTTGGAGCCTTGGATTTTAAATGCTTCCTGGGAAGAAAAACTCCCCAAGTTAAATGCGCTTCGAGATAAAGTGAAAGCACAAGGCTTGTGGCTTCCTCAAATTCCCAAAGAATATGGAGGTCTTGGATTAACCAATGCGCAACATGGACAGGTCAGTGAAGTCTTAGGCAAAAGTCCTTATGGACATTATTGTTTTAACTGTCAAGCTCCTGATGCAGGGAATATGGAAATTCTAATTGAGTTTGGTACAGATCAACAAAAAGAAAGGTACTTAACACCTCTTTTAAATGGAGCAATTAGAAGTTGTTTTGCAATGACCGAGCCAGATTTTGCAGGTTCAAACCCTGTTCAAATGGGAACTGTTGCAACAAAACAAAAGGGTAATTACAGAATCAATGGACACAAATGGTTTACTTCAAGTTTTGATGGAGCCAGCTTCGCAATTGTCATGTTAGTGACTCAACCAGAGGCTGAAAATCCACACAAAAAAGCAAGTCAGCTGATTGTACCCATTGCCACTGAGGGAATAGAGTTTATTCGGAATGTATCCATTATGGGTCATTCTGGTGGAGGTTGGGAAAGTCATGCTGAAATCAAATTTCACGATGTCAAAGTACCGGAGTCGAATGTACTGGGGGCAGATGGGGATGGATTTTCCATAGCTCAAAAAAGATTGGGACCCGGACGCATTCATCATTGCATGAGATGGATAGGAATGTGTGAACGTGCTTTTGATTTAATGTGCGAAAGAGCAGTTTCTCGAGAAATTTCTGAAGGGGTTGTACTGGGTGAAAAGCAAACAATACAAAATTGGATTTCAGAATGTAGAGCTGAAATAAATGCGGCTCGATTACTCGTACAAGACGCAGCCCACAAAATTGATACCCAAGGAGCGTATAAAACCAGATCTGAAATTTCTATTATTAAATTTTATTGCGCTCAAGTACTCCAGAAAGTAGTGGATTATGCAATTCAAGTGCATGGAGCCAAAGGTGTGACCGATGACACCATATTATCTACTTATTATCGTCATGAACGTGCAGCAAGAATTTATGATGGAGCAGACGAGGTGCATAAAAGTCGATTGGCAAGGAGTATTCTTAAAAAGTATAGTGCAAAAATGGAAAAATAATTATTAAAGCTTTAGTTGATATTTATAGTCTTAAAATACATATTATAATATATATAAAAACAATATTTATTTGAATATAAAATGAAATTAATACGGGATCAAGCGAGTGAAATTAGAGCCGGACAATCTTTGGAAAGTGTAGCTTTAGAACGCTATTTACGAAATGAAATGGAGCTTCCTGAAGGCAATTTACAAGTGTTTCAGTTTCCATCTGGCTACTCTAATTTAACGTATTTGTTGCGTTTTGGTAGTCAAGAGTTTGTACTGAGACGTCCACCGCATGGTGCAAATGTTAAATCCGGACACGATATGGGGCGAGAGTTTAAAATACTTTCTGGTCTCTATCCCATTTATAAAAAAACTCCCAAGCCTTATCTGTATTGTGAAGACAAAGAAATCATAGGAGCTCCTTTTTATATCATGGAGCGAAAGCAAGGTGTTATTCTTAGAGGACATACCTTAAAAGAACAACTTCCCTCACCCCTTCAGATGCACAAAGTATCCAATGAATTTGTAGGTACTTTAGCGGAGATTCATGCCTTAGACTATCGAGCTGCTGGATTGGAAGATTTAGGGCGCCCTGAGGGTTATGTTCAACGTCAAGTTATGGGGTGGACTAAACGATATGTCCATACTAAAACAGCTGAGCTTGAAGCCATAGAAAAAGTATATACTTGGCTCAATAATAATATTCCTGAGCAAAATCGTACTGCTTTCATCCACAATGATTTTAAGTATGACAATCTCATGTTTTCTCAGGACCATCATTTGAATATAATCGCAATTTTAGATTGGGAGATGGCAACGCTTGGCGATCCATTAATGGATTTAGGGACTACTTTGGCGTATTGGATACAGGAGTCAGACCCTGATTTCATGAAAAAAAATAACCTGAATATTAGTCTGGAAAAAGGGAATTTAACACGCAGTGAAATCGTTGAAAAATATGCTCTATTAAGTCATCTGGAAATGGATAATATTACTTTTTATTATGTTTTTGGATTATTTAAAGTTGCTGTTATCATTCAACAAATTTTCCACAGATACAAAAATGGTTTTACTAAGGACATTCGATTTAAAAACTTAGACCAAGCCGTTCACTTTTATAGTAAAATGGCATTACAAGCCCTTCAAAAAAATCAAATAGAAAACTTATTTTAAAATTTTTAGATGAAAGAATTAGATGATTTTAGGACAGCAACAAGAATTTGGCTTGAAGCGAATTGTCCAAAAAGTATGTGTCAGCCTGTTAAAGATCCCTTTGATGTGTATTGGGGAGGACGAAATGCTGTTTTTCATACCGAAGACCAAAAAGTATGGTTTGAAAAAATGTTGGAAAAACGTTGGGTTGTTCCATATTGGGATAAAAAATACGGTGGAGGTGGGTTAACTCCTGAAGAAAATAATATTTTGACTCAAGAGATGACCCGTTTGGGGTGTAGAAAACCCCTGTATAGTTTTGGGATTTCCATGTTAGGCCCCGCATTGTTGAAGTTTGCTACCGAAGAGCAAAAATTGCATTATTTACCTCAAATTGTAGAGGGTAAAATCTGGTGGTGTCAAGGCTATAGCGAACCCATTGCAGGGAGTGATTTGGCGAGTTTACAAACCAAAGCGATAGATAAGGGGGATCATTTTGAAATTACAGGTTCAAAGGTTTGGACGTCCTATGCCGATAAAGCGGATTGGATTTTTTGCCTGGTACGCACCGATTTTGAGGCCTCAAAACATACCGGAATTAGTTTTGTTCTTATTGATATGGCGACAGAAGGAGTGAGCACAAGACCCATCAAGCTAATAAGTGGAAAATCTCCTTTTTGTGAAACCTTTTTTGATGGGGTAAAGGTGCCAAAAGAAAATCTAATTGGTACCCTAAATGAGGGATGGAATATTGCTAAATTTTTATTGACCCATGAGCGTCAAATGATTGGAGGAATCGGGGAAACCGATGTCAGAAAAGAGGTTCATCAAGTCGCATTAGAGAATTTGCCAATCAATGCCCAGGGAAGTATTGCAGACGGGGTTTTACGAGGTCAAATTTCTGATTTTGAAATGGATGAAGAGATTTTTGATTTAACGATTCAACGGATTACGGATGAAGCAAAAACGGGAAATAATTCAGGAGCTTTATCCTCATTTTTTAAGTTTTATGGAACCGAACTCAATATTGCCCGACAAGAATTGTTAATGGCCTTGAGTGGAACGGAGGCACTCATCTGGGAAAAAAACAATAAATCAGATGGAGATTTAGCCCGAAAATTTTGTCGCTCAAAGGGGAACTCCATTGAGGGAGGGACTTCAGAAATTCAATTGAATATCATTTCAAAACTCATTTTGGGTCTACCCACTAAATAATAGCAACATGGCTTTACTAATTACAGAGGAACAAAAAATGTTAAAAGATGCAGCAGCAGAATTCCTAGCTGCTAAAGCTCCAGTCAGTGCAATGCGAGCGCTTCGTGATGAAGGATACAAGACTTTTAACCCCAATTTATGGGAAGAGATGATTGCTATGGGATGGACAGCCCTGACTGTGCCTGAACGCTATGGCGGATTGGATTTTGGATTTGTGGGTCTAGGACAAATTTTAGAAGAAACAGGGAAACATTTATCCAAATCCCCTTTACTGTCCTCTGTTCTCTTGGGTACTTCAGCACTCAAATTATCAGATAATGATGCCCTAAAAGCTAAATTTTTTCCGGGAGTGATGGAAGGATCTATTCAACTCACTTTGGCCCTTGAGGAAGGCAAGCACCATCAAATAAATTCTTTTGAAACTCAAGCCGTGAAGGTTGGGGATGATTATGTTCTCAATGGAGTTAAAACAATGGTAATGGAGGGAACTACAGCCAGTCATTTTGTTGTAGTTTCAGTATTAGCCTCTGAGATTAGTTTATTTTTAGTCGATAAAAAATCAGAAGGAATTTCAATTTCTGAGAGTATTCTTATGGATGCGGGAACCTATGCAGAGATTGCTTTTGAAAAGGTTAAAGTAAGTGCACAAAATAAGCTCAATCTTCAGCAAGACGGAAAGTTGATGCTTGATCAGCTCATGGCAATTGCTTATTCGGGTTTGGCATCAGAGTTACTGGGGATAGGGCAGCAAGCTTTTGATAGTACAATTCAATACCTTAAAGAACGCAGCCAGTTTGGAGTTGTTATTGGAAGTTATCAAGCCTTACAACATCGAGCAGCGATTTTATTTTCTGAATTAGAATTATGTAAATCAATAGTTTTAAAGGCACTTAAAGCAATCGATGAAAAGGACAATAATGCAATGCGATATGCACACTTAGCGAAAGCTAAACTCGGAAAAACCGTAAAGCAAGTTACTAACGAAGCCATCCAAATGCATGGGGGAATTGGGGTAACCGATGATGCCAATATTGGTTTTTATTTAAAGCGAGCAAGAGTGGTTCAGCAGCTTTTTGGAGATTACCATTATCATTTAGATCAATTGGCGATTCTCAAGGGGTTTTGAAAAATTAAATTTCTTAAAAAAAAGCACTTAAAAGGGCGCTCTATTTAGGATGAACCCCATATATTTGCAGCTTGAAATAAAGAATAAAAAACAAACGCTAACGCAGATTAAAATGGCACAAAATACAGGTAAAGTTTCTCAGATAATTGGTCCCGTTGTAGATGTTGATTTTGGAGGTGAAAACAATACACTTCCTCGAATTTACGATGCTTTAGAAATTATAAACGCAGATGGTTCTAAATTAATTTTAGAAGTTCAATCTCACATTGGAGAGGAAACTGTTCGTACCATCTCAATGGATTCCACTGATGGTTTAAGTAGAGGGACTGAAGTGAAAGCAACAGGTAGCCCAATACAAATGCCCATTGGAGAAAACGTTTACGGTCGTTTGTTTAATGTAATTGGTGATGCAATTGACGGAATGGAAGACCTTCCCAAAGAAAATGACAAGGGTTTACCTATCCACAGAGATGCCCCTGCATTTGAAGATCTTTCTACTTCTACTGAAGTTCTTTTTACAGGGATCAAAGTAATTGACTTAATTGAGCCTTATGCCAAAGGAGGAAAAATTGGTCTCTTTGGAGGAGCTGGAGTAGGGAAAACAGTTTTGATTCAAGAATTGATTAACAATATTGCAAAAGGACATGGTGGACTTTCTGTATTTGCAGGAGTTGGAGAGCGTACTCGTGAAGGAAATGATTTGCTTCGTGAAATGCTTGAGTCTGGAATCATAAAATACGGAGATGACTTTATGCACTCCATGGAAGAAGGAGGATGGGATCTTACCAAGGTGGATAAAGCAGCCATGAAAGAATCTAAAGCAACTTTTGTTTTCGGACAAATGAACGAACCTCCAGGAGCACGTGCACGTGTTGCCTTGTCTGGATTGACTATTGCAGAATATTTTAGAGATGGAGCTGGAGATGGCCAAGGAAAAGATGTACTATTCTTTGTTGACAATATTTTCCGATTCACTCAAGCAGGTTCTGAGGTGTCTGCCTTATTAGGACGTATGCCTTCAGCTGTGGGTTACCAACCCACGCTTGCTACAGAAATGGGTGCGATGCAAGAGCGTATTACTTCAACCAAAAAAGGATCGATTACCTCAGTACAGGCGGTTTATGTACCTGCTGATGACCTTACGGATCCTGCACCGGCAACTACTTTTGCGCACTTAGACGCTACAACAGTATTGTCTCGTAAAATTGCAGAGCTGGGAATTTATCCTGCGGTAGATCCTTTGGATTCTACTTCACGAATCTTAACGGCTGAAATTTTAGGAGAAGAGCATTATAAATGTGCTCAAAACGTAAAAGAGTTATTACAACGCTACAAAGAATTACAAGATATTATTGCCATCTTAGGAATGGATGAATTGTCTGAAGAAGACAAACAAGCCGTTTCTCGAGCCAGACGTGTTCAACGTTTTCTATCGCAACCTTTCCACGTTGCAGAACAGTTTACGGGTATCCCTGGAGTTTTAGTCGATATTAAAGAAACCATCAAAGGATTCAATATGATCATGGACGGCGAATTAGATCATCTTCCAGAATCAGCATTTAACCTAAAGGGAACGATTGAAGAGGCAATAGAAGCTGGAGAAAAAATGTTAGCTGAAGTATAATATTATGTATCTAGAAATTGTATCTCCCGAAGCCAAATTATTCAGTGGCGAAGTAGAAAGTTTAACGGTTCCTGGAGCTTCAGGCTCTTTCCAAGTATTGAATAATCATGCGCCGATTGTCTCTACATTAACAAAAGGGCAGGTGAAAATTCAAGGGAACATCAAACTAGACGAAACCAACGAGGGGCTTTTTTCCCAAGAAGGGGTAAACACTTTTTTTGAAATCCAATCGGGTGCGCTAGAAATGCGCGACAATAAAGTTATATTGTTGACAGACTAATCAACTTAAATTTCTCCCAATTTTTCAGATGAAAACCATTTCTCTACAGTGGCTAGTACTTTTGTTAATTTTTCTTACCAGATTACAAGCACAACAAGATAGTATAGCGTTGCAGCAACAATTGAAAGAGGTTGTTGTTTCTTCATCGAGAATTGAGCTAGCTTTTTCAGAAAATTCAAGAACGCTGCATTTAATTTCTGCTCAAGAGCTAAAATCTAGCGGTGCCTTGACGGTGGTAGCTGCTTTGCAGCAAATTGTAGGAATTGATATTCGTCAACGAGGAATCGCTGGAATGCAAGCCGATCTTTATATCAGAGGAGGGGGATTTGATCAAACCCTTTTGTTAATTGATGGAATTAAACTGGATGATGCGCAAACTGGGCACCATACCTTGAACTTTCTTCCCCCTATTGAAGTGATTGAACGGATTGAAATTGTAAAAGGTCCTGCAGCACGTGTTTTTGGGCAAAATGCATTTACAGGCGCGATTAATATTGTGACTAAAAAAGAATTTTCAAGAGGCGGTTCTGCTCAATTAAGAGGCGGTTCTTATGGACAAATTCACGGAGAAGTAAACTATAGAACTGGGACCGAAAAAGGGAACTTACTTGCTCATTTTTCACGTAATTCAGCCGATGGATATCGATACAACACAGACTTTAATAATAATAATGTGTTTTTTAAAGCGGGTTTTTTTACCGATACAAAGCTCCCCATTGATCTGTTAGCCACTTTCAATGGTAGAAAATTTGGAGCCAATGGATTTTATGCTTCTCCGGAGGCCAAAGACCAATACGAAGAAACAGAAGCCAGTTTGTTTGCATTGCAAACAAAAGCGCAAAAGGGGAATTGGATTTTTAAACCCAAAGTCTATTGGAGAAGAGGTCAGGATCATTATGTATACATAAGATCTAATCCTGAACTTTACGAAAATTGGCATATTACCCATAAAGTCGGTACGGGCTTAGATATTAGTTTAGCCTCAAAATGGGGAACTACTGGGATCGGGTTTGACTTCTCTAAGGTTTCTATCGCAAGTAATAATTTGGGAAATCGTTCCCGACAATTGGCCACTTTTTTCCTTGAACAGCGCTTTACTTTTTGGGATCAAAAATTGGACTTGACCCCCGGAGTTGCCGTAAATATGTATTCTGATTTTGGGAATTTTGCTTACCCCGGTATTGATGTTGGTTTTCAACTTGATTCACAGTGGCGGCTTTATGGGAACCTAGGGTATACCTATCGAATTCCGACTTATACGGACTTGTTTTATACTGACAGAACTACAATAGGAAACCCTGATTTAAAACCTGAAGAGGCACTTGCCAAAGAACTAGGACTTCGTTTTACTTCACAAGCGCTTACTTTTTATGTAGCTTATTTTGATCGTCAAGCAGAGAATTTAATTGATTATGTAAAAGCCACAGCGGAGGATTTGTGGGAGGCAACAAATATTAGAAGTGTGAACACCCAAGGCGTTGAAATGGAATTGCAATATCCCTTCATAATTGGGAAACAACCTCAGGTTTTAAAGTGGGGTTATACCTATTTAACAGATGACTTAAAAGAAACGCAAGTCAATTTTTCACGCTACAGCATCAATTCATTCCAGCATCATTTCACTTTCAGTTATCAGGCACAACTTACAGATAAAATGCAGTGGTTTACAGGCTTTAAATATGCCAAACGCCCTACAATGATTGGGTACAGGGTTTTAGACACAAATGTACAGTGGAGTTTCGATGCTTTTCAACTCACGGCATCGGTAAATAACCTTTTAAATGAGGAATACAGTGAAACCAATTTAGTTCCAATGCCTGGGAGGAATGTATTAATTTCTTTAGAATATCAGTTTTAAAATGCTTCATTTAAAGCAGTATAAATGAGGTGAGTTTCCCAACCTCGGTACACCATAAAAGCTAAAATCTTTTTCTTTTGAATGGGAATTAACTCATGACTAACAGCTTCTTTTCTTTTTTCAAATAAACTAAAAAATGTAGATTGGTAGTCCGAGTCTGAAATTTCTTTCAATGCCAGTTTAATGTTGTAGGCAGACATTTTTCTTGCTTTAAGTTCACGAACGATTCGTTGTTTACCCCACTTTTTGATTCTAAACTTTCCCCTGGCAAAGCTTTGTGCAAAGCGACTTTCATTTAAATAATTTTCTTCAATGAGTTTAGTAATTATGAGCTCCTGTGCAGAAGGAATCATTCCCATTTGCTTTAGTTTCTGTTCTACTTCCCAATGACAACGCTCTTGATAAGCACAATAATGCTCCAGTTTTTTTTGCGCTTCTTGAAGACTAAAGGAGGTCTTTTTTTGCATGCTTCAATATAAAAATATTAGCTGATTTTTTTACCCTACCTTTGTGATGGGTTTTAAATAATGTTAAAAATGACAAGCACATATTCCCTTCAAGGTATGACTTGCGGTGGCTGTAAAGCGACTGTAGCGCAGCATTTAAGTCAAATAGATGCCGTAACTGTTGTTGAAGTGAATCTTGAAAAACAAGAAGTAACCCTTTCACTAGAAAAACCGGTAACGATAGAAGTGCTTCAAAACACGTTGCCAAAGAAATATAACTTATCAGAAAGAACAATGCAAGGGGGTTCTTCGCTTCCTAAAGCAGAAGAGGAATCTAAATTAAAGCAGTTACAACCTTTACTGCTCATTTTATTTTATATTTCTGGAGCTACAATAGTAATGCACTATAAAAACTGGGATATAGAAGCTATGATGTTGGATTTTATGGGATTGTTTTTTATTGTGTTTAGTTTTTTCAAAATGTTAGACTTGAAAAATTTCCCGCCCTCTTTTAGTATGTACGATCCCTTGGCAAAAACAATTCCTCTATACGGATGGGTTTATCCATTTATAGAAACAGCACTGGGGTTGATGTTCTTGTTGCGCTTTGAACCAACAATTGCATTATATGTTACTCTAGTTGTTTTGGGGATTACTACTATTGGTGTGACGAAAACTTTATGGGATAAAAAGAGAATTTCTTGCGCTTGTTTGGGTACAGCCTTAAAACTTCCTATGACGGAAGCTACCTTGATCGAGAACACCCTTATGATTGTGATGGCCGTATTCATGCTTTTTTAAGACAAAATTTTACATAAAAAAACCGCCTAATCCCAAAGGACAAGGCGGTTTTATGTATTAAGGACGAAGTCTTTTACGTTCTTTGTTTAAAAAACGAAACTCCAAATATTGATAAGCATGGCGTGGAACAATACGAATCCACTTTTTATATTCAAAATACCATTTTAAACGTTGGGATGGAAACCCGTTCAAAAGGTAAGCAGCGATAAAAGGATGTAAATGCAAATGCATTTGTTCCTTTTGATTGCGCTTGTTCTTAGTAATTTTACTAAGCTCTGTGTTGATTTTGTCAATTAAAATAATGGGCGCCTCAACCTCCCCATTTAGGTTCGGATTAGACTCTTTTGTTTTGATATTCATTTCAGGTCTTACACGTTGACGTGTAATCTGAATCAGTCCAAAACGACTGGGCGGAAGAATTTTGTGTTTAGTTCTGTCCGTACTCATTTCTTTACAGAGATGTTCAAAAAGTTTTTTTCGATTTTCGTTGGTATTTAAATCAATAAAATCGACTACAATAATTCCTCCCATATCACGCAAGCGCAATTGTCGGGCAATTTCTGTAGCGGCAATCATATTGACCTCTAAGGCCGTTTGTTCTTGGCTTTTAGAGCGATTGGATCGATTTCCACTGTTGACATCAATCACATGAAGTGCTTCGGTATGTTCAATCACCAGGTAGGCACCTTTTTGCATAGAAACGGTGGTTCCAAATGCATTTTTTATTTGCCTTTCAATTCCAAATTTTTCAAAAATGGGAAGGTGATTTTCATACAATTTTACAATTCCTTTTTTGTCAGGAGCTATGGTTTCAATATAGTCTTGAATTTCGGATTGCATTTCGGCGTCATCTACATGAATGCCTGTAAAGTTATCGTCAAAAATATCACGTAAAATACTTGAAGAACGATTGATTTCACTCAACACTTTGGCGGGATATTTGTCAATCTGTTTCAACTTGCCGGATAAATTTTTCCAACGGGTTAACAATTGTTGAATATCAGCGTCAAGAGCAGCTACTTTTTGCCCTTCAGCAACGGTACGTATAATTAATCCAAAACCTTTTGGACGAATGCTTTGTACTAGTTTCTTAAGACGATTTTTTTCTGCTCGATCTTCAATTTTTTGTGATATGGATACTCGGTCTGAAAAAGGCATTAGGACCATGTAACGGCCAGCCAATGAAATCTCAGAACTCAATCGAGGACCCTTGGTAGAAATAGGTTCTTTAACAACTTGAACCAAAACGGTTTGTTTCGGTGATAAAACATCACCGACATTTCCGTCTTTATCTATATCCTTTTCATAACGAAATTGTTTTAAAAGATAATCTTTGTTTTTACCTGTGCTTATCTGTTTAATGTATTTTACTAACGAAGGGAGTTTAGGACCGAGGTCATGATAGTGTAAAAAACCATCTTTTTCGTGGCCAACATCAATAAATGCGGCATTTAGTCCGGGAATAGCTTTTCTGATCTTGCCGACAAATATGTCGCCTACAGAAAATTTATTGTCTTCCACTTCTTTGTTTAGCTCAATTAACTTTCCATCCTTGAGCAGTGCAAAATCAACAGCAGAGGAATGCGAACGTATAATTAATTCTTTATTCACTCTGAATTATTTTGTGTTATAGCAAGCTAGGCTTATTATAACGGATTAAACAATATTTTCAGGATTTTCCTGTAGCAGTACTCAAAATTTATGAGGGCTGCATTTCAATGAACTTTTAGGTAATTTTTTAAGTGTTTAGCCTAACACTATTTTTTCTTGTGGCGATTCGCTCTTCTGCGCTTTTTACGCTTGTGCGTCGCTACCTTGTGTCTTTTACGTTTTTTACCACTTGGCATATGCAAATATGTATTTAGATGTTATTAATTATTTTGATACGGGTACTTTAGATTTAACTCCCTTAACAAATATTTTAGCGGGTTTAAAAGAAGGTATGTTGTGAGCGGGAATTTTTAAGGCAATATTTTTTGAAATATTACGCCCTGTTTTTTCGGCACGAGTCTTAATAATAAAACTCCCGAACCCTCTCAAGTAAACATTTTCTCCTTTTTCTAAAGAGCCTTTTACTTCTTTCATAAATTTTTCAACAGTGGCTTGAACATCAGCTCGGTCAATCCCTAACTGATCAGAAATATTTGATACAATGTCTGCTTTTGTCATAATTTTACAATTTAATGCTAAAATTTTAAGGCTTGCAAATATATAAATTTAAATGATAAAATGCTCTGTGTAAAGTTTTTATATTATACTTGCTTTCTTGAAATTAAGATTATTAAAGACACGCTCATTTGAATTGGACAGCAAAACTTCTTTTATGGTATTCAGAAAATAAGCGGTCTTTTATATGGCGTACTACTAAAGACCCATATAAAATATGGCTTTCTGAAATTATTTTGCAACAAACTCGAACAGCTCAAGGCCTTCCGTATTATGAAAAATTTATTACTACATTTCCCTCCCTTTCGGATTTGGCTCTTGCAAAGGAAGATGAAGTTTTAAAGCTATGGCAGGGTTTGGGGTATTATTCCCGAGCGCGAAATCTACATGCTACCGCTCAGTACATTCATTTTGAATGCAAGGGGGTTTTTCCCACTAGTTTTAAAGCGCTACTGAAATTAAAAGGTATTGGAGATTATACGGCTAGTGCCATTGCTTCCATTTGTTTTGACATACCCGAAGCGGTTGTTGATGGAAATGTATATCGGTTTCTTTCTCGCTTTTTTGGAATTGAAACCCCTATTAATTCTTCGGGTGCCCACAAGCAATTTAAGGCAAAAGCGATGGAATTATTGGATGTAAATGAGCCGGGAACATTTAATCAAGCCCTTATGGAATTTGGCTCAACTCAATGTGTGCCGAGATCGCCAAATTGTACAGCTTGTCCTTTTGTTCAGGATTGTATTGCTTTTAACCAAAATAAAATTCATTTGCTCCCAGTCAAAACCAGTAAGATTAAAATAGTGAATAGACATTTTAATTACCTGATAATTTTAGATCCAAAGGGAAATTGCGTGATGGAACAACGAACTGAAAAAGGCATTTGGCAACAGTTATTTCAATTCCCCTTGGTAGAGAGTCAGCACACGATTACAAGTCCCACAAAATTGACTCAACATGAGGACTTTCCTAGGAAGTTCTCAACTGACATCAATCAAGTTAAGCTTTGGAACGAAGAGCCTGTCCTTCATAAACTAAGTCATCAAAATCTTTTTGTCCGTTTTTGGATTTTAGAGTATGATAAGGAGTTGACCAATGGATATCCCCAAGATCACCTGCAGAGATTAGCTGTGCCCGTTGTTATTAAAAAGTTTATGGCAAATTTTTTTTCATTTGCAATCTGATTTCATAAATTTACTTTTGCAACTAACCTAAATCATTTTAGCTATGAGCGGAACATTAAATAAAGTAATGCTAATTGGACACTTGGGTGATGATGTAAAAATGCATTATTTCGAAGGTGGCGGGTCAATCGGAAGATTCCCATTAGCAACAAACGAATCTTACGTCAATAAAACCTCTGGCGAGAAAGTAACGAACACGGAATGGCATAATATAGTGGTGCGAAACAAGGCCGCTGAAGTCTGTGAAAAGTATTTAAGTAAAGGAGATAAAATTTACATTGAAGGAAGAATCAAAACGCGAAAGTGGACAGGAGAAGACGGGAACGATCGATATTCTACTGAAATCAATGTGAATGAATTTACCTTCCTTTCAACCAAAAAAGAAGCAGGTCAGACTACACCACCTCCTGCAGCTAATTCTCCAAGTGCAGAGGAAACTCCTCCTGACACTGATGATTTACCTTTTTAATTAATTACTGTTTGGATCCTGACCCATTACCTTTTTTGAGCTCCTTTTTTTTAATTGCTAATGTAGTGTGGATTCAATTGGGGCTTGCTTTATTATTATTACTGTGCTCTGCATTAGTTTCTGGTGCTGAAGTTGCTTTTTTTTCACTTCAATTGAAATCTCTTGAAGAGCTTTACGAAACCAATAATGAAACCGAAGTAAAAAGAGTCATCCATTTATTGCGGAAACCCAAACGTCTTTTGGCAACTGTTTTAGTGGCAAATAATTTCATCAATATTGCCATTGTGCTTCTTTTTTCGCTTCTCAGCAAGGCCTTTTTTTTAGGGATCGAAAACCCCGCTGTACTCCTAATTATTGAAGTAGGAATTATCACATTTATTATTTTAATCTTTGGGGAAATCTTGCCTAAAGTTTATGCCAATAGAAATGCACTTACTTTTTCAAAAGTAATGGCACCCGTCATCATTATTCTCGATCAATATGTATTGTTTTGGTTGACTTATCCCATGAGTAAAACAACAACTTTTATTGAAAAAAGAATTGGAGATAAAGGCAATCAGTTTTCAATAGATAAACTTTCACAAGCATTGGAATTAACCGACGATGATGAAACAACCTCAGATGAACAACGTATTCTGGAAGGGATAGTAAATTTCGGAAATACAGACACACGCGAAGTAATGTGTCCACGAATGGATATGTTTGCGTTATCCGATGCCTTGACGATGGAGGAAATTATTCCCATAATTTTAGAACAAGGTTATTCAAGAATTCCTGTGTATACCGAAAAGAAAGATGTCATTAAAGGAATTCTCTATGTAAAAGATTTATTACCCAATATTCATAAAGATAAATTCCATTGGCAGCAGCTTTTAAAGCAACCCCTTTATGTCCCTGAAAACAAAAAACTTGACGATTTATTAAAGGAGTTTCAATTGAAAAAAAATCACTTAGCCATAGTGGTGGATGAATACGGGGGAACCTCAGGTTTAATAACTTTAGAAGATATCATGGAGGAAATTGTTGGGGATATTAGTGATGAGTTTGATGAAGTAGATTCTAGTTATTCTAAACTGGACGAACTCAACTATTTATTTGATGCCAAAATAAGTTTAAAAGATTTCTTCAAAGTAATTCACCGCGAAGAAACAGAAGAATTTGAATCCATTAAAGGAGATGCGGAAACCCTCGCAGGATTACTGCTTGAAATTGCTAAAAAATTCCCAAAAAAGAAACAGCTCATTAAATATGAAGGTTATTCCTTCAGCGTTGAAGAGCTTGACCAAATGCGAATAACACAAGTTAAGGTAACTCTACCTAAACAATAAAACACAAGAAGAAATGAAAGAATTTTTAGGCTTAATGCTTTTGTTTTTTGTGTTTGCTTGTACCTCTGATGTTCAGCCCAAACCCAAAGGTTATCTTCGTTTGGAGTACCCAAAAGCAAAATATTTAACTTTTGAGGGATTGTCCGATTTCTCTTTCGATTACAACACCCATGCACAAGTAAAAATAAGAAGTCAAATCACACCAAGATTAGTTTATCCTGAGATGAAGGCTACACTTTATCTCAATTATGTTCCTATAGAAAATAATTTGGACTCACTTCTTAATGATGCCTATAAATTACCTTACAAGCATATCTCAAAAGCGGAATCAATTCCTGAAAAAGTTTTTATTAATGATGAAAGTAGGGTTTACGGTACCTTATTTTCTGTTGTTGGAAATGCGGCCTCTCAGCATCAATTCTTTTTGACAGATAGTACCCATCATTTTTTAGTGGGTTCTTTATATTTCTATGCAAGACCTAATTTTGATTCGATTTATCCTGCTACAGTTTATCTTCAAAAAGACATTATTCGTCTGATGGAAAGTTTAAATTGGAAGGGATCAAGGCTTAATTAAAAGTATCTAGGCGCACTATTTCACTTACACTGTAGGTTTCGCCTGTTGTTTTAACAACAGCTGAAAGGGATTCGAGAGTTAATAGTTGTGCATCATACACAACCCGAGCTGTTTTGGACTCAAAATCAACTGTAGCGGAAGCAACACCCGAGGTTTTTTTAAGATTTTTTTCAATGCTTGCAGCACAACCTATGGCACAGGTCATTCCTTCAATTGTCAATTTCGCAAAGGCTTTTTCTCCAAGAACAACAGCTTGAATCTTTGAGGTTTCCACGGGATCAACAGTGACTACTTTAGGTTGAGTTGGATTGTTGCATGCCATAAAATTAAGGCTAGCAGTAAAAAGAAAAAATAGAAGGGCTTGTTTCATTTGTAAGCTTTTTTTCAAAAATACAAATTTACGGACTGTGAGCTTGATTAAATTGTCCATTTTTGTAGTATATGACGACTACATTTAAGAAATGGTTTTTTCTCATAGTGCTTTCCATGATTTGGGGAAGTTCCTATATTTTAATAAAGAAGGGACTTGTTGGCTTAACTCCCCTACAAGTTGGTTCCGCTCGTATTCTGATGACTACTGTCATTCTCTCTGTTTTTGGATGGAAACAGTTAAAAAAAATTCCCTTTCCTGCCTGGAAATGGATCTTTTTCACTGGATTTTTTGGCACTTTTTTTCCCAGTTATCTTTTTGCTTTTGCAGAGACCGTTATTGACAGTTCTGTGGCGGCTGTTTTAAATGGAATGACACCCTTATTTACTTTAATTCTTGGAATTGTTGTTTTTGGCTCTCAATGGAAATGGGGAAAAGCATTAGGAGTATTGATTGGTTTTGGAGGAACTTTAATTTTGGTTTCCAATGAATTTTCAATTAACACAGGCGGTGATAGTTGGTACGCTTTGTTAGTCATTGTCGCAACATTTTGTTATTCTATTAATGTCAATGTGATTAAATATAAGCTTCAAGGTATTTCTGCTTTGGGGATTGCTTTGGGTAATTTCTTAGCCATCGTTATTCCTGCAACTCTTGTATTGCTTTTGTCAGATTTCCCCTGGTCATCTCTTGGTACAAGCAATGAAGTAACAACCTCATTAGGTTATATTTTTATTTTAGCCTTTTTTGGGACAGCAATTGCCAAAGTGATGTTTAATGAACTGGTTTCAATTTCCTCTCCTGTATTTTCAATTTCGATCACCTATTTATTACCCATTGTAGCCATAGCTTGGGGCGTTTTAGATGGAGAAAGCTTTAGTTTTATTCAGTGGGTGGGTTGTGCTTTTATTTTGATGGGTGTGTATTTAGTTACAGAAAAAAAGCGCTCCAAAAAATGAGGCGCTTTTATCCTGTGTAAAAGAATAGTTATTGAAATAGGGTTTCGTCCAATTGAGTATTAATTTCGATTCCAGTTGTTTTAAAATCAATTTCTTGAGGGCCCATCGATAGCGTGGTCGTGCGTGGAAAATAAATACCATTTACCAATTGATAATCTCCAAATTTAATGGTTGAAGTTTGAGAATTACCCATTATTTCTTGGGTCTGTATCGTTTGAATTTTAAAGTTGGTTGTCGTATCATAAAAATTACTTTTGCTGTCTGAAATTTTAATCTCATACGCTTTCTTTCCGTCTATATCAACGATTCCTTTAAGTTGTATGCTCTTTGAGTCAAAATTTAATTCTGAAAACAGTACAGACTCCTGAATCATATCTTCCAAGGTTTGTCCTTCAAAGTCGATTCTTTGCCCTTGCATTTCCATGTAGGCCTTGTCTTTGTTTACTACTTGTTTTTGCATCAGGTTCCCCATCATTTTCATTTCGGTGATGGCTTGATATTGATTATTTTTTTGAGAAACGATTTCCAAATTCATCCCTTGCATGGTCGCTTCGGCCCGTTCAATCAATGAGTAAACTTCATTGAGCTTTTCTCTCCCACCCATCGCTTCAAGATAGGATTCAATGACCGTATTTGCAGTTATTCCGTCAGGGGTTTGCATTGAATAATTGGGTCGATCAATCGGGTTTCCATATTGGTCATAATAGGATACGTTTAATTTTTTTCCCTTGTAGGGAATTTCTTCTAGTGCATCCAAAATATCACTTCCTTTTCCGGTAACTACAATTTTTGCTTGATCACTTTTAAAATACTTTTTAGCCACCCTAAAAATATCCTCTTTGGAAACGGCATTGATATTTTTCAAATAGTTTTTGTAGAAATTGGGATCTAGGTTTTGAGTTTTAATATTGAGGGCAAAATTTGCAATGGTTTCTGGATCCTCAAGCGATATAACGAAATTCCCTGCATATTTAGCTTTTACAATTTCAAGTTCTTCATCAGTGACTAATTCCGAACCAATACGATCTACTTCATAGATCATTTCTACAACTGCAGAGTCACTCACCGCATTTCTAACACTTGTCGTTGCCTTAAAAAGTGCTTTAGTTTTATGGGAATCACTCATTCGAGAATACGCGCCGTAAGTATACCCTTTGTCTTCTCTTAGATTTAAAAAAAGCCTTGCTTCGCCCCCACCACCTAGAATTTGATTAGCTAAAATTGCGGCAAAATAATCAGGGTTGTTTTTGTCTAAAGAGGTGGTGTTGAGTACAGCAATTTCGGACTGAACCGCATTGGGCATATCCACAAATATAATTTCAGTTTCTACACTATTTGTGGGTTTAGGAAATTCGACTTTTACCTTTTCTCTTTTTTTCCAGTCAGCGAAATGTTTTTTAATTTGTTTTTTTACGTCCGAAGTTTTGAAATCACCCACTATAGCGATGTATGAATTTACAGGATTGTAAATAGAGAAATAGGCCTTTTTGATGTCTGACAATGTAATCTGTTCCACGGTTTCTTTTGAAACATATTCCCCATAAGGATGTTTTTCCCCATAAGAAACAAGATCTTCTACCCTTCTTGCAGCAGTTTTTACATCTTTTTTACTAGCTTCAATTGCAGTGAGTGTTTTATCTTTTTCTTTTTCAAATTCTTCCTCTAAAAAATTAGGATTTAAGGTTGCATCTGCTAGTAACTCCAATACGCGAGGGAAGTATCGTGTCAACGAACTTGCGTGGGCTCCATCGGGATTAAAATGAAAATGAGTTCCCATAAAATCAATTTCCTCTTCAAATTCATTTTTAGTTATTGATTTCGACCCCTTGCCCATCATGGAGGTTAATAAGGAATTTGTTCCTGCTTTATTTCCTTCAATCAGTAAGGGATGATCAATTGAAAGACTGATGGATACTTGCGGGAGTTTGTGATTTTCAACCAATAAAACAGTCAGTCCATTTTTGAGACGAAATTCTTCTGGACTTTCCAATTGAATAAGGGGAGTGGGCCCTGGCTTAGGTTGTTGTGTTCGATCAATTTGAGCGCTCAGTTGTGCGCCCAACAAAAGAATAAGGCTAAGTGAGAGGTGCTTTTTCATTATATTATTTTTTAGATTCGGGTAAATAGTTAAGGGTAAGGCGCTGCTTAGCATTCAAATACTTATTAGCGACATCACGAATTTCCTCGCGAGTAATGGAACGGTAGATGTCGATTTCAGAATTGATTAAGTTCGTATCTCCATAAAAAGTATAATATTCTGCTAGGGAATTGGCAATTCCTTCCACAGATGCATTGGAACTAACAAAGCGCGATTCAAATTTATTCAACAATTTTTCGTAGTCTTTTTGTGAAATTAAGCTCGTTTGAATTTTCTCAATTTCTTCATCAATTTCATCTCGTAGAATTGCCAAGGAGGTTTCTCCTTGGGGTAAGGTTAAAATAACATACATGCCATAATCTTCAAGGCTAATATTAAAGGCCGCAACTTGAAGGGACATTTTTTGTTCATCCACCAATTTTCGATATAATTTAGAGCTTTTTCCATCACTTAGATAAGTAGAAATCATATCTAATATTTTTGATTCTCTGGTGGTTTGATCGGGAATTCTATAAGCGGTAAATAAAGCTGGGATTTGGATGTTTTGATCAAAGGCTTCTGCTTCTAAGGCAGAAGAAATAGGTATTTCTTTGGGGTAATTTCGAGCAACCTTTTTGCCTTTTGGAATGCTGCTAAAATAGTCGGAAACCATTTTTTTTGTCTTTTCTATATCAAGATCTCCTGCAATAACCAATACAGCATTATTAGGAGAATAGTATTTTTTATTAAACGCAATGAATTCCTCTAATGTTGCGGCATCCAGGTGCTCCATTTTTCCGATGGGCATTCTTTTATAAGGGTGATTTACAAATAGGTTTTCCCTAACATATTTCATCCAATTGCCATAGGGACTGTTGTCATAACGCAAACGCTTTTCTTCTTTAACCACTTCATTTTGAGTATCTACTCCAATTTTATTGATCACAGGATGTAGCATGCGTTCAGATTCGAGCCAGAGCCCTAATTCTAAATTATTGGATGGGAATACTTCATAGTAATAAGTAAAATCATCGGTAGTGTAGGCATTGTTTCTTCCACCATTGGCAGAAACGATAGTAAACCATTTACCACGTTCAATATTTTTTGTGCCTTCAAAGAGAAGATGTTCAAAAAAATGGGCAAAACCAGTACGGTCTTCCTGTTCATCTTTTGAACCTACGTGGTATAAAACAGAAGTGACAATTACTGGGGCATTGTTGTCCTGATGAAGGATCACGTGTAAGCCGTTTTCAAGATCGTATTCAATGAAATCAACCTGTTGCCCAAAGAAAATGGAGGGAATAATTAACAGGAGTAAGGAAAGTGTGTTTTTCATAGGTAGGTATTTGGGTTAATGGGTAATTTAACTTTAGATAATTAAATATCTAGGTTAGACAAGTGTAATTTAATACATTTGAATAGAAAAAAAAATCCGATGAAACACCTCTTTTCTTTAATATTTTTGCTGAGCCTAAGTTTAACTTTTGGACAGGCAAAATACAATCGAATATTAAATTCGATTGACGATCAAAAAGCCGATTATTCTAAAATTGCTCAACAAATTTGGTCTCATGCTGAAATGGGATATCAAGAAAACCAGAGTAGTGCACTTTTACAAAAAACATTAGAATCTGAAGGGTTTAAAATTACAGCAGGAGTAGCTGAAATACCTACTGCCTTTGTAGCCAGTTATGGTTCAGGTGGCCCTGTGATTGCCATTTTGGGTGAATATGATGCTTTGCCGGGCTTATCCCAAAAAGCACTTCCGTATAAAGTTTCAAATGGAGGAAAAGCTGGGCATGCCTGTGGACATCATTTATTTGGAACGGCTTCTGCAGCCGCTGCAATTGCATTAAAAGAGTATTTAATTGCTGAAAATAAACCGGGAACAATTAGGTTTTACGGATGCCCAGCAGAGGAAGGGGGCTCAGGAAAAGTATATATGACACGTGCAGGTTTATTTGATGATGTGGATGTGGCGTTACACTGGCATGCTGACAGTAAAAACGCAGCTAGTATTCGCCCGGCTCTAGCTAATAAATCAGCGAAATTCAGATTTTATGGCGTATCTGCTCATGCTGCTGGAGCCCCAGAAAAAGGGCGATCTTCTTTAGATGCCGTTGAAGCCATGAACAACATGGTCAATATGATGCGTGAACATACTACCGAAAGTACACGAATTCATTATGTAATTACCCAAGGTGGAAAAGCACCGAATGTAGTCCCTGATTTTGCGGAGGTATATTATTATGCACGACATGCTACTCGCGATGAAGTAGTCAATGTGTTTGATCGAATCGTGAATGCTGCCAAAGGCGCTGCTCTTGGAACAGGAACCACAATGGATTATGAAATGATTGGAGGAACACATGAGCTTTTGCACAATGAAACACTACAGCGTTTGATCCACAAAAACTTAGAAACGGTTGGAGGCTATACCTATACTGATGAAGAAATAGCTTTTGCTGAAAAGATTTCTGAAAGTTTAGGAATTCCCCTAAATACTCAATATACTGAAGGGGTTGCGCCTTACAGTAGTTCTAGTAAAGCAGGAGGTTCTACCGATGTAGGTGACGTTAGTTTTGCAGTTCCCACGGCCGGATTACGTGCTGCAACTTGGGTCCCTGGAACACCGGCACACAGCTGGCAAGCGGTAGCTGCGGGTGGAACGGATATTGGAAATAAAGGCATGATGGTCGCTGCAAAAACTTTAGCCCTTACGGCAATGCAACTCATTGATTCGCCAAAAATTATTGTTAAAGCGAAAGAAGAGTTTCTTCAAAAACGGGGACCAGATTTCAAGTATAAGCCTATGTTGGGAGACCGAAAACCTGCCTTAAATTATAGAAACTAGAGCCATGCGTGGAATTGTTTGGATATTTTTACTTAGTATTAATTTTACTTTTGCTCAGGTGTATAGTTTCAAAACGCAAAAGGAAGGCCGTACAGTAACGCATCGTATTTTGATGGATGCTGAGTATTTAATTGAAACACAATTTGTAGAATATCCTCCAATGTTTATTTCAACAAGAGGAGGCTTTTATTCAAAAAAAGGGAATGCCTACACTGTTACTTTTGAGTTTAATTCTGATCACCCTAAAGATGGGCTCACTTCTTTGGTATTAGAACCTGATGAGTCCTGGGAGGACGTTTCAAAAACCTCGCTTGATCTCAATGGGAAATGGCTTATGTCTGGAAGAGTCCGTGATAATAAAGAACAACGAAGAGATACCTCTAGACCCAGAAAGACAATGAAATTTTTGGAGGATGGATTTTTTCAATGGATTGCATTTAACACTGAGACTTTTGAATTTTTTGGTTCTGGAGGAGGGTATTATACGGCCCAAGAGGGCAAGTATACCGAACACATTGAATATTTTTCAAGAAGTAATAGTAGTGTAGGTAGGGTTTTACCTTTTGAATATTCCATTTCAGGTTCTGATTGGCATCATCAGGGGTTTAGTAGTAAGGGAGATGCAATGCATGAAATTTGGTCAAAAAGAACTTTAAATGAATAAAGTCGTTATTGTTGCGGCAAAGCGAACTCCCATTGGAAGTTTTATGGGGGGTCTTTCAACAGTTCCTGCTACGGTATTGGGAAGTACAGCGATTAAAGCAGCTTTAGATGAAATTAAATTAGACCCCAATACCGTTGATGAAGTTTTTATGGGACATGTTCTTCAAGCAGGGACAGGTCAAGCGTCAGCTCGCCAAGCTGCAATGGGTGCAGGAATACCCAATACGGTTCCATGCACCACAATAAATAAGGTATGTGCCTCTGGAATGAAATCGATTACGCTGGGAATTCAAGCTATTGCTTTAGGGGACGCTGATGTTGTCATTGCAGGAGGAATGGAAAATATGAGTTTAAGTCCACACTTAAGTTCCTTACGACAGGGAGCAAAATTTGGTAGTATCCACCTCCAAGATACCCTACAAGTTGACGGATTGACTGATGCTTATGATCAAGTAGCGATGGGTGTTTTTGCCGATGCTTGCGCAACACGATATACTATTTCTAGAGCAGCACAAGATGCTTTTGCCATAGAATCCTACAGGAGAAGTACGCACGCCTGGGAATCGGGATTTTTTGATACTGAGGTGGTTCCTGTAGCCGTACCCCAACGCAAAGGCGACCCCATTATTTTGGCTCAAGATGAGGAATATAAAAATATTTCTTATGATAAGATTTCGAAATTACGCCCTGTTTTTACAAAAGAGGGAACGGTTACTGCAGCAAACGCCTCTACTCTAAATGATGGTGCTGCTGCACTTGTACTTATGAGTGAAAACAAAGCAAAAACATTAGGTTTTAAACCTTTAGCAACTGTTTTAAGTTATGCCGATGCAGCACAAGAGCCAAAATGGTTTACAACTGCTCCTGCCAAAGCCTTACCCAAAGCACTAGGGAAAGCGGGTTTAGCTCTTGATGAAATTGATATATTTGAACTCAACGAAGCCTTTTCGGTAGTTGGAATTGCGAATACTCAACTTTTAGATCTAGCACCTGAAAAAGTAAATCCCAATGGAGGAGCTGTTTCCTTGGGACATCCATTGGGATGTTCTGGCGCAAGAATAGTGGTAACCTTAATACACACACTTCAACAACTACAAAAAAAGCACGGTGCCGCTGGAATCTGCAATGGCGGAGGAGGTGCAACAGCTTTAATTCTTAAACACAACTATGATTGATCTCAGTTCTTTAATCTCACTATTAACTTTAGAACAAAAAGACACCCATCACTTTGTGGGTCAAAATTATAAGACTGCTTGGGGACGTGTTTTCGGAGGCCAAGTTTTAGGACAATCGCTCCATGCGGCCTATCAAACCGTTCCCAAGGATCGTATCGCGCATTCCATGCATGGGTATTTCATATTAGGAGGTGATATTAATATTCCTATTGAATACCATGTTGATGCCATCAGAGATGGTAAAAGTTTTACAACTAGGCGTGTTGTAGCCTTTCAAAATGGAAAAGCAATTTTTAATATGGCAGCCTCTTTTCATTTGAAAGAGGAAGGAGTAGATCATCAAATTACCATGCCTAATGTTTTAACACCTGAATTATTACTCACCGATATCCAACAGGCGGATTCACTTCAACAAATGGATCCAGAGCGTTATGAACGCCTAATGAAATCTCACCCACAAGTTTTTGAATTTCGTCCTGTTGGCAAAGCAATTTATTTAGAAAATCGAAACAGTCCTCCCCACTCTCATATCTGGTTTAAAACCAAAGGAAATATTGAAGCAGACATTTCCCTCCAGCACCAATTGCTTGCTTTTGCTTCTGATTATAGTTTACTTCTCTCAGCAACTTTACCCCATAGAAAAGAATTAGCCCATTCAAAAATGTATTATGCGAGTTTAGACCATGCATTATGGTTTCATCGAGATTTTAAAATTGATGATTGGTTATTATATGCCATTGAAAGTCCAAGTGCCTCCAATGCCCGTGGGTTTTCTAGAGGAAGTATCTTTGATCGATCCGGTAAAATGATTGCCTCTGTTTCACAAGAAGGGCTAATGAGAAAATACAACTAACTATGAGAGTCAAATTTTTTAAGTTCATTATTCTATTTTTTTTAATCAGCTTCTCCATGACTGCCCAAGAATATGAAAAAATGAATGGGGCATGGAATGCCTTTTTTTTAGATCATGGATTATCAGATAAATTTTCATTAAGAAGTGAGTTTCATTTGAGGACGGTTTCCTTTTTAAGTGTTTGGAATCAACAAATTTTCCGACCTTCCATAACCTATAATACCTCGAAAAATATCAAATGGACTGTAGGCTACAGTTATATTAAAAATTTTAATGCAGATGTAACAGCAAGCCCCAGAGTTAGAATGGAACATAATTTTTGGGAACAGCTTGTATACAATACTCCTGTAAAAAAAGGATTAATAAGTTCACGTTTGCGTTTAGAGCACCGTTTTCAAGAAAACCTTCCTTTACAAGAAGACAAAGCATTGAGAAGTTTTGATTTTGCCAGTCGAATTCGTTATCGTCTCACTTACCAACGTTTATTAACCCCCGCGGATGCAAAAATACCGATAAACTTTGTTGCCTTTGATGAGGTTTTTGTGTTTTTAAATCCCAATGGCATTCCATTTCGTTTTAATTTTAACTGGACCTTTTTGGGGTTGAAATTTCAGTTGAATAAGAAAATGGTTTTGACCTCAGGCTTTCAGAAAAACACCCTTAAAATTTCCGATGATCTTTATTCTAAAACAAGACTCTGGATCAACACCCTAATATTTAAATTATAAATATTTAAAAAAATTGTAGCTTGCTGTAAAATATCGATTATGATTCAGCGCCCTATTTTCATCCGTACTTTTTTTTTATTAGCAGCAGTTTCACTTTCTGCACAGACCCCCTTTTTTAAAGCACAATCAGGATCTTATTGGGTAAGTGCAGACTTACATATTCACACGGTATTTTCTGATGGGGCAGTTTGGCCCAGCATTAGAGTAGAAGAGGCAAGAAGAGAAGGACTTGATTTGATTGCCATGACAGAGCATTTGGAATACCAACCTCATGCAGAAGACATTCCCCATCCCGATAGAAACAGATCCTATGTCATTGCAAATGGAGCCATTCAAGAAGGGGACGAGTTACGAGTAATCAATGGTTCCGAAATTACTCGGGAAATGGCACCAGGACATATTAATGCCGTATTTATAAAAGATGCTAATGCACTTTTACAAAAAGATTCACTTACAGGAATTAAAATAGCCAATGAGCAAGGAGCTTTTGTTTTTTGGAATCATCCTAACTGGGATGCACAGCGCAAAGACGGAATTGCACGTTTAGAGCCCTATCATGAATATTTAATAGAAAATAAACTTTTACACGGTTTGGAGGTAGTTAATGAAACGACCTATTCTGATGAAGCACTGGAAATTGCTTTAGAGAATAATCTTACGATTCTAGGAACTTCTGATATTCACGGTTTAACGGATTGGTCTCATGCCATTTCAAAAGGAGGTCATAGACCCATGACCTTTATAGGGGTAAACAATAAAACTCCCGAAGCATTAAAAGACGCCTTATTCGAAGGCAAAACAGTAGTTTGGTTTAACGACCTTTTAATAGGTAAAAAAGCCCACTTAGAACGCTTGATTCGTGACAACCTCAGTTTTGGAGCAATAATTTATCCTGAAGATAAAACGATTGCCAAAATTGAAGTGACCAATCACAGTACTGCAGAGATCCATCTGGAATATCTTGGAGTGTATAGTTTTCATAAACGCGCCACTGTATTTTCAATTCCAGCGTACAGCTCTATTCTACTGGAAATTAAAACAATGAAGAAAAAAGAAAAATTGGAACTTCCTTTTAAAGTGTTGAATGGTGTTATTGCACCAAAAGAGTATCTCAATTTAACTTTTGTTTTAAATTAGCTTAAAAACCTTTAATTTTATAGCATTAGAAATTTGAAAAAAATCAATTTATGATTCAAGATAGTAACTGGCGTCCTCTTCCTGATTTTTTGACTATTTCCAAAAGTTCGATTGAAGGTTTAGGTTTGATTACCACCAAAGATCTGCCTAGTGGAACCGATTTAGGAATGACTCACGTTCACGATCATCGTTTTCAAGACGGCTACATTCGACTTCCATTAGGAGCTTTTATTAACCATCATGAAATTCCAAATTGTAAAGCAATCTTTGCTGAAAAAGATCCGATTATTGGTTCTTTAAAGCACATTCGTATTGTGACTCAAAAGGCCATTCCATCAGGAACTGAAATTACAGTAAAATACGTGATCAATAAATTGGAAGATCCCAACTGGGAAAAAGAGTATGAAGTGACACAATAATAGTTCCTTAAGAACGGAGTTCACCTGCAAAATTACGCTTACGACTTATAATTTTAACACACCTTTAAATCAATATTATTAAAATATTAAGATTAAAATGTACAAGAGTGTTTAAGTTTTTACTACTTTCGTTAAATCAATTCTTTAATGATGAATTGGTTTATGGTTATGGCCTTTAGGAATAATTCCTGAAGGCTTTTTTTATTTCTTTTTAAAAAAAGGATAAATACAATCAAGTTACTGTAGTTTTTTCCACAGAAAAATTCAAATAGCTTTTGGTATTCATTATCGTTTTCAATGTATCGACTAAAGTCCACAAATCTCTGTATTGAGTATAAAGAGGGGTAATTCCAAAACGAATAAAATTTGGGGGTCTAAAGTCGGGAATTATTTTAGGATGTGATTGACTCCCAGCCAGAAGCGCTTGACAAATTTGCCACGCGCCATCGTGTGAGAGGGTAACATGAGACCCTCGGTATTCAGGTTCTATTGGACTTTCAATCAAGAAGCCAAGCGGAATGAGTTCCTCTTGGGCCATTTTGAGAAGTAGTTCAGATTGTAAGACACTTTTATTTCGAAGCGATTCTATTCCTGCTTCTAAAACTATATCTACTCCAGCTTCCATGGCTGCCATGGAAAGTATAGCGGGCGTGCCTGATGCAAAACGCTCGATTCCCTGGGCAGGAATATAGTTTTTTTCAAAATCAAATGGACGTTGATGACCAAACCATCCCTGAATGGGATTAAAAAGGTTGGTTTGTATTATTTTATTTACATACAAAAAAGCAGGGGCCCCGGGTCCTCCATTCATATATTTGTAAGTGCAGCCCAAAGCAATTTTGGTCTCCGTTTTTTTTAAATCGATCGCTACTGCACCTATTGCATGACTTAAATCCCATACAATGATACTTGAATGTTTTGCTGCCCATCGATTCAACAATCGCATGGGGTATAAAAAGGCGCTTTTGTAGCTCACTAAACTCAGGCAAATTATCCCAGGATGATTCTTAATGGTTCTTTTGAGCTTTTCAATATCTGCTTCAATTTCATTGGGATAACTAACTACTGTAATTGGAGAAATTTCAAAATTCTTTTTTAGCCCTTCCATCACATATAAATCTGTTGGAAAATTGAGAATGTCTGTTGTTAGGTGTTTTGGAAAAAGACCAGAACTGATTAAGGCGTGAAGAATTTGATATAATCTAACAGACGTGGATTCACCAATAGAGATTTCTTCTTTTTCTACTCCCAATAATTGGGCGTATTTAGCCCCTATTTTTTTGGGTATATCCAGCCAATACCTATTCCAAGTTCTAATTAATCCTTCTCCCCACTGATTCTGAATAACTTCATGAAGTGTTTTTTGTGCTTTTAGCGGGAGTTTCCCTAGGGAATTACCGTCGAAGTAAAGTTCATTTTTTGGATGGAAAAAATAGGCCCTAAATTTTGATAAAGGATCTTTTTCATCTTCTTGTTTTACTTGATTTATATCCATCCTTTCACTGTGTTAGAAAAATGGGAAGAAGTTCTTTAACCCATAGTGCATATTGTTCTCCACTAGGATGAAGACCATCTGTCGCAATCCATTCGGGATGATTTGAAACTCGTCTTGAAATAGGGGTTATGTCAATAAAACGAATGTTATTACGGACACAAATTTCATAAATAGCCTGATTGAAATCATCAATTTCTGTAGCTATTTTCTCCTGATTTTGAGATTTTGCAAAAGGCATAACGCCCCAGTCCGGGATAGAAATCACAAAAACATGAGCATTTTTATTTCCACTAAAAATAATCGCTTGACTTAATAAATTTTCGAATTCTTCTTTAAACGTTTCTATGGGGAGTCCACGATATTGATTATTTACCCCTATTAATAGAGAAACCCAATCATAAGGATAGTCCAACGGTGCTTGATTAATTCCCTCCTGAAGTTCGGCTGTTGTCCAGCCTGTTTTGGCTATAATTGTTGGGGACGCTAGAAAAATATTTTTTTTGGCTAGATCCAATGTTAATTGTTCTGGCCATCGTTGGTCTTTATCAACACTTTCTCCAATGGTATAACTATCGCCAAGAGCGAGGAAAGTCTGCTCAGGAATTTTGTCTTTACAGCTAAAAAAGAGGAAGAGTGAGATAAAAACAGTAATTCGTCGAAACGCCTTCATAAATAAATTTCAGGATTAAATAAAACCAAAATAAAGTGTTATTTTCGGGTAGGGTTGAGAGCAAAACGAAGGTATTAAAAATTTAAAAAATGAAAGCCTTATGAGCTGCTCAATCGCTTTGCTTATTTAAAAACGTAATTCAAGTTAAATTTTAATATGCGGTACTTACTTTTTTTAGTTTCTCCATTCTTTTGCTTCGCTCAAGTAACATTTACAACACTCGATTTGAGTGATGAAATTGAGGAAACCTCAGGATTAGAGAGGTATGGTGTCAATTTCATTACCCATAATGATTCTGGAGACAAAGCAAGAGTCTATGTTTTTGATTCGAAAGGTAAGATGATTAAAAATGTCCGCTTTTATGGCTTGAAAAGTAAAGATTGGGAAGATATTGCAGCCGATCAACATCATTACTACATTGCTGATACAGGGAATAATCTTGGCAATCGAGAACAGCTTACGGTTCATATTTTAAACACTAGTCTTGATTTTGAGGGTACAATTCATCTTGAGTACGAAGCACAAAAGGACTTTACAGCAAGAAACATCCACCCCTTTGATGCTGAGGCCCTTACTGTTTATGGCGATGCACTGCTCTTATTTTCTAAAAACAGAGAGACACAACAGTCTGAAATATATACATTTCCCAAAACAGCAGGGAATTATAGTTTAATTCCACAAGCGGTTTTGGATGTTCAATCCTTGATCACTGCTGCAGATTATAATCCTGAATTGGATCTTTTGGTTTTGACAGGTTATAATTTTCAGGGAGAACAATTTTTTTATACGGTCACAGATTTTAAAAAAAGAGGGTGGGCGTCTTTTGATCTTACTAAATATCCAATTCCAATTGGAAGAGCTCAAATTGAGGCCGTTAAAATTGTGGATAAGAACAATTTTTTACTTACCTCAGAAAAGGTGAAAAATCAATTTGCCCGATTAATTCATTTAACTGTAGAGGATTAGGCGAACGAACTCCTCAAAGTTCTAATCTAATATTGTCTCAGTATTTTTCTTAATTTGGAGCATTAAATAATCAATCTGAATTTTATCATATACGGCATGAAAACAGTAGTAAATTTCTTCATAGTATTTCTTGTAACCCTCTCATTTACTTATGGACAGAAAAGAAAGAAACTAGTAAAAAAACTAGACGCTCCCTCTCTTGTATACAATAACTTAAACTGGAGAAATATAGGCCCATTCAGAGGTGGTAGAAGTGTGGCTTCAACCGGAGTTATCAATGCCCCGTCTACCTTTTATATGGGAAGTACTGGCGGAGGTGTATGGAAAACCCAAGACAATGGAATGCACTGGAAAAATATCTCAGATGGATACTTTAAAACTGGGACAGTTGGGGCGATTGCAGTCTCAGAGAGTGATCCCAATATTGTGGTTGTTGGAATGGGGGAACATGCAGCTCGGGGGGTGATGTCCTCAATGGGAGATGGTGTTTATAAATCGGAGGATGCAGGAGCTACTTGGAAACATATCGGTTTGGATAATTCAAGACATATTGCAAATATTCAAATTCATCCTACCCAACCCGATATTATTTATGTTGCGGTTCAAGGCGCACAATATGGACCCAGTATGGAGCGTGGAATTTATCGCACACAAGATGGGGGTAAATCATGGAAGAAGGTACTTTATGTAAATGAAACAGTAGGTGCCGCCTCTTTAAGTATGGATATGAATAATCCTAGAATTTTGTATGCTGCACTTTGGGAGCATTCTCGTTCACCATGGCAAATGCAATCGGGAGGAACGCATTCGGGGATCTATAAATCTACAGATGCAGGAGATACTTGGGAACGATTGGAAAAAGGGTTGCCAGAAGTGATAGGAAAAGCAGGAATTTCTGTTTCCAGGGCCAATTCGAATTTGGTATACATCAATCTAGAAGCCGAGGGAGATGCGGCTGGAGTCTATCGTTCTGATAATGGAGGTAAAGAATGGAAACAAGTTAATCAAGATAGAATTACCGTGGCTCGTTCATGGTATTACATGGAAATTTTTGCTGATCCACAAAATGAAAATATTGTCTATGTCCTGAATGCTCCTGCCTTAAAATCTATAGATAAAGGGAAAACATTTCAAAGGATGCAAACCCCTCATGGAGACAATCATCATCTATGGATTCACCCCAAGAATAATCAAATTATGATTAATTCGAATGATGGGGGAGCCAATGTTTCGACTAATGGGGGAAAAAGTTGGAGTACACAACAAAATCAACCAACAGCTCAATTTTACAGAGTCATTGCAGATGCTCAAGTGCCGTATCATGTTTATGGGGGGCAACAAGATAATTCTGCTATTGGAATAAAAAGTAGAACGAACACTGCAGGAATCGACTGGAAAGATTGGTATTCTGTTTCGGGTTGTGAAAGTGCCTTTTTGGCCTTTGACCCAAAAAATCCCGAGCAAGTTTTCGGAGGCTGTTATCAAGGAATTATAGAACGTTGGCAGAGAAAAACAGCTACGTCTAAAGAAATTAAAGAATATCCTGAATTGGCATTGGGGAATGCGCCGATAAATTTTAAATATCGATTCAATTGGAACGCACCCATCATTAGTGTACCAAGTGATGCAAACACGATATATCATGCAGGAAATGTTGTTTTTAAAACCCAGAATGGTGGAATTGACTGGGAGGTCATTAGTCCAGATTTAACCCGAAACAACAAAGCACAGCAGGTCGCAGGAGGGATCCCTTTTACCAATGAAGCCGCAGGAGGAGAAAATTATAATACGCTAATGAGTCTTTCAGCATCTCCATTTGATCCTGAAGTGCTATGGGCAGGGAGTGATGATGGTTTGGTACATCTAACTCAAGACGGTGGAAAAACATGGAAGAATGTCACTCCCAAAAAAATGCAAGAAGGGATTGTCAATAGTATAGAAGTTTCCCCACACAATCCTGCAAAAGCCTATATCGTTTTAATGCGATATAAAGCGATGGATTTAACACCCTATATTTTTAAAACAGAAGATTTTGGAGAAAATTGGGAATTGATTACATCGGGAATCGAGGGGGCACATACTTTTGTTCGTGTAGTTAGAGCAGACAAGAAAGTCCCTGGACTTTTGTATGCAGGGACAGAAACAGGGTTTTATATTTCATATAATGATGGGAACCATTGGGAGTCCTTTCAAAATAATTTACCGGTGGTGCCGATCAATGATTTGTTCATTCAAGATAATGATTTGATCGCAGCTACAGCTGGACGTTCCTTTTGGATTTTAGATGATCTTAGTAGTTTACAGGAACAATCAAGTGTTAAAGAATTACATCTAGTCAGTCCAAAAGTTGCGTACCGTTTATCCTCTGGTAAGACACCCAAAGGGAGTGCACAAGGGACGAATCCCGCTTCGGGGATTTACTTAGATTATTACTTGCCCGCTTTATTGGATTCAACTCAAGTTACTTTGGAGATTCTATCAAAGGGTAAAGTCATTCGCGCGTATACTTCTGAAAAACCTGCACATACAACTTCATGGCCGGGAGGCCCCAGTTCCGAATTGGTTTTACCCAAAAAGGAAGGGTTTAACCGGGTGCATTGGGATTTCAGAAGAGCACCTATTCCAGCAGTAGATAAGGTTTTTGTATACGGAAGTTATGCAGGAAGTAGAGTGGGTCCAGGGACGTACAAAGCCCGCCTAACCTATGGAACAGAACAACGCGAGACGTCTTTGACTGTATTGGCTAACCCTAATATTGATGCTGTTCAAGCGGATTTTGATGAACAACAAGCTCTCTTGGATCAAATAGATGCTGCTTTGGGATCCATTCATGGTTCAGTGAGCCGCATGCGAGAGATTCAAACGCAATTGCAATTTTACATCAAAGGACTCAAAGGAAATACAGCTTACTCATCCATTTCTGAAAAAGCAACGGAAATTGAAGAAAAATTGAAAGCATGGGAAATGAAATTGATTCAACCCCAGCAAAAGACTTTTCAAGATGTGATTAATTTTAATAATAAGTTGAATGCCGAGTGGATGTACCTCAAAGGTTTTGTAGATGCTGACGATCCAAAAGTTACTCAGGGCGCCAAAGATCGTTTTCATGATCTAATGGCAGAATGGCAAGCAAATAAAAAAGAATTGAACGCGATTATTGAGGTTGACTTTAAAGCATTTGAAAGTTTATATCAAAGGATGAACGTTCCAGCCTTGCTTATTCCAGAGTCAAAATAAGAAGTCTTACAGACCAATTAGGTATTGAAATTTCATGAAAAATTGCGTTTGATCCACTCGAAATGGAGAGTAGAATTCATCGTTAAAATCATCAATAGAATTTTGATTTCCTCCAATGTAAAAGACCGTAGAAGGATTGGGGTTCCATTGCATTAAGGGTTGAACAAAAAAGCGATCGGTAAAAGCATTGTATTCTGAAATCAAACGAATATTTAGAAAATTATTGAATTGGTAACGAATAGAAAAACGAGAAATAGAACCGTTAAAATAATCGGTGTTGTCCTGTAAGTTACGTAATCGAGCATACCGAATTGACGGCGAGAGATTGAGCTTATCACCCAATTGAAACATGGGCATAGCAAAAAAAGTAAACTCTCTTCCAACTTCTGGGAACTCCTCATTGTAGGCTAAATCTTTACCAAAAGTCATGCGAAGTGTCAAATTCAAAAGTTCACTGGGACTACTTTGGAGATTCAATTCGCTTTTCCCAACATAATTGTAATCCCGATTGAGGTAGTTCTTAAAAATATCCCAATCATAGGTGTAATTTATCGTCGTATTCAAAAAGGTTTTGACACTAAAGATACCATCTAAGCTTACATTTTTCAAATGATTATCGAAGGTATAATTGATGTCTGCTTTAGTTCCAAAACTAAAAAATTGAAGGCCTTTTTTATTGATGAAATTTTGATATTCATGAAAAAAAGTAGCCCAACGGCGGTTATTCTTTACCACAAAGCCCACATTGGCTTGATATTCGGGGGAAATATTTCTCAAATAGAGATAGGTTTTCCAATGCTCTGTATTTCGATACAATTGAAGATAAAAAGCACTGCCCCTAAAACGCTCTTGATCCAGTTTAACAGATCTTCCTTCGATTTGATCTTCACTTTCAATCCAGTTTGCGTTGGGCTCTTTATTAAAGTTCCCCAACAACTCATAGGTTAAGCGCCAATTTTTATTAAACAAAAACCAGCCATCGGTACCAATCAAATTTCCATAGCCTCCGTTATTGTAATAACGATTTGTACTGACCATTCCAAGACGTGTATTTTTGTTAACTAAGCGTTGGTATCTAAAAATATTGACATAAGACTGTCCTCCTTGGCCAAAGTATGATCGATCTTCTCCAGCGATTTGGTAGGGTGAGTCTTGATCTAAAGCAGTAAGAAAGTAAATCCTTGATTTTTTTGCTTGACTCAGTAGTTTAGTCGAAATCAAAGGATTGTTGATGGATCTCGAATAAAATGCGCCGTCAGTAAAGTTGACAACATCCGTTCCTCGATTAAAAAAAGGTCTACGCTCAGGATATTCTAATGCATATGAGGAGTTGATATCAATTTGAGTTACATCGGCTTCAACTTGAGAAAAATCTGGATTGAAAGTAACTTCTAGCGTACTGTTTTTATTCAAGTCAAGGTTCAGCCCAAGTCCGGCTTTGGGGTTAAATTTATCGTATTTTAAGGAAGCATTCTTGCTAGGACGAGCACCGCTAATATTTCCTGCCACATAGGGCAATAGCTCAATTCTTTTTTCAATTATAATATCATTTAGTAAGAGTTGATCTGTCGTTTGACACACTTGACACGGGTCATTTCTATCAAATGGTTGACTTCTCAATTCAATCTCATTTCCATTTCGATAATATTTTCTAAAGAAATTGAAATGCCAAAGTTGATCGGTTCCATTGGGAAAAGGGAGGGAGGAAAAAGGAATTTTAAATTCAATTTGATACCCATCCTCCACGATTGAGCCGGCAGTATCAAAATCAAGGTTAAAACTACCATCATAACGATCTTCATCGGTCAGGGCATTAATTGCACGAGCATCAAATTGACTTCCAAAAGGATTTGCTGCTAAAAGATAATTATTCCTACCGTCGGCATAGGTGTCAAAACGAACAATAATAAAATCGTCGTTTAGCATTCCAAAATCATCACGAGAACGAACAGAAGCACGAATGTTTTTAGGATCATCTATGGCGTAAAAGGCAATATATAAATGGGTGCTTGTGTAGGTAATATATCCCGTAGATTTAACCTTGGCGGGTGAATTATTTCCTGGATTGACTTCAAAATCGATAGCTACGGGAATAGCATCTTTCCATTCATTAGGGCTTAAAACCCCATCAATTGTAATTTGATCTTCAGCTGTTTTTCGGGGTTCATATCGATCCTGAGCAATACTCAAGGTGGAAATGACAAACGATAAAATGCATCTAAAAAGACTTGTTTTTCTTGACATTTACAAAATTCAAAGATTTAAAGATACGATGGCTTTTCTTAGTATAAAATATATTGGTTTATTAAAAGTTTTTTTCGGTTAGAATTTGTAAACTAGTACTACCAAATTAATACAATATGATAGACTCTAAAATACTCGTTATTGGATGCGAAGAGTGGTGCAGTTTTAAAACATTAAATATTCCTGCAATCAAGGCTAGGATTGATTCGGGGGCTAAAACATCCTCCATTCAGGCGGTCAATATCAAGCGATTTAAAAAGGGAAGAGAAGATTGGGTTTCTTTTGAAATTAATCCGATCAAAGACAATTTAAGCATTAGTATTCAATGTCAATCTCCCATTTTATCAACTCGAACGGTAAAAAGTTCTACGGGTGTTTCTGAAAAAAGATATGTAATTAAAGCTCCGATTACCATTGGGGATTTTACATATGAGATAGAACTTACCCTTGCCAACCGAGATGGAATGGATTTTAGGATGTTGTTAGGAAGAGAAGCAATGATCAATCGCTACCTAGTGAACCCTTCAAAACAGTATTTGATGGGGGAAATTTCTGAGAATGAAATTGAATCGATGTACAGTTATTTGATACATGCCAAATCAGGATTAAAAATAGGCTTATTGGCATCAGATAAAAACTTGTACAGCAATAAACGTTTAATGGAAGCAGGTCGCGCCCGTGGTCATGAAATGCATTTTTATAACATACAACAATGTTATATGAGTTTAGACACCAATACACCCGAAGTACGATACAGGGGAGGAAAGGTTTTAGATGATTTAGATGCCATAATACCTCGTATACGACCCAGCATGACCTTTTACGGCTGTGCTTTGTTGAGACAATTTATTGCTACGGGAACCTACTGTTTAAATTCAGACACCTCCATTTCTGAGTCTAGAGATAAACTCTTTTCAACGCAACTTTTTTCGGCCAATAATATTCACATTCCTATTACAGGATTTGCAAAATCTCCTTTGGATACAAAAGACATGATTTCTATGGTAGGTGGGGCACCATTGGTGATTAAATTATTACAAAGTGCTCAGGGGAAAGGGGTCGTTTTGGCAGAAACAGATAAGGCCGCAGAAAGTGTAATCAATGCCTTTAAAAGTTTACAAGCGAACATCTTAGTTCAAGAATTTGTTAAAGAAGCGGCTGGAAAAGATTTGCGGTGTTTTGTAGTCAATGGTAAAGTTGTAGCTGCCATTGAGCGAACAGCCTCTAAAGGTGAATTTCGCTCGAATATTCATATGGGAGGATCTGCAAAAAAAGTAAAAATCACTGCTGAAGAGAGAAGATTAGCGATTAAAGCCTCAAGGATATTAAACCTTGCAGTGGCAGGAGTAGACATTATTCGATCGAATAAAGGGCCTTTACTTCTTGAAGTAAACTCTTCTCCTGGTCTTGAAGGAATTGAAACGACTACAGGGAAAGACATAGCCAATGAAATGATTATTGCTATTGAGAAGAAATTAAAGTATAGTAAAGAGTACAAATAATAAACTGACTTAAAACTTGGAATGATTCAAAGAAGTACGGCATTAAAAATCAGAAAAACGCATCGGTATTTAGGTCTTTTTATTGGGCTTCAATTTTTAGCCTGGACAATTTCCGGACTTTATTTTAGTTGGACTGACATTGACGAAATTCATGGAGATCAATTTTTACGAGCTAAAATAATTGAGCCTTCGTATTCCGATTTGATTGGTGTGGATGAAATTGCGCAAAAGATCTCCTCTTTAACCTTAGTTTCTATTAATCAAACCCCATATTATTGGGTGAATGGGAGTTCACTGTATCATGCTCGAACAGGGGAATTAAAAACTGAAATTTCTGAAGATGAAGCACTTCAAGTAGCTGAAAATAGATTGATTGAAGATTTGAAAGTAAAGAAAATAGAATACATAACAGCAACAGATGCACATCATGAATATCGTGAACGTCCCTTGCCTGCCTATGCAATTCACTTTGATCATCCTGAAAAATTGATTGCTTATGTAGATGCCAAAAATGGACAGTTTCAACGCATTAGACATGAACGTTGGCGTTGGTTTGATTTTTTATGGATGGGGCATACCATGGATTATCAAGGCAGGGATAATTTCAATAATTTATTATTGCGAATTTTCTCTCTTTTTGGCGTATTTACAGTACTGAGTGGCTTTGTCCTTTGGGGTTCGAGTTCGCCTACTTTAAGAAAATTGTTGCGCAAAGAAAATGAATAGGGATGTCTTTTTTTAAACGTATCCATTCTAAAAAGTAAAGTTTTCGAAAGGCATACTGAGAAAGCGCTTCTGATTCTTAAACATTCCTTTTCAAGAAGCAATTAAATCTATTGAGTTTACTTATTTTTAACACTCATAACGAATCTATGGAATATATTTCACTTGTTTTAGCCCTACTCAGTGTTGTGGGAATTGTACTACTTTTTTTTAAAAAAAACAGTTCCGAGACTTCTGCTTTGGAAGATGTGTTTAGAGTACAACTTCAAAAAGAGTTCTTGTTAAATCGAGAGGAACTTTCAAAGAATTTAAAAGAGAATCGAAACGAATTAACGCAAACAATAGAACGATTAAATGAAACGCTCATAAAAAAAGCTAAAGATGACCGTGAAGAATTGCGGACTACTTTAAAAGACTTTGAAGCAAGTTTTACTAAAAATGTAGAAAGTTTTAATGCACTTCAGAAGCAAAAATTCGATGAGATGAAAATCAAGCAAGATGAAATGATTAAGACAACTGAATTGCGTTTGGAACGAATGCGAGAAACAGTAGATGAAAAACTGCATAAGACTTTAGAAGAGCGCTTAGGAAAATCTTTTGAAATGGTCACACAACAACTATTGGTCGTTCAAAAAGGCTTGGGTGAAATGCAAAACATAGCTTCAGGCGTAGGAGATTTGAAAAAAGTACTTTCTAATGTCAAAACAAGAGGAGTTTTAGGTGAGATTCAATTAGGGAATATTCTAGAAGAGATCATGTCGCGAGAGCAATATGATACGAATGTAAAAACAAAAAAGGGTTCGGATGCTATTGTAGAATTTGCGATTAAACTTCCTGGAAAAGAAAATAATGAAGGAGCAGTTTATCTTCCTATTGACGCCAAATTTCCACAGGAAGATTATGTACGACTACAAACCGCCTATGAAGCGGGGGATCCTGTTGCTGTTGAGCTTTCTTTGAAAGCACTTTTACAAGCAGTAAAAAAATTTGCTAAAGATATTTCCACAAAATATATCGATCCTCCCAACACCACAGATTTTGGAATTATGTTTCTTCCCATAGAAGGATTATTTGCTGAAGTAGTTCGTCAACCCGATATGATTGCTTTTTTACAAAGGGAATATAAAATTGTAGTCACAGGGCCTACCACCTTGGCAGCAATGCTCAATAGTTTACAGATGGGCTTTAAAACCCTTGCCATTCAGAAGCGAAGTAGTGAGGTGTGGAATGTTCTGGCTGCAGTTAAAAAAGAGTTTAACACCTTTGGAGGTGTTCTTGAAAAGGCACAAAAAAAGCTAAATGAAGCCAATAATGAAATAGAAAATTTAGTGGGTACACGAACGCGTATTATGCAATCTAAATTAAAAAATGTTGAACAGCTTGAACTCCCAGCAGAACCAAAAGAGGAGACTAATCTTTTAGACTTTAAAGAATAGGTTATTTTTTAAAAGGTGAAAAATGAAAAGGCATCTTGTTTTTCATCATTTCGCGGTTGAAGATTTCTATTTTAAAAACTCTAGTTTAAAATTAAAAGTTAATAAGTCTTCCATTTTAACCATCATAAAAGAGGGCAATTGAATTTGAAAATCTGAAGGAATAAGATGAAATCCTCCCACTAGAATTTTTTTGTTTTTATTATTTTCAAGATGAGCTGTGATAGATTTGGTTTGGTTTACTCCATGAAAATTAAATATGCCTTTGATGTTTATGGAATCCCCTACTATTTGAATGGAATCTGCATAAAAACGGACTTCAGGATAAGAAAGAGCTTCTAAAACTTCAAGAGCATGGGCATCTCTTCCGGTATTATTACTGTCAAAATCTTGAACTAAAGTTATAATCGCAATTTCTTTAATTTCATTATTTTGTGTATCTAGTTTAGCAACCCCTTTTACAGTAGTATTCATTCCTTTCCAAGCATGAAGAACATGCTTTGCATCGTATGAGATAAAACTTTCTTGTGAATTTAGTTTCCAGCTTTGGTTTTGTCCAAAACAGAGGTTGACTAAAAACAGCAACCCAAGACTACATAGTATTTTTAATTTCATAATTAAAATTTAAAGGATAGAACAGCAAGAGCGTAACTCCCAAAGAGTGTGAAAGCAGCAGCTCGGTGGTATTTCTTTTGAGATTCGGCCAATAGGTTAGTAGCAATCATGGCAGAAAAATGTACCGTAGCTAGCCATTTATGAGCCTTAATTGAGGTAAGACCTTTATTTTTTTTACTAATGAGAGGAGGAGGTGCAAAAAGAGACAGCCCTGCTCCAGTGAAATACGAAACGGTGGTAAGATTACCAATGAGTTCATGCGTATCATAATACTGATACTGTTTATTATAAAGTTTTGTCCCCAAAACACCTTGTGCAATCATACCTGCTAAGGTAGCATATCCTATTACTTGATGCGCCAGTAACATCTTCCTTCTAATTTTCAACTCTTTTTCTCGATTTTCAAGATTCAAAGGAATTGCATTAGTCCTTCTCATTAATCCTTTTTCTCCCCAGAGTAGACGTTGCGTAAAAATCATTGAGGAAGGAAGGAGTTCTTGACTTTTTTGTTCGGTTGAAATTTCATCAAACAGTGAATTATTTATTTGTCCTACCATCTTTTGAGATATTAAAAAGAGTAAAAAAAACAATGTTATTGATTTAGTTTTCATGAATTGACCTTAATAGTACTCTAAACTAATCATTTTTTAAGGAACATACAGAATAAGTGTTTTTTTCTGTTTTAAGCGGTGGATAACATTATGCAATAAAAAAACCCTTGAAAATCAAGGGTTTTAAGTTAAAAGTGGTACCTCCAGGAATCGAACCAGGGACACAAGGATTTTCAGTCCTTTGCTCTACCAACTGAGCTAAGGTACCCCGCTTTTAAGCAAGTGCAAATATAAACGCCTTTTGTGTTCCACAAAAACATTTGCCTATATTTTCTTTGTAATTTTACGTTTTCAACAAAAAACAGGATGCAACTTATCATAGATATTGGGAATACTTTGATTAAATATTATGTATTTGAGCGGGATATCATTGTAGATTCATATAACGAAAAGCTAGAAAATTGGAGTCTTTCACTTCAAAAAATAAAAAAAGAATTTCCCAATCTTGAGCGTGCGATGATTTCGGATGTGAATGGTTCCTTCATAAATGAACTTCAAGAGGCACTTGTTCCTTTGCCCTATGTCAATTGTTCCATTGAATTAAAGTTGCCATTCAAAACACAATATAATCCTCCAAAGCAGTTGGGACAAGATCGTATTGCCCTTCTAGCGGCTTGTCAATTGTTATACCCTCACAAAAATGTGCTAGTGATAGACATAGGAAGTTGTATTACTTACGATCTATTAGATCAAAACGGAATCCATCAGGGAGGGGCAATTAGTCCCGGCTATTCCATGCGATATAAAAGCATGAACGATTATTCAGGAAAATTACCTTCACTTCAACCCCAAAAAGAGGAAAATGATCTGGTAGGAACGTCAACGGAAGCTGCGATGCACTCTGGAGTTTATCACGGTATATTCTTTGAATTACAAGGAATCATAACTGTTTATCAATCCCAACACGAACATTTAACGGTTATTTTAACAGGTGGGGATGCTCAAATGTTGTCTAAACCATTAAAAAATAGCATATTTGCGCATTCAAATTTTTTAGCAAAAGGTTTGAACTATATCCTAGCATTGAATCAAATTTCATGATGAAAATAAAGTTGTCCCTCATTCTAATATTTCTGTCCAGTGCAATTTTTGCTCAGAATGGATCAACATCTCCCTATTCTGGAGGCGGATTAGGTGAGAAAAATTTTAATGGAACAGAAGCCAACCGGCATATGGGAGGCCTAGATGTTTTTACAGATTCTATTCATGCCAATTTAAATAATCCGGCAAGTTTCGGATTATTAAAATTAACAACTTATTCTGTGGGAGTAAATTACAGTAGTAATCGTCTTTCATCCAAGACCGATACTTATAGCGCAGATACGGCATCTCTAGACTATTTGGCAGTTAGTATCCCGGCAGGAATTTTTGGTTTTAGTTTTGGTATTATGCCCTACTCCTCTCTTGGCTACAAAGTTGAAAGTTTATCGGGTTTAGAGGGTTCAGAAACTTTAAATCGTTATGAAAGTAGTGGAGGTGTAAATCAAACGTACTTAGCTGTTGGAATTCCAATAACAAAATTTTTTGTAGTGGGGGCAACCGCAAATTATAACTTCGGAACTCTATTTTACAGAACAGGACAGTTCTTAAATGGAGTTGACAACGGTACCTTTTTGAGTAATCAATCCAGTATCTCAGGATTAAGCTATTTATTTTCAGCCCAGGCCAATTTTTCAATTAAAAATAAATATGAGCTTCAGGGAATGTTTTCCTTTCAACCTAAAGCCCCATTAAATTCCCAAAATAACCGAGCGTTCTTTGCACAATCATTATCAAATCAGTCAATCGCCGACTTTGTGGAAGTAGATCTAAATGCTCAAGGCCTAGAAGAAACTTATCTAGACGTATCTGAAACTCAAAGGATTGGTATAGGTATTGGCGAGAAGAAAAAATGGTTTTTGGGAATACAAAGAAATTTAACTAAATCTGCTACCTTTAGAAATGATTTTTTTAAAAGAGATAATATTCAATATCGAGATGCCAAGCGATGGACCTTAGGGGGCTTTTATATTCCTAATTATGCTTCATTCACAAGTTTCTGGAGCAAAGTGGTTTATCGATTTGGATTCCGTACAGAACAAATGAGTTTGATTGTCAATAACATACCTTTAACAGAAACTGGCATATCTTTTGGAGTTGGTTTACCGCTAGGAGGGCTTTCCAATGCAAATGTCGGTTTTGAAATTAGTCAACGAGGTCAAGAAGAATCAGACCTTATAAAAGAAACATTAATCGCTTTACGGATAGGCTTTTCATTAAGTGACCGTTGGTTTATAAAAAGAAAATATAATTAAAATTTGATTCCATGAAAAAAATACATGTTATAGCCGTATTATTTCTTAGTCTTGCAATCTATGCACCTGTAAAAGCACAAGATGCAAATGCTTGTATGCAAGATTTATCCATTTTTGCAGAATTCGCAAAAGTTAAGAACTACAAATCAGCATATGAACCCTGGAAGAGAGTAAGACAAGAATGTCCAAGTATTAATGCGGCCGTATTTTCTTATGGAGAGCGCATTTTAAAAGATTTAATAAAAAATGGGACTCCAGAAGAAGCCGAGGCTTCAAAAAAAGATCTGATTTTACTCTACGATGATTGGATTACATACTTTCCAACAAAAAGAAATGTATCGGTAACCGGGGACATAATGAGTAAAAAAGCACAAGCGCTCTTGGATTATAAAATGGCAGATTTAAAAAATGTTTACAATACTTTTGATGAAGCATTTAAAAAAGATCCAGAAAGTTTTACTAATCCAAAATTACTTTACAATTATTTCAAAACCCTCTATGATCGATACAAAGCTGCAGACCAAGAAGTGACTATGGAGCTCTTGTTTGAAAAGTATGAGGAAGTTTCAGAAAAATTTGATATTGAAGGAACGAAGCTTTCAAAAAAGCTAGATGTTATTCTTAAAAAGGAAGAAGCAGGCACAGCATTAAGTAGCAGAGAAACTCGAAATAAAAGGGTTTATAACATAAATTCAAATGCCATTGGTACGTTTTTGTCTAACCTTGATGCAATTATCGCTAAAGAAGCCACCTGTGAAAACTTAATACCATTGTATCAAAGAAATTTTGAAGCCAATAAAACGGATGTTATATGGCTTAAACGTGCAGCGAGTCGAATGGATAGTAAAGAATGTTCTGACGATCCCTTATTCGTTACCTTAGTAGAAGCTTTACACGCATTAGATCCTTCTGCAGATTCAGCCTATTATTTAGGATTACTGAATGACAAGAGAGGAAATTCTACCGATGCACTTAAATACTACGAAGAGTCCATCACACTTGAGACGGATAATTATAAAAAGGCTAAAATTTTATTAAAAATAGCAAATAAATTTAAAGCTTCGCGACGAAAGACTTCGGCAAGAAGTTATGCAAGAAAGGCTTTGAACTTTCAGCCATCACTAGGTAGAGCCTATTTACTAATCGCAAATTTATATGCCGATAGCGCCAATGATTGTGGGGATACCCAATTCAACAAACGTGCGGTATACTGGTTGGCTGCCAAAGAAGCTCTTAAAGCAGGGAATGTAAACAGCTCTCTAAAGAAAATTGCTAAACAAACTGCCGACAGTTATAATGGCAGGGCACCAAGTAAAACAGATATTTTTACTGAAGGTAATGAGGGGACGACCATTACTTTCAGCTGTTGGATTAATAGCAGTATCAAGGTGCCATCATTGTAAATGAAATATTATTTATCAAATGAATTACTAAGGGTTGTGGTTTTTACCATAGCCCTTCTTTTTTCTTGTGAGGACAATTCTCAAGCCTTAAGAGAAATGAATATGGATCGTCAAGACCCAATGGCAATCGCCAACAACATTCGTATGGTCTACACCGATTCTTTAAAAATTCAGGCAGTCTTAACAGCTCCAAAACACATTGATTACACTAATTTGAGTTTTCGATATTCCATTTTTCCCGAGGGTCTTAAAGTGATTTTCTATGATAATTTAGGAAATGAAAATGAAGTCCTTGCAGATTATGGTATTCTTTATGACGAAACCAAATTGATCGATCTAAAAGGAAATGTTCAACTTAAATCTCACGAAGGTTCAATTTTAACTACAAATCAATTATATTGGGATTCCCAGAGTGAATGGCTTTTTACAGAACAAGCCTTCACTTTTGAAGATAAAGAGTATAATTTCAACGCCCTAAGGTTGGATACCAACAGGGATTTTACTAAATTTCAAACAGGAAACCTGATTGGTACCATTACAGTTTCAGAACCATTAGATACCTTATCACAACAATGAAAAATTATCGAATCTCAGAAATATTATATTGGGTTATTGCAGTCATTTCTACTTATGAAGCTATTGGCTTGTGGGAAAGCCTTCCTTCTAGAGCCTATCTTTTTATTGGTTTTGCAGTACTTTCTGTGTTTATGGCTTTATTCAGAAGACATTATAGGAAGAAATTTAATCAGAGGAATAATACTTAAATGATCTTAACGGATATCATTATTTTAATTTGCCTGATTTTATCTGCCTTTTTTTCGGGGATGGAAATCGCGTTTGTTTCTTCCAATCGAATCTATCTTGAAATTGAAAAATCCCAAAAAGGATTAACCTCGAAAGTATTAAAAACCATTACCCAGAATCCCTCTCAGTTCATAGCTACCATGCTTTTGGGAAATAATGTTGCGTTGGTACTGTATGGAATTTTTATGGGTGATCGAATTCTACAGCTTTTTTTCCCTAATACCTTCTTAACTGGAGAAGCAAGTTTACTAATTGTCTTTTATCAAACACTTATTTCAACTGGAATTATATTACTTACTGCTGAATTTTTGCCAAAAGTCTTTTTTCAGCTTTATGCAAATACCTTCATCAAAATATTCGCTGTTCCAATTGCACTATTTTATTTTCTATTTTATCCAATAACCTATTTTATTATTGAATTTACAGATATTATTTTAAAACGTTTTTTTAAAACGGATAATGATGAAGTCCAACTTTCCTTTTCAAAAGTAGAGTTAGGTAATTATATAGAAGAGCAATTGGAATCTTCACAAAACAAAGAGAATTTGGATTCTGAAATTGAAATTTTTCAAAAGGCATTAGACTTTTCGGAAGTTAAAACACGCGAAGCGATGGTTCCCAGAGCGGAAGTAGTTGCTGTGGAAGAACAAACGTCAATTGAAGATATAAAAGCACTATTCATTGATACAGGTTTGTCCAAAATCCCTGTTTTTAAGGATACTATAGATCAAATTTTAGGCTATGTTCACGCCTTTGAAATAATCAAGCAACCCAAAACCCTAAAAAATATTTTATTACCCGTAGCCTATGTACCCGAAACGATGTTGGTCAATGATGTTCTTAAATTATTAACACGCCAACACAAAAGTATCGCCGTTGTAATTGATGAATACGGAGGGACTTCAGGGATTGTTACTGTAGAGGATATTGTAGAGGAATTGTTTGGTGAAATTGAAGATGAATATGATACGATTGCGCATGTAGAAAAGCAGTTGGATGAAGATTCCTATCTGTTTTCTGCACGTTTAGAGGTTGATTATCTAAATCAAAAATATCAGTTAGATTTACCTGAAAGCGAATTTTATGAAACCTTGGGAGGAATGATTGCCTATACTACAGGAGAAATTCCAGCAAAAGGAGAACGGATAAAAATATCCTCTTTTTCGATGAAAATTGAGAAAGTATCGGCCACTAAAATTGAGCAGCTAATCTTAACTAAAAATCAATAGAATGAGAAGGCTTTATTTTTCGGCGCTATTTAAATGCGATGTTCTTTCTTAATTCACAGGAATAGCTTAATTTCGCAGACTATCAAAAATAGCAACTATGGCCGTTTTAGGAAAAATTAGACAACGATCCATCTTCTTGATTTTAGTAATCGGGATGGCACTTTTCGCATTTGTAATTTCAGGAGTCTTTGGAGCCAACTCTGCATCTGCAGGACCAACAGACCCTGTTGCAGTAATCAACGATGATGAAGTAGACATTAACTTCTTTCGACAAATGGTGGAGCAAACAGAGCGAACCTACAACTATTCAACTTTACAATCTGTAAATTTAGTTTGGAATCAAGCCTTGAGAAACACCATCTTTGAGCAACAGTTTGAGGCCTTAGGAATCGATGCTGGGAAAGATCAGTTGGAACAAATTATTTCTTCTGATGAAAGTGTTATCAGTAATCCAAGTTTCCAAAATGAAGCAGGTTTTTTTGACTTTGGAGTTTTTACCGATTACATTGCTCAAATGAAAATTGAAAATCCAGCAAGTTATGAAAGCTGGAAAATTCAAGAGCAAAGTATTATAGGAGTGGCAAAGCAAAGAATCTATTTAGATCTTATCAAGTCAAGTTCCGGGATTACAGAAGCTGAGGCCAAGGCGGACTATCATGCTCAGAATGACAATATCAACATACAATATGTTCAAATCCCATTTGATGTTATTCCAGATAGTTTAGTAAGTGTTTCTGATGCCGAAGTTAAAACTTATATCAAAGAGCATAGCGCAGACTTCAAAAGAGAGGAGTCAAGAAATATACAGTACGTTTTATTTGATGAAACACCAACAGAGGACGATCTTTCCACTATAAGATTACGCTTGGACGCCCTAAAAAATGAGCGTGTAGCTTATAACGATGTTTCAAAACTAACCGATACCCTAGAGGGTTTTAAAACAACTAAAAACATAACTGATTTTATCGATCAATATTCTGAAGTTGCCTTTGATTCTGTTTATCGTGCAAGAGGAGAATTCAATAACGAATATGCTGACATCCTTTTTAAATTGAATAATGGCGAAGTTTTTGGACCTTACAGAGACGGGGAGAATTTTAAAATCTCCCGATTAATAAACCGAAAAGAAAATGCTTCATTAAGAGCTAGTCACATTCTAATTGCTTACGAAGGAGCAACTCGAGCGGCTGAAGATATTAGCCGAACAAAAGCCGAAGCTAAAGCTCAAGCCAATAAAGTGTACCGATTAGCAAGAAGAGCTTCAAGTGATTTTGAAGCATTGGCCAGAGAATATTCTGACGGCCCCACCAAAGTAAGAGGAGGAGATTTAGGGTTTTTTAGAGAAGGTGAAATGGCTCAAGAATTTTTCAACTTTACCAATAAGAATAAAGTGGGTAAAGTCGGTCTGGTAGAAACTGAATTTGGCTTTCATATCATCAAGGTAACAGACAAAGATGATTTAGCACTCATTGCAGATGTTGCAGCAGCAGCAGTGCCCTCTGAAAAAACTTCCAATGAAGTTTTTAGAAGTGCAACACAATTCGAAATGGACAGTAATGAAGCGGGAGATTTTACTGCCATTGCAGAAAAAAGTAAATATGATGTTCGACCTGTAAAACAAATTACGAGCCTAGAGGAAAACTTACCGGGCTTGTTCCAACAGCGAAATATTGTACGTTGGACTTTCGATGCGGATACTAAAGTAGGAGACATCAGGAGATTTTCAGTTTCTTCAGGAGGCTATGTAGTGGTGCAACTTACTGCTAAAGTCAAAGAAGGTCTTGCAAGTATTGATGAGGTTGGTTCTCGAGTTCGTAAAATTTTGACCCATAAGAAAAAGGCGGAACGTATCAAGCAACAATATAAAGACAAAACTACTCTAGAAGCTTTAGCCTCAGAGGAAGAACTCACCATTGAAACGGCATCTGCAATCAATCAAAGAAACCCATCAATCGTAGGCGCTGGAAATGAGCCTTATGTAGTTGGGGTAGCATTTGCTTTGGAAGAAGGCGCAACTTCAGGTTTAATCGCAGGTGATGAAGGCGTTTATAAAGTATTACTTGTCAAGAAAAATATAGCTGAGGATCTTGAAGATTATACAGATTATACGGAGCAAATGATGTTGAATCTCAGTGCAAAAATTTCAGAGAATATTTTTCAAGCATTAGAGTCTGTAGCAACCATTGATGATAATAGAGCACTCTATTATTAATTAAGGCTTTATTTAAGAGTAAAAAAACCCTTCATTTGAATGAAGGGTTTTTTTTTGGCATGAACTTTGTTTTGTAGCCATAAAAAGGCGATTGATATGTATTTATTTCAAACATTTTTTAAAAAAAGGGACCTCAAAGAATGGGTTGGTTCCGTTTGGAAATGCAATGCTAATATTGAGTCTGATGCAGCGTATTACAAATTATTTTTTAGTTCAGAAAGTGAGGTAGAAGGTTGGGTGAAATATAAAACAGATTCCGAGGAAACAAACGTTTTTACCGCAATATATAATAAGTCAAAAAACCTATTGGAATTCAAAAAAGGAAAAGAATTTTTTGTGGGGATTTGCCATAAAAATAAAATTTCTGCCATGATCGATGGGCGTACCCTTCAGTTTTTTAAGACGGTTTAAGGTTTGAAAATCATCTCTGAATAGGGGACAACCGTCTCATACCCCTTATTTTTAAAATAATTTGGAGTTTCTTCATTTCCAGAAGCGAGAATAAAATCTCCTCCCCACGCCCCAAGACTTTTGATTGCACCATTGAAATCCTGAAATAACAAGTCTTGTACAGGAGTCTGCTTTAACATGGCGCCAATACTTTTTTCATGCTCTAATAGGAGGGTGTTAAATGCATCTTGAGTGGTACACTCCATTATTTTTTCGGTAATGTTATTGATTTTACTGATAATTTTTTGATCGATTAACGCCCAATCGAAAGCATTGATTGCTGCCAAACTACTTTGTTTCTTATTCAGATAAACAAAAAACAAGTATTCTTTAAAAGGAGGGTCGAAAGGAGCCGATTCTACGATGGGGTGCAAATTATTTCGAGTGTAAAAGAGCGGTAAATCGGATTGTGCACAGGCAAGGTCATAACCACTCCCCCCAAAACTTTGTTCCAACAAAAGATAGGGATTAACTTGGGCCCATAAGGCAATATTTGAGATTAAGCTTGAAGAACTTCCCAAACCCCAGTTACGATCAAATTCCAAATAGGTTTGTACCTTCCCGCCATGCTTTGCTAAGAACTGTTTGTTTTGTTTTGTTGCCGATATAAGAATGGCACTTAACTTTTGAGCCATAGCCAAGTTTGAACTTTTTTCGATAGCAAAAGAAGGGAGTTGAAAAGAGGCGCTAAACCAGCAGTTTTTATGAAGATCAAAACTCTCCCAGATAAGCTGTTTTGTGTTTTGGGGTGTGTAGTTTAAAAGTTGCCCTTTTTGACAGGGAATTGCCAAGGCTTTTGCCCCTTTTAAGACAGCATATTCTGCCGTCAATAATAATTTCCCATGACTATAAAATGATTGCATTTTAATCCTTATTTGAATTTAAAAAATAACCAACGGTATTAACACTTACGGTATGAGTTTTAAAATAAACTAGGGCTGCTTTTTTTTGTTTTTCTGTTGCCTGCAGCTGATTCAAAATATTGAACAAGTGCATTTTCATATGCCCTTTTTGAATCCCAGATGTCACTAAAGAACGCAGAGCCGCAAAATTTTGCGCGAGCCCTGCTACGGCGACAATTTTCATCAAGGTTTCAGCATCAGGATATTCCAAAAGTTCCATACACCAGCCCACCATGGGATGAAGTTTTGTTAATCCTCCAACGGTTCCTATTGCTAAGGGTAAGCTAAGCTCCATTGTAAATTGTCCGTCTGTAATGTTGGCTTGACTCAAAGAAGTATATTGTCCTGAGCGAGCTGCATAAGCATGAACCCCGGCCTCTATTGCTCTAAAATCATTTCCGGTGGCTAAAACCAATGCATCAACACCATTCATAATCCCCTTGTTGTGGGTTACGGCACGATGGGGCTCACAATTTGCAATTTCAATCGCTTGAACAATTTTCTCTGCAAAAGTACTTCCATCTGTACCTTCTTGGGGGGGAATGGAACTTACAGGACATGAAACTTTAGCGCGAACCAAGCATTCTGGAACATAGTTTGAAAGGATGCTCATGATCACCTCTATTTCGGAGTCTTGTCTTGTAAAAGAAATATCTTTTTGACTTTGTTCTTGTAAGGCATGGGCTAAGCATTCTAGGCAAGAATTAATAAAATTAGCACCCATCGCATCAGCCGTTTTAAACCGAACATGTAATTGATAATAATGGTCTAGCTCAGATGTTTTGTCAATTAATTCTATACTTACAATTCCTCCACCACGTTGCTCCATATTCTGGGTTAAAAGCTTTGTGGCTTCCAGTAGGGCAGTTTTATTGTTTTCAAAAAAAGAATGAAGAAAAGAAGGCTTACCTGCATAAAGAAAATGGACTTGTCCCACTTTAATGGTGTCAATAACTTCAGCCTCAAATCCTCCTTTGTCAAACCAAAATTTGGCAGCATTTCCTGCAGCGGCCACGACCGAGCTTTCCTCAATAACCATGGGTAATGTATACACCGTTTTGTTTATCAAGAAGTTGGGTGCAACTCCTAGAGGAAGGTAAAAATTTGTAAGAGTATTTTCTATGAACTCGTCATGTTGAGTTTGAACCGTAGGCGATGAATTCCAATAGGAGCGCAACTGTTGGGCAGCTTGTTGAGCATCTTTAAAATGAGTTTTAGTGATCCAATCAATTTTCTCTTCTTTACTGAGTTTGGAAAACCCGTCAATGCGCTTACTCATACTTTTTTGGGTAAAGATACAGATTTTGAACCCCTTTAAAAAAGTAGGATTGCTGAGATTTCACTAAATTGCTTCACAAACCATTTTTACCATGAAACAAATAGTTTTTCTTTTCTTTTTTGCCTCTTTATGTTTGGCACAAAAACCTTCTCTTTCGTTAGATAAACTTTGGAAAGAAGACTATAATCCAGAGCGATTGGAGTCCATCCGATCCATGAAAAATGGAACGCAATACACTGTTCTAGATAAAGAAGGTACGAGTCAAGCCGCCATAATTCGTTATGATTTTGGAAAACTTAATGATGGGGTTGTTTTATTCAATACTGCAGCCTATCCGAAAGTCAAAAGCTTATCAGGATACGCTTTTTCTAAAAAGGAGCAAAAGATCCTTTTAGAAACAGCATCAGATCAAATTTATAGAAGATCAAAACAAGCCATCTATTGGATTTATGATTTGTCAACAAAGGCACTTGAAAAAGTTGTAGATGCTAAAATTCAAGAACCCCTTTTCTCTCCCGATGGAACGAAAATAGCCTATGTTTATAGAAGGAATTTATTTGTAAAAGAGCTTCACAACCAAAACATCATTCAAGTGACTTTTGACGGAGATTACAAGACCATCAATGGAATTACAGATTGGGTTTATGAAGAAGAATTTGGTTTTGTTCGTGCTTTTGATTGGAGTCCTGACTCCTCTGAACTGGTATATATGCGCTTTGATGAATCCAATGTTCCTATTTTTTCAATGGATATCTATGGGAAGGATGTCTACCCATTTCCATATCCATTCAGATATCCCAAAGCAGGAGAAGAAAACTCAGAGATCACCTTGTATCGATTTACATTGGATACAAGAAAGAAGGATAAAATTCACTTTGAGGGAGAGTATCCCTATTACGTTCCAAGAATGAGTTATTTGGATGGGGCAAATGGCTTGATCATTCAAACATTAAACCGGCATCAAAATGACTTGAAGGTTTGGCGTTGGAATTCCCAGCAAAATAAATTACAACTTCTCCTTGAAGAAAAAGAAGAGACATATGTAAGTATTCACGATAATTTAAAATTTTTAGCCAACGGAAGTTTTTTATGGACCAGTGAAAAAGATGGCTTTAATCACATTTATCATTACGACACAAACGGGAGTTTGATTAGACAAATTACAAAAGGAAATTGGGAAGTGACTGCGCTTTTTGATTACAGTCCCAAAAATAAAGAGATTTACTATCAATCTGTGGAGGGAAGTAGTATAGAGCGGGGTCTATATGCTATCAAATTATCAGGAAAAGGAAAGCGCAAGCTTCAGCCTACCCAAGGCACAAATGGAGCAACTTTTAGTGTGTGGGGTTCATACTATATTCATTCGTATTCAGATGAAAAGACGCCCCCCATTTATACCCTTTATGAAACAAGAAAGAATACGCCACTGTATACTATTTTGAAAAACGACACCTTGACTAAAACTTTGGAACCCTTTGGTTTTTCAGACAAGGAATTTTCGACTCTTGAAATCAATGGCGCGTCTCTCAATATGTGGATGATTAAACCGGCAGATTTTGACCCTTCTAAACAATACCCTATGTTGATGTTTCAATATTCAGGACCTGGGTCTCAACAAGTTGCCAATCGTTGGGGAAACGAACGAGATCTTTGGCATAAATCCTTGGCCAATCAAGGGTATATCATTGCTTGTGTAGACGGAAAAGGAACAGGATTTAAAGGGGCAGCATTTAAAAAAGCCACCTATCTCAATCTTGTCAAATATGAGGCTTTGGATCAAATTGCTGCAGCTAAACAACTAGGAGCACTACCCTTTGTTGATGCCAATCGTATTGGAATTTGGGGTTGGAGTTTTGGAGGCCATATGGCAACACATTGTTTACTTACGGGGAATGATGTTTTCTCTTTGGGTTTAGCAGTAGCTCCCGTTACCAATTGGCGTTTTTATGATACGATTTATACTGAACGTTTCATGCGTACCCCACAAGAAAATCCAGAAGGATATGATTTAAACTCTCCCTTGAATTATGCAAATCAACTCAAAGGAAAGTTTTTGATTATTCATGGTTCGGGAGATGATAATGTTCATGTTCAAAACACGATGCGCATGGTAGAAGAGTTGATCCAAGCGGACAAACAATTTGAATGGATGATTTATCCAGACAAGAATCACGGTATTTATGGAGGCAATACCCGAAAACACCTCTATTCTAAAATGACTAACTTTATTCTCGAAAATTTATAAATACTATATGGATTCTGAGGCTACAATTAATAACGCAAACACTAAGACTGTTTTTGGCCATCCCGTTGGTCTTTTCGTTCTTTTTTTTACAGAACTCTGGGAGCGTTTTTCCTATTACGGAATGCGGGCTTTATTTACTCTTTTTCTGGTTGCGAAAACCAATTCAGGCAATCCAGGTTTTGGTTGGACCAATTCCGAGGCGATTATGTTATATGGATGGTATACTATGCTTGTTTATATTGCATCGGTTCCCGGTGGGTGGATAGCCGATAATATCTTAGGCCAAAAGAAAACCGTCATGTGGGGTGGGATTCTTTTGTGTATTGGACATTCAATTTTGGCTTTTGATACAGAATTCAGTTTTTATTTAGGGTGTTTCTTCGTCATCCTGGGTGTGGGAGGATTAAAACCAAATATATCGAGTATGGTGGGAGGCTTATATCCCAAGGGAGATGAAAGAAGAGATCTAGGTTTTTATATCTTCTATATGGGAATCAATATTGGAGGGTTTGCAGCACCTATTCTTTGCGGCTGGATTGGAGAAACCTATAACTGGCATTATGGATTTGGCTTAGCTGCCATTGGAATGCTTTTCGGTCAGCTAACCTATGCCTATGGACAAAAATATTTAGTTGGAGTAGGAGATTTTATTGGGAAAAGTTCGCATCCCGATAATGCTTTAAAAAAGCAAAAATTGACTCCCATTGAACGAGATCGTGTCAAGGTTTTATTAATTTCTTTTTTACTAATTATTGTATTTTGGGGAGCCTTTGAACAGGCCGGGGGATTGATGAATTTGTATGCAAAACAGAAAACAGATCGAATGCTCTTAGGAATTGAAATTCCTGCTTCATGGTTCCAATCGTTAAATTCATTTTTCATCATCACACTTGCTGTATTGGTGGGTAGTTTTTGGATGCGATGGAAATTAAAAGGAAAAGAGGCCTCCTCGCTTTATAAAATCGCCATAGGTATTTTAATCATGGGCTGGGGGTTTTTGTTTATGCGATTTGCGGCAATGGACTATGAAGTAATGGGAAAATCTGCAATGTATTGGTTGGTGCTTGCGTATTTATTCCACACCCTTGGGGAACTTTGCGCTTCCCCCGTTTCCCTTTCCTTTATCACTAAATTGGCGCCTGTAAAATATGCCGCTTCTATCATGGGACTGTATTGGGCAGCTACAGGATTAGGAAATAAATTGGCAGCCAGTATTGGGGGCTTTGCCGAAACAGCAGGTGAAAAACAAATTTTCACAGGAATTTTTATTTTTTGCACGATTGTTGCAATCCTAATTATACTTCTGTTAAAACCCCTTAAAAGGTTGACCCATGGTGCAGAAGACAGTATTAATATTTCTGAATAATATAAGGAGCATAAAAATATTTTAGAGAATGAAAAAACAAACCTTACTTCTAATTGCTATTTTATCAACCTCTTTTTCTTTTGCACAGCAAATCCAATGGATGACACTAGCAGAAGCCATAGAAGCTCAAAAAGTAAACCCCAAGAAAATCTTTATGGATGTTTATACAGACTGGTGCGGCCCGTGTAAACTCTTGGATAAAAATACATTCCAAAACCCAGATGTTTCCAAATACATCAGTGAGCATTTTTATGCGGTTAAATTCAATGCAGAGGGTCAAGAAGAAATTATTTTTTTTGATCAGGTATATACCAATCCCAAGTATGACCCCAACAGAAAGGGTCGAAATGGAACCCATCAATTCACACAGTATTTGGGGGTAAAAGGGTATCCCACAATGGTTTTTTTTAGTGAAAATGGCGATCCCATCATGCCAGTTGTTGGTTACCTCAAGCCACAACAGCTTGAGTTATACCTCAAAATGATTAAGCAAGGGGATTATCAAGTGTTTTCAAAACCAGAAGATTTTCAAAAATACCAAAAGAGTTTTATTCCTCGCTTTCGAGGGTAATTTTTAGCGCACCTGTTTTTCGTGTATCATGAAAGGGGACCTTATATTTTGCACAGCTTTTTTTCCAACGTTCTGTAAACCATGGGGCATTTGAACCATCTGCGATGATAAGTTTGGGCTTATAGTCTTCAAGTAAGAGATCTAAGTTTAATTTTATATTTTTTTGAAGAAGGATATGAGTAGGAGCAATTTGTTTTATTCCATAGGCGTGCACTTCTCTTAAAAGTAAAAGACGAAAACTCTTCTGAGCATAACTGTTTTTTAATAAGAGTTTTCTTTTCTCTTTGATCAAGCGGGAATTTGTGAAATTGAGGAGTAAACGAGTGGAGTTTCCCTCATGGGAAGTATGATAATAAAGCACACCTCCCTTTTGGTGCCCTAAAATACTTTCATTGTGTTTGTGAAAAATCCAAAAGGCATTCACCGCATTTTCTTTTTTAGCTTCAATAACTAGATTTGAAACAAAGGCGAATAAGAAGAGCAGGACCCAAGTTCCCCTTGCAAAAGTTCTTTTAATAAAAAAGAAAACCCCACAAATAAGAATGCCATAAAGTAAAAGGGTTGAAGTAAGGGAGTTGTATATATTTTCAAAAAGAAACGCTTCTTGTTGAGCTACCCAAAAGACAATTGAATTCAGAGTGTAAACACCTTTTTCATAAAACGGGAAAAGAAAGGGGATAGTAAGCTCCAAAACAATGGAAAGAAGCACAACCAAACTAAGGGACAAGAAGAATCCAAAAAAAGGGAGAATAATCAAGTTGCTCAATAAAAATAAACTAGGAAATTGATGAAAATAATAGATACTTACGGGACTAACTGCGATTTGAGCAGCAATGGAAACGGTGGTTAGTTGCCAAAGCCTTCTTAAAACTATATGGGATGGATTCCATAAGCGTTGTAATAAAGGATGAATCCAGAGGATACCAATCACTGCCAGAAAGCTTAATTGAAATCCGATATTTCTTAAAAAAGGAGGATGGCAGACTAATAAAATAAAAAATGAAAGGACTGTATAATGGAAACTGTGTTTTCCTTGATTGATATAATGTCCGATAACTACAAAGGTAAAAAGCGTGACTGAGCGAACAACAGAAGCACTTAAACCAACAAATAGAGCAAAACACCACAGGAAGAGGAGTATCATTATCAAGCGAAGGTTTTTACCAAACTTTACTTTAGTCAAGGGCGTTAAAAGATACATCAAAAGCAGTACAAGTAGACCAACATGAAGCCCTGATAGCGCTAAAAGATGAATGACTCCTGCTTGAGTATAACATGTGAGAATTTCATCCTCAATTGCTTTTCGTTCTCCGAGTAATAATGCCTTTAGCATTCCCTTGCTTTCTTTAGAAAGGGATACAGTTTCAATTTTGACTTCGACCTTTTCTCTAAGTTTTAATAAATCAATAAATGGAGGTCTTGGTTCCTTAATATAAAAGACTGTATTGTCTTCATTGACTTGTATTTGGTGGTTTATTCTGCTGTTTTTTGTAAGAATTTCCTGACCTCGTTGGAAAGGGATTGTCAAACTGTCTTTGGTTTGATAAATCAAAATTTCTCCTTCTACACCAACATCTTCCCACTGCCTGAGTTCTCCCAAAAACGTGTAAGAAAAAAAGTTTGTGCCTAAAGGTTTAATGATTTTAATTCTTTTTAAACCGTTTGTAGGGAGTTCTGCTTGATTTTGAAAATGTGCATCGGGAAGTCGATAAGATTCTTGAAAATGAAGCATTCCCATGACGAAAAAGCTAAAATAGAGTAGGCCACTTTTTAACTGATTTGAAACCCTTCCCAGGGGCAAAAAATACAAGATCAATAAGAGGATTAAACCCAGAACTAAATAAGCTGTTTTAATCTCATAATAAAAAGAGGTAACACCGCCTATGCTAAAAAGAGTTACCAAAGGATAAAGAACAGATCGGGCGAAAGACATCCCCTAACTTAAGGGTATTTAAAAAATAAAAAAAGAGTTAATTCTCATCAGATGAGATTGAACCATAGATTAATTGAGCCGTTTTTTGACTTGCGCCTCCGTTTCCTAGAAGGGATTTCAATTCTTTGTAGTCTTGTTTGAGTTTATTTTGTTGCGTAGGATCTAGAAGTTGTTCAAGATGGGTACATAAATTAGATAAATTAAGTTCATCCTGAATTAGTTCGGTAACAGCAAGGCGGTCTAAAATTAAATTGACTAATGAAATATAATTCAATTTCACAATTTTTTTTGCAATCCAATAGCTAAAGGCACTGCTACGATAACAAACGAGCTGGGGTACTCCAAATAGAGCAGTTTCTAGGGTAGCGGTTCCGCTTGTGACCAAAGCAGCATGGGAATGTTGTAGCAAGTCATAAGTGGCATTATGAATTACTTTTAGCTTGGAATCTTTAATGATAAGGCTATAGTCTTCAACGGTTAGGCCAGGAGCTCCTGCAATTACAAATTGGTAGTCTAAAAAGTGAGTTGCAATTTGTGTAAAAATAGGCAACATCTTTTTGATTTCCTGTAATCGACTTCCAGGGAGGAGTGCAATAATTGGCATTTCTGGGGGTAATTGATGCTTTTCAAAAAAAGCAGCCTCTTTAGGAAAATTTGGAATATGATCCAGCAAGGGATGCCCCACAAAGTCCACGTGGAAATTATGTTTCTTTTCAAAAAAATTCTTTTCAAAGGGGAGAATCACGTACAAGGCATCCAAGCATTGTTTCATTTTATTGACTCTGTTTTCTTTCCATGCCCAAACTTGCGGACTAATATAATAATGGTTTTTAAAACCCGCTTCTTTGGCCCATTGTGCAATTCTTAAATTAAAGCCAGGATAGTCAATATAGAGGATTACATCAGGATTAAATGCAAGGATATCTTTTTTACAGTTTTTAATGTTTTTAAGAATAGTTGGTAAGTGAGTGATCACTTCCCAAAATCCCATAAAAGCTAACTCACTGTAATGTTTGACTATTACAGCCCCTTCTTTTTCCATCAAGTCCCCACCCCAAGCACGAAAGTTAGCTTTCGAGTCTATTTTTTTTAAGGCTTTTATGAGATGAGCTCCGTGCAAATCGCCTGAGGCTTCACCAGAAATAAGATAATAATTCACTGGATTAAAAAGTTAGGCGGTTATTTTTAAAAAAACGATAAGGAATACTAATGTTAATGAGACAGCAACGATACCCGCAGCAAAAGGGAATTTATTTTTTCTCAAAGCAAGAAAAAAGATAGGAAGATTAACAAGCGCTGCCAAAGAGATTACTCCACCTAATTTATTTTGTGTGTAAAGAAATTGGAGACTATTTTCGATCGAGTCATTGGACAAAAAATAAACAAGAATGATGAGTCCAAATCCAGTCCAAAATAATCCAGCTAAGATTCCCCAAAGGAAAAATTTATCTTTTATAAATTCCATGTGTTGAGTTGTTGAATGCTGTGGTGCGCTGTCAAGTCAAATTGAGTGGGGACTACTGAAATATACCCTTCAGCTAATGCCCATTCATCCGTATCTTCCCCTTTATCTTCGTTGATAAAAGTCCCCGTAAGCCAATAGTATTCTTGCCCCATGGGATTGGTTCTTTTGTCAAATTCCTCAACCCAGTTGGCTTTGGCCTGACGACAAATTTTAATTCCTTTAATCTCTTCCTCTTTTAATTTTGGAAAATTAACATTTAAAATGACCCCTTTAGGTATTCCTTGAGAAAGGGCTTCTAAGGTAATTTGTTTAATGAATTTTTTTAGGGGTGTAAAGTCTGCGTTCCAACTAAAATCCAATAAAGAAAAACCTATTGCAGGAATTCCCTCTATACCTGCTTCCATTGCAGCACTCATGGTTCCAGAATAGATAACATTAATAGAGGAATTGGAGCCATGATTAATTCCAGACACGCATAAATCAGGTTTTCTATCCATGAGCTCATTTACAGCAAGTTTTACACAATCCGCTGGGGTTCCGGAACAACTGAATTCTTTTTGTGGACCTTCTGCTACTTTGATTTCATGACAGTGTAAGGTAGAATTTATGGTTATGGCATGTCCCATAGCAGATTGCGGACTGTCTGGAGCGACCACGATCACCTCACCAATTTCATTCATGATCTCAATAAGCATACGAATTCCAGGAGCTGTAATTCCATCATCATTGGTTACTAAAATCAAAGGTTTCGAATTCATAAAGTTAGTTTCTTCGCTAAGGTAAGAAATCTTTAAGGGCTTTCTTTTAAAACAATATTAACAAATCGATTATGAGAATATATGTATATTTAAGGACTATGAAAAAAAGATTAACACAACGCCCTATGAGACCTTTTATTTATATATTATCATTTATCCTTGTCAGTGGATTGGTTTTTGGAATTTCGCTCAAAAATGAAGATCCAAACAAAGACAAACTTTTATTGGAAATAATTTCTTACGTCTTAGATCGCGGACATTACGATCCTAAAGAAATAAATGATGCTTTTTCTGAAAATGTCTTTATGAATTATCTCGAAAATATTGACGGTCAACATCGATTTTTTATCAAATCTGACATTAATACTTTTGATTCATACCGATACCGGATTGACGATGAATTGAAAAATACTCAGCTTGACTTTTTCAATCTTTCCTATAATAAATTGATGGAGCGGATGGAACAAGTGCAGAAATTTTATGAAAGTTTACTAGACACCCCTTTTGATTTTTCACGTAAAGAGGAGATAAGTTTAGATTACGAAAATCTCCCCTATGCCAATAATTTAGAGGGATTGAAAAAGCAATGGCGTAAACAACTGAAATTAAATGCACTGGAACGTTTTACTTCTAAAAGAGATGAGGAAGTCAGTAAAGCTGAAAAAGACTCAACCTATGTGTCTTTATCAGATATTGAGATAGAAAAAGACGTTCGAGATAAGATTAAGGAGAATATGAAGTTCTTTTTTGAGGGCTATAATGAGTTGGAGCGTAAAGACTGGTTTTCTATTTATATCAACTCTATAGTTGTTCAATTTGATCCGCATACTTTTTACCTTGCCCCCAGTGATAAGGATCGTTTTGATGCCAGTATGTCGGGAAAATTTGAAGGCATAGGGGCTCGATTACAAAAGCGTAATCAAGAAGTAAAAATTGTTGAAATTATTTCGGGAGGACCTGTTTGGAGAGATGAAATCATTGAAGTTGGAGATATTATTTTAAAAGTAGGTCAACCCAATGAAGAGCCCGTAGACATAACAGGTATGCGATTGGACGATTCTATAAAACTCATTAAAGGTCCCAAAGGAACACAAGTGATTTTAACGATAAAACGTGTTGATGGTACCATAGAGGATATTGTTGTTACCCGAGACATTGTTGAGTTGGAAGAGACCTATGCACGATCCTCAATAATTCAAGACGATACAGGCTCATTTGGCTTGATAGAGCTTCCTAAATTTTATATCAATTTTGAAGATTACAACGCACGAAATGCGGCAACCGATGTCAAAAAAGAATTAGAACAACTTAAAAAGAAAAAGGTTAAAGGGATTATTCTAGACCTCAGAAATAATGGTGGAGGTTCTTTAAAAACCGTAGTCGATATGACAGGATATTTCATAAATGAAGGCCCCGTCGTTCAAGTCAAAAGTACAGGTGGCAAAAAAGAAGTATTAAAAGACACAGATCCCAGTATCATTTGGGATGGTCCCTTAGTAGTTTTGGTCAATGAATTTTCGGCATCTGCTTCAGAGATTATTGCAGCAGCTTTGCAAGATTATAAACGCGCTATTATTTTGGGAAGTAAGCAAACTTTTGGAAAAGGGACAGTTCAAAATGTTTTTGATTTGAACCGCATGATTACGGGTGGAACTTACGGGAATTTGGGCGCATTAAAAGTTACTACGGATAAGTTTTATAGAATTAATGGACGCTCTACCCAATTGGAAGGTGTTAAAAGCGATATAGTTTTTCCAGACCAATATGCTTATATCGATATGGGTGAAAAGGATCAGGACAACCCTTTGGCTTGGGATCGAATTACCCCTGCTAGTTATATTCCTTATGATAAAATGAAGAATTATGAATATTCTCTGGTAAGAAGTAAAGAACGTCTTAAAGAAAATCCTTTTATAAAGTTGATTGATGAGCAAGGTCTTTGGGTGAAAAAACAAAAAGAAGACTACACCTATTCTCTAGATTATACGTCTTATAAAGCCGATCGTGAAACGAATAAAAAGTATTCCGATCGGTTCAAAAAATTAGAAGAATTCGAGTCTACGTATGATTTTCAATGGTTGCCAGAAGCAGGGTTTGAAGGAGAACCCAACGAGGATCTCATTAAAAAGAGAGAACGCTGGGAAAAATCGCTCAAAAAGGATATTTATATTTCCGAAGCGGTTGAAATTTTAAAGGATCTCTCTACCCAAATTAAAGTTGACAACACGGTAGCTGAGGTTAAAAATTAAAACATAATTTGGATTTTAAGAGCGCTTTCAATCGGTTTCAGTCAGATAAATGGGCGGTCAGTAGTTTTTTATTTATCATTGGGATCTCCCTAGTGGCAATCTTCGCCTATTTTTTATCACCCGATAAAACCACTTATGCAAATCAGATGCACTTATCCATCCATTCTCAACCTCCAGGTTTTTCTTGTCAGGTATTGATAATTCCTCAGCAAGGAACAGTTAATAAAAGCAATCTTTTTTCTGGGAATGTCAATCCAGTAGAGGAAATACCCATTCAGGATATTCGGTGGTTTGAAGAGACTCTGGAATACAAGCGCTTTGGAAATGCAACTGATTATTATGAGAAGGTTCAACTAAATGTCTTTCCCAAAGGGACTACACGTGTACAAATTGAAAATGAATTTATTCTTACCAAACGTTTCTTGTTGGGTACCGACAAATACGGCCGCGATTTATTAAGTCGTTTAATTATTGGATCTAGGATTTCTATTTCAATTGGATTTGTAGCTGTTTTTATCTCCTTAATATTGGGTATTTTTTTAGGAGCTATTGCGGGTTATTTTGGAGGTGGGTTAGACCGTTTGATCATGTGGCTTATAAATATTGTTTGGTCTATTCCAACATTACTCATGGTGATCGCTATAACTTTAGCATTAGGAAGAGGTTTTTGGCAAGTTTTTGTTGCTGTAGGACTAACGATGTGGGTGGAGGTAGCTCGTTTAGTGCGTGGTCAAGTGAAGTCTATAAAAGAACAGTTGTATGTTCAAGCAGGATCTGTCCTAGGATTTTCGCATACACGTATTTTGATAAGGCATGTTCTACCCATGATAGTTGCCCCTCTGATTGTGATTTCGGCTGCAAATTTTGCCAGTGCGATTTTGATGGAGAGTGGGTTGAGTTTTTTAGGGATAGGCGCACAACCTCCTATGCCGAGCTGGGGTGGGATGGTCAAAGATCATTTTAGATATCTTCTCTTAGGAAAACCGTATTTAGCAGTATTGCCAGGTTTGGCTATTATGAGTTTGGTACTTGCTTTTATGATGTTGGGAAATAGTCTACGAGATGTTTTAGATGTTAGACGATAAATGAAATTTATCCATTCAATCGATTGGCATCAAAATTTAAATAGAGAAATAGCATAAAACTAAATGCTAATAAGCTAGATCCACCATTACTGATAAAGGGCAGCGGAATTCCAACAGTCGGAACTAAACCTAGTGTCATTCCAATATTAACAAAAAAGTGAATGAAAATAATACTCGCAAAAGCATGAGAAAATACCCTTGAATAGATTGAGGTATGTTTTTCGGCTCTATAAAGTATGCGTAGGATAAAAAGCGTAAACAAAATAACTAAAAGACTACTTCCTATAAATCCCCATTCTTCACCGATCGTACTAAAAATGTAATCAGTATCTTGCTCGGGTACAAAGTCTCCTTTTGTTTGTGTCCCATTTAAAAATCCTTTTCCGAAAAACCCTCCAGAACCGATAGCAATTTTTGATTGGTTAATATTATACCCAATTCCACGGGTATCTGTTTCTAACCCTAAAATGACATTAAATCGATCTCGATGGCGTTCTTCAAATACCGAGTTAAAAATAAAATTTACAGAATAGGAGAAAAAGAGGCAGATAACAAAAGAAAGTAAAAAGGGAAGCTTTTTTGTTTTTGAAGCGATTCTTTTCATAAATAAATAAAAAAAGAAAATTAGAATTAATCCAGCCAATGAAATGAAGAAGGGTCCATACAATAAAGTAAAAATAAAGATGAGAATAAGGCTCAAAAAAAGGTAAAGAAATCGCAAATCTAGCCCTTCTCGTATCAGCACAAAAAACATCCCCATAAAAACAAGTGCAGATCCTGCATCTGGTTGAAGAATAATGAGGAACATGGGTAGGGCAATCAAAAACAGAATCTTGAATAAGTCTCTTTTCTTTTTCATATCGGTTTGAATGGAGCTTAAATTTAAGGCTACCACCATGGCTGTTGTAATTTTTGCAAATTCAGAGGGCTGCAGGCTAAAACCTCCAATCAAATACCAAGAAGTTGCACCCGAGATGGTTTGTCCAAAAAGAAAAAGACCCATCAGACTGATGATAGAAAGCCCATAAAAAATATAACTGAGGTGTTCAAAAAAATTAGACTTTATGTACAGGATAGCGGGGAGAATGATTAAACAGAGCATAAAAATCCAAAACTGTTTTCCTACGGGACTTCCTAGCTCCCAAAAAGCAGTACTGGTTTCAGAAAACCGAGTGGAATAAATATTGACCATTCCAAAAACAACTAGGGTGATGTAGAGTAAAAGACTCACCCAATCTAATCGAAAAATAAGTTTGTCATTCATTAATCGCGAAGGGTTTTCCTGAAAGTGGTTTGGCATATTCATCCAGTAAACTTCCATTAAGCATTCTATTTTCTAACCATTTTCTATTTACCGTTCCAGTTAGGTATTTTTCAATCATTAAACTTGCAATGGGAGCCGCCCATCTCCCTCCCCAATATCCATTTTCTACAAAAACGGTAATTGCAATTTTAGGATCATCTTTAGGCGCAAAGGCAACAAAGATTGAGTGATCTGTGAGCTGTGTTTTTTCATTATTTAATCGAATGAAATTTTCTACTGTTCCTGTTTTTCCACAAACCTCAATCCCTTTAATTCGGGCGATTCTAGCAGTACCTTTTTCTACGACCTGATGCATTCCTTCCACAACGGTTTCAAAGTGCTGAGGTGCTATTAAAGTATAATTTTTTGGAAAAAGAGAGTCTTTTTCTTTTTGAGAAAATGATTTCTTAAAATGGGGTTTGATAAAATACCCTCTATTGGCAATGGTAGCAGTAAAATTTGCCATTTGTATGGGGGTTGTTAATATTTCTCCTTGACCTATGGCATTCGAGATGATGGTAGTCCCCCCCCAACGACCCTGTTGATACCAGCGGTCATAATAGGTGCTATTCGGAATAAAACCTTTTTTTCCAATGGGCAAATCATAGCCTAAATAATCACCCAAACCAAACTTTTCTAAATGTGTTCTCCAACGATCTACTCCCTCAGCCGGGCTTGCAGCCTTATTAACAATTCCTACATAGGTTTTTGCAAAATAGGTATTACACGAATTATAAATTCCTTTAATTAAATCATTTTTGGAACCATAAGCGCAGTGGCATTTCATAAAGGCATTTCTTGCGTAAAAATGTCCTTGATCACATTCGAACTGGGTGTTTGGAGTGATTACTTTTTCTTGTAAACCAATCAGCGCATTGAGAGTTTTGAAAGGAGAGCCTGGGGAGTATTCCGCTTGAAGTCCCCTATCAAAGAGAGGTTTTGCAAGGGTATCATTCACCAGTACACTAAAGTTTTTTGAACGTTCTCTTCCTATCAATACATTGGGGTCATAACTGGGAGCAGTTACTAAAGCAAGAACTTCTCCTGTTTGGGGTTCAATGGCTACAATCCCACCTCTTTTATTTCTCAGCAAGGATTCTCCGTATTGTTGAAGTACAGCATCGATGGTAAGATTTAGGTCTTCAGAAGATTCAGCTTCGGTGTCAAAGCGGCCATCTTGATAAGGTCCAATGATTCTGTTAAATCGATCTTTCTGGAAGAAGCTAGCTCCTTTTTTTCCTCTCAAACTATTTTCATACGTCTTCTCAATTCCTTGACGACCGATCATTTCTCCTAGGGCATAGTCATTTTTTTTATTGACCTCGCTTGTGTTAACTTCGCTGGTATATCCTAATAGATTTGAAGCTATGGGAAGGACATAATCACGCACTAATTTTTTTTGAAAATAAAACCCAGGATATTTCCATATTTTTTCCTGAAACATGGCGCGATCTTCTTTAGAAACCTGTCTGATAATTACAGAAGGGAGTTTAGATGAAAAGCGCTTGGCCTTTTTTAATTGTTGTAGAAGCTCATCTTTTGAAATAGACAATCCATGAATTAATTCTAATGTATCAAAGGGTTCAATGTTTTCAGACACTACTATAAGGTCATATACAGGTTGGTTTGCAACCATTAAAGTGCCATTTCGATCATAAATCAATCCTCGTTTTGGATAAATAGGACGCTTCTCTACAGCATTATTTTCAGAGAGTTCTGTGTAGTCAGAATTAAATAATTGTAGCGACATTAATTGAAAAATAAACAAGAAACACGCTCCAACAGTAAAGATTAGTAATGTGCCTTTTCTTATCATTTTGTGGATTTAAATAATGAAGAAATTATTACGATTAAAAGTAAAGAAAAAAAAGCAGTTAGTGCAGTGCTCTTGAGAATGAGAGAAAAGGCATCCCAACTAAAATAAACTACAATAAAATAAATCAAGTGATGCAAGAGTATAAAAAAGAGTAAAAAAACAATCTTATTGAGAACTCTCGAGGCACTTTGAAAGCTTTTTGGAAGTTCGGCGGTTATCCCAAAAGCATTGCGAATGATAAAAGGGCGGAAAAAGCTTGCGCTAAGACTGGCAATGATATGAGCACCTCCGGTTTGAGACATAAAATCAATAAAAAAGCCTAGTAAAAAACCAATAAAAATGAAAAGGGTTTGATTTTGATCAAAGCGATAATGGACAAGAAATAACACATAAAGCATGGGATTGATGTATCCCAATAGATTCATTTGATTAAAAATAAATACTTGGGATAATACAAGAATTACAAAAGAAGCAATTGTTTTTAGGGTAATCGAGCTCATGGTTTCACTTCTTTATTTAGAAAGTCAATTTCTTCTTTGAACTTGTTTTCTATAACGTAGGCTGCATAAACTTCAGAAGGGTTTTCAAAAAGTTCAGCCGTCATCATATAAAATCCACTATTGATGTCATTTTCAAGTTGGGTGATGGTTCCTAAAGGAATTCCATAAGGAAAATAAGAAGACATACCTCCCGTTACAATGGTGTCTCCCAATTGAAGCTGAGCGCTGGAAACTATATCTTCTACACTGAATTCTGTTGGGCTTTTACCTTTCCAAACCAAAGAACCAAAAGCATCACTATGCTTAAAGCGGACATTAATTTTTAAGTCTTGATGTAATAATGAAATCACACTCGCATATTTTTTAGAGACAGACTTTACGATTCCAAGAATACCGTTTGAAGTTATGACTCCCATTTCAGTTTGAACTCCATCTTCAGTTCCTTTATCAATGATGATATAATTCCTTTGATTTAGAAGACTATTTTTGATGACATTGGCATTTCTAATTTTAAAGGGGAATCGTTTGGGATTACCTAAATAAGCATCATATATAAAAGGAGCATTTTTTTTAAGAGCCAGAGCTTTCAGTTGGGTGTTCTCTTGGTGAAGGATTCTGTTTTTTTCTTTTAAGTCGAAATATTGGTTTATGGAATTAGAAAATTTATATAAACCACTTGAAAAGTAAAATCCGAGCTCCCCAATCTTATTTTGATGAAAACTACTCCGACTACTCAGAAAGAGTAATGAAAAGCCCAATAAAAAAAAATAAAGAATGGGATTTCTAAATTGTACGAGCGCATTAATGATTCGCTGCATACCTAATTTATTTAATTAAAACGGTTTTATAGCGCTCAATGTTTTTCAAAGCTATTCCTGTTCCTCTAACAACCGCTTGAAGCGGATCCTCAGCAACGTATATTGGCAGGTCTGTTTTTTGAGAAAGACGTTTATCTAAACCTCTTAAAAGTGCACCGCCACCGGCGAGATAGATCCCCGTATTGTAGATGTCTGCAGCAAGTTCAGGAGGGGTTTGAGACAGTGCTTCCATGATTGCATCTTCAATTCGTATGACTGATTTATCAAGAGCATTAGCAATCTCTCCATGAGTTATAGAAACTTGTTTAGGTTTTCCGGACAACAGGTCTCTTCCTTGAACAGACATTGCATCTGGTGGGTTGTCTAACTCTTCAGATACACTGCCCACAATAATTTTAATTTTTTCCGCGGTACGTTCTCCAATGTATAGATTGTGCTTATTCCGCATATAATTGATAATATCACTGGTGAATACATCTCCAGCAATTTTGATCGATTTATCACAGACAATTCCAGAAAGTGCGATGATAGCAATTTCAGTTGTACCTCCTCCGATGTCAACAATCATATTCCCTTTAGGCTGCATGATATCGATTCCTATTCCTATGGCAGCAGCCATGGGTTCATGAATCAAATAGACTTCTTTTCCATTAACCCGTTCGGCGGATTCTTTTACTGCTCGCATTTCAACTTCTGTAATTCCAGAGGGAATACAAATAACCATGCGCAAAGAGGGTGAGAAAAAACGCCGATTTAAAGTAGGAATACTTTTTATCAGACGATTAATCATTTGTTCAGAGGCATTAAAGTCTGCAATAACTCCATCTTTCAGGGGGCGAACAGTTTTGATGTTTTCGTGGGTCTTTCCTTGCATCATATTCGCTTCGTGACCAATGGCAATGACTTTACCCGAGCTTCTGTCTATGGCAACAATAGAAGGACTGTTTACAACAACCTTATCGTTATGAATAATTAAAGTATTTGCTGTACCTAAGTCAATTGCTATTTCTTCAGTAAAAAACCCCATCTTATTTTTGTTAATTGCTTAAAATTATGAATTAATGTTTAAAGTGCCGAATTCCTGTGAAAACCATTGACATATCATGGGCATCACAATAGGCGATTGATAACTTATCTTTGATTGAACCTCCGGGTTGAATAACGGTCTTAATTCCTGCTTTATCTGCTATTTCAACACAATCAGGAAAGGGAAAAAAAGCATCACTTGCCATAGCCGATTCTTTTAAATCAAACCCAAAACTAGTGGCTTTATTTATGGCTTGGTTTAATGCATCAACGCGTGATGTTTGTCCTGTACCGGAAGCGAGTAATTGTTGATTCTTTGCCAAAACAATGGTGTTTGACTTGGTGTGTTTACAGATTTTGGAAGCAAACAAGAGATCGTCAATTTCAGTTGGAGTGGGTTCCAATTCGGTTGCTGTAGTCAAATCTTCTTTTTGATCCGTTTTAGAATCTTTGTCTTGAACTAAAATACCATTCAGACATGTTCTTACGGTTTGGCTAGGCAACTCAGTGACTTTTTGTATTAAGATAATTCTATTTTTCTTTTCTTTTAACAGACTGAGTGCTTCGGCATCATAATTTGGAGCGATAACAACTTCACAGAATAAAGAGTGAATCGCGGTTGCGGTTTCAAGATCAATCGTTTTATTGCTAATCAAAACACCCCCAAAAGCAGAAACAGGATCTCCAGCAAGCGCATCCTTGTAGGCCGCTGACAAAGTTTCTCGAACAGCAAAACCACAGGCATTATTATGCTTTAAAATTCCGAAGGCAGGTTTGCCTTCATAAAATTCAAGCATTAAGTTTACTGCTGCATCAATGTCTAGTAGGTTGTTATAAGAAATTTCTTTTCCATGTAAGTGTTCAAGTAAATCTCCCAAAGGACCAAAAAAGTGTCCTTGTTGATGGGGGTTTTCTCCGTAACGTAATACTTGTGAGGTCGCGATACTCACTTTCAAACGATTTTCTTTTTCGTTAAAATGATTAAAAATAGCCGTGTCATAATGCGATGAGGTGTGGAATGCTTTTACGGCATATTCTTTTCTTTCTTCTAAGGACGGAGCCCCGCTTGCCTCGCGGTAGATTTCAATAAAAGAAGCATAATCTTCTTTATCAGAGATACAAAAAACATCATTGAAATTTTTCGCAGCAGCACGAATTAAAGCAATACCTCCAATATCAATCTTCTCAATGATTTCGCTCTCTGTTGCATTCCCAGCTACAGTCTTTTCGAAAGGATATAAGTCTACGATGACCAAATCAAAAGAAGGAATCTCATATTGATCAATTTCTGTTTTGTCAGACGCCAATGATGAGCGATTTAAAATTCCTCCAAATACTTTAGGATGTAATGTTTTTACGCGACCTCCCAATATAGAAGGATAACCTGTTAGCTCTTCAACAGCATGCACCTCGTGTCCCAATTCACGAATGAAAGCCTCTGTGCCTCCGGTAGAATATAATTGAACGTCATTAGCAACTAAGGCTTTAATTAGCGGTTCTAAGCCCGTTTTGTCAAAAACAGAAATAAGTGCGGAACTAATTTTTTTGGTATTCATTGTCAATTTAAAGTTGTAAAAGTGAAGTGGAGTAGGTTTTTGAAATAAGAGTACAAATTGCTTCTAACAATTTTTCATCTTGATCAGAAAAGGGGTTTATTTTATGAGAGTCAATATCAATTTGCCCAATATTATTATCTTCTAAGAAAAGGGGAATTACAATTTCCGATTTAACATCTATACTGCAGGCTAAATAATTATCCTGCGCTTTGACATCAGGAACAACAAAGTTTTGATGGGTCACAGCAACTTGACCACAAATGCCTTTACCAAATGGAATTTCTTGGTGTTCAACGGGGTTTCCAGAAAAGGCTTTAAGATGGAGTTTTTTCCTTGCTAAATCAGCAAAATAAAATCCAACCCAATCATAATGATCAAACGATTCTCTTAAAACAGTACAGATATAATTTAATCCTTCAACCACATCCAGATCAGTTGATTTCAAATGGTTAGAAATCTCTGAAAACACCTCGGAAAAACGTTCTCTCTTCATAATTTACAAAAGTAGTTATAATGAACCGTATATTACTGATTTATAGACTTGTTTTGAGCATAAAAAATAAATTTGTGATATTTATAACCTTATGTTTATGACGAGCGTAAATGGGAAATTAGTATCTTTGAAATGTGAAAATGAAACAATTTTTAAGTTTATTTCTGGCTGTTCTTATTTTAGGAACAAGAGTGGGCTATGCTTTGAATGTTCATTATTGTGGATCTGAGATTGCTTCTGTTTCTTTAGCATATAATCCTTCCAACTGTGAGATGGAGATGAAGGATAAGAACGTTATACCTTTAACGAAAAGTTTTTCAAAAAAAACGTGTTGTAAAGACACTGTTCTTCTTTTTCAAAATGATGAACCTCAAAAGGTCTCATTTGAAAACACTATTTTGCTGAAAGCGCCTTTAAATGCTATTTTAAATCGTGATTTTCATAAAGTTAGTATCCCAGTTTTATCTTTATTTTCAAAAGAGAATTGGAATCCGCCTCCCCCCATTCACAACAATATAATTTTAATGCAACATTGTTTAGTTTTTTATGGCTAGCCCGTTTTTTATTTTTTAGAAAACAGATTTAACCTATTAAACAAAAACAATGAAAAATTATTTTATAATATTATTGAGTATTTATGGAATTTCTATGAATGCACAAGAGGCTTTTTCTGGGATAGTATTCACCAAAGAAGCAAATGAAACCCTTCCTTTAGAAGGAGCAAATGTCTTTTGGTTGGGAACTCAAATAGGAGGAGTTACTGATCAGGGGGGTGAGTTTTCAATACCCTTTTCAAAAAAGACAAAACAACTGGTGATTAGTTATGTTGGGTTTAAAACGGATACCTTATCAGTGAATACCAATATTCAATTTCGTCATGTTCTTTATGAAAATTCTTCTGGGAACCTAGATGAGGTAACGGTAACTCAAAGGAGAAAAGCCATTCAGAAATCCTATCTTGAGGCCCAAAATATAATTAATGTGAACAGTGCTGAATTATTGAAAGCAGCCTGTTGCAATCTTTCCGAAAGTTTTGAAACCAACCCTTCTATTGACGTTAATTTTTCCGATGCTCTTACGGGAACCAAACAAATTAAGATGTTGGGTCTCACCAGTCCCTATCTTCTAATAACAGAAGAAAATATTCCTATGGTTCGAGGTGCCTCACAAGCCTATGGCTTAACTTTTACTCCAGGAACATGGATTGAGAGCATTCAAATCACCAAGGGAATGGGGACTGTTGTTAATGGTTACGAGAGTATTGCGGGACAAATTAATACAGAAATCAAAAAGCCTTTTTCAGATGTGCCTTTATTTTTTAATTTTTTCACCTCTGCCAATGGGCGTCAAGAAGTTAATGCACATGGAAACTTTAAAGTAAATGATAAATGGAGTTCTGGGATTTTTATTCATGGGAATCAACGAACACAGAAGAAAGATCAAAATGGGGATTCATTTTTAGATGTGCCTTTGGCAAAACAGCTTAATATATTAAATCGTTGGCAATATACTGATGCAGAGAAAGGGTGGGTGAGTTTTGCAAGTATTCGCTGGATGCAAGATGACAAACAAATTGGGGCTGTCCAATTTGAACCGGATAGGGATAAAAATAGCACTTCGATTTGGGGAAGTGAGATCGGTACAAATCGATTTGATGGTTCATTGAAAATAGGATATGTTTTTCCTGAAATACCCTACCAGAGTTTTGGTTTTCAGTCAGCCTATAGTAACCACAAACAGGATTCTTATTATGGGTTTAGACGCTATGAGATTGATCAAGAAAGTTTCTATGCAAACCTATTATTCAATTCTATTATAGGGAATACTAAAAATAAATTCAAAGCGGGCATAAATTTTTCATTTGATCAATATTTGGAAACAGTAGATACTTTTTTCTTTGATCGAAGTGATCGATCTGTGGGGAGTTTTTTTGAATATAGTTATGACAATCTAGAAAATTTCAGTTTCGTGGGGGGGGTTCGTATAGATTTCCACAATCGATTAGGGAATTTTGTGACTCCAAGGGTTCATGTACGTTATTTACCTAGAGAAAAAACAATCCTACGTGCTTCTGTTGGAAGTGGGAGAAAGGCGGCGAATATTTTTGCAGAAAATCAATCCTTATTTGGTACGAATCGTCTTATTTCCATTGAGCAAAGTGGAGGTTCTATCTATGGGTTGAATCCAGAAATCGCATGGAATTATGGATTGAGTATACGTCAAATTTTCTCACTTTGGGGAGGAAGTGGTGATATCACAGCCGACTATTATATTACCAATTTCACAGACCAAGTCGTTGTGGACTGGGAGAAGCAGGGTCAGATTTCGTTTTATAACTTGGAAGGGCAAAGCAGGGCCAATAGTTTCCAATTGGCTATAGATTTTAGTCCTGTAGAGGCGTTAAGTTTTCGATTAGCGTATAAAAATTACGATGTCAAAACAGCTTATAAATCGGGCTTTTTACAACGCCCCTTGCAGGCACAAAATCGTTTTTTTGGTAATATTGGATGGGAAACCGAACGAAGTACTAAGGGGGCGCAATGGAGGTTGGATTTGACCTATCACGCCCTTGGAAAACAGCGACTGGTTAGTACCGTAAGAGATGGGGATGGATCGTTCGCTCCGGCTTATGGATTGTGGAACAGTCAATTAACACGAGCGTTTAATAATAAGCTTGAGCTGTATGCTGGGATTGAAAATTTGGGAAATTATACTCAAAAAAACCCTATTATTGCAGCTGAGGATCCTTTTGGTATTAATTTTGATTCTGCTCAAGTGTATGCTCCTGTTTTTGGGCGGATGCTGTACGCAGGTCTTCGATGGAATTTATAATTTAATTTAAATCTTAATTTTAACAATATGAAAAAAGTAATGATATTATGGGTATTCCTTCTTCCTCTTGCTCTTCAAGCGCAGGAAAAAAAGAATAAAAATGCAAAAGCTACTTTTGAAGTAAGTGGAAATTGCGAAATGTGTAAAAAGCGTATTGAGAAAGCGGTGTTAACTGTTAAAGGAGTAAAAATGGCGACTTGGGATATTCCAAGTAATGTTATGTCTGTTATTTACGATTCTAATAAAGCACCATTAAAAACGCTTCAAGGGGAAATTGCTAAAGTGGGACACGACACACCTTTAGTTAAAGCCAAAGATGTAGTTTATGATGAATTGCCCCAGTGCTGTTTATATGAGAGGATGCCTGAGGAATAAAAATAAAAAAACCCGCCATTTGGCGGGTTTTTTATTGGATATAAGATGAATATTACATCATGCCGGGCATTCCTCCACCCATTGGGGGTGCAGCTGCTGGGGCATCTTCTTTGATGTCAATTAATGCACATTCTGTAGTTAAAATCATTCCAGAAACTGAAGCTGCATTTTCAAGGGCAACTCGAGTCACTTTTTTAGGATCAATGATTCCCTCTTTGAGCATGTCAACGTAGGTTCCTTCCTTGGCATTATAACCAAAATTATTCTTTCCTTCGGATACTTTAGACACGACAACAGATCCTTCTCCACCAGAATTTTCAACAATCGTTCTTAGGGGCGCTTCAACCGCTTTATTGATAATTTGAATACCTGTAGCTTCGTCTGCGTTGTCTGATTTAAGTTGTGCAAGTACCTTTTTTGCATTGAGTAAAGCAACACCACCTCCAGCAACGATTCCTTCCTCTACAGCAGCTCGTGTAGCATGTAAAGCATCATCTACTCGATCTTTCTTTTCTTTCATTTCAACTTCAGAGGGAGCACCTACATAAAGTACAGCAACTCCTCCAGAAAGTTTTGCTAAACGCTCTTGAAGTTTTTCTCTATCATAGTCAGAAGTAGTAGATTCGATTTGTGCTTTGATTTGACTTACTCGAGCTTGAATATCATCAGCTGAGCCGCTTCCGTTCACAACAGTACTATTATCCTTGTCAATAGAAACTTTTTCAGCGGTTCCTAACATTTCGATGGTTGTATTTTCTAAAGTAAAGCCTCTTTCTTCAGAAATTACGGTTCCCCCTGTTAGAATTGCGATGTCTTCTAACATTGCTTTTCTTCTGTCACCAAATCCAGGTGCCTTTACAGCAGCAATTTTGAGCGCTCCACGTAATTTATTGACTACTAATGTAGCTAAAGCTTCTCCATCAACATCTTCTGCAATGATAAGAAGGGGCTTACCCGTTTGAGCCACAGGCTCCAAAACCGGGAGTAAATCTTTCATCGTAGAAATTTTCTTGTCGTATAACAGAATATAGGGAGTTTCAAGATCTGCCTCCATTTTTTCTGAATCAGTGACAAAATAAGGAGATAAGTATCCTCTGTCAAACTGCATTCCTTCTACAACATCTACATATGTATCTGTTCCTTTGGCTTCTTCTACAGTAATGACTCCTTCCTTACCTACTTTTTCAAAAGCTTCTGTGATAAGTCCCCCGATAGTAGAATCGTTGTTTGCAGAAATGCTAGCAACTTGGTTAATTTTTTCTGAAGAATCTCCAACAGCAGCAGCTTGTTCTGTTAATTCGGTTACGATCGCATCTACAGCTTTGTCAATTCCTCTTTTCAGGTCAAGAGGATTAGCTCCTGCAGCAACATTTTTCAATCCTTCTTTGACAATTGCTTGTGCAAGGATGGTTGCAGTTGTTGTTCCATCTCCTGCAAGATCGTTTGTTTTAGAAGCCACTTCTTTAACCATTTGTGCTCCCATATTTTCAAGCGCATCTTCTAATTCAATTTCTTTAGCAACAGTAACCCCATCTTTGGTTACTTGAGGAGCACCAAAAGATTTTCCAATAATAACATTTCTTCCTTTAGGTCCTAGAGTTACTTTTACTGCATTGGCAAGTGCATCAACACCGCGTTTGATGCCATCTCTTGCTTCAATATCAAATTCTATTCTTTTTGCCATTTTCTTATAATTTAATGAGTTATACGATTGCGAGGATATCGCTTTCTTTCATGATTAAATAATCTTTTCCCTCGTGATTTAGTTCTGTTCCAGCATATTTGCCATAAAGCACATGGTCTCCGGCAGAAACAGTCATAGGATTGTCTTTTGTTCCTGATCCGACAGCAACAACAATTCCTTTTTGAGGTTTTTCTTTTGCAGTATCTGGAATATAAAGACCAGAGGATGTTTTAGTTTCAGCAGCAGCAGGCTCTATGAGCACTCGATCTGCTAATGGTTTAATATTCATTTTACTCATTGTTTAAAAATTTATTTATTCCCATGTTTTTTCAGAAACCATGCCATGAGCACAGTAACTGACAATTTAGAGATTAAAATGTCAGCCTGTCAGTTCAATAAGAAGTTAAAAAAACTAGTTGCTTTCCGGAATTTCGGCTGGAATCTCAGGAATTTCTTGGATTTCATTTGTTGTTTCAGGAAGACTTTCCGGAATTGTTTGTTGAGTTGCTTCGTCTTGAAGGAGTTTGGAGTCTGTCACAACTTGTCCAGAGGATAAAGTTACGTTTGAAATTAAAATTAAAATCAATAACAAGGAAGCAAGTATCCAAGTGCTACGGTCTAAGAAGTCTGATGTCTTTTGAACACCACCGACTTGCTGTGACCCACCACCACCAAAAGAAGAAGAAAGTCCTCCACCCTTAGGATTTTGAACCATAACTACCAATACAAGAAGGAAGCATACTATAATAATAAGGGCGATAAATATTGAAAATGTACTCATTAGGTCAATCTTTCAGTTTTTGTAATCTTTTGATCTCTTTAATTTGGTCTGCAAAGAAACTATTTTTTTCTGGATATTTCAAACCTAATATCTGAAAGGCTTGAAGGGCTTTGTCGTATTTTTTCTGTTTTACAAAAACTTTAGCTAAAGTTTCAGTCATTAATTCATCGGTTGATGCCCAACTTTTTTCGCTTAAATCTACCGTGTTTTTAACATTTTTATCGGGCACGATACGTTTTGTATTTTCCAAAAAAGAATCGATGAGTTGAAACTTGTCTTCTAAAGTTGGTTTCTCTTTAGTGATTACCTGTTTTGTTTTAAGATATTTGGCCCATTCGGAAAAACTAAGCGCTTCGGGTACTTTTTCTGTTTTTTGTTGCTGAGTAGGGTTTTTGTTTACAGCTTTTTTAACTTTCTTTTTTTCAGGTTTTGTCTTCTTCTTTGTTTCTTTTGGAGGAGTTTTTGTTGCTACGACAGACTCTTTTGGTGCTTCTTCATTTTTTACAATGCCGTTTGTTTTTTGATTTTCAATAAATTCATAAAGGAGCTCTCTGTCATGAGTAGCAATTGCTGTATGGGAGAGTTGTTTGTCAAAAACATCGGGATTAAGTTGTTGTAATGCTTTCAACTGATACGTTCTCGCTAAATGAAAAGTAGGATATTTTTCAAGGACCAGCTGAAGTGCTTCGAGCTGTTTTGAATTGGAAGGCTCGAATTTATCCAATAAGTTAAAAAATGAAGTAGCGTCTTGAATCACCATTTGGCTAGAGTATCATTAAAAATGTCTTGAGTAATTCGATCAAAAATTTCTTTGTGAGCAGCATCCTTGATATCATAAACCTGCAGTTCAGCGGGGAAATCATAAAAGAAAGAGTAATTTTTATTAAAATCATCTTCTTCTCTTTTGGTATTAATATACCGGAGAGCAACCGTCATCTTCAAACGGTTCTGAGCGGCGGTATTTTGTGCTGTAGCTGACATAGGGGTTACACTATATTCAGTAATTTCTCCTTCATAGATCAGTTGACCGTCTGTGGTGACTAAGTCTAAATTTGTTTGATTAATAATCAGGTCTTGAAGTGCAATAGTAAAGTCGTTATCTAGCCCGGGTTCAACAGTTGATCCTGGACGATTTCCTGCTTGATTTTCAAAGAAATTAACTTGATAAGTAGAAACTCCAGGGGGAATCGATGCTCCAGTGAAGGAGTAAATTCCACAAGATTGGATAATCAAAAGACAAAGAACCCCTATAGATCCATAAATTTTATTCTGCATCCATTTCATTGAGGTCATATTGTTTGATTTTTCTATAGAGCGTTCGTTCTGAAATACCTAATTCTTTGGAAGCTAATTTACGCTTTCCGTGGCTTCTAATCAAAGCTTGTTTGATCATTTCAATTTCTTTTTCCTGCAAAGAAAGGGGTTCTTCTTCTTCAATGGTCTCTGCGTAGGCATATTTATCTGCAGTTTCAATTTTTGAAATTTCTGGGGTTTCTGAAGAAAAGGGTAACGCCTTTAGTGATGTGGGTTCCGGGTCAATATTTTCAGGGTTATCTTTTCCGTAAATTTTTTCGATTAAGCCTTGATTTTTTTCTTGGGTCCCTTTTGAAACCCCGTTATTCATTAAATCAAGGGTTAATTTTTTTAAGTCGTTTAAGTCACTTTTCATATCAAACAATACCTTGTAAAGAATTTCGCGTTCAGATGAAAAATCACTTTCTCGTTCTTTCTGTCCTACCAAAGCGGGTAATTGACTGGATCGATCAGGTAAATAAGACCTTAACATAGCGGCATTAATGTTTCTTTCTTTTTCCAGTACAGATAATTGTTCAGCAATATTTCTTAGTTGTCGGATGTTACCGTTCCAACGATAATCTTTCAGCAAGGCTTGAGCATGTTCATCCAGTTGTAAAGAAGGCATTTGGTATTTTAGTGCAAAATCTGAAGCAAATTTTCTAAACAACAGTACGATGTCTTCTTTTCGCTCTCTCAGTGGAGGAAGGGTAATTTCTACAGTACTTAATCGGTAATATAAATCTTCTCTAAATTTCCCTTTTTCAATTGCCTCCATCAGATTTACATTGGTAGCAGCAACAATTCTAGCATTGGTTTTTTGAACTTTAGAGGATCCTACTTTAATAAATTCTCCCGTTTCTAAAACACGTAAAAGGCGGACTTGTGTAGGTAAGGGTAATTCTCCAACTTCGTCTAAAAAAATGGTTCCTCCATCGGCAACTTCAAAATAACCGGAACGGGTTTGAGTGGCTCCTGTAAAAGCACCCTTTTCATGGCCAAAAAGTTCACTGTCTATGGTCCCTTCAGGAATCGCACCACAGTTTACAGCAATATATTTGGAATGCTTTCTGTGAGAATATTGATGAATGATCTTGGGGATATTTTCTTTACCAACTCCACTTTCCCCAATAACCAAAACGGAAATGTCTGTTCCTGAAACACGAATTGCTTTTTCTAAGGATCGGTTTAGACCAATATTGTTTCCAATAATCCCAAAACGTTGTTTTATGCTTTGTAATGAATCCATAATTAAACTCCTTTAGAATACCCCGTAGCAATTCCAATCAAGGTTGCTGAAGTGCATTTATTTATTTTTACATTGACAAAATCTCCAATTTGATATTGTTCTTTTGGAAAGACCACTACATTGTTTTGTGTAGTTCTGCCGCTCCATTGAGTATCAAGCTTTTTTGATGTTTTTTCAACCAACACACAAACGGTTTTACCAATGAATTCTGCTGTACGAAATTGGCTGTGTTCTCTTTGTTTTTCTATAATTTCACTGAGTCTTCTTTGCTTAACAGCTTGAGGAACATCATCTTCTATTTTTTTTGCAGCTAAGGTTCCAGGTCTTTCTGAATAGGCATACATGTATCCAAAATGATATTTCACATACTCCATTAGATCTAAAGTTTCCTGATGATCCGTTTCAGTTTCTGAAGGAAACCCAGCAATTATATCTTGAGAAATCCCACAGTCAGGTATGATCTCTCGAATGGAATCAATTAGCTTGAAATATTCTTCTCGGGTATGCTGACGATTCATCTTCTTTAAAATACGATTACTTCCTGATTGAACAGGGAGATGGATGTGTTTACATATATTATCATATTTTTTCATGACCTGAAGAACAGCAAGCGTCATGTCTTGAGGATTGGATGTTGAAAAACGAATCCGTATTTTGGGGTGAGCTTTGGCTACAAGTCCCAAAAGGGTTTCAAATCCGACAGCTGTTCTTTGCTGTAAGGGAGTTGCTTTTTCTAAATCTTTTTTTAGTCCTCCGCCATACCATAGATAGCTGTCCACATTTTGCCCTAATAATGTAATCTCATTATATCCTTTGGCCGCTAAGTCACTGACTTCTTCCAGTATACTTTTGGGATCTCTACTTCGTTCTCTACCCCGTGTAAAAGGAACAACACAGAACGTACACATGTTGTCACAACCTCTTGTAATGGAAACAAAAGCAGAAACTCCATTTGAGTTTAATCGAACGGGAGCGATATCTCCATAGGTTTCTTCTTTGGATAAGATAACATTTACCGCTTCTCTTTGATTGGCAACTTCTTGAAGTAAGTTTGGAATATCTTTATAGGCATCGGGACCTACAACTAAGTCAACGATCTTTTCTTCTTCCAAGAATTTATGCTTTAGACGTTCAGCCATGCAGCCTAAAACACCGACCGTCATTTTTGATTTATTTTTTTTTATTGAATTAAAATATTCAAGTCGCTTGCGAACAGTCAACTCTGCTTTTTCTCTGATGGAGCAAGTATTTACCAGGACTAAGGAAGCATCATCTAAAACATCGGTTATACTATAGCCTTCGTCATTCAAGATGGAGGCAACCACTTCGCTATCGGCAAAATTCATTTGACACCCATAACTTTCGATATAGGCTTTCTTCTTGGAAGTTTTATTTTCAACTACATCAAATTTAATAGGAGTTCCCTCATGATCTAAAGGGTTTTTCTTCAGCGAATCTATTTCTTTTACCGACATGATGTTACTCTATATTCTTTTTCAAAATTTCCAAACAAAATTACAAAAAAACCAAAAGAGATTGACATTTTGTCATGTCTAATCCTTCAATGAATGGTTTGAGAGTATGAATTAAGAGTAAAAATCCTGTTAATGGGGAAGCTTATTCTTCAACAGACCGTAAATCCAAGTGCCTACCATCGCAAAAAAGAGTACAATAAGAATTGGGAAAAAACCGGCTCCTATCAGCGTAAATATAGGGCCAGGACAAGCGCCTGCTAATCCCCAGCCTAAACCAAAGATAATTCCCCCTAACATGTAGCGATAAAAAATTTTGTCTTTATCTGGAATACGAATGGATTCCCCAAAGACTGATTTTAGTTTGAATCTTTTGATAAGTTGTATCAGGATGACGCCAAAGAATAATGCGGACCCAATAATTCCATACATGTGAAATGACTGGAATTGAAACATTTCATATATCCGAAACCAAGAAGCAGCCTCCGATTTGAACATAATAATTCCGAAAAGAATACCGATAAAAAGAAAATAGAGTTGTCTCATGATTAAAAGAAATAAGGAAGTAAAAAATGATTCATTAATAAGCCGCCAATAAAAAATCCAATTACGGCAAATAGCGAAACCAATTGAAGATTACTTAATCCAGTTATAGCGTGGCCCGAAGTACAACCCCCTGCATATCGAGCGCCAAAACCTACAAGAAACCCGCCGAGTGAAAGGGACAAGATTACTTTAGGATTTGTTAGTGCTTGCAGGCTAAATAATTCTTCTGGCATATAAGCAGCACCCGCGCTTTTGATATTGAATTGATGCAGCTGATTAATCGTGTCGGGGCTGAGTTGAACAATTGCTTCATTGGATAACCAGTTTGCACCCATCCAGCCTCCTATGATGGCACCCAAGGCTACAAATAAATTCCATTGTTGTGTCTTCCAGTCGAAGTTAAAAAAACGACTAGTTTTACCAGCTCCACAGAGGGTACACAGGGTTCTTAAATTTGAAGACATACCAAAGTTTTTGCCAAAAAAAAGTAATAAAAACATTACAAAAGCAATCATTGGCCCACCAATATACCAAGGCCAAGGTTTAAAAATCCATTCCATTAAAAAAAAATTAATTTATCAAATAATTATAGTGTTGAAGGGCAAACATATTCGGTGACTTTCAGGCCTCCTTCTTTGATGGCAGCAAATCCACCACGTACATCTATCAAGTTGTGAATTCCTCTACTTTTTAAAATTGAGGCGGCAATCATACTTCTGTACCCTCCTGCACAATGAATGTAAAAATCGCCTTTTGTTGGAAATTCACTCATGTGATTGTTTAAAAAATCTAGGGGCGTAGAATGCGCGTCTACAAGATGTTCTGATGCGTATTCTCCGGATTTACGAACATCGAAAATAGTCAAGTTTTCTTTTTCTGCTGAGAGCTTAAACGATTTAACCTCTATACCTTCAACGGTATCAATTGTTTTATTGGCTTTTGACCAGCTGTTTATTCCACCTTTGAGATATCCTAGGGTATTGTCAAAACCAACGCGAGCTAGCCGTGTTACTGTTTCTTCTTCTCTTCCTTCAGGCGTGATTAATAAAATAGGTTGTTTGACATTTCCAATCATAGCCCCTACCCATGGTGCGAAGCTACCGTCTATTCCTATGAAAATGGATTGTGGAACATGCCCTCTTGCAAAATCATCCTGATGTCTCACGTCTAAAATAATAGCACCTGTCTCATTTGCAGCAGCTTCAAATGCTTCAGGAGACAAGGGTCTAGTGCCTGATTCAATGACCGTTTCAATGTCTTCATAGCCTTCTTTATTCATTTTTACATTTAAAGGAAAATATTGCGGAGGAGGGAGTAAACCCTCTGTTACTTCTTTAATGAATTCTTCTTTAGTCATGTCTGCACGAAGAGCATAATTTGTTTTCTTTTGATCACCCAGGGTTCCGACGGTTTCCTTGCTGAGGTTTTTACCACAGGCTGAACCCGCTCCGTGTGCTGGATAAACAAGAAGATCATCGGCTAAAGGCATGATTTTTTTACGCAAACTTTCATAGAGAATACCAGCCAAATCTTCCTGAGTCATATCAGCTGCTTTTTGTGCTAAATCAGGACGCCCTACATCTCCAAGAAACAGGGTATCTCCACTAAAAATAGCAATATTTTTTTTAGAAACATCACTCAATAAATAGGTGGTACTTTCCATGGTATGTCCTGGTGTGTGTAATACCGTTAGGTGCAGGTCTCCAATTTTGAATTCTTGTTGATCTTTTGCAATTAAAGAATCAAAACGGGTTTGAGCCATGGGACCATATACAATTGTTGCTCCAGTTTCTTTAGCAAGCGTTACATGACCACTCACAAAATCGGCGTGAAAATGAGTTTCAAAAATATATTTAATCGTGGCCTTATTTTTTTTTGCTTTTTCGATGTAGGGAGCCACTTCTCTCAAAGGATCAATAATAGCTGCTTCACCCTTACTTTCAATGTAATAAGCACCTTGGGAAAGGCATCCTGTATAAATTTGTTCTATGATCATTTTATTTTTTTTGTAAAATTATAAATTCTCGATTGTTTTGTTTGTCATTTTAGTTACACTAGCATTTAAGAATTACGCTGTCGACTTAATTTTTTTTGAAGAGGGGTTTTTTTACAAACTCCATCAAAACTATCTGTAGCGTCTCCTGAGGTGATAAATAAGTTTTGTTTTTTTAATGCTTTAATGATGTCACTTTTTAAAATAACATCTCTTGCAGGTCCTATAGCGCCTACAAACATGACACGTATTCCTTTTTTTTGTAAAGATAAAATTAGTTCAGTCAGTTGTTCTGCTGCCGAACTATCTATGTAATTTATAGAGCGCCCATTAATGATAAAACCTTTAATTTTTTCTGGATTTTTATCAACTGCCTCGTTCACTAATTGTTTGAAATATTGAAAATTTCCAAAGAAAAGTTGCGCATCAAATCTCAAAATGACTAAATCTTCTCTTGTGACAACTTCATCAGGAAAACGATGAATATTTTTGAAGTAGTTGGTGGTGCCTATTCGACCTAAAAAAGCATAGTGTGGTTTTGAATTTCGATACACCAACAACAAAAGTGAAAGTAAAATACCTAATAAAACACCTTCAGTGATCCCAATAAAAAGAGTGAGGAAAAAGGTAAACAGTAAGATTAAAAATTCATCTTTGGCACTTTTATAAAGCCGAATAGCATAACTGATGTTAATCAAATTGACAATGGCCACAATAATAATTGCGGCAAGAATTGCCTTTGGCAAATAAAAAAACCAGTGCGTAAAAAAACTTAACACTACGGCAATGATGGCAGCTGAGATCAGAGGAGCTATTCCCGTTTTGGCACCCGCTTGATCATTGACGGCAGTTCTAGAAAAGCCTCCAGTGGTTGGATAGGATTGAAATAAGGAACCAATAATATTGGAAGCGCCTAATGCAATAAGTTCCTGATTGGGATTTACCTCGTAATTTTTATGCTTTTCTTCAATTGCTTTGGCAACTGAAATGGCTTCCATAAATGCAACTAAGGCTAAGGTTAGCGCAGTAGAAAAAAGGAGTTCAATGTTTCCCCAGTTTAAATTGGGAAGATTAAAGACAGGGAGACCTTCAGGAATTAAGCCCACAACGGCTACTCCGTTTTCGTTTTGTTTTGAAAAATAAACCCAGGTGATTCCCAAAATGACCGCAAGTAACGATGCCGGAATTTTACTATTCCATTTTTTAATAAGTAGTAAGAGTGCAATGCCTGCAAGGCCAATGGCAAGAGTAGGTAGATGAACAGGGGTATTACTTCCTAAGATAGATCCAATTACATGGTGGAGTTTGTTGCTCTGTGGAATTGTGATTCCCAAAAGATGTTTTAATTGACTCAGACCAATAATGATTGCTGCGGCGGAAGTGAAACCGTTAATCACAGGCTTTGATAAAAAAGCAACCATAAACCCCATTCGAAGAAGGCCCATAAGAAATTGTATTGCTCCCATCAGTAAAGCAAGGAGAATAGCCATTTGGATGTATTGGTCAGGAGAAACAAGAGATAAAGTTCCTAGCCCAGCAGCTACAAGAAGAGAGTCCATAGCAACAGGTCCCACAGCCAATTGTCTTGAGGTTCCCATAAGGGCATATACGATTTGCGGAGTTAAGGCAGCATAAAGGCCAAAGATGGGAGGTAAGCCAGCAATTAAAGCATAGGCCATTCCTTGAGGAATTAATAATATTGCAACGGTTATCCCCGCTACAAGATCATCTTTCAAGTAGGCCTTCCTATAAGAAGGAATCCATTTTAATATTGGAAAAAACTGTTTCAGACTTTTATAATTTCAAACAAACATACTACAGTTTAAATCAATTAGGGTAACATTTGTTACAGGGACAAATTTTATGAATTCATTTGAATCGTATTTCTTCCCAGCAAGAGGGATCCATTTTTCTCCATTTTTTTGAGTAATCTAGAAATAACAACTCTTGAGGAATTTAAATCCGTCGCAATCTCAAGATGAGTAATTTTTAGGATGTTATTTTTTTGTGAGAGGACTTTCTCATTCAAATAACGTTCCAATCGTTCGTCTAATTTCATAAAAGTGACAGAGTCAATGGCTTTTAATAATTCGTTCAGACGGTTTTGAAAATTACTTAAAATAAAAACACGCCATGTTTTATATTGTGACAACCAAAGATCCATCAGGTTCGATGGAATCATGATGAGGGTGGTGTCAATTTCACAAACAGCTCGAATTTCACTCTTAGTGTTTTTCATACAACAGTTTAATGTCATTGCACAGGTATTTCCATAATCAACAAAATAAAGCAATAACTCATCTCCATTTTCATCCTCCCGCACTACTTTTACAGAACCTTTGATAATGAGGGGAATAAATTTAATTTGTTCTCCCAAATCAACTAAAATATCTCCCTTTTTTACTTCTCTAATCGTCCCTTTTTTTTCAATTTCAGCTAGTAAATTTGTTTCAAGAATGGGTTTGATTGCCTCCAGATTCATATTTTTTTTATTTGTAAATAAGTAATTAAAAGTAGCAATTTTTCAATGAAAAAATGATGTATTACAAAGCTAAATAAGTGTTCGATTTTAAAGAACGCTGATTTAAAATTTGATAGTTCCAAAAAAACTTAACTACTTTTGCTTCCAAATAAAACTCAACATGGCCAAAAATTTAGTAATCGTAGAGTCCCCTGCAAAAGCGAAAACCATTGAGAAATTTTTGGGGAAAGATTTTAAAGTTGCCTCTAGTTTTGGACATATAGCCGATCTTCCTTCTAAGGAGCTTGGCGTAAGTTTAGATGGGGATTTTACTCCAAATTATGTTGTTAGCAGTGACAAAAAGAAGTTAGTTAATGAGTTGAAAAGTTTGGCCAAAAAGTCTGAAACGGTTTGGTTGGCCAGTGATGAAGATCGAGAGGGAGAGGCAATTGCCTGGCATTTAGCGAACACACTAAAACTCAATGAGGCTAACTCTAAGCGAATTGTTTTTTCTGAAATTACTAAAAATGCTATTTTAAAAGCGATTGAAACTCCACGTACCATTAATTATGATTTAGTTAATGCCCAACAGGCACGAAGAATTTTAGATCGTCTGGTGGGATATGAGTTGTCACCTGTTTTATGGAGAAAGGTTAAAGGGGGTCTTTCTGCGGGAAGGGTCCAGTCTGTTGCAGTTCGTTTGATTGTGGAGCAAGAACGTGCTATCAGAAATTTCTCACCGGAGCAGAGCTACAAAACTCAAGCCTTATTTGAGACTCAGACCAAAAAGCAAATTCCGACTCAATTACTTAAAGCTTTTGGGGATAGTGAAGAAGCAAATGCTTTTCTTCAGCAAAATATTAATGCAAAATTTAAGGTTGCTGACATTAAAAAGAAGCCTGCCAAGAAAAGTCCTGCAGCCCCTTTTACAACTTCAACACTGCAACAAGAAGCCTCAAGAAAATTATACTTTTCTGTGAGTAAAACTATGACTTTGGCGCAACGTCTTTATGAGGCGGGTCACATCACTTACATGAGAACAGATAGTGTAAATTTATCCCAAGAGGCGCAGAAAAATATTGCTTCCCAGATTAATTCTGCCTATGGGAATGAATACCTAAAGCACAGAAGTTACAAAACTAAAAATAAAGGTGCACAAGAGGCGCACGAGGCCATCCGCCCAACTGATTTTTCAAAAGTCAAATTGAATATTGATCATGATCAGGCGCGCTTATATGAATTAATATGGAGAAGGACAGTCGCATCTCAAATGAGTGATGCACTTTTGGAACGTACCCAGGTAATTGTTAATGCCAACACACACAAAGAATTATTTACTGGAAAAGGGGAAGTGATTACCTTCGATGGATTTCTGAAATTGTATATGGAAGGAGTTGATGATGATGACAGTGAAGTGAGTGGTATGTTGCCCAAAGTAGTTGTTGGGGACGAACTCCAGCTCAATAAAATGACTGCAACTCAACGCTATACGCGCCCACCTTATCGTTATTCTGAAGCTTCTCTGGTAAAGAAAATGGAAGAATTAGGAATCGGAAGACCTTCTACTTATGCCCCCACAATATCTACCGTACAAAACAGAAAATATGTTGAAAAAGGTTCCTCTGAAGGAGATTCACGTTCCTATCAACAAATTGTTTTGGAGCAAAATACAATCCGAAAAGAGCAATTGACAGAAATGGTAGGTGCTGATAAAGGGAAATTGATCCCTACAGATATTGGTATGATTGTTAACGATTTCTTGGTGGACAATTTTGAAAATATTTTGGATTTTAATTTTACTGCCCAAGTAGAGCAAAGTTTTGATGATATTGCCAGCGGAGGTGAAAACTGGACTGAAATGTTAAAGTCCTTCTATGATAAGTTTCACCCTATAGTGGAAGATGTTAAGGAAAATGCTCAGCGAGAATCTGGCGAGCGTGTTTTAGGGGTAGATCCCGGCTCTGGGCGATCAGTTAAAGTGCGTCTTGGAAAATTTGGTCCCATGGCACAAATAGGTGATCCAGAGGATGAAGAAAAACCAATTTATGCAAGTTTAGGCCCCAATCAGCAATTAGAAAGCATAAGCTATGATGAGGTGATGCAGCTTTTTGAAATGCCAAAAACTTTGGGTGAGTATGAAGATTTAGAAATTATTGTAAACAATGGGCGTTTTGGTCCCTATGTAAAACACAATGATATTTTTATTTCTCTCCCAAAAGGAATGTTGGCCACCGAGGTAGATTTAGATACAGCAATCACTTTAATTCAAGAAAAACAAAAAGCAGACGCCCCTATATATGTTCACAACGAATTGCCTGTAACCAAAGGAGTAGGTCGTTTTGGACCTTTTTTAAAGTGGAGTGGAATGTTCATCAATGTTAATAAGAAATATGATTTTGATCATTTAAGTGAACAAGACATTGTCACACTAATTGAAGAAAAAATTCAAAAGGAAAAGGATAAAGTAATTCACGATTGGACAGACGCTGGTATTCGCGTTGAAAAAGCACGATGGGGAAGACACCATATTATCAGAGGAAAGCAAAAAGTTGAAATCGGGAAAGATATTGACGCTACCCAATTAACAATTGAAACCGCTGAAAAGTATCTTGGAAAACCTAAGGCAAAGAAGAAAAAGACTAAAAAAGGATGAGTTTAGAATTACTTGTTCCCATTGAAAATGAAACTTTAGTGGGTTTATCTTTATTGCCAAAACAAATTATAGGAAAAAACATAAGTATTCATTCCGAAGCCAGTGGGCTTCCTGAACTCAAAGGATTGCAAATTGTTTTAATTGGCTTGAGTGAATATCGCAATAGTTTTTATGCCAATACCGCCTACAATGTAAACCAATTTAGAAAAGTATTCTACGAATTGTATCCCGGTAACTGGAATTTAAAAATCGCAGACCTTGGAGATTTGCCCAATGGTGAAAAAGTAGAGGATACGTATTTCGCTACAAAAGAAATTGGCATTCATTTAAAGCAAATGAATATCATCCCAGTTTTTATTGGGGGAAGTCATGATTTACTTTTTCCTTTATATCAGGTTTTTCAAAAGTTTAAACAGTTGGTTAATGTTGTATCAGTAGATCGATCCTATGATTTTTCTCAAGAGGATGAGTTAATATCCGGACGATCCTATATGAGTCGGATTATTTTGGACAAACCCAATGTTTTAAACAATTATACCAATATTGGTTTCCAAACCTATTATTGTGCGCTTGAAGAAAAGGACCTTATGGAGAAGCTCTATTTTGATGGAATTCGCTTGGGTCAAGTACTCGATAATCCTGAACTTTCAGAACCCATTTTTAGGGATGCAGATATCGTTGGTTTTGATATGAAATGCCTTTCTTGGCAGGCCATTGCCGACCCGCTAAAAGGCCAGCCAAACGGGATGGATTCAAGAACAATTTGTGGATTGACACGCTATGCTGGAATTAGCGATCGAATAAGTTATATGGGTATTTTTGAAATACCTTCAACACCAATGACACACCAACTGTTGGCACAAATGGTATGGTATTTTATTGAGGGAATTCAGTATAGGTTTGGAGAATATCCTGTTTATACAAATGATTTATCCAAATACTCTGTGACCCTTTCGGATCAAATTATGGTCTTCTACAAAAGCGAAAAAAGCCAACGCTGGTGGATGGAATTAACAAATAATTCACATTTAAATAATAAAACAAAAACTACTACGTTATTAGCATGCACGGAAAAAGATTATCAAGATGCGATTCACGACAAAATACCCGATCGTTGGTATAATGCCGTGAAGCGTTCATAGATTATTTTAATGAAGAATTGATTTCTAATTAAAATTAATCTGAATCAAGTTGATAGTTTTTAATGTATTTAGTAAAAAATAACTAGTTTTATACTGAACAAAAGCATAAACTAGATTTTAATAAAAATATTAATGAAAAGACTTTTAGTTCTACTGAGTATTTCTCTTCTGGTCGT
>Ga0233438_10000035_pt1 | contig 178237 bp, 130 predicted proteins | sample SI_123_September_FD_182720 | JGI IMG/M metagenome (GOLD analysis project Ga0233438, IMG submission 182720) | Seawater microbial communities from Saanich Inlet, British Columbia, Canada - SI_123_September2016_10_MG | ecosystem: Environmental > Aquatic > Marine > Inlet | place: Canada: British... | reverse complement strand
TTGGTTGAACCCTATAATCAAGATTTGATTGATTCTGCAGTAATTACTTGGGGTGCGATTGATATGAATGGTGATTTACCGTTTACCGTTACCTTTGCTATTGATGATTCAATTCCTCGTAATGAATACACCATCAATCTAAATGTGGTTTCACTTGATGGTGGACTTGCACACAGTGCATCTGTGGCCTTTGTTACAGAGTCATCTACCCTAGATGGAACTGCTGTTGCTGCAGATGCTTCTGCAGTGGTATCTGGCAACACCAGTCTGCATGATGGGACTGATTCTTCAGCGACCAATATTGCTAGTGGGCAGGACAAAGAAGATGATACAAGCGAGTCCGAATCAAAGTCATCCAATACTGGATTAATTGTTGGTGGCACAATTGGCGTACTCGGGGTCGTAATTGGGGTTGCAGTAGTTATCATGCGAGGCAGAAATGGCGACAATAACAAAGACTTCGCCCAACAAATGTGGACTCAGCAACCAAATATGACGTCTCAAGCACCAGTTGCTGGAATGCCGCAGATGGGTCAACAAATGGTTCAACAACCGGCATATCAACAGCCAGTGGTTCAACAACCAGTTCAACCAGTGGCTCAACAACCGGCATACCAACAACCAATACAGCCAGCTCAACCAATGACTGCTCCAGCACCACCGGTTGCTACCGCACCAGCACCACCTGCACAACCAACCACAGTTGCAGATTATACTGGCTTGCCACCTGGTGGTCAATACGATCAATCAACTGGACAAACCATCTATGTTCAAACAGATGGTGTGCGTTGGCAAATGATGACTGATGGTAGTTTTAACCGACTATGATTTTGGGGTAAATCAGTGATTCGATGACAAAATGCCATTAACTTGGTAATCAATCCCTTGATATGATTGGGATCGAAGACTTAGGCAGTGCAGCCGTTCAGGGACTGGTACTTGGGATAATTGCGGCTTTTGTATTCAATTTTGCCTCTAGAGTAATAAAAATCCTACTGGTCGTACAATTTTTAATCCTCAAATGGTTAGAATCAAGGCGGGTTGTAATTGTTGATTGGAGTAAGATTAGTTTTGGTCTAATTGATGAGACTGACCTTGTGCAACAAGCGGATTCACTGTTTGCTTCGCTAATCGAAACAGGGTCATTTGGCACGGCTGCAATCATTGGTTTTATTGTCACGAAATCGTTAATCAAATCATAGGTTTGTAGAATGCCAGCGGGTAGTATTTACCGCCTTTTACCTCGTCATTAAGGGGTATAGTCTAAATGAACACGCTATTTGGGATTGTCATGGTATCTGAGGGGAAAAGTGCTTCTGACGGTGGCTCACCATTCAAGAAATGGTTCATGCGACAGTACTGGCGAGTTCAACAAAGTCAGACAATTATCTCGATGGCATTTTGGGTAACCACCTTAACATTGCTTATTTGGCCTTATTTGAGCTGGCGCTTTGAAAATGATTCAACCATCGCTGGGGTTTCGACAACATATCTAGGCCTTTTTGCTATTGGGTCTAGTGTTATTGTGCTGGTATTACTAATTGGGGTAATTTATGATGTGACCTTTGGTTTATGGCGTGAACACATGACGATAATTGCTGAGAGGAACCCATTCTCAACCTACCAAATGACACCTAGTTTTTCGGTTCTTTTGATGCAGACTAACATCTTACTGCGCAAAATTGCCGCTGATGATGAAGAAGCGATGCGCCATTGTGACTTTATTGACCGCTGGCTAAAATGGAATATTGACACAGAAATTTTTGCTAGAACGATGTCGGGTTGGGAACAGATTGTTGAAGATGAAGATCCATATCTACCATATCTTAATGATGAGCAAAGAGCGAAATTGAAATCTAGAGTAGCAGAATTGAAGAATCTCTGAGCTGCTTATTAGATATTGCAATCTTAATGCTCAAGCATCTCGCTGTCCAACCGCACGTACCTGGAACCAGGTGCGACTAAACCGGCCATATATGCGACAAGCCAACTCAAACAACCATCGTCCCCCTATTTTGCGGTATAATTTGGCCCTGCCCGGCCATTTATGGATATAGGCTTTTGATTCTATCAATGAGTATCCAGCTTCAGTAAACAGGTTTCCAATAGCCATAGGACTCCAACTGTAAAGGTGATGATTGATATCATTTGGTTTGTAGCGCATTGAGATGTTTTCACACGGGACAACAAAGATTATTTTTCCGCCAACTTTCAGTTTTCCTTTCAGTCCTTTTAATTCATCCAATGGTCTAAGAGCATGTTCTAAGGCGTTATTTGAGATAATGACATCAATTGAATCATCTGGGATATCTTCAACCGCACCGTAAATCTCAACTCCATTCTTCTTTGCAGTAGCGGCTGCTGAAGGATTTATCTCAAGCCCTATTCGCTGTTTGCAATCTAGGTTTTTTAGTAAATATCCGCCACCGCAGCCAAAGTCTAGAACCACATCATCAGGTGAGATGTAATCAACAAACTTGCTTTGATTTGCCCAACCGCCAAACTCGCCAGCCTCAGATTGCCAATCAAAATAGTCATCATCATAATGCTCACTAACTTTTTTTGACATGCTAAAACCCCTCCCGTGCTCATATTGTCCTTTGGAATTCCATTCTTAAAGACATTGTAGAGTTTTGTTAAATGAGTTATTGATGCATTACATTGCGATTTCACTATTGCAGGATTATTTCATCAGTTTCACAAAACCTGTTCAAAAACTGCCAAAGTTTGTTCGACCATCATCTCCTTTGAGTAATGCTCAATCGTGGTCTTTCTTGCAGCAGTACCAATTTCACTAATGCGCTGTTGATCTTCTAACAGTGCTTGCAATCGATTGGTTAACTGTTCAACATTACCGGGTTTTATCAAGTATCCATTGACATCATCGGTAATGGCACTTGGTATTCCACCGATGTTAGAGGCAATTGTGGCCATACCGTATGCCATCCCCTCAAGAATAGTCAGCGGTAATCCTTCATGACTTGTAGTAGGCATTAGATGGATTTCACAGCGTTGGTAAATCGCAGCTAATTCATCACCAACAGTTCTGCCGTGAAAAGTCACCATGTCCTGCATGTCAAGTGTTGTAGTTAGTCTTTTGAGTGATTCGAGGTAATCACCCGAGCCAACAATGTTTAGATGAACTTTATTTTTGACTTGAGTTGTTAGGTTTGCAGTAGCATGTATTGCATGCTGTACACCCTTTTGTTTGACAATTCGACCAATTGAAATAATCTCGATTTTATCATTCTTTTTTGTCGCCTCAAATTGTTTTGGAACATGTACGCCATTGGGAATCACTTTGACTTTATCTTTAGCAAATAATTTCATGTGATGTTCTAGGGTTGGTGAAACTAGAGTTATGGCTTTGCTAGCCCTTCTAACAGGCAACTCCATGGTGAAATAACGCTTCAACCATGTAGTGGGGGTGATGAGTAGCCAGTGCCAGTATCTTGGATGGTAAGATGCTGAGCCAAAGAATGAGGTAAATTCTGTTAGGCTGGTTCCATGCCAAGTCGACACAACAGGTACAGCATTACGTTTGGCCCATTTTAGAATTCCATTGCCGCCCATTGACTGACTGTGAATCACGTCAATAGGTGTAGATTGGTGGATTTCACTAATTTTTTTCCTAGCAGCAGAATTCCATTTGCGACTGTAATATCCTGGTTTTGTGCCTTCAAGGTAGTGTGTTTCAATACCATCATTATCCTCATGGCGCACTTCGTCTTTTCGTCCAGTAGTAATTACGGTAACACGATGCCCTGCTTTCGCAAATCCTTGGCACAAGTCCATGGTTTGTTTTTGCATACCACCAAGTGAATGTCCCAAAACAATTCGGGTCATCACCAGTATGTGCATATACAGCCTGAACGGTCACTGTGACTTAATTGCTTCAATCATCTTCGGGCTTTTTGTCTTTGATGTACATAGTTACGGCCTTATCGCCGTGGTCAAGTTCTCCAACTGTGACAAATCCATGACGTAAATGGAATCGATCTGAGCCTTCATTAGACGGCTTTAGGCTTACTTCAGCAGTAACTGGGATATTGTGCTCTCTAGCATAGTTAAACACTTGCTGATACAACAATGTCCCAATACCAGAATTTCTAGAATCTTTAGCAACCGCAATTCTGTCGACATAGATGAACTGGTCGTAGCGTTGGTTAAACCAAGCATAGTTTAGGCTGCCATACTCGGTTTTTGGTAGTAAGCAAAGTACGAATCCGGTGAGTTTCCCGTCTTGGTAAGCGCCTAGGCTTACTTCACACAAGTCAAGCAAGGTGGCCATTTCCTCTTGTGTTACCTGCCCAGTACCAGGCAATCCTTGTTCATTAATTTCCCACATCATTGGCACATCATTATTGCTCAATGGTTTGGTAACAATATTGGGTGATTTATTTTTCCTTGGACGAGCTGGAATTAGGTACCATGAAAAAGGAATTATGAATAGAGATGGTAAGTTCTTACCATATTCAAGTTCCAATATTGATTCAAATTTAACATAAGAATCAGTTAACGAAGAGTTATTTTGTGGAACCTCAGCACGTAACTCTGCATATTCTTCAGGTTCAACTAATCCTAAGTCGTAACCGCTATATTCCAGATTGAATTTTATACCGCGTAAAATTAGTTCACTATCAAAGATATTGTTTTCGTGTACCATAGATCCAGTTTCTGTACTTTCGACAAAGTTCTTCTGAGAGAGTTCTTCATCAAATTGTGCATCTTCATCCCCATCCTCACCAGCTAAGTCCAACAGATAGGTGGATGGCAAAACAATGGTGAAACCAATCATCAAACATGTCCAAGCAAATACTCGAATAATGGTCGAGAATCGAATAGAAGAAATGACCATAATTTCACTAATTATTAGAAATACCATGGCAAAGAATATACTATTGCGGCCTAATTTTAACCACTCTTTAGGTGAGGTTTTATCCTCCTTAGATTCAAGGGAATCATCAGTAGGATTATTGTCTCCACCACCTTCATCATTGGTGCTACTATTTTCTTGACTAGAATTGTTAGACTCATTCTGTCCATAAGAGGAATCATAATCTCGATACAGCATGTAGAGGATAAATGATGTCGACCTTTCCATTTTGACATCAATCAAAGTTTCATCTTTGTCGACTACCACCAAGGCATTGATTTCTGTTGGTGCAGGTGAACCTTCAGTGTATGCTCCATCAAATTCAACAACTAACCAAGCAGAAATCAATACATGAATAATCAAGACTACTAGTATTGACAGCCTAAGATATTGGTAAATCGCATTAAATCTAGGTCTAATGTCAATTCACCACACAAATTAGTTGTGACTAGTCTTTACGCATGCCGAAAATGATTCCTGCCATTGCAATTACTCCAATTACGGAAATTGGTGAAACAAATGGTAGTAATCCATCAGATTCCGCTTTCTCTTCGGTTTCACTTGGCGTTTCTGTAGAATCTCCACCATTACCATTACCATTACCGTTGTTATCAATATCAACTTCAGGTGTTGTAATAACTATTTCACTGATGTCAATTCCGGCTTCTGCCAGGTCTTCAAGGATGGCATCTAAATTATGATCGTCAATGTTAACGATTTCTCCTAATTGTTCAGAACCTTCCATGGCTTCAGCGGCATTTTTCGCTTCATCGCCGGTTAGATACCGAAGGCTCATCTGAGTTGGTGGAGTAGGATTGTAACCTTGTGTTGTTGGACCAGCCATGACATAAGAGCCATTTTCATCTTCGACATATAATCCTACACCGACTACAGTGGCATGCTCATTACTCCACATTGGGGTAAACATTCCATCATTATATGGGAATTCATCAAGCATCTCAACATCATCGAGGCGATCTTGTAGATTACTTCCAAAAGAACTCATGATATTTTGTAAGTCCGAATCTATCATAGCATCAATTATGTTATTCAACTTCTCACTTAATTCAATGCCTAATAGGTCACCAATCTCTTCGCCTCCATTATCATCTTCATCATCTTGGTATTCTTGATATTCATAATAGGTACAAGTTTGTACTGTATCTTCTATTGCTCCTTCCCTGTCGTAAATTGTGCCAGTTAAGCAATAATCTCCGGGGCCATAATCTCTAACGTTAAGATACTCATCATGCCATTGTGGGAGGGATGAAATTTGTTCAGACCAAATTTCTTGTTGATTTGGGTCAGTGAGTGTAAAGTCAACCGAGTGCCCGTCAGCAAGATATCTACCAATAATTTGCGCCTCGATAAACAGACCAGTACTTCCTGACCATTCTTGATACAAATGAAGGTAATCGAATTGTACACCGGTAGTGATACATTCAGTTCCAGTTGATAGAGTCTCAAATTCGTCCTTTAGTTCCCAGGTTAAACATACTATCTCATCATGTTCACTTTCCCAATAACCGATGCTTTCAAACATATGTGGTCGGGATGCTGAATTACAATTTGTCTGTTCATCTCCAGGGTCCGAACAAACCTGAACCGAACGATGATTGAGTAATGTCCCATCCTCGTTATGGAGAGTCAAATTCAAATCGTAATAATAAGTAGTTTTTCCTTCATCCGAACCACCAGGGCAGTCATCAATGCCATCCATGACCTTGTCAATAGTGACTGAGCCACCGTCTTTACAGGTGAAATAGTTATCAACAAATCCATCATTATCGTAATCTTCAGGCTCGTCTGAGCCATCATAGCAGTTGATATAACCATCGTTAATCAGAAACAGCGACTCATAATTGACATAATTGTTGTCGCAAGAAATTCCGGAGTGATAAGGGGCTGCATTGTAAACAGTCATGCCTCCAGATATACCATTTGGATCATCATCCATAAAAATACCAGTTCTTATAATTAATTGATGCTCGTCTGAACGGTCTTGGCAATCGTAATATTCGTCGTTAACTCTCCATTCGTAAATCATGGTGCCGTCTGTACATTCAAACATAGGCTCATCCTCATCTTGACTATCCTCATAATTACAAGAACCATCATCATTGGTGGCACCTGCATCATAATTGATGGCTTCCATATCTGTGCAACCGCTTACTTCATCAGAATTGTCTAGGCCAAGTAATTCTTGCAATTCCTCATCTAAGTTATCGGTAAATTCATCAGCAATATCTTCAGCAAAAGACTCTGCTGTTCCAGTAATTACCTCCCCCATCATTAGAAACATCAACGGATTTCCGGGTGGGCAAGACTCACAGGCAATCACATTTGTTGTTGTGCCATCACCTGCGCCGATATCTATCATCATTGAATCACCGTTAGGAATTTCAATAGCAACATCATGTACTTCTCGAGTGTAATCGTTGTCAGTTGAACTAATAAAATCAGAAACTTCTAAATCGAGTTCACCTTCATCAAACCCAAGATCTTCAGTAGGGATGCCGCTTACACTGAAGCTATAATCAATAGAGGCGTCGTAATCTCCGTCAATAATTCCGCAGTGATCATTGATATTACACTCCCAAATGCCATTATCGGGGCTTGAAGAAAAACGAGTATAGATGGGAGAAGGTCCATCTAATCTCCATTCAGAATTAGAATTAATGATTGAGTATCCATAAGACATACCTAGTTCAAATTCAACTGGGATGTCGTCGCCATTACCTTCAATCATTGCATCAAATGAAAAACCAATTGCTGAGGAGGTTTCCAGCGAAAACGCCATATCTCCACCGACCAAGTAATTGGCATCATCAAAATATTCTGTATATGTCATGTCAACATTCAGTACATTTTGAACGCTTGCAGCCATATCAACCTCAAAACCAGTAGGTGATGAGCTAAATTGTGTTTCTGCCCATTCAGTCATGAAAATTCCATCAATTAGTCCGCCATGTCTGATAGTTACATCATTAGTCCGACTCCAAACTTCTACATCTTCTCCATCAAAATCAGTGATAGTTTGTGGAGTTATATCTTCACTATAATGTGTGTAAATGTTTGAAGAGCCAGACATTATTTGTCCGATTATTAACTCAAATCCAGCATCATCAGCAGCCCCCATAAACTCAGAAAAAATTTCAGGTAAATCTAGTCCCGTGAAATTCTCAATATCTGGATTAATACTGTTCCAATCATATTCTACGCCATAATAGAATTCAGTTGCTTCAGTAGGCGGGGATGCGTTGACACTGCTTAGAGGTCCTACGCTGACAAACAATATTGCCATTATCCCAACAATCATTTTACTATTCATACTCGTCTTTGACATGATTGCCCCTTATATCAGGCGGACTTAATACTATTGGACTTGGCTTTTCATATTGACTAGAAACGCTCAGGTTGGCTGGATTGATTGTTAATAGAGCTAATGTCGGTGAAAAATTAAAACCAAAAAACCTCATTTACATTACATGGGCGAAGGGAAAGAGGACGTCAGTTCTGGCCTTGACTTAGCAGAGGTAAGATTTGCCTATGATGGATATGTTGAGGTCAAAAAAAGTGATCAAACCCATCTCTCTAGTTATTTGGGAATCATTATCTTGTTATTTGGATTAATTATCGAAGCGCTATTATTGATTAATTATAATCCTAGTATCTGTGCTGCTGTGGAGGTTCCTTCCTTCTTTGATTGTGGGAGTAGTACTTTCAAAGATATTCTACTTTCTGTTTTTACCTTAAAAATGGTAGTTTTACTTTAGCCGTGACAGTTCTTATTGATTAGTTTATTTTACAAAACAGGCTCGCAGTACGGCTATTGGTGCTCGTGCCGGGATTCGAACCCGGGTCGACGGGATGAAAACCCGCAATGATGGACCTGGCTACACCACACGAGCGACAGCCCACCGACCAACCACCTGTTCATAATAATTCGCCTTAACAACGAGGTAAATTTACTGTGTAACTTGACTATTTGAGTCGCCGAGTTTGGACCACCATGACCACACTAAATAGCCAACCAGGCCCAAAGCAATCATCCCAACAGCAATGAGGATTTCATTATCAAGCAAGGCATTGATAATATCGAGTGCTTTTTGGCCGTAAATACCAATGAGTAAGGCTTCAAGGCCAAATCTGAGGCCCCTGCCAAATAGTCCGGCGATGAGAAATGATCGTTTATCCATCTCACCCATCCCGGCAACCCAACCAAATACTTTGTATGGAATTGGCGAAAATGCCGCAATGAATATTCCTACAGTGCCGTATTTCGTCGTCAAAGCCTCAAGTTTAGCAACATGCTTCTGCTTGGCAAAGCGGTCGAGTAATTGGCGGCCCCAGCGCTTGCCGATTAGATAACCGACGTAAGAGCCGGCTACTGAAGTTAGCGTGATCACTAGGAAATACCACATGACCAGTGGTTTGTTGTCCATCGCCTCATACAACATGGGTAAGTATACCAAATCTGGTGGCAATGGTTGGATGATTGCTTCGGTAAATGAGACTAGTCCAAGTACTGCCGAATTAGTCCGGTCGAGGATGAAATCAAGTATCCCACTATACCACGACACATACCCTGCTTGGCACTTGTTTTTTTGAATGTGTGCCTAATCGGTGGGTTGATGTGGTTGATTGGCGGGTATTGTTCTTGATGCGAGTTCTCGATACTGCCGCCTTGCTTTACTGGCCGGTGACTCAGATTGCCGGTGGGGTATGTGCAACAAGTCAGCAAGCAGAACTTGAGCGGGTAAGTCCTGAACGTTTTATGCTGGTTAACAGTATTGACGTTGATTGGCGAGATGTTGATCCACAGTGGCTAGGTGAAGCCCGCTTAGTCGCCGCACAGAGTGGTGATTTACCTCGTTTATCAGATGTTGATTTGGATGTTTTAGCTCTGGCATTAGGGTTGAATGTAGAATTATTCACTGATGATTACCGTTTACAAAACGTGATGAAAAATGCTGGCTTGTCAACCAAGCCAGTTGGAGTAAAACCGGCCAAGCAGGTTTGGCAGTGGCAGTTACGCTGTACTGGTTGTCGAACTACGCAAGCGGTGCCAAAAGATGTCAAAACTAGCAAGCAAGGACCGGTCAAAGATTGTGATGTTTGTGGCTCACCAATGATGCTCAAACGAGCTAAGTGAATCACTCTTCAGCAGCGAGTTTTTCTAGGGCAGTAACTTTCTTTTCTAGTTCAGTCGGGTCCATGTCTGTTGCATCGATACCAACTTCCTTAGCCCTTGCCGCCAATGCTTGAGATGGTGTGCGACCTCCAGCATCCATATCTTGGATTGTCTGTTCAAGTTTCATAGCCTTAGTTGACTCATCGAGTCCTTTTTGGAATTCCCCTTTACTACGGCCAAGAGCATTGGCCATCTTAGGCAGCCTATCAGCGCCAAATAATACGAAAAATATGACTAGTAATACAATGATTTCTAGAGGTCCAAGTCCACCAAACATGTTGCTTCCCCGTCTATTGCTATGGGTTGGTGCTGTTGAACTCTTCGGTTGTAAATTAGCGAAAACTAGCGGTTTAACCACCCGATACTGGTGGTAGCAAGGCAAGTTCATCACCATCATGAAGCACAGTATCTAGGGCTGACATTGCACCATTTACTGCGACCGTCAAACCCTTATCCAGCCATTCTTCAATACCGAGTTGAACAATCGCAGTCTGGCAAGTTGCCGGTGTTTCAAGGGTAATGGATTGATTTCGTTCAAGGATTTCCCCCAGCGGTCCAAAACACAGCACAGCGATAGTTAACTCGGTGTTTTGTGCGCCCATGGCGATGCTTTGAAGCGGTAGTTTATCAACGCAGTTCCTCTGTAGTAAATTCATGCGAGCCGTAATGGAAGCGAGTGAATTATGGAAACTGTATGCCTCTGGTGAATCAACAGTGCAAGCGGTTAGAGGCGTTGATGTCAGCATCGGTGAAGGTGAGATGATTGCCATCATGGGGCCTTCAGGTTGTGGCAAGACTACCTTGCTAAATGTGCTATCAGGCATTGATGAGCCAACTTCAGGTACAGTAATGATTGACAAGAAGTCGTTATTTGCGGTCAGCGATGATGAGCGTTCAAGAATTCGGGCTGAGTATCTCGGGTTTATTTTTCAGGATTTCAATTTACTGCCAGTATTATCAGCAGTAGAAAATGTCGAATTACCATTGCTATTACTCGGCAAATCAGCCACTGAGTCAAGAAGTACTGCACTAGAGGCGCTAAAGGCAGTAGGTTTAGCCGATCGTAGCGAACATCGCCCAAGTGAATTATCTGGTGGGCAGCAACAACGTGTGGCTATTGCCCGAGCAATTGTCCACAGTCCCTCAGTGATTTTGTGTGATGAGCCAACCGGTAACCTAGACTCTGCAACATCAGCCAGTGTGATGTCATTGTTGAAAAGTATCAACGAAAAAATGGGTACAACTTTCCTTCTAGTTACTCACGATAGTGATGTAGCCAAACAGTGTAGCAGAGTGCTGCGCATGGATGATGGGTTAATTGTCAAAGACGAACGAGGCTCAGAGGAGGAGTGAATCTGCTACTTGAGGCAATAATTCTACTATTGCTAGTTGGAATTCCAGCTGGCTTATCGACCGTCATGATTGGTCGCAGTAGGCAATTGTCTTTTGGAACTAAAGCACTACTTATCTTTGGACCAGTAGCAGATGGAATAATTGCTTACTATTTGTTTGAGTGGTTGGGGATTACCGGCATCACTCTGTGGGTTGGCTGCCTAAGTATTGCGCTGATAAGTCACGTTCTTCTCCAACCAGTACTGGTGCCACAAAGGCTGGTAGTCTGGCGCTTAGCCAAACAGAATATCATCCGTCGTAAGCGTCAAGCAGCATTATTGATGGCTGGATTGATAATTGCTTCAGCCATCATAACCTCGTCTTTGGTGGTTGGAGATTCTTTGGATGCAACTATCACCAAAGAGGTTGAAGGTAGTTGGGGCGAGACTGACATTACCTTATCTGGATTTGATTTGAGTACCGGTCAACGGGTGCTAATTGAGGAATCTGTAGCGGGTAAGGTATGGCAAGATGTCCTTCAAGACAATGATTTGTCAAAGATAATCGACGGTCAGCAACAGGGAATAATCACTGGAGTAAGCGTTGAGTCAACCAATGGTAAATCACTTCCAGTAGTGACATGGGCAGCGATGAATGCAACAATTGATAGCCAAGAAATATGGCCAAAGATTGGTGGTAATGATGGTCTTCGTTTTATTGAACTTGAAGAATTAAATCGTATTGCTACAATGCCAAATATTGCGATAAATGAGGTGCTTGCTGATGAATTGTCGGTGACGACGGGTGATGAAATAGAAATTGGCTGGTACGTGACTGAGGATAACTCACGCAAGCGTGTCGAGCAGAATTTCGCAGTTTATGAGGTAGTTGATAATGCTGGGATGGCTAACCTTGCAGGAACTAAATCACCTGCTCTGTTTACTGATTTACTAACTGCTCAAGACCTACAACTACTCGATAGCCAGGTAAATACCGTTTACTACGCTGTTGATTCAAGATATGATGGAGAGGGTGAAATTGAATCAGTAATAGAGGATTTAGGAGTTTTACTAAATGATAGTTTAACCGCAGAGGATGTAGGGTTTTCTTTGGATTACCAAGAGAGTGCTAACTCCTTATCGATCTCAACCGACCAAGGCCTAGGCAGAATAGCTGGTGAAGACGTTTTGGCTTTACGAGAAAATCTGTCAGTACTATCAAAAGACTCAACACTGCTAGAGGTTTTGCAAGTGCCAATTATCGAAATGGAATATCAAAATCAACAACTTCTCACTCTAGCATCCAGGCAAGTATCCAGTCTAGAGGAAGGCAACCGGTCATTGTGGCATTTTGCTGATTCTGGCTTTGGTCATCAAATTGCAGGTCAGGGTGAAGCATGGTTATGGCAAGCCGCTGATGATGAAAGAATCAATGGCTATGCTTTGTCACTAAGTGGTGATTACGGTGCAGTAGCCCACAGTAGTGGTATTGTTATTGCTAGTGAGCAGGACCTTGATGATGATGTTTGGGCCGAGATTGACTCGGCAGGTGAAATGGAGGCCATTGCCGCTGGTAATACTGGTTGGTGGGCTCTTGAGAGTAATGACAATGGTTTGGTACTGTATGATTATCAACTTGATTTATCTGATTCTGCTAATCAAACTCTAGGGATGGATTTACCATCAACCGTGCTTTCATTAGATCTGTTAGTTGACGATTTGCTGTATTTAGAAATCGAAGGATTGCTTTCAGTGCAACGTTATGTCAGTCAAAGTCTGGATGTTAATGCCTCATTTAACCTGTGGCAAGATGGAGATTATTGGCCACAATCGGCAATACAATTTGTTGGTACCCACTCTGCTTGTGATGGAATTGCCGGGCTATCTTCGGCAACTCTAGGAAATTGGTGTAGCTACGAGCAAGGCATCTTGCAGTATAGCGGGGCCGAAGTGGTAACCATTAGATTACCAATTCTTTCATCTGCCGGCGGTTTTGGTCAACTACCACAATTATTCCTTGCCTTTGGTGGTGGACAGTCGCCTATCACTGTTGAGGATGATAATGTGGCTGTGTCAAATCGTTTGTCTAATTTGGCAATGACGCCAGGACTGAGCAATATTTGGGTCAAGGGTTTGATACCATACGCCTTTGGTAATGATAGTGCACTTAGATTGACCCATGACGGGGAGTATAGTGAACTTGAGGGTCTAGAGTCTCTAGCAGAATTAGATGATGTAGTGTTGGGATTTATTTCCCTTGATTATGGTGAGCAATTATCTGCTGCTGGAGTAGATGAACGGTCAATCTTAATCATTGGTGGGGGAGTGCTAAATTCCACTGACCAAGCAAGTACTTTGTCCGCTTTGAATAACATTACTCAGTGGTTTGATGAATTATCCGATAGTGAAGATATCAATTTGCGATTTACTGCCGTTAAAGTAGAGGCGGCTAAGGCTGCTGCTCAATCATCTGGCGTTATTTCAGGAATGTTCCTGGTCTTTGGCACATTTACTATCGCTGCTGGTGTCTTGCTGGTGCTTACTATCGTGTTGATGTTAGCCGAAGCAAGGCGTAGTGAACTTGGTGTGCTTCGAGCCATTGGTGTTACTCGCTCTGATGTTAGAGCATTAGCGGTCCTAGAAGGAGTGGTGATAGCGGCGATGGCAGGGGTTGTTGGTGCATTGCTTGGTTTACTGCTAGCGATGGGCATCAGTGCTGGATTTAGCAGCATATTTGCCTCAGCCGGCTCAGACTTATTCACCTTCTCATGGACCTTTTCGTCACTATTTGCCGGCTGGGCTTGGGGTTTCATGTTAGCGATGATTACCCTATGGGGCTCAGCAATGTGGACGGCGAACTTGAATATTGTTTCAGCACTCCGGGGCGGTCTAGTGAGAGTTCAAGCAGGACTGCCGTGGCCGTTATTAATCGTACAAATTTGTACTCTGGCAGGTGGGGCACTAAGCCTATTGATGCTAATTCTACTTGGTTTTGATTCAGCCTTTGCTTACTTACTGTGGACTATGGGTGGGGTATTTGTCATCTTTACATTCACGCCAATTTTCACTTGGGAATTGCCAATTGTGTTGCGCGCTAAAGGCGGTATGTGGGCTCGACTGGCTCGCCACGCCAGCCGTAATACCTTTGCTTGGCTTGGTGGACTATTGCTGATTTGGACGATTGGTTTAGCCGGAGTTGACCCGATTAGAAGTGATATGACTCCTGATGAATTTTCCTTTATTCTACTTGGCTTAGTTGAAGTCTTTGCTGGTGTCATGCTGCTTACTAGTGCAGCGCCAATGTTGGTTTCGCGTATTGGGCGGTCAAGTTTGTTAACCAAACGTATGGGGCCGACAGTTCCCGTAGCATTGGCTCATCCACTGGCCAGCCCAGTGCGCACTGCAGTAGTTATGGCGATGTTTTCAATCACGGTATTTTCTGTGGTAGTACTCAGTGGCTATACAGAACAATTTGATAATTATTCTAGTTCCTTTGTTGAAGAGACTGAAGGTGAATTTGAATTGATGTTGACATCGTCCCGGTCAAGACCAATTGAATTATCAAATGACCCAATGGAGTGGAATTTGTCTTCCGGTCTTGCCAGCGAAATTGATGCTGTTGGTTTGGTTTATCGCTCTGAGGTGTTTTTAGAAGATCGCCAGCAGGAGCGAATGCCGTATATCCTACGCGGGTTTGATGAAGGATTTGCTGACCATGGCGGTCTGCCACTTCATGAGTGGGATCGCGAACTTGGTAGTAGTGAAATAGAGGTTTGGCAAACAGTGGAAAGTCGGTCTGATTTAGTGTTATTAGATGCTTCTTTTGGACTGGAATTAAGCACTGATGGAACTGGTATTTCTATGCTTAGTTTTTCAATTGGAGATTCGATTTCGCTAATTGATTTATCTAATCCTGGAAACAAGCGAATTGTTACTGTCGCAGGGTATCTTGAACAGTCGTCATATTTATTCTCGCCAGGGGTATGGATGAGTGGTGACATTGTCGCGGATCAGTTCGATGGAAGGGTGACAAGAATGTATGTTAGTTTGAGTGATTCCGCAGCCCCTTCCAGTGACTTCGATGATTCGGGAATCAAAACTTTCTCAGCCACTGGCAAGCCGGAAAATGTTAGAATAGCTGCTGCGGAATTATCAGAGGATTTAGCAGGTAATTTAAGCGGTGAAGGCGTGACAATATCAATCATTTCAGATGATGTTATGCTGATACAATCTTTAGTAATCGCTATTCTTGGTATCTTTGAGGCATATCTAGCACTTGGCTTAATAGTGGGAATTGGTGGAATTGGGGTGGTAACTGTCCGTTCAGTATCTGAACGGCGTAAAACAATAGGCATTCTAAGAGCGCTAGGTTATCGCAAAAGTATGGTTATGTTGTCGTTCTTAATCGAAGTTTCTTGGGTGGCGCTGCTTGGTATTATCAACGGTGTCATGGTTGCAGTAGGCTTTCACCGAGCACTTTATGTGGCATTTTGGGAAGAGCAAGGCGCTCAGTTTACTTTGCCATGGTCAACTATTCTGACAGTGATACTAGGCGGTTGGTTACTAGTTTTGCTGGCTACAGCAATACCAATTCGTCGCGCCACTATGGTGCCACCTTCTGCCGCTTTACGAGAGGCTTGAGATGTTAGATTTTGCAAAATCATGTAAAAAAATCACGTATTTTAATAAAAAACTCTAAGTTTTCACGGCTTCATGTGGGTACGGCCTTACGTACAAAACTTTCACTCCACTCAACTGGTTAAACGCCCTACTAACTACTTGTTTCAGTCGAAAACGCATCACTGTGGGCATGCAAAATCCTTCCTATACTATAAATACGACCTTTTGCGTGGGTGAGGGTACCGAACCGTCGGAGGTATACCTATGAAGAAAATGACCCCAATGATTCTCGTAATACTAATGTTGACCAGTTTTTTGTCAGCAGTAGATATCTACGAGTTACAAGAAGAAAGCAATAATGAAGAGACAAGTGCACGTGCTGGAGCAGATCCTGAAGTGTCCTACGTAACTTCACCAAGAGAAACCACTTTTGTTGATGGACAAGCAACAAACGAAATTTTAGCAGGTGAACCAGTAAATTTCAAGGCTTATCTACGCAATAGTGGTGATGGAGATTTAACAAACATGCAGTACACTGTGACCGTTTTCACAACCCAAAACGGTGTACGATCAGATATCGCAACCGATACAAGCGGAGCAGATTTACAATGGGCAAACGACAAAGCAATTTGTGCCAATTCTTGCCAAAATTCAGTTTTGGTCGCTGGTGCTTACTTAGACGGAGGAGAGTCCACGCTTGTCACAACTGCAGGTGCAGAGATATTATGGACTCCTACCTCAGGTGTTTACATAGTCGAAGTGAAGGTTACTTCCCAGGTTCTCGGTGACCCAGGTAACAATGAAATTTCGTTCAAGGTAGGGGTAAAAGATTACCACGATATTCAAGTTGGAATCACTTGGCTTGATTCCAATGGAGTTGCGACTTCAGGAAATGTTGAGGGTGTAGATGATGTTGATTTCCAAGTCGATCTAAGCATGGTTGGGTCCATCCCAAACATGAATATTAGAAACACAAACATGTCTATACAAATTACCGGTGGACTGGTTGACAATTCAAATCTCATCGTCGAAACATACGGGGTCACAAAAACAGTAACCATTTCTGATGACGGTTCAGGAAACCAAATTACTGACTTTAGGTCGATTATTGGACATGATGAGGACTATTCAACTTTGAACACATTCTCAGATTCCAAGACTTACACCTTGACTCCTCCTGCCGATGGTACGTATTCAGTGAGTGTCTCTATCGAGACATATTACGTGTATGATTCGGAATCTTGTGCCACAAGTGAATCTACATGTGAGCGACTTATTGCTGGAGCTGACTCAGAAGATGAGTACAGTGGAAACAACTTTGATTCAATATTTGGTTCAGCAACTACTGTCCATGACATAACTCTTCAAGACTTTTATTTGCAGGTAGTTGAAGACAACCAAGGTGAAGGTGAAGAAGAAAATGAAGATGATATGAATGCAGGTGATTCTGACAGATACGGATTCCTTGGCGGATCGATCGACGAACCTCTTTCGACTGGAACTTTTGACTTAGTTGCAGAAGTTACCCATACCTCTACCTCATTATCTCCGATTTATGATTGGAATGTGACATTTACCATTACCGATACTGAAACAAGTCAGTCAGTGGATATCTTCGCAGATTCTTGTGTTGATATGTTTGATTACACTCACACATATTTGGGTGAGCAAACAGAAAGAACAGATGCAGAAATGTCTGGTTTTGCTTGCGTACAATACACCTTTGGTCAAGGAAGTTACATCGTAGAAGCAACACTCAACATGTTAGGTGAATATGATGAATCATTGATGATGCTTGATGAGAAAACTTCCGACATGGTGTCTGTAAACAATGATTATTCTTACGATGTTGATGTGGTTAACTTCAAACCACAAATCCTGACAATTAAATTTGGTGATGCCGATTTCATTGTTGGTAATCGTGTTTCTATCAGCGCAACAGCGTTTGACGTTGAAGGCGACAAAATCGTGTTCACTTGGGCAGATGGAAGCGGGCAAGAATTGAATTGCGACCAAGAAGATGCTGCACTAGCAGGTGAATGTTTCTTCACGCTTGATGTGTCGATGGTTCCTGCTCTAGAAGTTAGGGTGACTGCATCGGATGATTACGACAGTGATGTGAAATCTGAAATGGTTGATGTATTAACTAGAGACGTATTCACTGCTAGTGGACTAGCTGATGGATTTGCTGCGATTTACACTACTACGACAAAATCCTCTGGCTTGGGAGTAACATTTTCTGACGGACCATTGGATGCAGTTACAACTGCCGCATGCGCAAACAGCCCAGTCCCAGTAGGTGCGGTAACAGTTACTCCATCTACTACCTATGACTCGTCGATATTAGTTTCTCATTCAATTACAGTTCATTATCCTAATGACATGGGTGTCATGTACATGTGGATGGGAGTAGGAAATTCTGTAGTGCAACTTGCCGATGGTGATGGTACAGAGGTTGATTCAACCACTCAAGGTTACACATATGACTTCCCAGTTGGTTCAGATCTGATATCTCCAGGTACTAATTTCTACTTGATCGCTGAAGAATGTGATACACCAGAACCTCCTACCGGTACCATTACACAACTTACTGCCACAGCTGGTAAAGGTGGAGCCGTAACTATTGCTTACAATTATTCGGCAATGTTGAGCGGTGAAAATGTAAGAGTGACAGTTTGTTTAGATTCGGCCGATTGTGCAACGCCTGAGGTTGTCTACGACAGAGTTGATACAGATGCAAGATCAATAACTTATGCCTCTGGTACTCACGCCCAAGTTTATGATGTTTCAGCACAGTTGTGCAACCAGTATTCCTGTGGTGCTGCTGTAAGCGTATCTGTCACTTCAGACTCTGAAGTCGCAATGGTTACAGCAACTACAGTTACCATTGAAGAGTCTGGTGAAAACTGGGTAGTCCGATGGGCTGAATCATCAGAAGATGCAGATGTTGATGGCTGGTACGTTTGCTACAATCGTGGCGAGTTTAGTGCTTCTGAGATGCAAATTTTGATTGATGCTGATGCTTGTACAATGATTGATAGTGGGACTGAAGCAACAATCGCAAAGTACACTAGTGCCGAAACCACTCAGGTACACTTCGGAATAGTGCCTTATGACGTAGTAATGAACGTTGCTTACGGACCTTCAACCGATTCGATACTGTATGATCGAGCACAAGACACTACCAATCCTGATGATGGAAGTTCAACGACTGATAACGACGCATCCAGTGGAGTTCCAACTTGGACTTGGGGCGTAATTGGCGCGGTAGTTGTCGTAGCATTTGTTGTTGGAGCATTCATTTTGTCGAGAGGCGAAAGCGAAGACGATGATGACAAAGAATGGGATTACTGATTATAGCTAAATCACGAGTATTTTTAGCACGTTAAATCTGAGGATTTAGCATAATTGCCGGGGGAAGGGTTTCGGCCCTTTCTCCGGTTTTTTTTTATTTTTTTAACAATTTATTTTTAGTGTAATTGTGAGAGTTTGTATTGGAATCAAAATTTATGCACCCCAATGCTCATAAGGGGATTAAATCGTGGTTGGCATTACATGCGGTACCGCATGGGGGAATGACAAATGGAAGAATATAACAATAAGAAAAATAATGGCGTATTTGGCGGAATTGGAGTTGCTGCTCTGTTGTGCGTTTTGATGGTGCTAATGTCGTGGTCGGCAATGGTTACTAACTCAGACATCAACAGCGTAGTTACAGAAAATTCTGAAACTGAAGACGTTAAAACTGACAACACCGTAAAAACCGATGTTGAAAGTCCAATGACCAACTTTGAAGCCGAGCGATTTGGATTCGAAGAAGAAAATGAAATGCTCGGCATGAGGACCGAAAATAGTAAAACATATCTTGATGAGGATGGTAAACTAAATTCTGTAATCTCAAATAAAGCTATGCACTATGAAAATCATTTGGGACAACTTGTTGACCTAGATACTTCGATCAAGACTTGGGATAACGGCTTCTATGTAGAAGACATATACACTCCTGTCTACTTTGGGATTCATGCTTATGACGGTCTAACCATGCACATCGGTGATGCTGAATTATCAACCGGTATCAATCCAGTGCCTGTAATGGTAAAAACAGGCTTGCCATCAGAAGTTCAACTGCCAGGTATGAAAGGGCAAATGACTAATTTAGTGGAAGATATTTCCACTGAATACTTCACAGCCCCAACAGAGTTTGTTGAAATTGGTGGTTCAAGTATTTCATACCCAATGACTTCAAACATGGATTTGATTTATCATGTTTCAGAAAACCAAGTCAAACAAGAATTAGTTCTTGATAGTCTAACTCCTGACTTTGAGGTGCTCCTTGAAGAATCAACAATTAAGCCCGCAGACGCCGAGCATATGGAAAGTATGTTCGGATTGAAGGAGACCATGGTCCTTCCAGAAGGTACTCAGTTATGGGCAGGAGATCATCTAATTACTGCTGATGATGGCGTCTTTGAATATAATTCAGAGCTATTGATTAAAGATTCAGTTACGGGTCAAATAGTAGCTTTCATACAAGCACCTGTAGCAATTGACGGTTCCCCATCCGTTAAAGATTCTGAGATTGTCACACCTGAATCTAAATCAGACGCTACTTACTTCATTCAAATGAACCAAGATGGAATAAACCTCGATTTTATCACTGCCGTTAGCACTGATTGGCTACTGGATGATTCCACACTATTCCCTGTGGTAATCGACCCATCGGTAGGATCAAACACTGCAACAACACTGACAACTCCAGGAAATTACAATGTATGTGTGGTTGAAGATGTTGATTGTTTCACTCAAACAGACGGCCGTTACGAGCACGACTATGGTTCGGGAAAACATGAATTCTCTCCATGGTTCGACTTTTCCTTCACTCAAGGGACCGGACTTTCAGTTGCACAGGTAAATGCTTACATTTCGTGGAGTAGCCGAATTTGGTCTCAATCAGGCTCAGAATTCACTTCTATACAAATTATGGAAGATTGTGGCGGTACTTTACCTGATGGCTCAGAGGCCAATTTGAATAACTTTGCAAACCCAGCAGGCTGTACAGGCAATCCTCTTCAATCATATACTCCGCCACCGCCTGCTCCGGGTGCACCAACAACCTACACCTTCGCCGATTTCCACCCAACATGGGGTACAGGAAATTTCGAATACCACTACGAATGTTCCGTTAATAATTACATATATGATTTGACTTCAGACATGACTTCTTGTCAATACGGTAATTCATACGACTGGATTGGTGTAGGTTCATCTGGTTCAGCATCTGGTCCAGAAGAGAATGGTGGAATATTCTCTAGTGCTACATACAACTACCTGATTTCAGATTCAGCCGGCGATAGCCTAGACGGCGGGGCTGCAATTCATTTTGAAACCCGTACTATCGGTTCAACTACATGGACAACAGTTCAATCTGAGTCAGGGTTTGTTGGAAGCAACGGGATTGCTGGTAGCATAACTGTGGCAAGTGGAGACGAAATGAGATTAGCATACGACTGTCCAGGGACATCGAATTGTTGGTCAGGTGAAAATTCAATGACGCTTACACCTTACACTCCTCCGCCATCCATACCTGCAATTGCTGCTGGCGCTGGTGGTACCCCCATAGGTACAGAAGCAGCAACAACAACATTTAATCTAGCAACAGGGGAAGAAGCCTACATGGCCTTTACCACTGGTCAGGCCACTGGAGACGCAGAGGAAACAGTGATCTATTATCGTCTGGCTGGAACAACTGGCTGGAGCGATGTCTGGGATTTGTGTACAGGAACTACCTGTATTCCGGCAACTCTGTACAACTCTTATGAGCATCCTACAGCCCCAGTACTCTTCCAAACACCCGGAACCTATGAACTTCTAGTATGGGATACACTTGGCGATGGGTCAGGTGTCGGTTCTGGCGGATCAGTCATTATAGACGCTGCAGGTTCAGCCGGTTTGGGCGTCCAAAACTCGCCATCAGGCATGAGACTTGTATCTTTGGTGAGCAGCGAGCAAATTAGTACTTTCCAAATATCTTCATCTACTGCAACTAATCTTCCAGTCCAACTATGCACCTCAGTTACAGATTGTAATACCGGCGCTATGGGTATGTTTGTTGACGCTTACAAGAACACAGGATATCTTGAATTTGCCTTTGGGTTCCCTAACGGCGCAAACAATCCTAACGGACCAGTAAGCGGAAACTTAGATGGTGGAGCTTACTTCTCCGATTTCTACTTAGTAGTGGAATTAGAAGACACCACTCCAGACACTACTCCACCTACTGTTGAGTACGACGGACATTACACTGGTTTCACAACTTACATTGACGGACCCAAGACTCTTTTCTTATCGCTAATGGATACTAACAATCCAATCGACACAACAACAGCATCAGGTCCTACACTCCACTACAGCGTAGATGGCGGAAACTCATACACAACCGTATCCGCAACCTCTTCTGGAACCTGTAACGCTAAAAACCAAGTTTGCGGTTTTAGCGCTCTAACAGGAGATCTAACTGCAGGAGATACAGTCGATTACTACTGGACATATACCGATGCCGCAGCAAATGACAACACTAAGATTCCTGCACAAACACCAAACCCAGGAAGATTCCCAGTTGCTGGCTCAGCAGACTTAACATTCACAATTGCCGATAAATATTCAGCTCCAACTGATGGAAGTGATATGAAAATAGTCACTTACATGGATAACATAAGAAGCGCTGAACCTCACACTGGTGTCTCTAGTGCTGATTATGCTGCTGATGTAGACCGTCAAATGACCTACTACACTAACTCTGGTGAATTCCACTTTGAATTTGGCTTGGATAACTGTGGTACCAGTTTCCCCGGCGGTGGTGGATTCCCAGGTACTGATGGACAAGGAAGTTGTTTCTTTGATATTGATTACTACACCAGTTTTGGCGAACAAGCAGGACACTGGGACGTAAATTGGGAAGGGGTAGCAAATGATTGTTCGCCTGGTGTTACCGGATGTACTGGTGCGGCTGCTAACAATTTAGAGTTGGACTCATACTTTGGAGGTCCTTTGGGAATCTCTCGTGCAATCGGTGCAGGAAACCTAATTCTCGTTTATGATAATGTGAACAACGCATGGGCTATCGCAGGAAGTGGAACAGGATTATCAAATCCTTTGGATTCTGCTCTTCCTGATGTAAATTCAATGTCTAGTTTCACTTCTAACATTGTCACTCCAGTAGGTGCAACACCAGTAAGAAGCTTGATTTCTTCCGGTATGGGCGGTGCTGGTGGACTTGTCGGTCCAATCACTATCGCTGCGGGCGATGTAGGAAGGATCGGTTACTATGACGGTGGTTGCTGTAATACCGAACAAGGTGTTACTGTAGAAGATACTGCTACTGGTGCAATCTATAATCTAGGTAGAACATACTATTCCTTTTCGAGATCCGCTTATCAAGTCCCGAGCAATTATGTATCCTCTCAATGTACATCGTCTACTTGTTCATTTGGATACACCTCCAGTGGTAGTTATTCTTGGTCTAATAGCCTAGGTTCTAGCGTCAATAATAATTTGCCTAACAATGGCGTATTGGCTGCAGGAACTTACAACATTTATTTCTGGGATACTTATGGTGATTCCACTGATGGTAACGCGCTATATCTAGAAACTATTGCAGCTACTTCAGGATTTTCCTCAGCTCCTTCAGGACCATATGAGACTAACTTGTACAATGGCAGATCAACTAGTACCACTGCCTACCAAGCGCAATCATATGTTATTGACTTGAGCGCTACTTCAGCACCAACACTTGGCACTAATTCCGGCTTTGGCGGAGTGCCATTTGGGGCAGGATCAGGCGAATTTAGCATGATCTGTGTCACTACTGCAGGTCACATTATGTTCATGGATTCAGCACTTCAATGTGTTCCAGACGCTACCGAATCTAGCGCAGGTGGTCAATGGCAAGGGTTCGCTCTTGGTGCAGGGAAAACTAACTTCCAATACAATGGCAATGGAATGCTATGGCAGGTAAGAGATGTTGCTCCAGATCCAGACATAAACGCACCATCAATAATCGGTGGAGTTATTGGAGATTCACACTCGTTGGATAGAACAATCACCGCCATCATTTCTGACACAGCCACATACGACACAGGATTAGATGTTAGTCCAGTGCCAGGTGTAGGTCCTACTTTAGACCTAACAGTTACTAGTGACACAGGTGTTGTAACAAACTCACTTGTGGCTTTGCAACCAGTTGGGGATAGAAATACATGTGTTGAAACGGCATGTGAATGGACTGCAGACATAACTGGTTTAGCTAGAGGTGACTCTGTGAGTTATTTCATCACATCAAAGGATACATATCCACCAGGTGCTAACTCCGTTACCTCTGCTACTACCACATTCGATGTTGCTAACCCTACCAATACTTTGGTTGTTGAGTGGCACGAATATGCTTACAGTTCATCTGCATCTCAACCATGTAGCATGCAAGTTGTAATGTATGACGTGACTAACGAATTTGAATACCATTATGACAACAATTGTTATGTCGATGATATAGTGGGGCTGGTTGGTGTTAGGGAAGATGCAAGCAATGTTCTTCAGGTAAGGAATGACCCAACTTCAAGATACTCTACCTACACCAGCAACACAGAACCAGGAAATCCACACATGAGCAATATCAGATTTACTTTAGATGATTCTGGAGAATATGTGTATGAATATTTCGACCTAGGAATGGATTTCCTTCCTTTAGCATCATCATCCCAAACAATTCCAGTTAGATCTACAACATTCAGTAATGATAACAACTGTGACTCTAATGCTGACTTTGCAAGCAATGGCTTGTACTGTGCTGGTAACTTTGACATCCCAGATGACTTTGACTTTGAATTCTATGGCGACAGTTACTCTGGCGCTGATTCTAATAATAGAATACATGTCTTAGGAAGCGGTATGCTGTACTTTATTGACAATGGCGATACCGGTACCTACAGACATGAAACGAGTTGGGATTCCAATGGAGCTATGTATGACTTAGACTCTACATCTACTCTATTCCCAGACGAAATGATGTCACCTTGGTGGTCAAGGGAAACCATGGATTATTGTTATTCGTCAGGTTCAAGAACTTGTGAAGGTGTTTGGTACAGAACATTGCCATTCGATGGTCAAGGAAAGACAATAACAGCAGATATTGTTGATGATACTGTATGGTACTTGATTGACAGCCCGATTAAGGTCAACCCGACATCTACTGACGGATACTTGTCAATTAATGCAGACTTGACGATTCAACCAGGTGTTGAAGTAATAATTGGCGAAGACAAAGGTATCTCTTTTGATGGAGGATTGCAAGCTGACGGTTCATGTGCTCAATTTACCGCCCTTGGTTCTGGAAGCGACAGAATAACATTCGACGTAGATACAAGTCTGAACGCCAATGCTCTTTGGCATGGCTTAGCATTTACCAATGATTGTGGAGGGCAGGGTGAAACAGCTAGACACAATTTCGACATGGTCGATATCAGTAATACCAACCATGCTGCAATACAAGCTGGTAGCAGACCTGCTGATCCTAACGGACCAAGTTGCGGAACTGCACAACAAAACTGTGACATCGGTGAATTCGTTATGCAAGATGTCACATACTCTAACGTAGACTCTGCATTCTCTCATGGTAGCGGACAAGGAACTGTCGTGACAATGTCCAACTTCGCAGTTAACAACGCAAGAAGTGCATGTTTCAACTTTGCTGAAAACACATTTGCAACACTGACCGGTACTGCTGGTTCTCCGTCAACAATGAACGGCTGTAACACTGGTGGCTACAGTTGGGGTGGAGCTGTTGTTAACATGCCAGGAAGTACAAGTGGTGAATTAATTATGTCATATGTTGACATAGTTGATTCGGATGTATCTCTAATTAGAGTAGACTTGCAAAAAGTAACTATTAGTGATGTAACTGCCACTACAACCAATAACGTCAATTGGAATCCAGATACAAGCAGTACATGGAATACTGAAAACTCTGGTGTGAGTATAGCACTGAGCCATGGAGCTAATTCAGAAGTAATGATTACTAATTTCGATGCACAAAACTACCATCACGGATGGATTTGTGCAGTTGGCAAAATGCAACTAAACAATGTGAATTTGGGAACCGGTTTTGCTAATGATCACTACTTCAACATTAACCCTCACTGTGGTGCTATAACCAGTACTGTAGGTACTTACGGGGCAGATTCAGTATTGGATGGCTTCACTGTACCGGAGTTGACTATCTACAGAACCTTCCCGGGTACTGCTAACGATATTCAAGTTTCAGGCGAGTTAAAGATGTCCCAGTTCGCTGTTTCTGGCGCTCCAAGTGATGCAATAGCAATTACAGATTCTACCGTCGTAGGCAAATTCATCTCTGATGGTTGTGATGCAAATATCGAAGTTTTAGACTCCACATTTGGACAACTAGATTCTTTCTGCCCAAGCGCTGTAGGCACTAGCTCAATAAGTATGGTTAACTCTGAGATCGCACACACATCAACCAACTCTGCCTTATATCTGGAAAAAACCAACGGAATATTTGTCAACGTCACTGTAACAAGCAGTACAATTACTGCTTCGGGGCCATATCTAGCATATGCAGACTTTGCAACAGACCTGTTCCTAATCGGCGTCAAACACGTCGATGGTACTGGTGCTTCTTTCGACTGTGCAGATGCTGGTGGAAAGACCGCAGATTGTTTTACCGGTAAGACTACCCTCGGTTTCGGGGTTTCAGTCCCAGAGATATACTATGGTGCATTCGCTAACTCACTAGCCTTCAGACTTGGACAAGATATGTCAACAACACCACCAACCTCGGTACAAATTCCTGAATCAGGTGTAACTATCACAGCATCTACTCTTGACTCGAACGGCGCTGAAATTTTACCATCAAGAGTAATCTACAAGGCAGTAACTGGTGCAGATGGAAGAACTGACGAAGTCGCGGTAATTACAGGCGATGATGACGGTAACGTGTATGATTCTCACATAGTGAGAGCCAGTGGTGCTGCAGGAGCAGGTGAAGCAAACCCTGTCCTTGCTGACGGTACCCCTGCTACCGATGTTGAATTTATCGACGGAGTACTACAAACTACGATTCCTCTACCATCCTTTGAGACTTACACAATCGGCTCTTACGCAGATGTAAGACTCTTGTCACCACCAGTAACCTTCGACGATTCCGTCATGAATTGTGCATGGATGGCCAGTAATACCACATTCGCCAATGCTGTAGACGTAAATTCTGGAAATTATGTTTTCAAGGGTGCTACTATGGTTTTAGCAGGTGACATGGATATCGATGGATGTACTGTTGAATTACAGGGTTCAAAATTGATCTTCAGAGAAGATTCAACCGCTCCAATAAATAATCCAACATTGACCATATCTAACTTAGGAACATTACTAATGACACTTGATTCAGATACAGGTGATTTGCCTAAGATATACGGTGAAGGTAACCTTGACGTAGTAGATGTCGTAATTGGCGTAGGTGGAACTTTAGATATGCAGTCAGGTACAATGAAGAACTTCATTCTAGGCCAAGGAAAGGCAGGTCAATTGGAAGTTCCAACTGGTGCTACCTTAAATATGGCTGGTGGCGCATACCTTACTGCATCTGATTTGTCTACCAGTGGTACTAATGATTTCCCAATGCTAAATGTCAATGGTGGTATAGTTACAGTTTCCAACGCCTTCTTAGCAGGTTCTAGTAACCTCGGTGTAGGTGTTGCTCTAACCAATGCTGGTGAAATCTCTGGAGACACATTCACAGTTAGCAATATGCTAACTGGAATCGATTCAAATGGCGGTTCACTGAACCTTGATGGCTATACTTCTACCGCCAACTCCAATGGAGTTGTGGCTCAAGATGGACCTAAACTACCACAGGTATTCACTAGTGCAGTCCTTCAAGGAATCACAAGCAACTATCCGTTTGGAAACTACGGTAGTGTCTATGGAGAAATACCTGGAATGAATAACTGCTTCATCTATCACATGTATGGGTGTTATGATTGGGAAGAATACACAGTAGACTTATCAAGCTGGGTTGGACAAGAAGATTTCATTCAACCAAGTATGATGATTAATTATGGTGGCACAGGATTCCCAACTTGGTCTTACCACTCAACTGGTGGACAATATCCATATGTCGCTTTGGACAATTTGATGATAAAGGTTACAGACATTTCAGGCAATCAGTATGTCATTGATGGCGCTGATGACGTAGGATACTATCCGTACGGTACAGCAGATGCTGCGGTTGGTTCTACATTGGGAACAACCACTGTAGGATATCAAGGCGGATTGGGCGGAATTCCGTTCTGGGATTGCAATTATTTGGGTACCACACTAAACCCATGGAGATATGGAACAAACATGTATTATAATTATTACTCAAGTTCTGTGCCAAGCGTTGGTGGATTATTTGGAATGTCCAGTAACGGATATCCAGATGAATTTGGATTCAGAGTTGGAGTAGGCGACACGCCAGAACCTGTTTCTGTATCTAGCAGACCACTATTCACTTGGGGATACGATGATCCAATCGACGGAAGATTTGGACCAGGTTTGGGTAACATCAACAATGCAGGAACTTATCACGACACATCAACTGGTGCTACAAGACCTACTGGTACTAACTACGAAGCATGTTTGGCTCGCGCTTCATCTTCGAGTACAGTTGGCTCAAATATGCTGCTTGAATGGCCTACACTGGATTTAAGAGATCCTAGTATAGACAAAGTTGAACTTCAATTTGACATGTGGCACAGGTATACCGGCTCCTATGCAAATTGGAACAACAACAACAATCCAGACAATGTAGAGGTACTTGCCCGTTCAGGTTCAAACCCAGCGAACTTTGGAACCTATTCAGAAGCGGTTGCTGGAAAAGGGGTAACTCTTGTTAACTCAAATATTATTGATGCCACTGTAGGAGTAGATTTGAAAGGGGATACAATCACTGTGCTAAATAACGTTGAGATCGACAATCCAGTAGCTTACGGTGTTAGAACCTCCGGCGCTAACAACATATACATAGATGGTCTAGAAATTGATGATTCAAGTGCTGGAGCTAATCCTAACTATGGTTTCTATACAGAATCCACTAGTAGTGGTAAGCAGTCAATTACTAATTCTGACTTCAATGGACTTGGGACTGCGGTTTACCTGACAAATGATGTTGATACAACTATCTCGAATTCATTCATCTCTAATGGTGCCACAGGTCTGAAAGTAGGTTCTCAGAGTAGCGCTAACCATAACTTTGACACAGTGACATTCAACAACAACGATATTGGTATTCAGGCAGATGGAACCGGGTCGCTAACTATGGTTGACGTAGTTCTAACCTCTGTTACTAAAGATGTAAATATCACAGACGGTAACACCGTTACCTTCCTAGACGGAATTGTTGATAGCACCCTGGTTTCAGTCGACTCTTCTTCTACAGGTACATTTGACAGAGACCGAAGCTACACTGCTTTATTGTCTGCCGATGGAAATCCATTAGTCAACACTAATGTGGTTATGTCAAGCAGAGATGCTGCAACCTCTACTTCTGGAACTACAGACGGGTCAGGAATTACTGAAGGTCTAGCCTTCTCGGTTTACGACATAGATGGAACGGGAACTACAGACTACTCTGTCTTGTTTAACACCTACACACTATCTTCTGTTGCTATGGTCTCTTATTCATGGGCTGACATCACAACAAATGACGCTGACTTTAGATACATCCAAACTACACCTATCTTAAGTGATGGAGCAACTGACATTGGCAGCGGTGTTAACTATGAACAATTTGCATTGACTGACCCAATCGATGCCCGTATATGTGGCAGCGATTCAAATCACGTGGTAGTTGCTCCATGTTCTGGAACATTGTCGAGCGGCTCCAGTAGAACCTATACAAACGGAATGGTCGAGTATAGTGACATCGAGGGGTTCAATGATGGTACTTCAAGTCTAGACTTAACTGGTAAAGCAATCATGATTGATACAGGAAATTTGGTCTTGAGAGACGGAGTTAACTACATACTTGACAACGCAATCGTATTTGACACTGGATATACCACTGAATATGGTTCTATGGGGATTACAGAATGGACTACAGATGTACCATATGGAGTTACCATTACCATGAACGGCGGAGAAATCAATGGTCTATATCCTAAGACTGAAAACGGAGACGTAGTTGGTCTTATAATTGGTGGACTACAAGGTTCAGGCGAAGGCGCACTCAACTTAGATATTGATGGAGTTAACCTAAACAATGTAGTAGGATTTGCCACAGGAACAGGAGACAGAACCTTTTCATCAATTACAGGATCATATAATACGTATGTTCCATCGATTGTTGATATCGAAAACAGTTTCATCAATCACTATCGAGGATATTACTTCTATCCAACATTGTATTCTGACTTAGATTATTGCGTTAGACTGTCTGGTACTATATCTGCAACAATCGCTGGCAATACATTCTCAGATTGTACTATTGGTGTATCATTCTTTGATTCAAATTGGAATTCTGGTGGAACTACAGCCGTTGCTCATGAGCAAATTGGTTCTGACAATGTAGTAATTGATGGGAATACATTCGTAGGCTCATCTGGTTACAACGTAATGGCTTGGTCTGGTTCAGACACAGATTTGACTCAGATTACTAATAACGTCATGAGTTGTAACACCTGTATACACGTAAGATACATGGATGACACATCTGTAATGCCAACAATCTCTGACAACGTTTTCAACGGTGGCAGATTTGGTGTATACACAGATGATACAGAATTTGTAACTATTGATAACAACGTATTTAATAATCAAGAGAACATTGCTATCCGTGCTCAAAATGGTGATTTTGATGCATCAGGCAATACTATCAATAATCCTGGTACTACCGCCATATTAGCAGACAGCCTGGAGAAGCCTGGGGAGATTGTAGAATCCATCGTTGCAGGTGTTAACTCACCACAACCTGATGACGGAGTTTCCTACATATCCTGGACCAGCTCCTGTGGTGGCTGGGGTAATGGTGTTGGAACCGGTGGCCCACAATGTACTTCACCTGACGTTACTACAACACTAGGGTCCGGCGAAGAAATGATTATTCGTCTGCATGAAGGTGGTTCATACATTTCTGAACTTAGAGTTAATTACAAAGACCCATCTGGTACCTTAGGACAATGGAATCCAGGCAGTGAAGGAGATACCTCAAATGTCGATGGAATTCCATCTGGATTAATTTTCAACACTCCAGGTGTCTACTTCTTCAATCTAGAGGATATATGGGGCGACGGTGCTAACGGAGGAGGATTTGAAGTGATCAAATCCCAAACTGGAGCATGGTCTGCAACTGGAAATACCAATCCCCCGCAATTCTGGGATCCTGGGGTTGCTGGATTATTGACTACTCAACCTACAAGTTACAGTGTTGGATACGCTTGGAGCTCGAACTATGCAGACAATGGTTATTCCAATACAATGGACGGAGTAATTATCGAAAACAACGGTGCTGACCCAATTGATTACGAATTGATTGGTATTGACACCTATGGCGACGGATTTGACGGTGGTTGGATTAGAGCCCAAACAGCCCCAGTAGGTCTATGGTCTGTTACTACCACCGGTGCTCCACCACAATCAGGAAACACTGGCGGCGGAATTGGAACAACAGTAGGTCAGATTGGAGGATATACCACTAATACGGCCTATCCAGTCGTAGAATTTACAAGCGGTTCTTCCTCAACACCACTTTCAGTTACACTAAATGCTGGAGATGCTATGAGATTTGAAATAGACTGTTCATCATGGTGTGGTGAACTAGCTCTGCAAATCCAAGAAGCCCAAGCTGTAGATAATTCCTGGGACGGACCAACCATTTCCAACAACGACATTAATTTCGACTCAGTAAATAACAATCCGAATGCTATAGGACTTGATTTGACTAATTGTGACGTACAAGATTATGCCATAACAACAGAATCCAATACTATTGATATTGGGCAAAATGCTGTAGTCAACAACGGATGTTCATGGTCTGATGTAGGTTCCACAATCACTGGATTCGACTTGTCAGGTTCAATGGGATACAACGACGATAATACTTTCAATGTCGACTTGTCATTAGATGGAACTACTATCTCCGGGTTTGAAACTGGTGTTTACAAAGCCGGTGGAGGTGCCTTGACTATTACCAACGGTGCTACAATTACCGCTGGTGCTGGTGGAATGGGTGTTCACACAGATGGAATCGATGTTAGCGTAATAGACGCTACATTTGACGGTGGAGCAACTGGTACTGGAATCATGATTGAGAACAGCAACTATGCTTGGTTGTATCCAATGGATGTCAGCGGATTTGTTGGTGTTCATGCGATTGATTCAGAAATCCTTTGGGATGGTGGATTAACTGATGCAAGCACATCACTGCTTGCTGAAAACGTACGCGGTACAGTGCAATCAATAACCGATACAGGTGGTAATCAAATTGATGCTCAGACAAACTCTAGGCTAACTGTAATTGACTTCCCGCTTGATGAAACAAGAATGCTAGTTGATACTACATCCATTGTTGATGAAGCAAACTGGCTAGATATCGATGCGAACCATCTTGGCTTAGAACCTACTGCATCTGTAGGCCTGTCGATTATATCTGATGGCGATTACACAGCTTATAGCTCTCCTGTATTTGAAGGGACAATGGTTGCTGATGGAGTTTCAGATGACTGGTTTGGCAACAATGTATTAAATCCATCAGGATATGCTATGCCTGGTGCAATTGGTGGTCCAATGTACCTAACCAATGATGCTGGAAACCTGTTCTTTGGACTTGACAGTATCACTAGCGCTGCTAACGATGTTTACATCTATGTAGACAGCAACGATATGGCTGGGTCCACCACTGGTTTTAATGGAGTTCATACACTGCCTTATGCGGCAGATTACGCAGTTGTAGTAACAAGTACCTCAACAGATGTTTATTACTACAACAATCCTACATGGGTACTAGATCCTACTGCTAATGCAATTTCAGTTGAAGGCAGTTACCTAGAAATTTCAGTGCCTGTATCGTCAATTGGTGGTACTAGCGCAGATAGCATGACTATTGTTGCAACTGTACAAAATGTAGGTACTGATGATGTCACGTCAGTCGCTCCATTACAATCTACAGTTGGAACAGGTGCAGAGACACTAACAGAAGGTTATGAACTGGTAATGAATAAGTTAGATCTCGCAGATGGTACAATCGATAACGAAGTACTAATACATCGTTCATTCGAATTTAGTAATGTTCCAACTGCTGCAAACAATTACCAAGTTATGGTTAAGACTGCTGCTGAAGCAAGACACACTTGCCAATATGATTGGGCTACAGAATCTAGCTTGGTAATGTCAACTTCCCAGACTTTGACATTTGATATCTTGCGTGCATGTCCAGAAATAACTGACTTGGTCGTTGATGTAAGAGTTCTAGAAGACTCTGGAACACTTACTTATGATTTGTCTACCTTTGTTGATGACGAACAAGATGATGAAGCAACTATGCTATGGGATGTAACTGCTGATAATATGGATGCCTTTGCGAGTATATTGACAGACTTTACTGATTTGACTGGTGCATCAGGCACATTTACAGTTACTCCAATTAACGATCAATTCGGTACTGTTGAGTTAACCTATGATGTTGTTGATAGCCATGGTCAAACTGCTACTAAGACTATTGTCTACACAGTCCTCAATGTTAACGATGCACCAGTTATCTGTGATGCAAGAATTGATGCTGACCCAGACTGCGATAATGGAAATGTCTACCTTTATGCTGACGCAGCTGGTAACCGTTTCAACTCTAGAGATGAAGGATTTACTAGTTACACCAAACCACTTGGTAAGGTTGCTAATGATACAATAAACTCGTTCATCAGAGATATGGCCAATGAGCAAGACCCAGTAGACCAAGTATATACTTGGGACGCTGCAGCGGATTGTGACCAAATTGGGATATCCCTTCAAACCAATGTAAATGGAGTCGATGAACTTGTAATCGTCGAGAACCAAGCATGGGAAGAAGGAGGTATTTGCGACATTACACTGACTCTAGAAGATGATGGTGCAGAAAACCAACAAGCTAACCCAGTTGTAATACCGTTCTCAGTTACTCCGGTAAATGATGAACCAGTAATTGCAGTATCTGGTCAAGTACCAAGTACTGATGCATCCAACAGTTTCACTGGTGAATTAAACGGTAATTACCGAGTGACTCTAGTAGAGGATACAACAGATTCTGATGCATTAACCTTTGATTTGTCGGCGATTAAGTCAGACATCGATCATGTTGATGCAGATTTGACATGGGTTCTTGAAGACACCAACACCTGTACATCTAGTAACTACTACAGCCACTCAATCGTTGGAGATACACTATCATTCAATTTGATTACCGATGCTACAACTAACGCTGAACCATGGGAAGTAGACATGCTAAACAACAATGGTATACACCAAACAAGAACTGCTAACGGATACTGTGAGATGACTCTTACATTATCTGATTCTGTTCTTGAACCATCTTACATGCCTAACTATACTGCATTGTCACCAAACAACTACGTGCAAGAATCAGTATCTGTTACACTGGCAATTAAGGTTGACAATGTTGTAGAAAATGTCCCAGACTACTACCTAGATGACGCTGAAGGATTTGACTTCAACGGGGTTAACAACATCATGCCTGGTACATGGGTTCCAGTCGACTTTAGCATTAACGCTGGAGGAGATGACGGTGCCTACACCTACGATCACCTGCTCAAGGTTACTCTACAAACCGACGGTCATACCGAAGTTCAATTACCACGTCTATACACACCGCCAGCATTTGGTACTTCACTTGACATTGATGATTGGGAAGTATACGTTACTGACCAGACAACAGAGGTTTGGGTTGAAGTGGATGTAGTCACCTGTAATCCAGGTCAAGTCTGCACTCCAGCCAGTAACAGCATACAGTCTGATTCACCAGAATCTCACAACGCTGTTCAAGGAAACCAAGTATTTGGCAAGTGGTCAGAACCTGGTAGAATTGGTGAGTCCGCAGACGGCACTCAATCTAATAGAAGACCGGCATTTGAAGACAAGAACTGGTGTAACAACTTGATGACCTCCAATGCTGCAGGAACTAGTGTAGCATGGAGTGAAGCAAGCCAATGTGGTCACACAGAGCAAGGATACGGTGGAGCAATTCTAGAAGACTGGCAAACTGGAGATGACAAATTACCTGTTACAGTTTCGACTATTGGTGCACTATCTGTGGCATCATTCGCCCCAAGTATCATAGCGGTTGCCTTAACTGGTTTGTTTGTTAGTGCTCTTGTCTTTGCCGGACGAAGAGACGACGATGAGGAAGAATTCATGGAAGAAACTATTTCAGATGACGAATCTGCTGTGAGCCCAGTTATCGCTACTATCCTAATGGTTGCTATTACTGTGGTACTTTCTGGTGTTGTTTATGTGTGGGCAGCACAACTTGCTGATACAGATACCAAGGGAGTCCCTGTAGTGACATTTAGCGCTGAAAACGTCGATACTGGTAGCATTGAAACAGCCCACTGGAAGATCACAATTGGGCAAGCACAAACAGTTCTTGCAACACAAGCTGTGGAAGTAACAGTAGCCTATATCAATGCAACAGGTGATCCGGAATCTCAGACAATCAACCTAGCTTCGCCACTTCAAGTATACGGTTTCTCACCATCTAACAGTGATTCACTAGTTACTTTCGGTGACGTAGTGACACTTGATGGTGAAGAAGTGATATCTACCTTTAGTACTGGTGATGACATATATGTCAAGACTCACTTGGCTGATGGAACTCCACTTGTTGATGCAACAATTAGAATTATCTACAATCCTCCAGGTGACGCAGAAGGTGCAACCTTGAAGACTTACCGAGGATTAAGTTGGAATCAAGCAGTTTGAAGTGACTAAAGAACACTAAGACAAGACGTCAGTGAAGGGGTTTCGGCCCTTTCACTGACGTGCTTCGCTCGACTATTGCATAGTGAGAACTAGGTGAGGTCAGTGACGAGTGTTTTTTTAGGAAAACAATAACTCAAGACTATGTCGGGAACAGTTGTTAGCCAGCCTAAGGTCGTCGTCTTTGATTGTGATGGAGTCTTGGTAGATTCAGTCAGCTCATGGAAAACCCTGCACGATTATTTCGGGACAGATAATTCCCAGAATCTGACGCGTTTTATCAATGGTGAATTCACCGATTTGGAGTTCATGCGCTCGGATATTCAAATGTGGAAAGCGGTACAAGATCCAATCTATCGCGATGAACTGTTTAGGTCATATTCAGGGGTTAAACTAATGCCTGGTGCTAAGGAACTCATCGCCCAACTAAAGGATGCAGGTATATTTGTCGCCATAGTAAGTGCAGGTGTTGACATCTTTGTATCATCAATTGCCGGTATGCTAAAAGTGGATGACTGGATTGCCAATGGATTTGAGTTCAATGATGATGATACTTTGTCGGATGAGGGGATATGTCGCCTGCATGCAACTAAGAAAGATGCAGTAATTGAAAGAATATTATCAATGCAAGGATTTGATGTCAAGGATTGTGTTTCAGTGGGAGACTCGGAGATGGATTTGTCAATGCAAGTAGAAGGTAGTAGATTTATCGGTTTTAATCCTAGTAGAGAATCTTCTCTTGCTGCATTCAAAGCTGCTGGTGTTCCAATAGTTTATGAAAAGAATCTGCTCAATCTAAAGCCATTGCTTGGCCTAGAGTAATCAAACAAATGGAATTGAAGTTGTCGCATGACTTTGCAGGTTGACAATTGTTAGAATACACGGCTTTGGTTGGAAACCGAGCATTCTCTGATACGATGTTTGGTCCTGCCATGTGCTTGAACATACTAATGTTGTGCCTTTGAAGTCAACACATGCATGACCATGAACGTGGCCAGTAACAAATATGTCTGGCACTTCATTGATTACTAAACCATCTTCAGGTTCTGGCGATAATGGAGTTTTACCCCCCCATTGAGGTGCTAAATGCCTTCTTCTAAGCATTTGACGCATTGCTTCAATTGGGTCTGCATAGGTTACTGTTTTTAGTCCAGCAACAAAATCATCAATTGATTTTCCATGGTATGATAATACTCGAACACCATGTAGTGAAAAATCACAGGGATTGCCAACAAATGTTGTGGTGTTGTAATCTTGTTGAATATCTTTCTCAAATGTTGGTTGAGGTTCTGCTGGCCGTACTGCGTCGTGATTCCCAGGCAGCATCACACATTCGACCCAATCAGGGAGTAATTCTAGTAATTTAGCAAATTCAGAGTATTGCTTATAAAAATCAGGAATCAATAATTCTTTGTCTTGCCCAGGATATATTCCGACTCCATCGACACAGTCTCCTGATAATACGAGATATTTGATGGTTTTAGCCAGTGGGTCTGAATGGAACCATCTGACCATTTTATGCCATTGAGCTTCTAAGAATGTTTTCGACCCTAAGTGAACATCGGAAAGAAAAGCAGCACTGACTCCAAAAGGAGATACGGCCTTTTCGTGACGTTCCTTCATCGGGAAATGTAAATCATCGACATAAAATAAATCACCAGTTTGGCTAAAAGTTCCTGACACACCAAGTACATCATCTGGCATTAAGCCTGCTTCAATGATTTGCTCATGAAATCTGTCTCGATCATCACCTTGACGCTTAGTCAACAAACAGGTCATCTCACCAGTCTCATCTTCTAAATTCCATATCAAGTGGCCATTTTTAGTATATCTCGGCTCATTTACTAGCCCAATAGCAACTGCTTTGTTTTCATAACCTTGGTAACGGTTTACCTCTCTAAGCAATCTTTGTACTTCAGTAGGTTTTCTGGGTAACCTTGAATTTTTGATGATCATTTTCCTAATTTTGTTTAACCGGTCAGAAAAGCATGCAGTAATGTCGGACATTTTACCTTCAGTCGTACTTTTTCCAGTAATGTCATAGTGAATTGATATGTCGTTTGAAGCATCCACTGCAAGACAGCTATAATCTGATTCTCGCCAGTCCGGTAAATTATTTCTAAATTTTACATCAAGTAATTCGGGCGCAGCAATTGGTGCGATAACTCTCCCAAGATCGGTCGAAGGATTTGTCGCAACAGTATCTTCTTTGATAGAACTCAAATTTGGTATGGAACTATCATTGTCGTACATTTCAGTTAATTGAGCGTATATCTGGTTGTTTAGTACACCTTTGTGAAAGTCTATTTTTGTACCAGTATCTAATACTCCTGATGGGTCATCATGATTTGCTAATGAATTTATGATTTCACTACTAGCAATAATTCTCCTTTGGCGCAACATTTTGACGATATCATCAGATGTCGCAGCCATGAGTTATCGTAATGACGCCGCCCCAAAAGGAAACCGGTTGACATCGGTATTATTTCCAGTCAACTTCTTCGCCAAATGATTCAGAATCCTCTTCGGGTCGCTCACCACTCCATGACTCATCTTGCCAAGGTGCAGATTGCTTTGCCTGTGCTTCTCTCTTAGCACGCTCTTTTTCAAATTCCACTCGGGCTCGTTCTTTTTCCTCAGCCATTTGTTGCAGTTTCTTCCGATTTTCTTCTGCCGCATCCATTGCTTCATCCCATCTGCCAATGGCTGTTAACAGGGCGAAATGGACAAAACCAATCTTATTTTCAGACCGATTACCACCTATTTGGGTAGATTCAGCATTGGCCCATGACTTAGAGGCAATGCCAACATATACAGTTCCAACTTTTTTGGTTGTGCTGTCATTTCCTGGTCCAGCAATTCCTGTGATTGAGATTGCAATATCTGCATCGGCATTTTCTAAAGCGCCTTTTGCCATTTCAATAGCAACATAAGAGGAAACTGCCCCACGCTTTTCGAGGGTTTCTGGATTGACCCCTAGTTGAGACATCTTTGCCTCATTAGAATATGTAACCCACGATTGGTTAAACCAGTGACTTGCTCCAGCGATATCTGTAAAGGCACTAGCAAGCAAACCTCCAGTACAAGATTCTGCCACAGTTATGCTGTGACCTCCTTCTTTCAGACGCCTTACCAGACGGGCTGCGGCTGCTTGGATATCTTCATCCATTCAACCCTGCGTCAAGGGTCATGGTTTTGAGGTTAACGCTTGCGTTGCATTCAATAATGAGGGGCAACACGGCAGGCTAGGGTCTGTGGTCTAGGGGTTTATGACGTCGCCCTTACAAGGCGAAGATCGAGGGTTCAATTCCCTCCGGACCCACCAGTTACCAACAGTAATCTTGCAGTTCGCCTTGTCCATCTAGTACCACTTTAGTGATGCCAGTGCGCCTTCTAATCTGTGATTCATCATCGTTCTCAAAACTTGAATCGGCTAAAATCAAATGTACTGCTCGTTGCCATAAACCATCAGATATCTTTGCTCCACGAAAGTCAACTGCAACTAAAATATCTAGTAGTTCACTGTGAAATAATATTGTTGCAGCAGCAGGTAATTCTTGATGAGTTATCAATAGCCATCTAGCCCCATCAAGCACAGATAGTTTGCTATTTTGTTGGTAATCACTAAATTTCACTACCTTCATACTATCACCTAGATTTTGAACCGTAATAAAGCGATGGCTCCACCTATGCCCAGCAGCTGTTGCCCAGAGTCATGGTCGGTAGAGCATTGTACCATTTCTCCGCCAATGTCACTTAGTGACTTACACCATAATTGCCAGGACGTGCCATCAATAATAGCCTCTTCATCTCGCAGCAGGTCGGCTGAGATAAGTAATGTTTCAATTGCTCCGTCATTACGTGCTTTGGTTAATTCCATTAATCCGTAGGCTACGAGGCCATTTGTTGAAACTCGCATCCAAGCTTCTTCTAGTAGGCTTATCTCTTTGGAGATTGCATAATCTTCTAATAGATTTCCAGCAAGTCCTTCACGTAATATCTCATTAGCCCCTGCACGCCCAGACATCGAGGTGCCGATTGAGGAAATAAACCTAGTTTGGTCAGAATTTTTCATGTCCCGCAAGTATAATTCTCGGGCATGCCCTGGCCCACACAAAATCAACGGAGTTTCTTTTGCAAGGGATTCAGATAGTTCCCGGATGACTCTTTCACGAAATCCTTTGGCCACGCCACTAGACTGTTTGACATCAACGCGTTTACCTCCTCCACGCATAGTCCAAGTTGTTGATTCCCTCAATCCTCTAGATGTGACATGGAACAAAATCACTTCATCATTCTCTACCACTGCTAACGCAACTTGCACTTGTTTAGCCGCATCAACGGCTTGTTGCAATAATTGTCTGTCAGTATCTAGAAACTCAGTGATACAGGATAATTCTATTTCATCACCAACTGCAATATTGTGTGTGTGATGGCTGCCAAGATCAAATTTAGCTTCCTCGATTATTCCATGACAGCGTAAATTATCCCCAAAGGATTGGTATTCAGTAGTTTCAATACGTAGCCTAATCCACATCCTTTTGCGTTCAGCAGATTTTGCTCTACCACCTTCCTCACCAGCAGTTGTTTGGTCACGTCGCTCACCAAGCATACCTAGTGACATGCCTTTACGAGCTAGTCTAGCAAGCGACCAGAGGTCGTCTTGGCCAACAATGCGCAAGCGCCACAACATCGGCTCGCGCTTCAATATCTGCATGCATTCACCCAAAGATTCCAACTTGGTTACCGTCATCATCCATATCCATATCTAGGGCTGCAGGACGCTTGGGTAATCCAGGCATGGTCATCATGTTGCCAAGTATTGCTACAACAAAACCCGCACCGGCATTAAGTCTGAATTCTCTAACTGGTAAAGTGAAACCGCTAGGCGCACCTAATTTACCAGCATCATGGGAGAAAGAATACTGCGTCTTTGCCATGCAGACGGGTAGGTGCCCATATCCCCAAGAGGTAATTTTGTCTAGTTGCTTCTTGGCTTTTGCCTCGATTTGTATATCTTTTGCCTTGTACATTCGTGTTGCTATTGCTTCCATCTTTTCGACTATTGGAGCATCGTTAACGAATAAAGGGGTAAACGGCCTGCCTGCAGCAACATGGTCTTGGACCGCTTTTACTACAGCATTCGCTAAGTCTTTGCCACCTGCACCACCATTAGAATGAACCTCAGTGACTGTAACATTCCTTGCCCCACTTGCATGGGCAGCATCTGCTAATGCGGTAATTTCAGCATCGCTATCTGAGGTGAATTTGTTAATTGAAACAATTACCGGAATTCCAAAACCTGCCATGTTTCTAATGTGACGGTCAAGATTTGTTGCCGCACCAGTAGTAACCGCTTCGACATTTTCAGTTTCTAGCTCTTCTTTAGTCGGCCGGTAACCACCACGACTGCCAAATGCTCCACCGTGTAATTTCATTGATCTAATTGTAACATTCATCACAACACAATCAGGGGCTTTGCCCGAGGTTGCCGCTTTGATATGCATAAATTTCTCAGCCCCCATATCGGAACCGAAACCTGCCTCGGTAACTACAATGTCGGCCGCACCAAGTGCCACCTTGTCAGCAATTATGCTAGAATTACCGTGAGCGATATTAGCAAATGGCCCACCATGAATAAAGGCAGGATTGCCTTCTAAAGTTTGCACTAAGTTTGGTAAAAAGGCATTTCTAAGCAGTAATGACATAGGGCCTTGCGCCTCCAAGTCAGTGACTTTGACAGGATTTCCGTCAATCGATTCTCCAATGACAATATCACCGAGGCGCTTTTTTAGATTTGCATAGTCGGAGGCTAATACTAGAATTGCCATTACTTCGCTTGCGGCTGTGATGTCAAATCTATCTTGTCTAAGGTTTCCGTTTGCTGGGCCACCCATCCCGATTACAACATCTCTGAGGGCCCGATCATTCATGTCAAGAACTCTTGGCCAACTAACTCTTGTTGGGTCGATGCGGCACTCATTACCCTGCTTGATGTGGTTGTCAATTAGTGCTGAAAGTAGGTTGTGTGCAGATGTTACTGCGTGTAGGTCGCCAGTGAAGTGTAGATTGATATCTTCCATTGGTAATACCTGCGAGTATCCACCACCAGCAGCGCCGCCTTTGATACCAAACACAGGACCCATTGAAGGTTCACGGATAACACAGGTTGCTGATTGGCCAATTTGGCAAAGTGCTTGAGTAAGTCCAATTGTGGTAACCGTTTTACCTTCACCAAATGGCGTAGGGTTGACTGAAGTAACCAAAACTAGACTGCCCTGAGGTTTGTTAAATCGAGATTTTAGTGCTTCCCAAGTGATTTTAGCAACACTTTTCCCCATTGGAGTTATTTCGGTTGAAGAGATTCCAAGTTTCCAAGCAATTGCTTCGATTGGCTCTAGAGTTGCAGCGTTAGCAATCTCAAGGTCTGTAGGCATAAGTTGATTGCATGTGCTTGAGTCTTTGAAACTCACGGTCCAAACTCAAGCGGACATGGCGATTAGGGAACCTTTGTCAAAAGGCCGTTAATCACTCTTCTTTCATGCTACCTAGGTAGTCTGGCAAGTCAACACCGGCCATCTTTGCCACGTCGTGCACAGGTGGTAGCGACTTGATTAGCGATGAAACGAAGTTAGCAGTGCTGCCACCTTCGCCGCCGTTACCATTGCCTGAATCCCAAACAGTAATCTTGTCAATCTTCAAGTTAGAGATAGCTTCAGTTTGTCGAGCAACGATTTGTTCGATTTTCTCCACCATAAGCAGAGTGGCAGCGGCTTTAGGATCTCCACCAGCACTCTTGACCAGAGCCTGATAACCAGCAGCTTTTGCTTCCAGAACCGCCTTGGTTCCTTCAGCCTCAGCATTGTATCGTGCAAGGATAGCGTCTGCTTCACCTCTAGCAATTCTACGTTGACGTTCTGCTTCTGCTTCGGAAGCAATCTCTATTTGCAGCTTAGATACTTCTTCACGGGCAATTTCCTCAGCACGCAGTCTTTCACCCTCAAGGTTATACTGGGCTTTTTCAATTTCCGATTGTGCTCTACGCTTAGCAACTTCAGAACGTTGTAGTGCTTCTGCTTCTTTTTCTGCTAAGTCAGCATTGTAAGATGCAATTGAAGCACGAGAATGGTTTTCACCTTCAACTGCCAGTGCTTCTTGTTGTTGAACGAATACACGTCTTCCTGCCTCAGCCGCTTTCTGACCTTTGTCGGATTCAGCCTCATTGTTAGCAACTTCAATTTCTCTTTCACGGTCTGCTGCTGCCTTACCAACAGCACCAGTACGTGCCGCTTCTGCTCTGTCAACAGTTGCGTCAGCAATTGCTACAGCGGCAGCCTTAGCACCAATAGATGCGATATAGTCAGCCTCATCAGTAATGTCAGTAATGTTGACGTTGATTAGGTAAAGTCCAATCTTGTGCAATTCAGTATCAACGTTGTTTGATACCATTCTCAAGAAAGCTTCCCTGTCTTGATTGATTTGTTCAATTGTTAGGGAGGCGACAGTTAAACGAAGTTGGCCAAAAATAATTTCTTTTGCCATGTCTTCAATTTGTGGTGCAAGCAATCCAAGCAAACGTTCTGCTGCATTAGACATGATAGAAGGTGCTGTGGAAATACCGATAGTGAACGTAGATGGTACGTTAATACGAATGTTTTGCTGAGATAGTGCATGTTCCAGATTAATGCTGATAGTCATTGGTTTTAGGTCCAAATACGCATAGTGTTGGATAAGTGGCCAGACAATTTTACCGCCACCGTGGTAACAGGCAGCGGCGCCGCCTGTTTTGACATTACCATAAACGACCAATATTTTGTCGGATGGTGCTAATTTATATCTGCTAGTTGCTAAATAAATAGTCAATAGCACTACTAATGCGAATAATGCAATTCCGATTACTACTAAACTCTCTGCTAGGGCCATGTTAAGAGGACATAGACCTACTTTATGAGGCTTGACCCGTCAATTGCTGACAAAAAAGTCTTGAAATTACGAATCGGAATTTGCTGTAATATCAAGTGGTATGACAATTAGAGTTTCACCGATTGTTTTTACCACCTTGATGAATTTGCCTGTTTCGATGACTATAGTATCGTCTTCAGCGACAGCATCAGAAGTTCTTAATGCGCCTTGATATTCAACTTGTACTTGGCCATGCTCTCCAGCGTTGATTGTTCGGTAGACTGTGCCTTTTGCACCTATTGCTTCAGAATATTTGATGGTATTATCCATTTCTAGACCCTTCATCATTTGGAAAATCTTACCAACGATATACATCGAAACCGAACCTGCTATTACCCCCACAAGGATTGCTAGGAGGGCGTTTTGATCTGCTTGAGTCATAGCAAGTCCAAAAATCCCAAACATCATCATGAAACTGAGAATACCTTGGATAGTAAAGAGATGGAATATTCCATCAGCGCTCATTTCCATGTCAAATGGTAACATGTCATCAGCAAAACCAAATAGCATCACTAAGAGGAAATATATCAAAAACAATCCAGTGCCAATAATCGCCATAACGGCGAATAGAATATCAATTCCGGTAATGCCACCAAGGCCGACAAAATCTAGCAAATCTCCAAACAAACCCATACTATCACTAATCCTCTCAAGCGACTTGCACTCATCAACCTTCCTGTTGTTTCAGCACCGGTCTGATGTAAATGAAATAATAATGTCCGTAAACAACCGGCCCAAGTGACAATCCAACTAGTAAGGCAACTCCCCATGATGGCAACTCTAGAGCGAGTCCGACCGCGAGGATAATTAACAAGACGAAAAGTATCGATACTTTTTCAAAAATAATGTAAAATACTGTACGAGGATTGTCTGCTTCCGCTTTTTGTTTTAACCGAAACAAATCAAAAAAATCCACTGAATCACCAATCAAAAGAAGTTTGACCAGGATAATTCACTAATTAGAATAATGGCACCATATAATGCTGCGACAAAAACAACGGGATTTCTGCCAAGTTCAGTATCGGATTCAATTTGCTGCATTCTGCCATTTTCATCTCTGTACATAGAAGTTGTTTCTGAGGTGGTATAACTGCTGCCGTGAGTAAATTCTCGCTCATTCTTTTTGGTTTGATATAATAAAAATACAATTGTACCGACAATCACTCCTAGGCTAGGTCCAAAGAATCCACCTAGTGCGTCGTTGAATTCAATCCACATTGCGGCTGAAAACCATAGTCCCAACAGAGCAGTGAGACCGGCAATCATTCCTTTGCCACGATGCTGATTGGTGAAGAAGTTACCTGCGTCCATGGTTACCGTTGTACGGCATCTTTTTCAAACCTATCTGTATATTGTGCATGACTATAGAGTGATTGAAAAGGTGTCATCATGACGATAAATCATGGCGGATGTCTATTATGGCGTGGCTGGTAGTCCAGTCTCGCATTCACTTTCTCCGGTGTTAATCAATATTGTCGCTCAGCACCTTAGTCAAGTTTTACCGAAAGTCAATAGGTTCAATTTATTGAATACTGACCTCGTCGAAGAAGAATTCATTCAAGATGCCTTAGCCTGGGGTTATGTCAAATCCTCACTTAATCCAGTAAATTGGAATTTAACGGGTGCACCTTTTGGTAAGTTTCGCAATCGAGCCCTCATGAAGAAAGTACTTGATTCAACAATTGAGGTCAAACAGTCTCTCAGCGATTTGACCAAAGAAGAACGTCAGGAATCTGCAAGACTCTTACCATTCAAGTGTGATGTAAAACTACCCACCAAATCGTTTACTGAAGAGGTTTGGTTAAACTTAACTTATCCGCTGAAGCATCAGTTAAAATCGCCAGCAGTTGTTGATTTTAATGATTCATCAATTATTGAATCAGTCAATGTTTTGCGCTTTGATGGCTTTGGCTGGTGGTCTTCAAATGTTGACGGTTCAGGATTTGCTAGAGTTGCTGAGTATTTTGGTGTGAACGTGGCCTCTGGTGCTTGTCTAGGTATAATCGGCGGGGGTGGTGCGGCTCGTTCAACTGCGCACACTTGGACTACTCTTGGAGGGACAGTGAAAGCATTTGGCGGTAAGAGAAATTTACATGATTATGACTGGTTTAATGGTGCTGATACTTCCGACAGAACCTGTGATGTGTTGGTTAATTTTGATGATGACTCATTTCCCGAAGATATCACTGTGACTGGTTTTTGCGCCAAATCTCAATACCATCCAATTGATGGAGAACATACAGATAGGGTTGCCGCAATAAAACAGAAGCATGTTGACGCAAGATGGTTACTCGCCGCCCAGCATCTCGAGTCATGGTCACAGTTATGGGCGCCTCAGCATAGGGATCATTTGCCAAGTTTGGACTTAGTTATGAGTAAATTAATCCAAGCTGAGACTATTCTAGCCTCTTATGCATGAGGCACCAATTTCAAAATATGATGTGTCCTAGCATTAGATATAGTGAGATGGTGTTGTTGAGAAATAAAGCATTTTTGCTGGTCCTGATTATGCTTATCAGTGTCGCATTTTCTGGCCACGGCAGCGCACATCCCCAAGAAGACTCTAACTTCAAAAATCAACACATCGGCGTAGATTTCCCGGTGGGATGGGATGATTACGAGGAAAATGATGTTGAATTCCGCGTACTGTACCCAGCAATGGAAGACGGTCAAGGGGCTGCAATAGCAGGAAACGGCCCTTTTCCCTTCACGGTATTCTTTGGTGATGAGGGGGAGGATCGAACCGATTACATGATTCTAGCCGGGGAGATAGTCAAACGTGGAACTATAGTAATCGTGTCAAATGGATTTGAGGCCGATGAAACAACAGATTTGGAGGAATCAATGTCGTTACTTGAAGACATTATTTCATTCATGAACCAAACCAATCAATCCAACGTCATTATACCTGCAGCATTTGGCAATATCGATCTCAATCATTGGGGTGTTTCTGGTCACGGAACAGGTGCAGCTGTGGCATATTCAGTGTTCCCATTTTGGCAAGAAACATCTCTTTCAACAGTAATCCAACCCCCAAGGTCATTATTTGGTTTAGGAATTGATTTTTCAGAGTGGCCATCAGGCAACGGATGGGAAAGTGTTAGGCCCCTTGGCTGGAGTATTGAAGCAGCATCACCGGCAACAGGATTATTCATGACAGGAACCGTTGATGAGATTGCTAAAGGCCAAGACAATGTGCCGATTATAACTGCGACATCGGCGCTTGCTTGGCATTGGATGCACATTCTTGGCGCTGACCATTTCCAATTTCAAGATGAAATAGATGACGGATTATTTTTCGGTGACGACCGAGGAGACGGAGACGCTTCGATGTCGCAACAGCAGCAAATTGAATATGGGCTATCACATTTATTGCCGTATCTAGACCTAACTCTAAGGGGCGTTCATGATGACTTTAGACCTGCTTTTAATCGAGAAGTATCTCCACTTACTTCTAGTGATACTGAGTCTTATACAGAGGAAAATTTGTTTAATGCAGAGTTTTTGCTAATCGAAAATCAATCGAAAATCCCTGCCACAATTAACGAGTTTGGACGCTATGATACATTCTCATTACTAGCCAATTGGACATTACGTGATGGCAACGGCTATGCTGATATTCCTTCAGACTGGCAAATTGATTTAGCGTGTGGATTTAATCAGCAAGTAATCACCAACGGCTCGCTTCATCAAAATGGCACAGTTCAGTGTGATTTTACGGTTGAAGATTTGGCACCAGGGCAACATACTGCATTCATGACAATCATGGTAGAAGGTGCGCCATCTACAATTGAACACCAGTTTTTAAGAACCGACCAGCCACTTTCTTTTGTTGCTCCACAGCCTGAAATTGAGGTGCCAGAAAGAGGTATTGGATACATTTTGGCCAGTGAGATTGCAACTGACCCAGACGGCCAAGAAGTGTTTATCGTCGATGCGGTACTTAGTGGCGGGCAGATTAGTAATTTCTCAATTCAATTAGACAATGATTATCGAGGCTTATCGGTGACTCATACAGTGACTGGAGAATACATCACTGGTGCTGAAGTTGATGTACTGATGCGTGCCGACGGAGGTGGCGTGATTGATGAAGCCACAACAACTCTTGAAATCGTCGTGGTACCATTTAATGATCCAGTTGTCAAAACCGACGAGGTTGTTATGCAAACTCTAATTGAAGACGGTCCTTCGATTCAAGTCAACATCACTGATTTTGCTTATGACCCTGAAGGAGAACCATTACTGGCATCAATTAATGACCAAACCGAGGGTTCAGCAGGTCCAGTTTCGTTTGCTTATTTTCAAGGTGTTCTAACCATCACGCCTAATCCCGATGCCAATGGTGCTACAGTGCTGCATGTCAGAGTAACAGACGGCGCTACAGAAGCGGTTGACTTGGACATACCAATCCAAGTTTCAGCGGTGGATGATGTAATGGTGGTAAATAATTCGATGTGGAATATTTCAATGGACGAAGATGACACAATCGCCCTCAACATCAGTGAATTTGGTTTTGATATTGATGGAGACGAATTATCATGGACCATAGAATCTAACTCTATTGGTGCAGCCACAGCCATAATTTCCGGCTCTCAGATAATAATTTCACCTGTTGCAGATTACTTCGGTGTGCTCAATAATGATTGGCTAAATGTAACAGATGGAACTTCGGTGTATGGGCAGCTATTAACCGTTGAAGTAATCTCAGTGCCAGATTTACCCGAACTCAATTTGATGAATGTCAATGTGATAGATGATACGGCAGCAACCTTAGCATGGTCTGTTTTTGATTCAGATCGTGTTGTTGACCATCCTGTGGAAATATCTCTTGATAATATTGTACAACAGAATCTCAACCCATCATGCATAGTTGATGATTCTGGTAATTCAAAGGAATGCGTGACAATGCTAGAAGTGCCTCCCGGCAGTAACGGCACAATTGAAATTAGAGTCGCAGTAAACGATTCAGCATTTACTGCAAATGTTGTTGCTTATACAGAAATCAATTTCAATTCTTCAACTCCGGTGGTCGAGGAAGAGACAGAAACCGATGACTCTTCAACAGTATCTAGTACCATCATAGTTGGAGGTGGTCTTGGATTGATCATCATGATATTGCTCCTGGTGATATTATTAAGGGCTATGAAAAGTGACCCGATTGACACTTCACAACAGTCTTCTTTTGACCAAGAAGCAGATGTCGATGTGGTAGAACAGGAATTAGGTGTTGATTTGTCACCTACCGGATTGCTTTCTAGAATTAATCAAGATAAGTAATCAAAGCGGAATATTGCCGTGTTTTTTAGGCGGGCTCCATTCACGCTTAGAATGTAAAATATTCAGTGCTCTAATCAACCGAACTCTAGTTTCATTTGGTTCTATTACATCATCTAACCAGCCATTTCTTGCTGCTACATACGGGTCGCCAAATTTTGCCTTATACTCGTCAACCAATTGTGATCTGACAATTTCTTTGCCCTCATCTCCAACTGCATTTATTTCACGTCGATGGATGATATTAACCGCTCCCTCAGCACCCATAACTGCTAACTCGGCTGTTGGCCAAGCTATGTTGTAATCACTGCGCAAGTGCTTACATGACATTGCGAGGTAGGCTCCACCGTATGCCTTTCTAGTCACCAGAGTAAGTTTTGGTACTGTGGCTTCAGCATAAGCAAACAACAGTTTTGCACCGTGGCGAATAATACCGCCCCATTCTTGGACTACCCCTGGTAAGAAACCTGGTACGTCTTCAAAGGTCATTAGTGGCACATTAAAAGCATCACAAGTACGAATAAAGCGGGCTGCTTTTATTGAAGCATCGATATCAAGACAACCTGCCAAAACCTTTGGTTGATTGCCAACCACGCCCACAGTTCTGCCACCTAGTCGAGCAAAACCAATAATGATATTATCAGCATATGAACTGAATAATTCCATGAAATCTCCATCATCAACAATCTCTTCCACCACTTTTACCATGTCATAAGGGCGATTTGGATTGTCAGGTACTAATGTTTCTAGTTCGGGGTTTAATCTGTCACTAGGGTCTGCAGTCTCGAGAAATGGTGGCATAGCGGCGTTATGGTCTGGGAGGTAACTAAGTATTTCAGCCGCCATTGTGCATGCATCTTCATCATCATCAGCAATTAAACAGGCAATTCCAGACCGTGACGCGTGTAGATTTGCACCGCCCAGTCCAGCAGCATCAATCTCTCCTTCAATCACCTCGGGAGTTTCTAGCGGAGAGGAGAGGAATAGTTGCCCGTGTTCTTCTCCAAGAATAGTAAAATCCGCAAGGCCAGCAGCAAGTGAAGAAACTCCAACTACAGGTCCAAGTACTAAACTAATGATTGGAATACGTCCACTACATTGCACAAATCGGTCGAGTAGTTCACCAGTGCCCGCTAATCCTGAAATGCCATCTTGGGCACGTTGGCCACCACCGTCCCACATGCCAATAATCGGGACCTTGGCCCGTTCTGCCATCTCGACTATCTTGCTGATTTTCTTAGCATGTATTTCTCCCATGCTGCCGCCATGAACGCTAAAATCCTGGGCGAAACAGAAGACTTTACGTCCATCAATTGTTCCGTGTCCAGCAACTACACCATCACCTAAGGTTTGGTGCAAGAACATATTATGGTCAACAGTTCTATGAGTGACAAATGAATCTATTTCAACAAATGAGTCCTCATCAAGTAACATGTCGATGCGATCTCTTGCAGTTCCACGGCCGGTTTTTCTAATGGCTTCCTGCTTTTTTAGTCCACCGCCTAATTTTGCTTCACTGCGCTTTTGGCGCAATTCTTCAAGTCTTTGGCTGGAGTTATTTGACATCACTTTCACTCCAGTAAAACATTGTGATTCTCACCACATAGGTTCATTGAGATAATTTCACCAACGTCTCTATCGTTGGACAACGCCCAATGAATTTTGACTACTGTGGTGTCGGGTGTTGCAACGCTTCCATGCCCCAATAATCCCATTTTTTGTTGCTTTCTGCCCTTAGAATAAACATTCATGTCAATTGGTCCGTTAAGACATTGCGAGGTTATTACTACGGGGATATTGCGATTCACGCAACGGGTTAACACACGCCAAACCTTGGTATTTTCAGGGGCATCCTTGCCAGAGTCGTCAATTGGTAAATGTCCCAGTCCAGTGCCGTGGATAACAATTGCTTGTGGGCCATTGGCCACAATAGATTCTATCTCTTCTTCGTGAAGATAAGGTCCAGCAATGAACTGAGCAATTCGTACATCAGTCGAATACTTACGGGGTGATTGACTTGTCTCATTACTACTAGAGTCTCTAGCAAGTTGGTATGAATCCTCAATTATTATCTTTGGTTCACCATCCTCGAGATCAATATAAGCTAGTGGTTGGCTGTTTACGTTTCTAAAAGCGTCTCTTCGTGAAGTATGTAATTTCCTGACCCCAGTGCCAGGCTGAATGGCACAGGTTCCATCATGGCTCGAAGCATGCATTACCACTACAGCACTATCGCCTCGAATCGCCATTGGTTTTGGTCCGTTGGCCGCCCAGTAAACTGCAGATATCAAATTTTCAGCAGCATCAGATGAGCCTCGATCGGAGGAACGTTGTGAACCGACTAAGGCAATTGGTCCAGGTGGTGCTTTGCCATCCCCTGACCAAGCAAAGCACATTGCCGCCGAAGTGATGTGTAGAGTGTCGGTGCCGTGAGTGATAACTACACCGTGACAACCATCACTGAATGCTTGCTCTGTAGCGTCAATCATTTTGTTCCAATGCTGTGGCCGAATATCATCGCTAAACATATTGCCAAGTTTTACCGCATCAATATTGGCAATCTCAGCTAATTCCGGAATTGTTGATACTAACTCTTCGGGTTCAAATTTGGCAATAACTGCACCAGTTTTGTAATCTACCTTTGATGCAATAGTTCCACCGGTGTGAATGATTCGTACTCTTGGTAGTCCTTTCTTAAATTCTACTTGGCGATAATCTGGTGATTCTACTTCAGCCATTTTACCCATCACTGTCAAGGATTCAATATCTTCAACAGGATAACTTGCGTTGTAGCCATTTACCAGTTTGATAGTCAAATGCCCTTTGGATGCAGGGTGAAGAATGATTCCTTCATGAGAGGTTTTTCCATTATGGCCATTGACTTCAATTTGGACCTTGTGTCCAATATCTGGTATATCGACCATGATTCCCCCAAGAATTGACGGCTCATCAAGAGTTCGCTTCACTGAGACAAGTCTTTGACTTTTTCAACCAAGTTCATTTTACGCAAACGCCAAACACCAATTGGTGTCATAGCAATGGCGATAATTATCACGCCAAACATCAACTGGAATGCTACACTAGGCACGATTACTACCGGAACATAAAATTCCCAAGACGAGAATGAAGCAGCTAAACCAATGGCTCCACCATAAGCAAAGAATACACCAACTATGCCACCAATAATACCGATTAGTAAACTCTCGAATAGTAGCATACTACCTAATCTCTTGGTTGAAGCGCCAAGTACTCGTAGCGTTGCTAGTTCGAAATCTCGTTCAGCGACATTCATAATCATTGTGTTAAGCATAACAGCAATAGTGAACAACAGTCCAAGATACATTATGGCTTGGAATATTTGGGTTTGCTGTTCAATCAATGATTCAATACCATCAATCAAGGTTTGGCGTTCGACAATACCAGCAGATATTTCACCCAATTGAGTGTCTATTTCAACTCCCTCTGGCATCACAAGGTATACCGATGTAGCATTAATACCGGTGATTTCGGTTAATTCCCCACGAATAAAATACATCGTTCTGGATATTTCGCCCCGAGTAATGCCAACAATTTCAACAGCCGTTTCTGCACCATTAATTGACACAGATTGAGTATCGCCAATATCCCATCCCAAAAACACCATGGCTCCTTCATCCATCATAACTTGAGTCGTTGGCTGTGAATTATCCGGTAATGTTCCTTCAATCAAATTCACTTCACGCATTCCATCAGTATAGGACTCTAGACCAACAACGGTAAATGACCTACTAATATCACTTGAATCATCCACAGTGCCAAGCGGCATCTCGATTAGTAATTCAGCAGTGGCTGAAACATTCGCTGCCCATTCTAGTACGGCATCTTCGCCATCAGTCATAACAAATACTTGCACATCCCACGATTGGTCATCTTCTAAACCAGTGATGAGGGTGTCTTGAATTCCAGCAGACATCATTTGAATTGAACCAAATAACATCAATGAAATACCAACGGCAACAAAAGTCATTGTCAGCCTGATTGGCTTTCTGACACTCGAGCGAATAGATAGTCCAAGAGTAGTTGGCATCCATGCGGTCAATTTCCTAAGTAGATTGGAGCCAACACGCATTTCATTTTGTCCACTGAGAATTTCTAGTGGTTCAAGTCTGCTAGCTTTCCATGCCGGTAAAATCCCCGAGAGGAATACGATGAGCATTGTTGGGATTATGACCGTGCTGTAGGTCGCTAGTGGTATGGTCCGTTCTATTATCGGCACGCCAACGATATTTTGATAGAAATCCAACATCCAATTCATTCCCCAAGGCCCGATCAAGCAACCGATTATACATCCAAGCCCTCCGATGGCAAGGGGCGCAATTAGGTAACCGGAGAGCAAAGATTTTCTTGGTACCCCGAGGGTTCGCAGAACTGCGATTTCTTTGGCCTGACTTTGAACTAATCTTTGCAAACTTAGTACAATGGTAATTGAAGCAATTGCTGCAATCATTACGGTGAAGGGAACAGTTGCTCGTTTTGAGCCTTCTAAGTCTTGACGCATGACTTCAACTTGTTCATTTTGCCCTCTATCTCTGACCCGAGCATCTAATTCAGTCGAGTTGATTGCCGTATCAACAGCAGATTTGATGTCATCAATTTCCTCTCCTTCATAGACTTCAGTGTCGGGCAAATCAAAAGATGGTGTGCCGTTGACGTCAAGGACGATTAGGTTGCTAGAGCCCAAATCATTTCCAGTTAACCTTGACATTCCTGTGTCAGATAAATATCCTACAACAAATTCGCCCGCTTCAGGTGGGAAAATAGAGCCTTCCGGGGCCATAATTACGTGTAGAGGATGATAACCAATCCCCACAATAGTAAATTCTGCACTTGCATTACCTGCACCTATGGTGACGTTATCATCGATTGTTAATTTGAGCGCATCAGCAACATGAGCATCAATGACAATTTCATTATTAGCCGAAGCGACTCTACCCGATGAATGGCCTTCTGGCATCCACACACGGTCAGAATTAGCATTTGACGGTATGCCATGCCACAATGAATTGATAATTTTCTCATCTCCGTTATCATCGTAGAACATTGCTCCTTGAAGGATAGTTCGGCCTTCACATGAATCTAAGCCTTGACTGGAGGCTTCAGCTAAAGACCTAGTCAACTCTAAACAAAAATCTGCTACCTGCTCGGTACTCCACAAGGTGCTGCGATTGTCAATCCAAAGGTCACCAAGATTTGCGCCATCCTTGTCATCGCCATGCATTGTTTCATACATACCGTCCAAGTTATGGGAATAACCGCCAAAAGTTATGCCGGCAAATACTCCTACAGAGACCATGAAAACCACTGCGAATAAGCGAAGTTTGGTTCGCCACAGGCTTCTTGCAAGTCGTTTGTTGAGCAAAGTAGACACTTGACCACCTCATTCTTCTGCAGTATTGACTAACTTGTCAGAGACAATTTTGCCACTATCAATACGAATTACTCTCGTAGCATATTGCACTAATCCCTCATCGTGGGTCACAAATACTGCGGTGATGTTTTCTTCCTTGCAGGCGTTAACTAAGGCTGACATAACTTTTTGTGAAGTTTCAGTGTCTAGATTACCAGTCAGTTCATCACCAAGTAGTAAATTTGGCCGCTTAGCAATACTTCTTGCAATAGCAACCCGTTGTTGTTGACCGCCGCTAATTTCTCCCGGGAATCGATTGATTTCATCTTCAAGACCAACTAGTTTGAGTAGTTCAACTGCCCTTTTAGGATCTTTCTTACCCGATAATTCTTGGATTAACAAGATGTTTTCTAGTACCGTTAAATCTTGTAACAGGTTGAAAAATTGAAAGACATAACCGATGTTTTCTCTACGGAATGAAGTCATTTGTTCAGAATGGTTTCTAGGGACATCACTACCATTGAAGGAATAACTGCCCCCAGTCGGGCTATCTAGAGAGGAAAGGCAATTCAGCAGCGTTGTTTTTCCAGACCCTGAGGGGCCTAGTAAGATTACTCGTTCACCTTGGGTTATCTCAAAGGACACACCATCCAGTGCTTTGACAACACCCGCTGGAGTTTCATAATGACGTTCTATATTTTGCATCTGCAGTAAGTTAGTCATGAACGTGCACCTTGGTATGTATTTTAACCCACCAAAGGCTACAAATTAAATTAATCGTCTTGTGGATTAGCCAATACATGATTCAAACTACCTCGCCAAGTGAATATTTTTAGGAAAATTAGTGCCGAGCGGAGGGTGAACACATCAGAGATGTGTGAAGAATGGAGTTCAACAAATCACCCAGCTACGGCACCATGTGTCGATGGGTGATAGTTATGGTGCCGGGAGCGGGGCTTGAACCCGCGACCTTCGGATGTCTCAGACACCGCAAGGGTTGCACGTCATACGAATGCCTTGTAGGCTGCCCTATGAGTCCGACGCGCTACCAACTGCGCCACCCCGGCTTGTGTTGTCGTGATGGCTGGACTCTTTGAATAATGCGGCTCTTTAAAATTAAAATTCTGGCATATTAGGCTAATATTTCAGCCGTAGCATTCATGCACTCTCAGCCTTCCGAGTGAACATGGTCGACCTCCAAACTGCGATGGCAGCGGCTTCTGCCGAACGGAAACAACGTTCCGGAGCTGCCAGTGAGGAAAGAAAGGTCAGGAGAAGTGGAGCAAGCCTTGGCCTAGAACCATTCGACCCAGTAAAACACGTCAGCAAAGAGAAAGCGGATACAGCATCGATGTGGTTGGTTATCGCATTTTCAATTACCGTTTCGGTAATGATGCGATACGTTTTGATGCCAAATACAACTCCTGAAAAATCCGATATCCTGTACTTAATGCCTCTGAGTGCAATAATTTTGATACCGCAAATTCACCGAATGGTAATGCCAAAGGATTTCCAAGAATTTTACGGCAAGGGTACTTGGTTCAAGGCTGGTTTTCTCCACACTTTTACTTTCTTAGCAATGTCATTTTTACTAGTCAATCCTCCTATGGGGGACATCGTAGCCCCTAAATTAGCAAGTCACTGGGCGATTGCCACTGATGACGGTGAAGTTTTGATGTTCAATGAAGACTCTAGTAAGGATGGCGAAATTGAATGGATTGTAAGTAATGATGGAAGACTTGAAGGGGATATATGGTTGTTGTTTGCCTTGGCTGACAATGTTAATTCTGATGGTGCAGAAGTAATTGTAGAACTTACCCATCAGTCAATTACTCAAGAGTTGGCAAGCGATGAAGATTTTTGGGCCAATAATTCAGAGCGGATTGCGAATGGGACAAAAACAGACAACTCTTCGGCACCAAATTTAGTACCACACCATAAGGATCAACCATTTGCAGTCAATATCGGTAGTGACTTAGCAGTTGGTACACATGAAATCAAGGTGACCATAACTGAAGACGGAGACCCTTGGGAAAATGAACGCGTCTACAATTGGAAACTAGTAGTCGTAGAAGCTGTTGAATTGGCTGAATCATGACAACAAGTCACCGTGCTGCATCATAATTTGATTGATTAAGCGGTCAATTTTTTTAAGGTCATAATTTTCTCGTGCAACCCGATTTATCTTGATTAGTCTAATTGCTCTAATTGGCTTTGCCAATGGTGTCCAGCATAGAATGTTTAGTAAAGTTTCAATTCCCATCGGTCTAATTCAATAGACTTCCATAGTAGTCAGTTTTGCTAACACCTGTAGTAAAAGTGAAAGTGATTATGGATTTAGATGAGTTACTAATCTTGCAGTCAGAGCATCAAGTTGTATTTGCTCACCGCCACCCTCGACTAATCGATAATCAACTTCAGCCATCCATTCAGTCAAATCTAATTTTGATTCTTCGCTGAGGAAGTCAGCCGAATATAACTCTCTGTGTAATTGATTAACGAAGTCAGTACCAGCGAGTCCGTATTTGTCTAACACCTCGCGCAGTCTTCTACGAGCCGAATGAAAACCATCGTCACGGCATGCCATGAGGTATTGATGGAGGCTTTCAGGAGGGGCTGTTGCCGATGTTTCATAGACCAGTTCTCTAGTTACCGTTGTGCTAAGTGCGGCTGATACTTGTAAAGCGGTTAGGGCTTTTCGTAAATCACCCCGAGAAATCCTAGTGAGGGCTTCTGCTGCATCATCATCAAGAATAATTTCTTCGAGTTTTGCTACGTGATGTACTTGCTGACTTACATCAGAGTCTGCTAATGGTCTAAATCTAAACACCGCACACCTAGATTGGATCGGCTCAATAATTTTCGAAGAATAATTGCAAGACAGAATAAATCTACATGTTTCCGCATACTGTTCCATAATTCTTCTTAATGCTCCTTGAGCATCATTGGTCAAGGCATCTGCTTCATCTAGGAAAATAATCTTGAACGCTGCACCACCAAATGGACTTGTTCTAGCAAATTGCTTTACTTTGGTTCTTATACTCTCTAACTTTCGTTCATCACTTGCGTTCATTTCGAGCAGATTTTCTCGGTACTTTTCACCGAACACATCCTTGGTCAATGCCATAGCAGCAGTTGTTTTACCAGTACCTGGGGGTCCAGCAAACAATAGGTGTGGAAATTGTTTTTGCTCAGCATAAATAGCTAGTCTTTGAACCACTGCTGGTTGGCCCCTAATCTCACTGACTGAACGTGGTCTATGTTTCTCAACCCACAACTCGCTCATATGTTGATGAAGTTGCCGAACGCCCTTCAACATTTTTGTTCCAATCCAATAAAAAGTTGATTTCATCCTTGTCAATTTTTGGCTTATTCAACCCATCCAAGCGAAAAGACAGTAAAAGGTGACGATGTGTCCTATATGAGTCCCATGCTTTACGCGAACGAAAAACGTCGAGCCGTAACCGCGATTTTACTTGTTTTTATGTTCATTTTTGCAGAATTACTCGTCGCTGAAAACGAATACCAAATCGCTGATGAGGATCGACCAAATTTTACGCTTACTCAATCTACAATAATAGCAGAAACTTACATTTCTTCCCAATTCAGTTCAAACAATTTCCTTTCATCAACCCACAATTCTGTTGGAGTGGATGGCCTTGGCAATGAAGATCGGTCATTGTATCGTTTTTCTAATAGTTTCAGCAGCCAAACAGATATGATTGAAAGTGCGGAATTAATGATTACATGTGATGTTATTTCTCAAGATAATACTGGCGTTATTCCAAAATTGTACCCTGCAACAATTGTATCTAATATCGCACCATCTGAAGTGTCATGGGATGAAATCGCCGATGACATTTCTTGGCAACAACCGGGGGCAAACGGGCAGAATGACCGGACTGCATGGGAGACGCCTTCACAATCCCAGTTAATATCTGGGGCGACTTATGATTATACTTTCAACGTAACAAAGCTGGCACAGAAAAGTCTAGACCTAAGCAGAACCAAATTTGATATTCTAGTTTCGGGAATCGGAGGTCTTGTCAAGTGTGCTAAACAGAGCAATGCTACTGCGGCCTACCATCCTGTTTTGAGCATAACTCATACATCAGGTGTTCATGGCAATGGAGGTTCAGTGGACACAAACTTTGCTCAGGATGACATGCCATTGATGACAGATACATTCATTTCTGTTGCAGATGTCAATCCTGAAATAAGTTATGAACAATTGGTTGGAAGTGGAGTTGAGTTCCAATTTTCTAATTCTTCAGATTTTAGAGATATTACTGACTTGAACTGGATTTACTCCACCATGACCAATACGTTTGCATCAACTGGCTCTTCAGGTGATTATATCATTCCCACATCTGATGCTTTTCCGCTAGGTTCAATTATAAATTACCGATATCGCTCTTTGGATTATACCTCTAAGTTGTCTGAATGGATCACAGGTAATTTCCTTTTGCCATCATATTCGGTGACTAACAACAATAACGGTACAGCAACTATAGAACTTGGAAAAAATGATTTCTATTTGCAGAATTTTGAGCTGATTGAAGATACTTTTGTTGATTCCTCAAACCCAACCCAGAATTATGGTGAATCAACTTCATTATCCATTTCCACTTCACAGGCTCAGCAATCCTTTGTTCATCTAAGAATTAACACACATCTCTTGGGCTTGTCGAATAATGCAACAATTATCGAAGCAAGTATTGCTTTAGAAAGAGATGCCTACACTTCTCAATCCCCAATCCTTTCAATTCATCGTTCTCTTAGCGATGCTTGGGATGAGGATGAGATTACTTGGAATTATGGCTCCATCGGACAATCATGGTCTAATGGTGGTTTGAATGGAATACAATCATCCCAACAATCTGGCATTGTTTCTAATGCCTTTGAGGACAATTTTTCTTTCGATATTGGAGATTCAATTCAACAAGCGATTGCAAGTAATCAATCGAGTGGGCTTCAATATGTCATCACAGGCCACATACCAAGCGACCAATTGTCCAACCAATTGGAAACGGTCAGTTTTGCATCATCAAATTATCAAACATCAAATGGCCAACTATCCACGCCCAGTTTCAAACTGACTTATTCTTGGACGCCTAATTCAACCTCGCTTAAGCCACAATTAATTTCTCCCGTTAATGGTGAGCCGGTTTGGGATAATGACAACGGTAATATTTCTGGAAATATAACTCCAAACCTCCAATGGAAATCTGCGGATAACACTCCCCAAAATTCATTATTTCAACTATCAGATGATGAATATTTCCGGGGCATAATTTCAGAGTTTGATTCTAGGGCGTCTTCTCAACCATCAAATTCAAGTAATTGGTTAACAAGTCTGGCGGATTCTCTAAGCACAGGACAAAAGTACTATTGGAGAGCGAAAAATATCGACAATAACGGTCTTCAGAGTGAATGGAACGAAACATACTTCATAATCAGTTCAGCAACCTCAACTTGGTTAGGGGGGGACCAACATAAATTAGTTATTTACAACAGTTTGGAATCAGGTTTAGTAGGCATTCCCGATTTCTCATTTTCTACTATCAGTAGTAGTTCTCCCACAACTAATTCATATGGTTATCCATACCTATCTGTAGCTTCCTTAACTCAAGGTAAATCGAATAGTTTGTTGGGTTTGAACCTCAGAAATTACTTGCTGCCGGATGGTTATGCGGTAATTTCATCTAATCTGACATTAAATGCTATATCCTCTTCAAATGCACCAAATGTTGGGGTTTGGCAACTTACAAACCATGATTGGGATGAGCGCCAAGTCACTTGGACAGAGTATTCTTCCAACAATCCATGGAGTGGAAGTGGTGTAAGTGGTTCTCTTGATAGAAGTAATCTGTTGAACGAGCAAATTATTACAGGGTCTGGAGATTATACCTGGAACATAACTAGTGCTACCCAAGACTCAATGAGAGACAAAGAACCCTTGGATTTGATGTTAGAGGTACTTCCAGGTCAAACTGGGGTAGATGCACTTTTCAACTCACCTAATAATCCCGATATTAGCCTTCAACCTTCAATTGAGTTTATTTATACTAGTGGTTCAAACCAAAAACCCACTCCACCAAACGCCTTGATACCGAGCAATGGCCAATGGGTGTTTACGAATAACTCATCATTAGAGGCAAACACAGCTCCCTTGCTATCATGGACCTCCAACAGTAATTTAGGAGTTGTCGGCTGGGTACTTGAGATAGACAGCACAGATCAATTCAATTCTCCCAATCGCCAAATGGCATCTTCTTGGAATGATGCAGGGTTCGATTTGCAAAATCTCACATTTAGTTTACCAAATGATTTAGACCTTGGTGAAAAATGGTTTTGGAGAGTAAAAGGGTTATCTAATACATATCAACTTGGGGAATGGTCTTCAAACTTCCATTTCTATCTGGCAGATCTCAACTATCACCAAATCAATTCAACCACTTTCTCCACTCAGTATTTTGATGGTAGTGCTATATCTAACAGTAACGTCTTGCCATTCCTAGATACCTCGATTACCGATTCAAATTTCCTGGCAACCACAATATTAGATAATCCATTTCTACAAGTGGGCACGATAAGTTCAGGTTACAATATATCTTCTCTGATCAGTATACCGATACCTGTTGACATACATCCCGAAAATGCAAGTGTAATTTCGGCAAATTTAATTTTAGAATCGTCACCACTTTCTGCAACAGGGATACCAATTTCGGTCAGAGAAGTGATTCACCCATGGGATGAACAAGTTACCAACTTTCAATATAATTCAACAGAAAACTGGTCCCATTTAGGTGGGCGTGGTAGTGGGGTCGACATTGGTGACCCCATTGATATCCAAATATCAGCACCAGGTAGCATGATATGGAATATAACTTATTTAGTTCAAGAAGCAATAAGTCTAGGATCTCCATCTATCTCAATAATGCTATATGCTGATTATAGTCTACCGGGCGAAGTTGCATACTTTAGCTCATCAGAATCTTCTTTTGATAAGCCCATGCTTAACATGACATGGGTTGTAGGTAATCGTTCAATACCTTCTGCTTCACCAATTTACACCTATCCTGCCGTTGGGCAGATATACTTCAATCAAAGTTCCCATGCAATTATCGCAGAATTCCGGCCTACATTTACTTGGCAATTGCCGTCAAGTACCACTTCACCACCGGATGCTTGGAGAATATTTTTTGATTTGAATTCCTCAAACACTATGGCAGGTTCTATATTTTATGATTCGAGATATAATCCCGAATTATTCGACCTGACTAATTTGACATTTAAACCAGACATAGACGTTAATTACGGGACTGAGATCCAATGGTATCTTCAACCAATAAATCAGGATATGCTTGGTAGAATTACATCCAAAGCCACTTACTTCATTCCAAATACGATGGGGCAGGTAATCAACCAAACCGATGCTATTATCACCATACAAGACGGTACAATATTAGAACAATCCAACTTTCCACAAGCGACGGTAGACACCTACTTGGACGAAGGTATCTCTTCTGTCTCCTTAGACGGTAATGGACTAATGGTTGGTAACAGTAGCGTAGCCAATTCTAACCTGTCCTCATCTACATCCCTGATTTCTTTCAACCTCTCTGTTCTCAATCTGCCAAATTCGTATGAAGTTCTAGATGCAGAATTGATCTTAACTGCAGTCAGTGGATCAGGTGAAGTTGATGTTTCTGCCTCAAGGATGGTCTCTAATTGGGACGAAACCTCGACATGGAATAACAATAGCTCAACTGGACAATGGAGTAATTTTGGTGCTCTGCGGGGACAAGATTCTGATTTGCCAGATACAATCATTACCATTAACAGCGTTGGTGAGCATTCATGGGATGTAACTAGAATCGTACAACTTTCTGTTGACTCCGGTACCCAAATCGCTTCAATTATACTCCAACCGGAATTAATTAACTCACCATCAGGTGTTGTAGACGGTAATTATGTATTTGCCGATAGTGAAAATAGTAGTATTGACTTGAGGCCAAAACTCAAACTTACATATCGTACTAACAACCAGTGGTTACCATATGCTTCGACCCAATCAATACCATTGGACGGAGCTACCGTTTGGAACACTTCTTCGTCTTTGCTTAGTGGGCCTGAGAGCATTGACTTTTCTTTGTCAAATGTGCCTAGTAATGTTACCGATTGGTATATTTGTCATGGCCCTGAGGTTAGATGGTTAAACTGCCATTTATCGGGTGATATCAATTCTGATTTTACTTTTTATCCTAACAATGGGACTTTTATTTATGATAACTCCAGTTCCATAGCCAATGACTCGGGCGATTCTTGGCTTTATTGGAGGGTGAGATCAGATCAAAATCACCGCATTGGTCATTATTCATCATTGTTCAAATATCGGCATACAGGTCAACAAGCCACTCAAAACGGCGATGATATCACCATCAACCTCTCGCGCTCTTCGATATTTGAAGATACAGGCGAGATGCCGAGGGTAATCGATTCGTATACCGATGACGTCATTACCAGTCAAAATAATGGTCAGAATTCAATTTTAAGGCTAGGATTTGATCCAAGCACCGGTAGTACAAACGACATGTACTTCCAATACAATCTCAGTGACATATACTTTACACCCACATCGATGCCGACTTCCGCAATTTTCCAACTTGCCAGTTCCTCTAGCTTAGCGGTAATTAATCCAATGACTGTTTCTGTTTACAAATGTCAAAGTTTTGAGGAACTATCAATATCCTATGCATCGTCTCCCCAATGTTTGAGTAATGAAGAAACTAGAACTACTATTTTTGGTGTCACAAATCAAACATTACAGTGGGATATTACCAGTATTGTTCAACAAAGTTTCATTAATAACAACGATACATTTGCTTTCAAACTTTCAGCAGGCAGCAATAGTACCAACTTCATCGAAGTTTATTCCTCTGATACTAGCACTAACATGATACCAAGTTTATCACTCACTTATTTTGAAAATATTAACGGGTACACCCCCCCAAGTCAACCGGTTTTGACATCTCCATTTGACGGTGAGATACTTTATGATGCCACGAATCCGATTATTACAAACCCACAATCAGTCCAACTACAATGGTCTCCGGCTGTGGGTGCAGATAATTATCAGTTATTCATAAGCAACAAATCCTCTACCTTAGTTTTTGATTCTAGAGTTGACTCTGAAATAGTGGGGACCTCATTTTCCAGCACAGATTTTGTAGTTGGTGAGGTCTACGAGTGGTGGGTAAAAGGTCTAAATCAAACTATTCCAGGACCATCATCATCACGTTGGGCATTTGCAGTAAGTGAACCAAAACACTCATACAATCAAGATGGGACATATTCTTACCAAGTCATAGACTCTACCGAGGTGCCTGATTATTCACATATAAACACCATTGATACAACATTAATCGAAGGTGCACCAGACTCGAATTTTGGTAATTCTCAGAATTTAGTTATTGGTTCAGGTTGTCAATACACGCCCGGTTCGAGTTGTGATGCAATATTGTATTTTGATACTAACCAATTGCCATTAAATTCCTCTCAAACAATACACTCGGTTTCTTTGAACCTACAAATAGAATCATGGGATTTATCTGGTGGGGCTTATGCCGTTGAGTATTCTGTACACCAGTTATTATTTACCAACTGGAATGAGTATGGTTTGACATGGAACACGACAGGAATAAATCCAGGACCGATTGCTGGAGTTGACTATGTCTCCGTCCCTCTAGACAGCGCCACATTATTTCCCAACGATTTGGAACTAGAGTTTCAAATTGCTACAGATTCTTTGATAATTGGAGATGAAATCCACCTAATAATAAGAGGTAGTCCAGTAAGCACTGGCGGTAATTTTGATGGTTTTGCAAACTTTTACTCAAACGAAGCAACAAATTCAGAACAAAGACCAGTATGGTCTTTACAACACACGAATGTTTCAAATCTTAATATTACCACGGTATCTAGTACAATAAATGGAGACGGAACCTATACATTTGATTTACAAGGCTTTGATTCTAATGGAGTTCTTATTCCTGGTAATATGCCAATAGGCGCACAAATTGAATGGTTTACCACTACAGGTAGCATAGTCAGCATAGGCCCAACTTCTGCGGATCTTTCTCCTTCAGTTAATGGTCTACAAACTATAACTGCTTGTTATGGCGTGATATGTACTGATTATATTGTAAATATTGATTCAGGCCTCCCAGTTCAAATATTTGCCTCATTGAGTCAAAGTTCTGACGTCAATTCATTAACCATCACCGCAGATGAAACCGTAACGGTTTCTGCCTATGCTGTCGACCAACATGGTAATTTGGTAACAAATGAAATAATTAACTTCATAGTTAGTAATGGAACAATTTCATCAAGTAATGTGTTCAACCCATACGCTGTTGGTAGCCAAACTGTGACTGCTGAATGGGTCGGTTCAACTACTTCGCTGCAAGAGGTTTTGCAAATTGAAGTCACACCAGGTACTCCCACTCAAATTATGATGACGGGCTGTGGACAGATTATCAACGCTAACACCTCATGCTTCTTGTATGGTAGTGCATTGGATCAATTTGGTAACACAGTTTGGTTCGATGATGTTGTATCTTTTGACCTAGATCCGGAAGATGGTGAAATGGCTATAATACAAACTCCAACTCCACATGATGCGCCTCCCTTACAGGATGTACTGATTGGTGAATTTACCGGAAATTTGGTTGGTTTGTGGGAAGTAGTGCTTTCTACAGAATCTAATTTAATTACTAATGTATTTGTTGAAGTAACCCATGGGGACATAGGTGGCTTCGAATTGAGTACTTCGAATGAAACCATCACTGCGGACGAATTTTTATTCATTGACTCCACAAGGATCGACGTTCGTGGCAATCGCCTGGCAGTGAGCTTAGCAATCGAAAATTGGACTTCTGTAGCAGATGGAACAATAACTTCTGGTTTGACATCTACTTGGGAGCCAACCCTTCAAGGGTCGAAATCTCTTACTGCATCTTACGAAGGATTTACCGATACTGTAGACATATTTGTTTTGCGAGGGGCCCTACACGATTTCCAAATTATAATCAATGACGAAGTTTCACAAACCGAGGCTTATTCAATTACTGCTGATGATGAGATCAGTGCTAGTTTGAGGGCTTTTGATGCGAAAGGTAACCAATGGTTAGTTGACGGTGAGTGGTCTCTATATCACCCGAATTTCTTAGACCAGTCAGTGTTGAGTTCCAATTTCTCACAAGAGGTTACCTTCTCACCAACCTTAGCATCTACATCTCCATACTCAATAAGCGTTGAACACCAAGAGAACGAGATTATTTTGTCTTCAAACTTCGTAGTGTATGTTTCAGTAGGTGATGTTGAAAACTTCATTGTCTCTGCATTAGACAGTAATGGTAATGATTATTCCGCACAGACAGGATTTTCAGTTACTGCAGATGACTACATACAATTCGATTTTTCAACAAGTGATTTTGATTTGAACTTAATTGATGATGCAGGGGAAGCATGGATCTTACAAAACTTAGTCGACGGCAGTATAACAGACATAACCCAGTTGATGGACGCAAATTCTCTACTATGGAATCCGGATTTAGTTGGCGATTACTTAATTTCAGTTTATACCATCAACCAAAGAGGATTCAACTTATCATCTGAATTTAATGTTATTGTGGCTCATGGAACTCCAGTTTCACTCGCGATTACTCAGTCTGCTGGTACACAAAATGCTGGAGATATTGTCAATCTTCAAGTTACTGGTAGTGACTCTGATGGCAACCAATTTGCTCAACCAGTAGTCTGGTTAGAAAATAATGCCCAGGCCAAGAACATTAATTCAACAACCAATGTTGGTGCGTATGAATTCAATGGCAGAACTGCAGGAAACTACACTCTGACTGCAGAATATTTGACTGTTTCCTCAACTGCTTATGTCGACGTCTTTAGCTTGAACATCGCCGCAAATATCGAGTACAATATTAGCACTGTTGCCTTGGAACAATTGGAGAAATTAACAGTTACTGTAGAAGTGTATGATGAATATTGGAATAAAATAAATGTCCCTCAAAATGCCCGGGTTGATACCACAGATTCTGGCGGGGACGTCACATACTTGGGTGACGGGGTATGGGAACTAGAGACATTAGACGAAGGAGGCCATTCCGCCACTATAGTTATCGGTTCGATTACTGAAACGTTTACTTACGAAGTAGAGGGTAACCTTGCCGGATTCTTTGCCGCAGGTGGGGCACTTTACTATGTTGGTGCAGGACTAATCGGGCTTATTGTAGTCGCTTTACTGGTGTTCTTGGTTAGATTAGTTCGTGGTGATGGAGAATATTATGACGAAGATGAGGAAGATGATTACTCTTATGAGCAGGAATCCGAGCCAGTCAAAGATTTCACAAAAACCACGATTAGCAATACCCCAGTCGTACCAACTCCACCGTCCAGCCCGCCAAGTCAGCAGGAAGAGGTTGCTGAAGAACCTGAAAATCAAGTAGATGAAGACCTCAGTTGGGCTGTTGATTATCGAATGGAAGATGATGGCACTGAATGGGCGCAAACAGGTGATGACATCTGGTATTATCGCGAGTCAGGTGGCGATGATTGGGTTGAATGGACTGAATGAGTATAGGTGATTGATTTGACAAGGAAAATGGTTCCAATATTCATTATTGTCTCAATGATGCTAAGCATAATGCCAATTGCAGATAATAGTACCACACTAGACGAACAACCGACAGTCTTTCACCAAGGTTCATCGGCTGTGAGGGTACAAATCTCATCTCCAGAATTTACCATTAGCGCTGATGAAGTAGTTACCTTTTCTGCCACTCTATATGATTCAGTGAATAGTGTGGTGGCTGGGGAAATCATTTGGTCAAGTGCAAATGGAACAATCACTAGTGATGGAACGTTTTATCCTTGGAATGCAGGAGTAATAACCATTCAAGCACGACATACAAATTTGACTGATGAATTTAATATTACAGTGACTCCTGGAATTGGACAATCTTTAGAGATTTCAATATCTGCGGGCCAGGTGCTACAAAATAATATTCTAACTGCCAACTTAATTGACGCAAGGGGTAACCCAAACCCTACAGACCAGGCAGCGTGGAGTATTGATGGTCAATATTTTGGGCAAGGTAATCCAGTATGGATTCCACTCGATATTGGTGAATACCAGCTAACTGCAAGACTTTACCAAATGGAAGTTACCACTTTTATTGATGTTGTTGCTGGAAACCCGTACGAATTTGTTTTTGATCAAAATATTGTAATCCAAAGTAATTCTGCAATACAACTTGAACCTACTTTAGTCGACGCCAACGGTTTTGCTATGGATATTAATCTTGCAGGATCTAAGGCCTGGCTAGTGGAAAACGGTTCTATTAATTCAACAGGGGTATATTTTGCAACCAATCCGGGAAGTTGGAATATTACCGTGTCTGCTGGACCGGTTTCGGGGACTGGGATTCTTACTGTGGTGCCCTCTGATGCAACAACTTCCGTCTTAGCAATCATTCCAAATGAACCAGTTTATGTTGCTGGTGAGCAATATCAAATTGCCGCTTATCGTACAGATGTATTTGGCTACTCTGGTTTGATTACACCTCCGTTGGCCAACTTTTCTGTATCCTCAGGGACCCTTAGCCAAGATTCTGGTAAGGTTTACTGGACGCCAATGACAATGGGTACTCAGTCACTAACAGTTATTGATTCAGGTTTTGAGTCCACTGTTTCAGTTACTGTAGGTCATGGTCTAGCGATCGATACAAGGTTGGCATTTACGCCCAATAATCTAGCCGTTGGTCAGCAATCGACTATTATCGTACAAGCCTATGATCTGGCAGGAAATACTTGGAATGTTAACGGCAGTATTGATGTCTTGATTGGTAACGCTTCTACAATCACCAACCATGATACTTACTATACTGTTGTACCTAATGAAGTCGGAGCATTTGCCATAAAGAGCAATTGGTTTGATTCAAACTCAGGAATAGTTTTTGAATCCCAAGAAATCAAACAAGTTGGTTTTGGTGATTTGGCAAGAATAGAGTTGGAAGGACAAGGCTCAAAAATCCCTATTGATGAGGCATTTGACCTAAATCCACGCTTCTATGATTCATATGATAACGAACTAACTGACATATTCGTCAATTGGACTATTGATGGAGAAGACCAAACATTGTCCATGTCGTTACTAGATTATAACTGGATACCTTCCTCGATTGGCAGTCATGAACTCCAAGCAAATGCCGCGGGTATATTCTCAGTTGTATCGCTAACTGTTACTGCAGGAGATGCTCGTCGAATTGTTACTAATCAAGAAACAGGGTTTGTAGTTAATTCTGGTGAAGAGTCGGACTTATACGTTGAAATCGCCGATTCTAGAGGTAACTTTGCTCCAGCAGAATCGGTAACAATGAGTCTTAATTCCTCAGTTGGCACTTTACAGCCTTCAATAGCAGGTAGGGGTTATTGGACATTTATTGGCAAAACAGCTGGTGAGTTCACTATGACCTTAACCCAAGATGATGCAGTCCATAGTATTACTTTGACAATAAATCCAGGCCAACCAGTACAAATATTTGGCGAGGTTGAAATTCGTGATTACCAGCAAGGAGATGTGGCATTGCTTACTGTCTATGGCGTGGATAGTAATGGTAATATTGTTTCAGTCGAGCCTGAAAACACTTCGATAAGTTGTACTTCAGGTTCAGATAAATACATTACAGCAGATACATGGGAATTGGAAATAAGTAAATCAGGTTTAGATAGATCTTGTAGTATTACTTGGAACGGTTTGGTTACTCAAGCGTTCTTTGACGTCGAATCAGTATTACTTGGCGGTGCGATTGGTTCAACAAATACTGCAATGACGATTGCAGCCATTTTACTCGGCCTAATTCTTGTCACTATGGTAGTTTTAGTTCGTAAGGCTAACTATGAAGCAGAGGACAGTGAAGATTGGTTTGATGATGAATATGACGATGAGTATGATGACGAATATGACGACCAAGAAGGAGAAGAGGAAGACCAGCCAGTAGGTGAAGAAGCAGTTCAACCAGCAATTACCAATCAACCTCAACAGGAGTCTCCAACACCATCTACACCGACAATCTCTGACCAAGAAAGAACAAAACTTGCTACGGAAGCAGGCAAATTAGGGGTTATGCAAGCGATTGACCAAACCAAACAAGGTGCTAGCGGTTGGTATGTTGATGTAAGTGGCGATATCCAATACTGGAATGTCGCAGCAGATGGTTCATGGTCTAGAGGTCAGTGAATAACTAAGCGTCTATTCTTCTGATAATCCTTCAAAAGAAATGAAGAACTCATTAATGTCAATAACACCATTTTCATCATCATCAGAGTTATGGAAGATCGAACGAGATTCATCTACAGTGTAATTAAAACCTAATGCTAGTAAGGCGTTTTGGAATTCTCTGACATTCAGGTGCCCTTTGCCACCAAAATCAGCTGCATTGAATGCTGCAAGTCTACGTTCGTGCTCTGATGCGCTAGTGCGGCTGAATTGTTCTCTAAAGGTCGCAATAGGGGTCTTATCAGAGGCGATGTAATGTTTTCTACCATAAAGGTAGTAAGTCACCAAACCAGTAATTATTGCCACACCACCGCCAATAAACGCTTTTGAGCCCATCAGAATGAGCAAGAATGCCCCTGCAATAATTCCCCACCATTGCATATATGGGTATAGTGGGCTTTTGTAAGCGGGGTCCCAATCATATCTGTCACTGGTTTGTCTAAGCACAATAACACAAGAATTAATCATCATAAAGATCATAATTTTGAAACCCGATGCTAATTTCACCACATCTTTTAACGGGACAAATAATATTGCAAAACACATGGCAACACCAGTGATTATTATTGGTACGTGAGGTGTTTCAAACCTGACGCTAACATCTTCAAGAGGTTGCGGTAGGAGGTTATCTCTGGCCATGGCAAACAGGAATCTAGATGATGCTAAGATGCCCGCTAGAGCCATTGAAATCATAGTCAAAACAGATAATATTGCAGCAAAAACACCAAATTCAGTATTGACTACATGCTCAGCAAAAACATAGATTGGGTCTTCCACGACCGCACCATCAACAATCCACCACTCTCCAGGAATACTAGCCATCATCAAAAATGTGATTAGTGTATAAATCACAGTTGCAATTAGCAAAGAAAGCATAATTCCTGCAGGTAGATTTTTTTCCGGCTGCTTTACCTCTCCACCAATTGCTGCTATTTTAGTAACCCCAGCATAGGCAACAAATACGAAGGCTGCGGTTTCTGCCAAAGTCCATACGTCGGTACTAAATGCCCCCTCGATTGGTCTACTGGCATCAAAGTTTGGCGAAAACAAAGCGGCTACACAGATAAACATTAACAACGCAACAGTCATTATGACAATAGGAGTTTGAATTGCTTTTACCTTAGATACTCCAAGAATATTAACCACAGTAATTAGTACCAATGCTGAAATGGATAAGATCATGATGTCGATTTCCAAATCAAAATATGTTGTTACTGCAACAAAGTATGCTGAAAATCCAATCAAGGCAAAGGCTGATTTTAGCAAAAACGAGGCCCACAAGCCCATCCCACTGACTGTTCCAATCATTGGTCCATATGTACGCTCTAAAAATACGTATGACCCGCCACTAGTTGGCATTCCCGAAGAAAGTTCTGATTTCGACAATGCTCCTGGTAGGACTACTGAAGCCGCTAATACAAAGGCCAACCAAATTCCAGGACCCATGATTTGAGCGGCAAATGTTGGTGTGACAAATATTCCTGGTAACATTGCTGAGAGTGAAATGACCACAACTCCAGCCAAACCAATGGTTCTGGCCAAAGAACCTTTTATTTCTTCAGTGGCGCCTTTAATGTCGCCCTTTACTACGCTTTTGATAATCTTTTCAACAGTATTTTTTGCCACATAATCCCTCCGATTTACGATACCAAATAAATGACTAATTGGTGTTAAGCAGACCTAGATTATATTCTATTGCCTAATATATTGAGAAGAACTTCCGGAATACGGTAATTTAGATTTTAGCGATTACTTTCATTTCAACTGCTATAGGTGTTGGTAATGCGCGGATAGCCAATGTAGTTCTTGTTGGTCCCACTTTCCCAAGAGTGTCAGCCCAAACTTCGTTATAACCTTTGAAATCACGGTCCATATCAATTAAAAATGAGGTGACATCTAATACATTTTCAATAGATGAACCTGCTTCTTCTAGAATACGCGAAATATTATCAATTACTGCCTGAGTTTGAGCTTTAATATCATAATTAAGGGGTTTTCTATCACCGTCATGGATAGGTCCACCCGGTATTGCATTAGTGCCTGGTTGCCTAGGTCCAACACCTGAGAGGTAAAGTAAGTCACCAACTCTTCTAGCATGTGGATATGCGCCAACTGGTTTAGGTGCTGCATCGGTATTTACTGAGCCTTCTGCATTTGTTGGATTCCAAAGTTCAGGTCCACTACCTGCAGTGGATAGGGTTGTTGTCTCTTCACTAGAAACTATGTTGTCTAATACGCCTCGTTCACCAGCGAATACCTCAACTTCATCTTCATCATATTCCTTGTTACCCACTCCCGATGGTGTTGGATTTAGGTGTACAACTGCGCATCCAGCGCCATGAATGGCTTCGTATGCTAATACTTCTCCAGTTAGGTCGTTGCGATTTTCATTCATTGCTGATAGCCACCACATCGGCTTGAAATTGACTACTTTTTGTACGCGAATCTGTTGTTGAATCGTCCGGGATAATTGACCGACATCTTCCAGTCTACCTTCGGTCAAAAATTCTAATATTTTCCGGTTCCACTCATCATCCTTGAGTGAATGAATCCGATCATCTTTTGCTTCGATATGTTCGGTAAACATTCGATTAGACAGAGACATTGCGGTTATCGCTACTGCCTTTCTTCCAGTCTTTTTGACTAAATCTCGACAAGCTTTGGCCAGTACAGTAGTTTCGCTACGGTCTGCATAGACATTTGATGATACTATTACTGCAGGTATTTTATTATCTGGATTTAACAATGTTAGGGCGACCACTGAGCCCACGTCAATGGGGAATCCACGATAGTTGACACATCTACTTTGCAATCCTCGAGAATGATTTTCTGCATTCCATAGAGCAGCAAATTCAGCATCGATATTGAATGAATAGTTGATTGAACCTAAGTCATGAAAATCATGGTCAACCATTACCCATTCAGGGTTCGGGTCTGAAATCATTTGATGACCGATGATGCTTGGCCATGTAGTTGAATAAATAATCAATAAATCTGCGCCACTATTTGAGATAATCTCAGCCGCGTGGTCATATGCAGCACGAAGTTTACTCCAGCCTTCATTTTGCTGTGGTGCTAGTACTGTATGAGGGTGTACTGGCACTACAAATGATTCAACAATTTCACCATCAGACATTATTATTCCCCCTTGTGTTGGTAGACTGGCCACTCAACAATTGCATTTCCAGTGCCGATTATGGTGCCGTATCCGTGAAGAATCGCTGGATAATCAGGCACTTCAAGAGTCGATAATAGCCAAGTGAAGGCGCCTCCATCGGTTTCAGCAATCGCTTGTTCGGTGAATTCTGGCATTTCATCAATAAGTCTTTGACATTGTCCTGATTTCATGTAATCAATCATTCTCATGTCCCAAAGATGCATAGCATGGCTGGTTATATGCTCTTTACTCATGTCTTCTGGAATTTTAGATTCGGTGGTAAAGTGTCGATGCGATAAGGAATTACTCGCCAAAACTACTACTTTTTTGCCACTTTCTAATATTGCTTCTCTTGTTACCTTACCAAGTTCGATCATCATTTCCTGCATTACTTCAACTGAATAGTAATCTCTTGAGCGGTTGCTGGAGATCACAACTAATGGTTTATCCCATTCAGGCCTAAACATATGACCAGTAGTAATTGTGCCATAATCAACTCGAAAATCAGGGTTTGTCATCATTTTTACCGTTAAACCTGCATCGTGAGCTTTATCATGAATTTGTTTAGCCAATTCGACATCGATATTCAAATCATAATGGTAGCGAAATAAATTAGGAAATATCGGGTCCACAGAAAGGCTTTGAAAGTTGTCTAGGCCAAGGAAATGTGTTCCGATATAGGTTTGCCAATGTGGTGATAGAACAACAATTGCATCATAATCTACATCTTTTAGTGACTCACGTAATCTTTCGTAACCCCATCTTAGTTGCTCCCAGCCACCTTCAGCCACAGGCTCATTTTGTGAAGGGTTTTCAGCATACACAATATGTGGTGGGTGAGGGGCTAAACAACCTGCAACAATCTCTCCTTTCGCCATATTCAGTCCTATCAATAGGTTGCCTATATTTTGTACGGATGAAAACGCTGTGCCCTAAGACTCAAACACCAGCGCAGTTTGGCAGTTGCATGGGCGATAAGAACAGTGACATACCTGTCTATGCTAGTTCTTCCAATGACTCGCAACTAGATCGTGCTGATGGTATTGATTTTCAAACCGGGATTCGACATATTATCGCACCAGCAGTGTTCGGTATGGTTGTCGGAATATTATTTCAGGAATATATCACTCCCGAATATAATTGGCCGTCCCCACCCCAAGGAGCGATTCTATCGTCAATAATTCTCTCGCCACTACTTTATTTTGTCTTGGTAAGGGATAAAGCCTCTCGCTGGTTTGAATATACTCTGGGTTTAGCAACTCCTGGAACAATATTTTTCATGATTTGGTTCTCTGGATGGGGTGCGGTATTTTGCGGTGGTTATGGTGCATTACTGCTTTGGGTTTGGATTTCAACTTCTTGGGGCCGATATGAACTCCCACCTTTTAGATACGGTGTATGGCACGCATTCGCCGTGGACATAGGTGCATTTTCTGGGGCATTACTTGCCTACAGTATCGGTCTATGAGGTGTAACTTTCCGATTTGTCCGGGAAATTACCTTGACGGACATCGTCACAATATTGCTTTATTGCACCATCTATTTCTACGGCTAGATTCAGGTACCTGCGTAGGAACCTTGGTGAGAAGTCCATAGTTATCCCCAGTAAATCGTGTAATACGAGAACTTGACCGTCACAATCTGGTCCAGCACCTATTCCTATGGTAGGGATGTCGATTGCTTCACTGACTTTCTTGGCTAACTCACGAGGTATTTTTTCTAGTACCACGGCAAAGCAGCCTGCTGCTTCCAATATTTTAGCATCTTCAATTAGCTTATTTGCCTCATCATCCTCTTTTGCTCTAACACTGTAAGTGCCAAACTTGTAAATCGATTGCGGAGTGAGACCTAAGTGTCCCATGACTGGAATACCTGCGGTTAAGATTCGCTTTATTGATTCAACAATTTCTGCCCCACCCTCAAGTTTTACGGCATGCCCTTCAGCCTCTTTCATGATTCTAATAGCTGATTCAAGCGCAATTGCTGAATTACCTTGATAGGTTCCAAATGGCATATCAACAACAATTAGTGCTCTGTCTACGGCCCTTTTGACACACTGTGCATGGTAAATCATATGGTCTAATGTCATAGGTAGAGTAGTTACTTGCCCTGCCATAACGTTAGAAGCTGAATCGCCAACAAGTATTACATCAACACCAGCATTATCAACTAATTTTGCCAGTGAGTAATCATATGCAGTCAGCATAGTTATTTTTTCATCAGCACGTTTCATTTCTTGAAGCGTGTGGGTTGTGACCTTCTTGGCTTTGCCGTGAACGGACATAGTTATTCCAGCAGCGCAATTGATTTGAAACTCTCGCTTCCAAAAATTAACTCAAACATCCATTTCAGCCAAAAATCTGGTTAATTGCAAAAAAACCTCTTTTGAGTCAGCACAAGACAATAATTGATACTTATATTCTGGGTCACTGATTGTTAAAGCAGCCACGGCAAACATCGAGGTGGAGGAATCATCGATAACCATTTCAGTGCGATCTTCGATCCAATCTTCAAGAGTGTCTTTGTCGATTTGTAGGATGCCACCGATTTTACTCAAGATGCCGTTCAGGGTACTTTTCAGTTCAGTCTGCTGAAATGTGGTTAACTCATCCTCATCTGGAAGATAAGTTACATCAGCAGATAGGTACAATTTGGAATGCTCGCTGTTCTCTGGTACTCTAGCAAGTATAGTTTCTAGGTCAGGTAAGATTCCAGCATCTGGAATTAAATCAATCATAGATTCATCTTCGAAAGGCGGTAGAACAGGTTCATGCACCTTGTTAATCTGAAATCTTCTCCGTCCAACAAACTCGATGAAGTGATTACTGCCTTTTGTTTCATGACTGATTATTTCTGCTTCGCAGCCAAACATTCTTGGCCCATTCCAACCATTGTGAATTGCCATAGGATCTGTCATTACCATGCCAAACGGTCTGTCATCAAGCAAGCAGTCATCAAGCATTTGTCGGTACCTAGGCTCAAATATTCGTAGACTTTGTATTTCTCCGGGCAATAGCACCATTGGTAAAACAAATAATGGTAGGTTATCTGCTTCAGCCATACATTGTAATATGGGGTTTTACTTTTGAAGATGTGTTCAATCATCTTTTACACATATGTTGCTCAATTCAGAGAAGAAATTCAATGACCAATCGCCACCTTCACGACCAACCCCCGAATTTTTAACACCACCAAAAGGCGTTCGAAGGTCTCGATGAAGCCACGTATTTACCCATAATATACCGCTGTCTATTTGCTTAGCAAATTGCTTTCCTCTAGCCGTATCGCTAGTCCAAATGGAACCAGCTAGTCCGTACTGAGTGCTGTTAGTCATTTCAATCGCTTCTAAATCAGAATAAAATTTATGCAAAGTAACCACTGGTCCAAATATTTCTTCCGTTGCGCATCTAGAACTTATGGATAGGTTTTCAATCACAGTTGGACTAATGAATGAACCATTTTTTAGACTGGCGTGGTTAAGAATAATTCTTTGACCACCATGGGTAATAGTGCCCCCTTCCTGCTTAGCTAATTCGATGTATGAGATGACTTTTTCCATGTGTTGTTGTGAGATGACTGACCCGATGTCAGTTGACTCATCTTCAGGGTTACCAACCTTCATCGCAGCAACTGCGACAACAAATTTATCAACAAAAGCATCGTAAATTTTAGCATCAATAAGTACACGTGAACCACACAAACACACTTGCCCTGAATTAGTAAATGCCGCCTTTGCAGCCCCAATGGCCGCAGTTTCTAGGTCTGCATCATCGAGGATAATTGTCGCATTCTTTCCGCCTAACTCTAGTGATAATTTTTTGAACATTGGGCCAGCAGTTTTAGCGACAATCTTACCGGTTTCAGTACCGCCAGTAAACGAGATAGCACTTATCTCAGGATGTTCTAAGATCGCTTGTCCCGTGCTTGGGCCTAGGCCGTGGACGATATTTACTACTCCTGTTGGGAAGTCGATGTCATCAAGAGTTTTGGCTAATAGATTAGCAGTCATTGGGGTCATTTCACTTGGCTTAGCTACTATGGTATTACCCATGACTAAGGCAGGTGCGATTTTCCATGAGAGGAGATATAGTGGTAGATTCCAGGGAGTTATCAATCCGACAACTCCAACCGGCTTGCGTATTACATAATTTGTTGCATCATCCATGGTGTACTTATTTTCGCTTAACTGTTCAGCATGCTTTGCAAAGAATCTGAAATTACTAATGCTACGTGCTGCGTCGACTCTTCTAGCCAAAGCAATAGGTTTTCCAGTATCCATGCTTTCGGTTTTAGCAATATCCTCTGACCTTTCTTCTAGGGCTTGAGCAATTTTATTAAGCCAATTTATTCGCTCCGCTTTGGTCAATCCACGCCAGTTAGGTAACGCAAGTTTAGCTGCTTCTGTCGCCTTTGCCACATCTTCATAATTAGAATCAGGTATTTTCGCAATAATTTGACCGGTGGCAGGATTTAGATTATCCAGCATATTGCCGCTAACAGGTAAAGTAAACTCCCCATTGATGTAGTTGTAAATGTTCAAATTTACCCCTCAATATCATATGTCCAGCGGTCTTGATCGGGGTCCCACTCGTCCCAAGTATCGATTGATTGAAGTTTTTCGTGATAAATATCCGGTACAATGCCCGGTACAATAAACGCTTTTTGCCTGTGTAAAGGGTAAGGGTTGCGCAATTCAATTCCCAGCACTCCAAGAATGGCTCTAGCAATATACCATGTTGCTTGAGAATTCCAACCATGAGCGATTTTAACAACCACTCCCAAACCTTTGGGGTAGTCTGGATGTTCTATTGCTAGGCCAAGCAGCCCATCAGCACCTTCTTTAGCGATTACCCGACCTTCACCTGCTTTTAGAATAGTAGAATCTAATCTGTTAAATCCACCTACTAAGTCTGGGTGTCTAACCATTGCCTCCCATATCCAATCATCATCTTTGTCACGTACTAAGCCAGCATAAATTTGTGCCAACTCGGAAACAGTATTTGACACAGTTGGCAGTCCACAACCATCCTTAGCATATCTAAGTGGTTTCCAATCTGGACCTAAATAAGTTCGAATTTGTTCCATATATGCCGAGAACACTTCGTGATTTGGTAAGGTATAGCCTGCACGATTCCACCCCTTCTTGCGACAACCGTGAAGGATTGCAGCATGTTCGCCTGAGCAAGTATGAAACCATCTTCGTGGTCTTCTTACTTGTCTGCCAAATTGTATAAGTGGAACATCTAGAGGAGTTAACATCAATGGCCATTCTTCCTCATAGAGCAAAGATTGAGCTGCTGCAACGTGTTCTGTATCGCCATTGTGTGAGGCTACTGAAATTGCTTTTTGTTCCCAACTGACATCTTCTAACTCTTTGGTGAATGCTTTGAGCATGAATGGTTTCATCATCGACCTGCCGTAACATAACACGTTACCGCCAAATGAGTGTATTACCTCATCACCATGTGCCCAAGCAACTGCACCATGGATTGTCGTCTCTGATACCCCATTTCTTCGATAATCAACCAGTGGTTCCCAATCCACTTCACGCCCGGTAGGGATTCCTTCAATGTTCTCACCGAGGGATGACTCAGGGTACATCGAACTGCCAGGCCTGCCATCTTTTACTGCTGATGGCATATGGTTCTCGCTCATTTTTCTGCCTCCAACATACTGTTGACCATTGGTACTACCTTTGCCATATATGCTGACATGTTACGGCAAACTCGGTCAGAATCATGATTAAAGAAATCGAACCAAGCCATTATAGTGTCTTCAGGGTGAAATCTCTCTACGATTTGTTGGGCGACTTCAGATACATTACCAATAAGCGCATTATTTGCTGCTTTGTTAACTTTTTCTGGGTCGATGGTTCCTTCAAGTGCATTCCAATATGCCTGTAGTGCGTTTTCTGCTTCTTGTTTAGCAGCATGACTCTGCTCCTCTCCGGTTAAATCATCTTCATCGTTTAGAAATACAAAACTCGTTCGTGGCATGTAACTCCTTTGCCACTTACCGCCAGTTTCATGGAAGCATGCTGACATTCTTTCATGGGTGGAATCGATAATAGTTGGGGAGGTGATTGATAGATTGAACACCTTGACCGGCAAAAAAGAGTTGACAAATTGTTGAGTTTTCGCATCGTGTGTGCCTGCGATAAGTGACAACTGGTCTCGATTCCAAGCCTTGGGGATAATTGAAATTTCTTCAAATTGATACCTGTTTGGGATTACGATTTCATTCGCTTCGTCTTCACCTGAATCAGCTAAGTATGCTGCTTGAACAGCAGACCAATCTTCATCACTACGGAAATTGTCTCTCGTAAGAATTGTCTTTCGAACATCTTCGCTACTGATTATGTCGCCACGTAGGAGTCGGAGGAATATCTCGCTTGCTTCCATGAAGATCTGCCCTCGAAGGCTTTTCCATGCAGACTTTTCCCAAGAGTTTCGTGGAGTTATGCCGTAAGGTCTAGCCATAAATTCAAATCTACCTGCGCTAAATCCAACATGCAGTTTCCGTTTCTCATCAAGCATTGACAAAAATTGGACTGTATTTGCGATTCTCTCTGCTTGAGCAATTGGTCCTCCACTGGCTAGAATACTTACTACCGCTGAGCCAATATCAATATTTTTCGTTTGCCGGAAACTCTCCATGGCTAATTGTGGAAAATCGGTACATAACCCAACTTCACCTTGCCAATGTGGTACTACAGGGCTCGAATTCATCTTTTGAGTTTCAGTTGAAAGATGTGCCTGAGCAATCCAACCGACTCCAAATCCTAAATTATCAGCGTGTTTTAGTTGTTGGAAGTAATTGTTAAACATGGTTTTCTCAGACGGAGTCTTACCGTCGATGCCAGGAGTTTGGCTGATTGAGAAGAATATGTCATGCTTCATGACTTGCCACTGGTCATCCCAAACACTCTTAGGACATAATCGATGTGGCAGTGTGTTAATTTGATTCTGGATTCTCTAAATTTGTTAGGGCTTCAAGTCTCTCACGGATTTGTACCGGGGGTTGGAGTCCAAAAGCAATGAATGAATGCAAACAATCAGACAGGTGAATCATAGCGCCCCGATAGTCACTTTGTATTTCACATAGGTCTGCTAACCCCCACCTAGCGACAAATTGTCCCGATACATCTTCTAGGTCATTAGACAACTCTAATGATTGTGTGTAGAGATCAATTGCTGCATCGAATGTCCCTAATGATGCCTGAGTGTGCGCCAAATCCGATAGTGCTTCCATTTGTCCTTCAAGATCATTTGAGTTAGTTAGTAATTCAAGTCTTCTCGTGCCGTGAACCAAAGCGGAATCAAGATTGTTTTGGCGCTTATCACAGGCTTCTAAAGCCGCTAGACTGTACACTAGTCCAGAGTTATCAGATGATTTTTCTCTAATTCGCATCGAGCGTGTGATGAACACTTTACAATCATCATATTGTTCATGACTAAAGCACATCAATCCGATATGGTGTAATACTGCAGCCGCCAGTGATTCACCGTTTTCCATTTTTTCTGAATTAGCGGCCAGTTCAACAAATTTTTCCTGGCTCGAATCAACAATCTTCAGTTGTTCAAATTCAACCCATCCCGATTCTAACTCATCTTCTGATACTTTCTCTGCGTGGTCAAGCAGGCGTTCGATGAGTTCAACGTCTCCTAGCTCTTCTGCTAACGGTATTAGACGCAAAGCCAGCGGCGCATTGACGTTCTCAATAGCCCTTCCATCAGTAAGCATTGAGACTATTTTCTTTGCTTGTTGGGCACTAACCTCGCCGTTCATGACTGCGCCAAGACCCTAGCATGAATAACCTATTCCAACTGATTTAGCAATAATCTTGATAACAACAATCACTAAGCATGATAACGATGGGTTCTCTTGATGGCTATCTTCAGGCGCTAAGCCTAGTGGCAATTCTCATTCTCGCACCAATGACCATTCATTTAGTGATACACAAAGATGAAAATACCGTTTTTGTCTACATTGAACCTGAAGAAGAAGAGTCTGAAGAAGGGGCTGAAGGAAGAGAAATCCCAGAGTTGAACCGTTCAGAAGTTGCACGAATTGCTACGTTTAACATACAGGTTTTTGGTAAGACAAAAATGGGTAAACCTGACGTAGTTAGCCAATTAGTCGACATTGTACTTCAATATGATATGGTTGCTGTACAGGAAGTAAAGGATATTGACCAAACTGTGCCATATGAATTTCTTGATGAGATAAATAACCAATCTGGAGATACTTGGAATATGTCACTGAGTCCAAGGAGCGGTATTGAAGCCTCTTCATCTGCCCAAGAACAATATGTTTACTATTACAACACCTCTGTGTTTAGAGAATTAGGTAATGGGACTCTGTATAATGATTCTAGTGAAGATTTGTTCCAACGTGAACCTTATTTGGCAACATTTGAATTACTGAATCAGAGCGGTAATAGCTCAGGATTCGATTTCACTATATTCTCGATCCATACCAAGCCTGCTTTGGCAATGGAGGAAATCAATGCCTTGCACACCGTCGTAGAGAGTTATCGTGAGAATAATACTGCGGAAACAGATTTGATTATCCTCGGTGATTTTAACGCAGATTGTAGTTATGCAAATTCACAAGAATTATGGGAATCACCAATGCGCTTGCCACAATATAATTGGCTGGTAAATGACCTTGCAGATACCACGGTTTCATCAACAGATTGTGCCTATGACCGCATTGTTACTTTGGATGAATTAAATGGACGATTAGTTGGTTCTTGGGGCATAGATAACTCATTTAATTCGACTGATGTATCTGATCATTACCCAGTTTGGTTTGATTTGTATCGGTAATTAAATCCCTCTAAGACGACCGCCATCTACTGCCAAAGACACGCCGCGAATTGCTCCTGACGCTGGCATGGCAAGGAATGTTATTGCAGAAGCGGTTTCAAGTGGGTCAACTAATCGTTCAATAGGGACTTGTGACATCCATCCATCGTGAATTTCTTGATGAGATTTACCAGTTTTCTGGTTGATGCTACTCGCTAAGTTATCCAATCTTTCAGTTGCGGTAAATCCTGGAAGAACATTGTTAATTGTAATACAAGGTGGTAGTTCTCTTGAGAGTGATTTGGCCCAGCTAGCCATAGCTCCTCGTAGTGTGTTAGATAAGCCAATATTTGGTATTGGTTCTTTCACCGAAGTAGAAATTATTTGAATTATGCGCCCGTAACCTTGTTTCTCCATTACTGGTACTAGTTGTTTTGTTATTTTGTGAGAGGCGTGTAAATGTCTAGTAAACGGGGCATAGAAATCCTCTACTGAATTTTCCAATAATGGCCCGCCAGGAGGGCCACCAGAATTATTGATTAATATGTGAACAGGGCCTAAATTTTCTAGTATTTCTGCAACAACTTGGTCTAATTTATCTAACTCTTCTAAATCAACGATTCTAGAATTGTGTCGTCCATTGCCAAGACTGGCTAATTCGTTGGTTAATTCATTCAAAGATTGTTTATTTCTTGCACATATTGTCACATCAGCACCTGCGCAAGCCATCATTCTAGCAGTTGCAGCACCGATTCCTTTACTTGCTCCGAAAATCAATGCGTGCTTGCCTGATAGTGAACTGCGTGAATACGGATAATCCTTGCCAAGTAGGTCCATAGTTTAGCCAATAGGTCATATGACATATTATTATGCCATCATAACCAATCTAAGATTGAGTTGACAATAACCAACCAATCATCACTCGCAACATCGATTATCGAATAGTGGTCACCAGGTAACCATACCTTTTGCACATCACTACCTTTTGCATTCATGACCCTAGCGTATGTCTCGGATTGTTCAATGGGGACTTCATCATCATCTTCTCCATGAATTAGCAATACTGGTGCTATGGGGGGGTTATCGACTGGATTTAGATTTGACCATAATGATTCATCCTCCTCTGGCGCACATCCAATCCATTTGCGTACGGCATCACCATCATCTGATAATTTTGCGTGGTCTGCACCCACTAGATCGGTGATTGGTGCTTGAGCTATTGCTAGCCATGGCTTTCTTTCCGCCTTAGCGGCAATTAGGAGCGCTAGTTGTCCACCAGCAGAATGGCCCATGACCATAGATCGCATTATATCAATTCCAGGTAGCAGTGCTAGTTGCCCCCAAGCTCGTAGTACATCTGAAAGAGTGTCCATCCACACTCCGGTTTCCTCGTCATTCCACCGTTTAAATTCAATATTCCAAGCAGCAAGTCCTGCTTCAGCTAAATCCTCTGCAATCGGTCTCATCAACTCAGATGTGTACTCAGATTTCCAAAAACCTCCGTGAATCAACATTATGCACGGCAATCCGTGCTCATTGGCAAACGGTGACTCATTTTCTGGCATATAGAGGTCGGCAAACTGCCACTCTTCTGCACCCCACTGCATTCTATCGACTGCCATGTATGGTACATTGGTTCACTCTCTATGATAATTGCTATGCTAAACTTATATGTGTAACTCCTCTCCTCGTGTATATGAGTAATATCTTAGATGTCACGTTTGATGACATGGATGGAAATCCCCAAACTTTACGAAAACTTGGTGGCTCATCCACAAACACTTGGCTAGTGGTCAATGTTGCCAGTGCATGTGGTTTGACAAAACAGTATGCCGATTTACAACAAGCATCAACAAAAGAAGGATTGTTAGTAGTAGGATTTCCATGCAACCAATTCGGCGGACAAGAACCAGGTACTCATGAGGAGATTTGTCAATTTACCAGCGAAACATTCGGTGTTGATTTCCCGCTGATGGGTAAGGTCGACGTCAAAGGCGAAAACCAATCACCTCTCTATGAAGAATTGATGAAAGTTGCTGGTTCTGATGGGTATCAAGGAGTCATACGTTGGAACTTTGAAAAATTTTTAATCGACATGGAAGGTAACAAAACTAGATTTTCATCACAAAGTTCGGTAATCGATATAATTTGAAAAAAACAACGCTTTATACCATAAACGTAAATTTTCTTGAGATATGGTTAACTGGAATTTAGATACTGGAGCAGGCACTGCGGTCGCCGTTGAAACTAGACAAGAAAAAGTCATGGAAAGGTCTAGAGTCAATCATTCAAATTCATCGCGGAAAGCCAGGCCGCTTATGGAAACAACCAATAGGCATTTACTTCATTCTGGAAACAAAAGAAAGGCAGTTTCAAAATTGACCATCCGTAAAGCAAAGAGGGACGTTCATGGTAACGTCATGATTTCAGCCTAGTTTTCTAAGGTCTCTTTTGAAACTTTAACTAGAACTGTGTGCAAGAACGCATATAAACTAAGACAGTGAGAGTAGGAAATATGAACATGAGGACAGTTACCACTTTAGTCATCTTAAGCGTCCTATTAGCCGGCGGTATTCCATTAACGCAAGGGAACTCCTCGGGTAAGCATAATTCAGGTTCGAGTGGCTGTAATTGTCATGGGGGCACCAGTGGTGCGATATCCGGTACCCACAATTTCCCTGCAGAATACGACCCATCGACTGCGAGTTACTCTATCACAGTTGCATTTAGTGGCGGTATTGGTGGGTCTGGTGGTGGATTTTCCCTACAAGTAAGCTCAGGAACACTCTCCACTCCTGGTACAAACATGCAGATTAGTGGTTCTAGTGCAACTCATTCAGGTAGCGCAGGGACATCATGGACGTTCCAATGGACTCCTCCGGCTTCTGGTAGCGGTGATGTGACGGTCAATTTTGCCGTACTGAATGCTAACCGAGGAGGTAGCACCAGTGGGGATGCTTGGTCAACAACGAGTTTTACCATTCCCGAACTAGCTGATGTCGATACTGATGGTGATGGTTTTAATGACGGAGATGATGCTTTCCCTAACGACCCAAACGAATGGAGTGACTCAGATAGTGATGGAGTAGGTGACAACAGTGACGATTTCCCTGACGATCCAAATGAAAGCAGTGACACTGATGGCGATGGAGTGGGTGACAATAGCGATGCGTTCCCTAATGATTCAACTGAAACCTCTGACACAGACGGTGATGGAGTTGGCGACAATGCTGATGTGTTTCCTAACGACGCAACGGAGACCTTAGATACAGATGGAGACGGAGTCGGAGATAACGGCGACGCATTCCCTAATGATTCCGCTGAAACTACTGATACTGATGGTGATGGAGTTGGCAACAACGCTGACGTGTTTCCTAACGACGCAACCGAGTCCGTAGATACAGACGGCGACGGAGTCGGAGATAACGGCGACGCATTCCCGAACGATTCCACTGAAACTACTGATACTGACAACGACCAAATTGGAAACAATGCAGATGCTGACGACGATAATGATGGCGTGAGCGATAGTAGTGATGCGTTCCCACTCGATGCAACCGAATCTGCTGACGCTGATGGCGACGGCACTGGCGACAACGCTGACGTGGATGACGACAATGATGGAACTGTAGACACAGCCGATGCATTTCCACTTGATGCAACCGAATCCGCTGACGCTGATGGCGACGGCACTGGCGACAATGCTGACGTGGATGACGACAATGATGGCACTGTAGACACAGCCGATGCATTTCCACTTGATGCAACCGAATCCGCTGACGCTGATGGCGATGGCACCGGTGACAATGCAGACATCGATGATGACAATGACGGCGTCTTAGATGACGAAGATGCTTTCCCATTTGATTCAACTGAAGATACGGATACGGACAGTGATTTGATCGGTGACAATGCAGACACCGATGACGACAATGACGGCGTCTTAGATAACGAAGACGCCTTCCCATTTGATTCAACAGAAGACATGGATACAGACGGTGATTTGATTGGTGACAATGCAGACAGCGATGACGATAATGATGGCTTATCTGATGACGAAGAAGCAATAATCGGCTCAAACCCGTTGGTGATGGACACCGATGTTGACGGTGAAAACGATGCTACCGATGCGTTCCCACTCGATGCGAGCGAAACCAAAGACAGCGATGCTGACGGTGTCGGGGACAACGCTGATGCTTTCCCTTCAAATGCTGCTGAGACTATTGACTCAGATAATGATGGTGCTGGCGACAATGCCGACGTATTCCCTAATGACGCAAATGAAACCATTGACAGTGATGGTGATGGTGTTGGAGATAATGGTGACGTTTTTCCAAATGATGCTCTAGAGACAACTGACTCTGATATGGATGGAGTCGGCGATAATTCCGATGTATTCCCTAACGACTCATCTGAAACAGTTGATTCCGATTCGGACGGAGTTGGCGACAATGCTGATTGGGCTCCAAATGATTCCAATGAAATACTAGATTCTGACGGTGATATGGTCGGCGACAATGCCGATGCATTCCCTAATGATGCCAATGAAACGCTTGATAGTGATGGTGATGGGATTGGTGATGTCGCACAAGCTGCTGCTGAAGCCGCAGCAGCCAAACAAAAAGAGGAAGATGAACAACTTCGAAATATGATTATTATTGCAGTTGTTGCGGTAATCATTGTCGCTCTTGGCGTCACTATGTTTGTCCGCAAACGTGGGGCGGGTTCACTTCCAGAGGCTAAAGAATATGGCTATGGGGATTCATCTAGCCAAGCAACTAATGATTCGGTGCCACAAGCGACCTCAAGCCAACTGCAAATTCTCAATCAATGGACTGATGAATCTGGCTACACATGGCGTAAAATGAGTGATGGTAGCCACCACTATTGGGATGGCAATGATTGGATTAAACACAGTTGAGGATTGAGTCTACGGGCTTACTCTCTTTCTGTCCCTTGGAAACAAGACAGTTTCCCGGACGTTTTTGGCGCCGGTAAGTTTCATTAAAATCCGTTCTACACCAAGACCCCAACCAGCATGTGGCGGTACTCCATGTCTAAATCCGGCAACATAGAATTCAAATTCTTCTGGATCTAAATCCATATCTTTCAAATTCTCTATTAACACATCCATTCGGTGTTCACGTTGTCCGCCAGAGGTCAATTCATCCCGACCAAAATTCAAATCAAATCCACGACTCAATTGTTTGCCTGTGGAACCAATTTCGCCCTCTACATGGTGTATGTAAAACGGTTTCAAATCCATAGGCCACTTTGGCAAGAAATAGAATTGAGGCAGATCTTCTGCTAATAGGTCTGAATTTTCTGCATCGATATCATCGCCCCATTCAATTTCCCCACCCTTATTTTTGATAATGTCAATTGCATCGCAGTAAGATAATCTTGGGAATGGTAATTCTGGTACAATTACCTCAACAGGTTCTTCACCCTGAGTCGCTCGATATTGGTTAATTGTGGCAATGTGTTGCTGAGATTCAGCATCTTTAGAGACACAATCCCACATATGGTGAATCATTCTTTCTAGAACGCCCATCACATCTTCATCGGTAGACCATGAGCATTCGATATCGAAGGAGATAAATTCGTTTAGGTGCCTGTATGTGTCGTGCTTTTCCGCTCTAAAGGCAGGTCCGATTTCAAAGACTCTTTCGAGTCCTCCTGACATACATAGTTGCTTGAATAATTGCGGTGATTGATTAAGGAATGCTGGGATGTCAAAGTATTTCATCGGAAACAAGTCAGTACCGCCTTCGGTAGCGGTTGCAACAATTTTTGGTGTGTGGGTTTCAAAGAATCCCTCATTGATTAGTGCCTCTCTGCCATATTGTAACACCTTGCCTCGGAGTCGGAACATCGCTGCAACATGAGATCGACGTAGATCAAGGAATCTATTGTCTAATCGTGTATCTAGGGCCACGTGGACAGTATCGGTTACTCCAAGTGGTAGTGGTGCTTCTGCTCTAGCGATCACAGTAACTGAAGAAGCCACTACCTCGTATGCTGGTGGGGGAGTTGGTTCGCCTTCTTTGGCATTCGGCGGGCGCTTTTGTGAAACTGTTCCAGTGAATTGTAGCGTAGATTCTCTGGTCATTCTCTGAACCATGTCTAAAGCCTCATCTCCGACATTATCGCCTTTCAAGAAAATTTGAGTTTTACCGGTTCCATCTCTCAAGTCAACAAAACATATCGCCCCTTTGCCACGATTAGCTTCCATAAATCCTGCTACGGTTACTTCTTTATCGACAAGTTCGGCCCCATTTAACTGAATTTCTCCAAGGGTATGTGTTCGATAGTGTGTCGCGACATAGGTGCTCATAGAACTCTGCGAAATGCCGTAGGTCATCAAAGGTTCGCTAATTTCAAGGTTTAATTATTGAGAATAGATGGCGCTTTTATTACTATTAAGAATATTGGGGGCCTAATTTTTTCGATTAATTCATAAGTGTGAGTTTGCCGCCACGGGATATGACTGATATTTTATTTTCCTCTGAATCGGTAACTAGCGGCCACCCTGATAAGTTGTGTGATGCCATTTCAGACGCCATAGTGGATGCTTGCTTAACAGTTGACAGTAATGCGAGAGTTGCAGTAGAAACTTGTGTCAAAGGAAAACAAGACATGGGTTTAATCGTTTTGGCCGGGGAAGTGTCTCTTATCGGTCAAGCACCAGATTATGAGGCTGTTGCTCGCAATGCAGCCGCTATGATTGGATACACTTCACATGCTATCGGCATGGATTCAACCAATCCAGGCGTTTGTGAGGTTCAAGTGCACATAACAACTCAGTCCCCTAACATTGCTCAAGGCGTCAATAAAGATGGACTAAATCAAGGGGCTGGTGACCAAGGTATGATGTTTGGTTATGCTTGTGAAGAAACCGAAGCCTATGAAGATTTGAAAGGTCGATACTTCCCTCTTGCGGCAGCATTATCTCAAAGGTTATCCCGTAGACTAACAGTTGCACGAGAACAAGGGATATTGCCTTGGTCAAGGCCTGACGGGAAATCACAAGTAACTGTTCAATACGACTCTAATGGCGAAATAAGCAAGGTTCACACTGTTGTAATTGCCATTCAGCACGATAATGATTTGAAATCACAATTTAATAATTCTGAAGAAGCAGAATTGGAATATGTCAGAGCCCAAATCAAAACTCACGTAGTAGAACATTCCATCCCAGCAGAGTTGTTAGCTGATGGCTACAAATTAGTTGTCAATGGCACAGGGCGGTTCGCAGATCCGGGTGGTCCTTACGCCGATGCAGGTTTGACGGGAAGAAAAATCATTGTCGACACATACGGTGGAATGGGTCGACATGGTGGTGGTGCCTTTTCTGGTAAAGACCCATCAAAAGTCGATCGGTCTGCTGCTTACGCTTCAAGATGGGCAGCAAAACACGTGGTTGCTGCAGGATTGGCATCCCGTTGTGAAATCCAATTGGCTTATGTTATCGGAGTTGCAGAACCTGTTAGTGTAAGAGTCGAGACTTTTGGAACTTCACAACTTTCTGAACAAGAGGTAGCCATGCGAGTTCGAAGGGTCTTTGACTTTAGGCCCGGGGCGATTGCCCGGGACCTCAATTTGCAACAACCGATTTACTCAATTACTGCTGCAGGTGGCCACTTCGGCAGAACTCCAAGCGGAAGTGGAGATTTCCCATGGGAAATTATAGACCAAGGCCGTATTGCGCTGCTTCAAACCAGTCAATGATGGGCAAAACTTTACCCAAACCTCCGATTCACTCAAGAGGGATGTGATGTTGGCTTGACTTGGTCTTATGGCGCGCAATGCAAACAGAGCAATATTCTTTGTATTTTTGATGGTTTTCGCTACAATTACTCCAATGGTTGGAAGTGCTAGTGCCCATTCTGCAATCATTTTAACACTGGACAAACCCCATGTTGTCTTACAAGGAGGCAATTCAGAAAACATAACCTTGACAGTTGAAAACAACGGTTCTTCCATAGAATCTTACAACATCAGCTTAGATTTAGCTGGCCTGAGTAATGTATGGAATGTGACGTCGGTAAACCAGTCAATAAACGGGGTCCTCCCAACTTTTGATGCTGATTCGACTTTCATTGTACGGCTAGATGTCGGTGCAGAGCCCAGCGATAGCGGCTCATTTGTCATAAATGTGTCAGAACAGGATAGTGATATTTATTCATTAATCACTACCTATGTCACAGTTTCTCCATCATATGCATCATCAATTTCCTTTAACAGTACAAATGGTCCACTACAACAAATGAATGCTGGTACTACTGCGAATTTCACCATTGACGTCTCAAATGATGGAAACGCACCAGACACAATTTTGTTAGAGGTAGATTCCGAACCAGACCTTGCTGCATTCTGGGCCAACTTGAATAATAACAGTGGAAACAATTCAAATAATAACAATAGCAATAATAATTCAAATAATAATTCGGGAGGTGACTCAAACAACACAAGTAATAATACTAGCACGAACGTCACTTTACCAGCTAATGTGTTGATGTATGGTAATAGTTACATCTACACGAATAATGTGGATTTGATGCTAGAACAAATCTTCAATTCTGTTGGTCAACATAACTCAACAATTGCCAAAACTGGAGGGGGGCTGAAACTTCATCAACATTGGAGTAACATCAATACTAGTGGCAATACTTGGAATACCTCATTACGTGATTCTGGTCATGATTGGGATTATGTGGTGCTACAAGACCAAAGCCAAATCCCAGGATTTCAAAGAACCAATCAAGAATGGATTGACAGTAAAGACTCAGCAGTCCTGATCGCCGATGCAGTAGATGATGAAAATTCCGAAGTTATCCTGATGATGACATGGGGTCGAAGAAGTGGCGACCCGTCCAATCCAGTAAGGTACTCTAATTTTACCAACATGCAAAATGAATTAGTAAGTGGTTATACCGATTTCCACGATAACATGACTACTCCTAGCAGAGATGTTTGGATTGCCCCAGTAGGTCTGGCATTCCAGAACATTTACTACAATGTTCTTGAATCGGGATCCTCACCTACTTTGCCAGGAAATACCTTCTACGACCTTTACACTTCAGATGGCAGCCATCCATCACTCACAGGTTCATATCTCGCAGCTTGTGTATTATATGCGACAATTACTGGTGAATCAGCAATCGAGGTGAATGATTCAATTGCGATTGCTGCCAATCTCAAATTGGAACTTCAGCAGGCGGCTGACGACACGGTGTTCAACCAAACCAGTAACATTGACTATCCTTGGGAAAATGGTTCTCAGACTACTTCCATGAGCCAAACTAGAGTTGTACCACCGGGATGGAACTTAGTGTTTGATGACTCTCAGAAGAGTAATGTACCAGCATATACTGATGTCCAAACTACCTTGCAAGTGTCTGTTCCAAGTAACGCTCAGCCAGGTTATTATGGATTCAACTTGTTTTCGGCATCAACTAACGGCAATAATTCAAACAGCTATACCTTCGTGATTGAAGTCTTGCCAGAAAACAATTTGAGTTTCGCTTTCCTAAACCAAGCCAGTGATTTCATTCCTGGGCAATCGGTAACAACTTTCGTTCAAGTGACTAACACAGGTAATGCTGAATTAGATTTGAACTGGAACTTAACTTCGCTGTCAGGTCCCTGCACTGTAAATTTAATTGATGCGACTTCAATATCATTCATGCCAGGCGGCGTGATCGACATTGGTTTTATCGCTGAGGTTGATTTGACTGCGGATAAATCTCATGATTGTGAAATATTGCTCAAGGGTGAAGGATTACACGGTGATTATTCCTATGATGCAGAACCATTTGAATTCACCATAAATGTTGATGAATTAGTCGCTTTCGAGCTGACGCATACTCATTCGCAAGCACTATCACTAACACCTCACACTCCAGAGTCATATGAGTTACGTTTGTACAACAATGGTAGCGAAACAGTAGAATTCCTGTTAGACTTTGCCTCAAAATCACCTTTGACGACTAATCTGTTATCTCCCACTAATATTAGCGTCCAACCCGGTCAAGTTGGTCTTTGGAGTCTAAACTCAGATGTTGCTCAGGGGTATACTGGCTTAATTAGTCAAAACTTTAGCGTAACCTACCAAAACATCACTAGTAATGTTGTAGTCACATTCGATATACAAACCGTGGCAGGTCTTACTGTAAGCGGACCTCTAGACGGCAGAATAACTACCAAGCCAGGTTCTTCGGTTAATGTGAACCTTGAATTGTCCAATAGTGGAACAATGGATCTCAATCTAACAGCATCTGTATCCGGGTTGCCAACAGGTGCAGAAGTCACATTTTCTGCTGTTGAAGTTGACTTGGATGCTGGCAATACTGCAACTGTTACCCTGAGTGTCAGCATGACATCAACTGCCCAATCGGGCTCTTATCCAATCAACATTACGTATTCTTCCGATCAAATTACCAAATCCTTGAACTTAGAATTACAGGTTGCACAAAGCGTTGGCTTGACTGTCAATTCCATCAGCAATAATATCGCTGCTGGTCCTATTGCAGAGGTGTCTTATACCTTTGAAGTAACCAATCTAGGCTCTGCTTCAGATACCTTCTTTGTCAGTCTAGGATTTGATGATTCTAGTAATGCTTCAACATGGTTTGATACCGTTTTATCTACTTCATCAATTAATCTAGATTCGTCTTCAACTCAAGCGGTGACTATTCAGATAAGAGAACGATTAGCAGGTGGTCCAGCGAATGGCTGCGATGTTAATATTTTGGTTACATCTTCCAACGATGATACTATTTCTTCCTCGATAAGTTTCAAAATAATACCAATACAAGCAAGCGCTCAACTGACGATTCTTGCCGATGACAATAGTGCCTTGCCTGGACAGAGCATTAGTGGTGATGTGGTCGTAACAAATACAGGGACGGGGGAAGATCAATTTTTACTTACAACCATTGGACAAGATTGCGGTTTATCGGAAATTTTCACCCTCCCTGCGGGTTCATCATCACAGGCGTTTGAATGGAATTGCCTAATAGAAGAAACCGCATCTGCTGGTTTGTCATCATTTAATTTTAGAGTTACTAGTAACGCAAGAAGTAATTATGTTCTTGAAGAAGTTGAGATATTTACCGTAGAGCCTAACTGGGGCAGCGATGGAATCGTCGAAATTAGTTTCGGTGAAAGTATGCTCTCTATGGCATCATCCGGTGGTTCATCTACTACCATAACGGTGAAAAATTTAGCAAATGCGCCATTATCTGGGAGTCTATTCATCCTCGGTTCCGATGAATCACTATTTGACGTCACGATTCGGCCGATGAATTCTGATACGACTTCCAATGACTTCTCATTGGCCAATGGTCAGACTACTGTGTTTGAGTTATTGCTTAATTCCCGTGTAACAGAATCAGAATCTGCAACTCTCAGAGTTTCAGCGAGCATATTGATAGATGGAGTTACCTATACAGAGGAATCTACAGATTTACCAGTTATGGTAGATGGTCCAGAGTTGCCTCCTTATGGTGTAGAATTGCCATTTAATGTTGCATTTGATGAACAACAGACTATCTCAATCATGGCCGGAGGATGGATTTTTTCACTGCTCTTATTGCTCCTAATGAATACACTAAGGAAGCGACGTAAGTCAGTTTCAGTTAATGCTACTGTTGAAGATTCATCAGAGGACTTTTCTGCGAAATCTAGTAAGCCAGACAAGAAAACCACAGGAAAACAAGTTCAAGTTCGTCAATTAAACTCAAATGAATGTCGAATGACTCCTGATAACAAAGTCAATTGTCCGTTCTGTCAGGCCAAATTAGGAGTTCCAAGAGGAAGTGAGCCGCCGTTTAAATTCACCTGCCCTCAGTGTGATAAGAAAATACGAGTAGTAGAAAATCAAAAATTCTGATTAGCGTTTGTGGGCAATAAGTAAAAATGCTGTGTGTCCAAATGGACCATTTACGGGTCTAATGCCACCTTTTGACGCTCTTCCCCATTTGCGTTCCATTAATTCGCCCGCCCATTCGACAACAAGGCCATTGTCTTCACAAGTCTGCCAGGCTCGTTCAACTTGACTGGTAACTGGGCAATAGCACGCAATTCTTCCGCCGGGATTTAGTAATTCTACCACCGCGTTAATTGCCGACTCATGATTTGGTAAATCTAGGATGATTCCATCAACTCCTTGAGAGATATGTGAAACTTGTTCTGCAATATCGACAATATCACCTGAAATATGGTGATGCATCGGGAATTCCTCTAAGCAGTTCTTTGCCCGACTAAGGTTTTCTAAACCAACATCTGCATGTTCATCGCGTGCTTCAACGGTAATCAGTGTGCCAGAATTGCCAAGAACTCTTGCTAAGTGGAGCGATAAACCACCACTACCAAGTCCGGCTTCAAGTATCACATCACCAGCACCAATACCTAATTTAGTAATAAAAACCCCTGCGTCTTTAGCACTAATCGTTTGAGCTCTTCGTTTCATTCCACGATATAATTCAGGTAGTCTAGGGGTTAAAACTGTCAAGATTTTTTGGCCAACAACAACGGTCTCTCCGACTTGCTTTTCAGCCAATAACTCTGCAGGATTAAATACGCCAAGACCTTTTATTTTGATAGTTTCTTCCACTATTTGTACCAAGAATACCTTGCCACCTTCCTCTTCTAAGGCTAACCATTTTTCAGTGCTCACAATTAGTGCTGATTAACATCATCATTTAATTGCTACTAAACCAATGCTAGTTGTTGGAAATTACACTAAAAATAGAGGGTTTCTTATACTGAGTCGGCTGAGCCATATCCATGAAGTTGCATGCTAAGTCAATCTCTCTTTTTATTGTCGCACTATTCCTTGGTAGTTTTGCTGCAACAATTGCGACAAATCCATCAGAACTTCTAGAGGAAGAGAATCGCATAATGAATGCCCCAACATCGCCAGGTCATCCGGTTTGGGCAGAATATGTTGGAGCTAATTGGTGTGGTCCATGCATGAGTAGTGCCTCACCATCTCTTAACGAATTGAAGAGTGAACACCCTGATGATGTGGTATTCATTTCTCATTACAGCTACAATGGAGCCTATCCACCAGACCCACTGGGTCGCTCTAATCACGTTATGGACGGCGGTGGCGGGATTCCTGTTGCCAAGTTTGGTGATGTAAAAGCTCCATCATCTAACTATCACATAGTAGGAGGGGGAACTACGGGTTCAATGTACGATAACGCTTTCAGCACTGGTGGCAATATGGTTAACCCGGGTGATTTCAACATGATTATCTCACAATCACAAAATGGCAATAATATGGATATTGAAATAACCGTGACTTACACTGGAGCCTCACCATCAATTACCGCATATTTACAAGGTATCGTAACTGAACATTACGGTGCACAACCGTACGACAACGGTAACATACCACATAATGTAATTAGAGATTGGTTGCTCAATTCTGGAGGTAACGGTTTCACTCAACTTACCTTGACTCCTAATAACCCAGTGTCCACCTCTTGGTCCAAACCGGTTTCAACAGTTAGGGCAGCAACTACAGACGCCGGTGCTTCGATTTCAGCAATTGATAACTTCTTGACAGTTGCTGCACTCATGGACGGTCCTCATAACACTTACAACAGCGTCTATGCGGCTGCTGATGCATCGATGGGTCCCAAACTTGAGATTGCGGTTTCCGACATCAGTGTAGTGAATCCTGAATCCCTAGATGGATATGTTAACGGAGATCAACTTACCGTAACTGCAACCGCAAAAAACATTGGTGGATTAGATTATTCAGATGGCGGTACTCTTGAAATTATTTACATGGACGGAAACAGCCCAGTAGTAGTTTCTACAAAGTCACTGACTAACTTGGCAATCCAAGGAACAATGACTCACACGGCTAATATTGACACGACAAGCTTGCCAAGCAATGCATGGAAAACTGGATTCGGTGCTAGGTTAACTGGATTGATAGGTGACCGTTCTTCAAACAACAATTTGCTCATTGAGGAAGTAAATCATGATCGCCCCCCGACTGCTAAACAAGCAACAGTAAGTGGCGATAATGTCATTGAGAGAGGGTCCATCTTCACTGTTATTGCAAAGGGTACTGCAGACGACTATGTCGATACGATTCAAACAATGAATTTTGAATTGGAAGTCTCTCCATCAGGACAAAACCTTTGGGATGGTAGTATTGATTCAGGCGGCGAAAATATCATCAATGAGGGTACATCTAACGAGGGCCGAGAATACACGATGACTCCTACTCTTACTATGCCAGCTGGTGATTATGATTTGAGATCAAAAACAATTGACAGCAGAGACCAATCAAGTCAGTGGCGAGTCACTCCAGACGCCTTTACACTGGCTAACGGGATTCCACAGATAATTGCCGAACCAGTTCCAACCGTAACTTGCGATGTGGCTACCGATATTGATGTGACCAATCATATTAGCGACCCAGAAACACCGCTCTCTAATCTAGATATTAGTTCAGATAGCCCGTATTTTGTTTCTTGGAATCCACAATCGTCAACAATAACAGTTGATTTCTCTTTTAACGATGTCCAGGGTTGCCCTCTAGGACAAAAGAGTATTCTGGTAACTGTCGATGATGGCGGTAGTTACTCAAGCAATAACATGCCTTATGGTACTCTCAAGTTTAACGTGATTGAGAATGGCCAACCTAGATGGTTAGGGCTGCCTACTCAATCAATCGATGAAGAAGGACCCGACTCCGATGGGACTATTCGTTTGCTTCAATATATTTCAGATACAACTGCTGATGGGCAGGTTAGTTCTGCTAGTTTACTAACGTTTGATGTTGTGTCTCAAACCAATCCAAGTTTAATCGAAACTCGAATTGAAAATGGTGTACTCGGGTTTGAAACCATCGGCACTGATGCTGAAGGGCAGTCAACACTTACAATTAGGGCATGTGATGCAGATAACGAATGTTCAGATCAAACTTTACTGATTAATATTAATCCGATTAATGACGCCCCGGTCATCGATATGACACAGTTTGAGGGTATTCGACTAAAGTCAGGTACAGAATCCTCAATAGATCTAAAGTCACTCGTGTCTGATGTTGACAACAGTATCGATGATGTGACAATTCTTGTGTCGTCCCCAGGCGAATCTGGCGGCGCACAGTACGTTCGTCAAACAGGGTTCATGAAATTGAAATTTAATGAAATTGGCAACCAAGACATAATTATCAAGGTTGTGGATACCTATGATTCAACCGAATATACTGTAACTATCGAAGTTTATGATTCTCTTGAATTTACAATTGCTAAAAGTGCACTTGAAGATGGATTCATGGTTGTTGAAGCAGGCAATATGTATATTGGTCAAATTCCAACAGCGAACATGTATCTTAGCGAAGATGCTCCTTTGTTTACCTCCATGACAGTTAAGTGGCAAACATGTACCTATGAGGGTATTTGCGATGGTATGTGGATATATGATTTAGATATGACTAAGTCTGCTCAAGGATGGCAAATTGACGTTGATATACCAAATGTCATGAATCCTGACTTGCCTGCAAGACCATATGGTTATGATTATGGTGATTACTTTTACATCATGATTGATGGTGTTGATGAGATGAATAACAACTACAAAACAGTAAGAGCTTCTGAGCCATTGTACAAGTGGGTAGTTACTCAAGATGTACCACCGCCGTCACAAATGAGTGATGATATGCTTAACTCACACATTGATAAACTCAATGACAAGATTGACCAAATCAAGAACGACATTGAGACAAGCGCAGAGGAGGACAATACTGGTTTGAAAGTAGAATTGGTTAGCGCTGAAGCAGAACTTGAGTTAGCCTGTCTTGATGCAAGAGTAAATTGTGTCGAAGATCAAACCTCAAGTTCGTCCAATGATGATATTAATTCTAATGACAATACCATGTTGATTTTGGGTATTGTTGCAGCAATTATCATTTTTGCATTACTCGGTGGCATGTTTATGATGAGAGGTAATCGAGAATATGATGACTCCCAAGGATTCAAGTGGGCTGATACTACACTTCCTGCAAGAGATGCAGTAGCGAACTCGATGTATGGTGGCACCCAAGCAATCTTCCAAACACAATTAACAGCACCACAATACAGCCAACCTCAGCAAGCATATCATCAGCAACCACAACCAATTCAATATGCTCCACAGCCAACTGCTGCTAGGCCAGCAGGTCCACCAATTCAAGCACACAGAGGTCCACCATTCCCTCCAGGTGGCCTTCCATCTGGATGGTCTATGGATCAGTGGGAATACTATGGTCAGCAATACCTAGACCGCATGCAGAATTGAGGCATTTTTGTTTTGTGGAACTTTCTAAACCCATAAAGGGGAGTAGTGTGAGGGGTTGTTGTGAGCAGTGAAGATATCAGTACAGAGGAACCTACTGAAGAAGAGGTAACCATTTGGGCACCTGAGCCGACTGGCACAGATGAAATAATGACATTAGCCGTTGATAAATGGATTGAGGGTGTTGAATTTTCATCCACTGAAGAAGTTCCTATCCCTGAAACCTTAGTCGACCAAGTTATCGGTCAAGAAACCGGCTCAGTAGTCATAAAGAAGGCAGCCGAACAAAGGCGACACATGCTGATGATTGGTGATCCTGGTACAGGAAAGTCAATGTTGGCCAAGTCAATGACCGAACTATTGCCAAAGGACGTTTTAGAGGATGTTCTAATATATCCCAATGAAGATGATGAAAACGCCCCAAGAGTTAGATGCGTTCCAGCATCTCGTGGCGATAGAATCGTGAAGTTACAACGCGGAGCTATTAGGCAACAGAGAGAGCGTTCGCAAAAGATGTTACTCATTGCTTTTGCAGCAATAGGTTTTCTTTTGGTCATAGCAACCTTACAAACCGGTGAAATAATCACACTATTATTTGGTGGATTCCTACTCATGTTTGGTTACATGTTCATCAGAGGTAGGCTAGGTGCATCAGATGAAAGTAGAATTCCTAAATTGCTGGTAAAGCACGAAATGAATGAACTACCACCATTTATCGACGCCACCGCAACCCTTTCTGGCTCACTGCTTGGAGATGTAAGGCACGATCCGTTCCAGTCAGGCGGCATGGAAACCCCAGCCCACGATAGGGTTGAGCCAGGCGCTATCCACCGTGCTCACAAAGGCGTGCTGTATATTGATGAAGTAAATTTGCTGCGGCTAGAAGAACAACAAGCCTTGCTAACTGCCATGCAAGAGAGAGCATTTCCAATTTCAGGTCGTTCAGAGCGCTCCTCAGGGGCTTTGACAAAGACTGAACCAGTTCCTTGTGACTTCATCCTAATTGCTGCAGGTAACTTGGATGCCATCCAAGGAATGCACCCTGCACTTAGAAGTAGAATCCGTGGATATGGATATGAGGTCTATGTTAATTCAGAGATGCCAGACACTTCTAGAAACCGTCGAAGGCTCATCCGTTTTATTGCTCAAGAAGTTATCCGAGATATGGGAACAAACAGAGAGATACCCCACTTCGATAAATCTGCAGTTGGCATAATACTAAGAGAAGCACAACGCAGAGCAGGGCGAAGAGGCAAGTTATCACTTCGTTTGAGAGAATTAGGCGGACTAATTAGAATTGCAGGGGATCTTGCCAGTGAAGAAGGCTCTCCATTAACTACTGCTGCACACGTTCTTGGCGCAAGAAATATTGCCAAACCGCTAGAGCAACAAGTCGCAGATAGAATGATTGAACGCCGAAGAGATTACTCTTTACTAGTCAATTCTGGTGAGCGTGTTGGTAGAGTTAACGGACTAGCAGTACTGGGTGCTAATTCTGGATTATCCGACTTTAGTGGGATAATGCTGCCAGTAGAGGCACTTGTTACCCCATCGCAAGGTGGAGGCGGTAAGATTCACGCAACTGGAGGACTTTCTGACTTAGCCAAAGAAAGTGTCACTAACGTTAGCGCAGTGATTAAGAAACTGACAGGAAAGGATATTTCTGATTATGACATACACATCCAATTTGTTGATACTCATGGTGTAGACGGCGATTCAGCGTCAATAACCATCGCAACAGCAGTAATTTCTGCATTAGAAGAAATACCCATTAGACAAAACCTTGCTATGACGGGTTCATTATCAGTCAGGGGAGAAGTACTGCCAATTGGTGGAGTTACTGCCAAAATAGAAGCAGCAGCAGCAGCAGGAGTGAAGACAGTAGTAATTCCTAGAGCAAACATGCAAGACGTGCTACTTGATGACAAATATGTTGACATTGTAGAAGTAATTCCAGTAGATTCACTCGATGAAGTGATGGAGCATGCACTCATCAAACACGACCACAAAGCAGGACTTGTTGAGCGTTTAGGTAATGTCATAGATCGGTTGACTCCTGAAGTCTCCAATAATTCTCCATCCGCTTGATTCGCTAGTTTGAGTTGCTTGAACGCGTTGACTACAAAAACGATGAGTATTAGGGAACGCCATGACTGAACACCAACAACCTCAGCAAACTGTTGAGGCTAGTGCAGCAGCACTGTTTGTGCTATTCTTGGTCACCATGATTGACATGATTGGATTTGGGATAGTCATCCCATTTTTGACCTATCTAGTAGAAGATTTAGCTGCGGCTGAAGGAATTACTGAAGTGGGGCTGTGGGTTGGTTTGCTAATGACCTCTTACTCTGCTGCACAATTCTTGTTTTCACCATTTTGGGGCTCAGTATCTGACCGGATAGGACGTCGTCCAGTATTGATGATTGGATTGATTGGAAATACAGTATTTTTCGCCATGTTTGGATTGGCTAATACCCTCATGATAGCGTTAGCCGCTAGATTCCTTGCTGGTGTCTTTAACGGTAATCTGGCTGTTGCAAGAGCGTACATAGGTGATGTTAGCAGTCCAGCCCAGATGACTACTAGAATGGGGATAATCGGCGCAGCATTCGGATTAGGGTTTACTATAGGGCCATTTATTGGTGGAGAGTTATCAAACCCAGCAGCTAGATGGGATTATTTCGAATCGACTATTTTTGAAACATATCCATATCTATTGCCTTGTCTAGCAGCAGGTGCTCTATCGATGTTCTCTCTAATATTTGCTTACTGGAAATTACCAGAATCGTTGCCCAAATCAAAACGCTCGAAAAATGATGGTTCGGGATGGAAGGCCAGGATTGGAAAATCGATTTCACAATCAATATCCATGCTTAAGACTGGTTCTATATCATTAATTATTTGGGTCACGATGTTGTTTATTTTTGGATTTACTATTATGCATGCAGTATTTATCTTGTATACTGGGATGGATATTAGTTTGGGGGGACTTGGTTATAATGAAGCTCAAAACGGTCGGGTTTTTGCCATTATAGGAATTGCAGGAATAGTTACCCAAGGGGTATTAATTGGTCCTCTGTCACGAAGGTTTGGTCCTGAAAAACTGTTACCAATTTCATGTCTAATTGCTGGTTTAGGATTGATTTTAGTGCCATATACACAAGCTGATTGGGCACTTGCCCAACTATTCGTAGTAGTTATTTTAATCGCCGTGGGCAATGGTATTTTCCAGCCAACTTCATCATCCCTACTGACTACTACTGCTAAGCAAGAAGGTATCAATTTAGGAGTAGTGATGGGTGCACAAGAATCAGTTAGTTCATTTGCTCGGATTTTAGGGCCGTTAACCGGTGGTATTGTTTGGACCTTTACCGTCTCCAAAGATTGGCCATTTGATTACCATACGTCATTCCATCTATGTGGTGTAGTGATGATATTTGCGGCGATTTTGTCCTTGCGAATTAAAGTGATTCCGCAAGAGATTTTAGAAGAATCATAGAACTTCTGTCAAGATTTTCTCTAGTTCGGTATTAATCATCAAAATGAGTGTGCCAAATTCAGGTGGGATATTTGGGTCTTCATACAATTCCTCAAGTTTGGATTGCGACATTGCAATTCGCACATCCAATTTTTTGGCCTTATTTAGCAGCCATTGTTCGCATGCCTCCTTGGCTTGCCTACGAATGTTTCTTGGGACTTTAGGGTCATCAATTTGATTAATCACAGTCGCTACTTGCTGAAGTCTTGTCTCTATATCCATCATTAACCCTCAACGCTGACCAATTAGTCCACCGAGTATGCCGTCTTTAAGTTCACTGGCGACATGGCTATGTCATGGCACTAACCTCAGAGCAGGTTCTAGGTTGGAGTAGAGTATGCGTCCTACTGCTTGGAATGGGTTGGGCAGCATGGATGGATCACAAAACCAGACGGGTAAAAAACGATCATTGGATGGTTTGGGTCAAACCAGCGATTTTTCTTTGGGTCTTAGAATTAATAGCCAGAGAAGCAGATTGGACCATATATTTGACAGCCTCAGCAGTTGTAGCATATGCGTCTGTTGCAATCATTGGTAGACCAACATTCAGTGATATTAGGTCTGGAAATAAATTAGATCTTACAGTTGCTATGTGGTATTTTGTTAGCATAGTTGGAGTTGTAGTTGGGTTCTCTAAATATGGTGATGTTGACTTACTGGACGTTGTTTTAGGTGATGCGGTTGGAATGACTGCTTTATACTGGTCAACATTATCAGGCTTGTTAGTGATTTTCGTCATTGATCTCGGTTGGAGATTAAGAATGATACATGGTGGAGCTGATGCTAAAGCACTGATGTGGGTTGCAATACTAGTCCCAAACTGGTCAACCATGCCGGTGATAATGGATTATGGGGAAGATATAGTATTGTCACTTCCTCCAGCGATTTCTCTATTGATGTGGGGTGGATTTAGTTTCTTATTCATACCATTTATTTTGATGTTGAAGAATTTGTCTCAAGGGAGTGTTAAATCTCTCAGAGATTTACGGATGTTTTGGCATTCTACAGTAATGCCAATCGATCTAGTCGCAAAGCGACATGTTTGGCTTTTAACTTCACTAGTTGAGATGCCAGATGGTACTATCAAACCATACCACAAAACTAGAGCACCACGTCGTACGCCAACAGAAATAGAACTTACAAAGTCAATAAATGAACTCAAACAACATAATGTAGAGTATGTTTGGGTTAGTTACAAATTGCCATTACTAGTATTTTTATTCCCGGCAATAATACCCATGGCTTTGCTAGGCGATATAACTACTATAATACTACAGATTGTAGGTATTTGATTATAGGGGTGAAATCAGGCACCCTTACGTTCGATGTTCTTGGGTCTTAGTCCCTTGTAGTTGCATTTTCTGCAACTCACGGCACGCCAAGCAAGTCTTGCATTACACTTCATGCAAATTTTGCGTCGAAGCATTCTTGCTTCTGCTTCTGGGAATCGTGCCATGTCCCTTCCACCAACTTCCCCTATTTAACCACCACCAAACGACTGTGTAGTGCTTTAATTAGTAACAGTACATTGAAGCACTTATTTCAAGAGCAGTAGATATGCGAATTGTGCGCCTCCCCGGCATCCATCATGATTCGAATGTGGTTTTAGCCTTAGGAGCTCTTGGAAATATACTAATTGATGCAGGTACTTCATGGTATCAAACTCTGCAAGTCGAACGAATCAAAGGCATAATTGGTAACCAGTCTTTAGATAGAATTTTACTCACTTCAAGGAGGTATCCATGCACAGGTGGAGCGGCTCATATTGCCAATGAGTTTGGTTCTTGCACAATCCATATTCATCCCGAAGGCCAGTCATCCCTAGCAAAAGGTGATTTTTTTACAACATGGGCTAATCGTTTTGATTCAGATATGCCAATTACTAACGCGGAACCAGTAACAGATGAGGACATATTTCCATTAGGAAACGGCCAAATCAGTGTACTCTCACTGCCGGGACATAGTTCGGACGGGCTTGGATATTATGTCATGGAAAAGGATTTACTAGTTTCCGGGCCAATTCTACCTAGAGCCGATCGGCCAACTAGATGGGACTTACCGACGGGCTGCTTACCAGATGTCATTGAAAGTTTGATGAAAATCAACCAACTAAATTTAGCAACTCTAATTCCTATGCAAGGACCAGCGATAAAGGGTGTTACTCATATTCGAGAAGTGTTGGAACGGCATATTGAATATTTTGAGCAGTGTGTTAAGAATGATGGCCAATCACCAAAATCTTGGGCTAGGCCCGCACAAACTGCAATTTGGCAAACACCTAACCCGCCATGGCCACTAATTGAGCGAGAGGATATTAGCTGATTATGGGCATATCAAGCATATTACCATGGGCATAACGCTCAGATTTCATTTCTAATAATCTGGACCTTCTATTGGTGCGCTGAAGGGTTTTGTTGTCGAATATATCATTCTTATTAGTATTTGAAAGGATTAATCCTTCCCAATCATAGTTGAATTTGGACCAACCACTCTGTATGATAATTTGATTATCTATGGTTCTAATGCTGGTGATACTATCTTCGTGTTTAAACAACATAACGCATTCATTGGGCACATCTCTGCCAACTAACCATATGTCACCTGTTTCATTGCCGACTAATATTTTGTCAGAAGTTGAACTTACTCTACATAATGACCTAACCACTGCAATAGAAGTTTCATAGGCATCAAGTAGTTCTAGGCGAGGTAAACTTAGACGAATCACATTACCCCTGACATCACCAATCACTATTGATTCACAATTACCCGTCGGACCCTTCATCCCTAGAAGAACCGATGCTGGATATTGCATCCGGTAATTGGTTCTTCGACCAAAGTTAGGTCTCCAGCTAATCATCCCATCATCCAATGCAACAACATAACCTGCAGACAAGATCATGCTGCGTACTACTATTCCACTTGACATACTTTGTTAATGATAGCCGGCGGTAGACTTACTTTTCTTACACCCCTAAGATATAAGTGAAAGTGAAATCAATAGGCATCTTCATTCTTATTTTCCTTTTTCCAAGCACGGTAACAAGATTTACAGACTCTTACACGTCCTTTAGCCTCAGTAAATTTACCCTGGCCCCACATGTCCATAGCATTGTCTAGCGATAGGGATCTGCCGCCCATTGACTTGTCAGCGAACTTTCCGCAGGAATTTATTCCGCAGGGTAGTTCGCCTTGGTCTCGGCTTTGCTTCTTATCCACTTTTTCTGAGCCGTCATCTTTTCGATGTTTTCTGGCTTTTGCCTTGAAACCCATATTCAACCCAGTTGAGAGGGCTTCTTGAATTTTAGGGTCTCATTGCTTGGATGCTTCCCCAAGTTGGGATAACAATCCATCGAATATTCGTAGCAATCCTCTCAAGGTTACTTCTGATACGTTGGCTACTTTACAGATATCGGATTGAGTTCTTGATATTCCAGATTCCGAAGCGGCTTTGTAAATCAATGCAGCGGCAACACCCATCGGTTTCTTGCCTTGCCAGATGTCTTCGTGGGGTTGTATCTTGGACCATAAGTGGTTTACTTGAGTAAAGATATTTGGTGGAAGTTGCAAATCAGAGATAAATTTGTCAAAGTATTCGTTAGGTGAAGTAATTTTGTGGAGATTTAATTTTCTTGAAACCTGTCTGATGAGCCTTGATAGTTCTTTTTCGGTAATGTTGTAACTTTCTGAAATTTCTGGAATCTGCCTTGGTAGATTTTCTTCTCTTGCCACTAGATAAGTACAAGCTGCAGCCACACCAGCGATAGATCTCCCGGTCACGAAACCTTCACCACTTAGTCTTCGGTATAGTCTAGCAGTTTCTTCTTGCAATGATTTTGGCAAGTCAGACCTATCTCGAATCATTTGGTTGGCCTTCACCAGATTACGTTCTCGACTTTTTCGAGTTTTTGACCTCTCATCAATTACCCTTCGGCGGCGCCATTCTCTGCGTGCCTGTGAACTTATCCCGTGCCTTCCTGCTGATCCAGTGTTTAAGTCTCTAACATCAATGCTGGTGTTGAGACCCTTATCTGCTAAAGTGTAGGTCAAAGGTTGTCCTACTCGTGAGCGGTCATCAGATTTGTCGCGATTGGTCCATTCAGCTCCCGGGTCAATTACGTTTTCTTCCACAACTAGACCGCATGAGTTGCAAACTATTTCGCCTCTTGACTGGTCTAATTGCCAGTCCACTACGCCACATTCTTCACACGGTCGCGTGTGACCGTCCAGTACTCGTCTGCTCGGGTCGAACAGTCCATATTCATCTGCTGATTTGTTATTTGCAATTCGGTTTCTAGAATCTGTATCTTGATTCGACATCTACTCAACTCCTTGTTACCTAGTGCTAATGCAAAGTACTTAAACTTATGTCAATGATGATGTGTTAGTTATCATTGACAGTAGCGCTGTATCTCCGTTAGTTTCCACCAGTATGCACAAAGGTTAGTTAGTTTGAATATAAACTATTGTTTACCAATAATTTAGTTCTTCTATCCTACATTAGCAATTTCTTTGTTAATGGTATAGTTCAAAGACGGTACGCGTAAGGGGTTAATTGACAGACATGCCAGCAACAGTAGTTTTGGGTGCCCAGTGGGGTGATGAAGGCAAAGGGAAATTAGTCGACAGAATTGCCGAACAAGCTACTTGGGTGGTAAGATTCCAAGGCGGTAATAATGCTGGCCACACAGTAGTTCTTGGCGATCAAATACTCAAATTCCACCTTTTGCCGTCAGGGATTACCCGAAAAGAGTGTAATTTGGTGCTTGGTGATGGAATGGTTATCGACCCATGGGTACTTGATACTGAATTAAAAAATTGGCAAGAATCTAGCGGGGAGGATCCACGTGGTGATAGGTTATTTGTCAGTGAAAGAGCCCACATAATTTTACCTTTCCACCGATATTTAGACGGCTTAGATAAGAAAATCGGCACGACTGGTCGAGGTATTGGGCCATCTTATGCAGACAAAATAAATCGCATAGGCCTTAGATTTGGTGATGTCGAGGAAGTCAAAGGCAATGACGAATGGTATGACTCAACCGTAGCGCGAATGAACGCGTCACTGAGCGCTGCTGGATGTCAAGATAGAATTACTAAAGAAGGTCTAAAAAACGATGTCAACTGGATTTGGGATAATTATTCTAGTTGTATTAACAATACTGGATTGATGATTGATAATGCATTGAAGATGGATGAACATGTTATTCTGGAAGGCGCTCAAGGTTGCTTACTAGATATTGATCAGGGGACTTTCCCATATGTTACATCCTCAGTCACTTCAAGAGGTAATGCCTCTCATGGTGCAGGGATTCATCCAGGACATATTGATGAAGTAATTGGAATTACTAAGGCATACATCACTAGAGTTGGTAATGGTGCAATGCCCACAGAATTACTTGACGAAGCGGGTGACCACCTAGGTACCGTGGGCCATGAATTTGGTACCACTACTGGCCGTAAGCGTCGATGTGGATGGTTTGATGCTGTAGTAATGCGGCATGCAAATCGTATCAATGGTTTCACTGGACTTGCTCTGACCAAATTAGATGTACTTGGTGGATTAGATGAACTAAATATTTGTGTGGCTTACGAACTTGACGGTAAAGAAATTCTTGAGATGCCAGCCAGTGCAACTGCGCTTGCTAGATGTAAACCGGTCTACGTCACAATGCCAGGTTTCCCATCGCAGACCTTGATTGAGTGGCTAGGAATTGCTAAGAAAGCGAATGATGAAAAATTAGGTTTTTCTATTCTCCCTACTGCCGCCCAACAATACATCAAGCGGATCGAGGCAATTGTTGGTGTACCTTGTTCCTCGGTTGGGGTAGGGCCTGACCGTGATGCAACAATTGACCGTGTAGAGTAATTCTTTCATTGATAACAATCAAAAGGTGAAGACCCTCCGCACACCTTGAGGGCGCTTAGCTCAGTTGGAAGAGCGTCTGGTTTGCAACCAGAAGGCCGGGGGTTCAAATCCCCCAGTGTCCACCATTATCCTCTAATGACGTCGGCAACGCATGTTGTATAGTGCCCTTTTTACTCATGGTTGTGACTTGTAACTAGCGATTATTCCCAGTAGGATTAAACCAATCCAACCACCAACAACTAAGCAAAATGGCGGAAAAATTGTCCTTAACAAAGGATTACTGTCTGTTACTAGGTGATCCCCAATTACCAATGCAATCAAACCGGTTAGCACTGGGATTAAGTGGTAAAACCAGGCTAAGTTGCTAGCGTATCGCTCGTCCTCTGACACTGGATTTCTTGTAACCTCACCGTTTTGTTCAAGCAATATTGAGCAAGTTGGACATATTGTCCATTCAGGATCAACGGCTATATTACATTCCGGACATAGATACAACGGAATCACCATTCTATCTGTTATTGTGCAGTTAGTGGGCAAACCGGATTGGTTTAGGTTTCTTTCACCTTCTTAGGCAAAATTTTCACTTGCGTACGTAATCGTCGTCTCGAGTTGAAACTCTTGCTCAGGCACTTGCATCTGTATTACATTATGTCTAGTCTTACAGGGTTTAGTGGTGCGTCTTTTTGGTCAGTGGTGGTATTGTTCTGCGCTTTGTATAGTACTGCGCACAAGATACCACAAACTGTTGGTGCAAATAGCAGTGGTAGCAACACAGTCAGTGACTGACTTATGAAAAATACTACTACTCCAAATCCACCTAGAAACATGCCCAGCAAATTTACTAGTGGCAAGGCTCCGTTTGTGTCTGTTACTTTGTTCATCATAACCTACAGAACTAACGGGAGGTATAAGAAGGACTGTTTTTGCAATTTATATAGCCAAATAATCAACTTTCTGATTGATGTTAATTAATTTTGATTACCTTGAGAACGGTCCCTACTACGGCGTCTTCTTGGCGACCGTTGCCGGTTTGAATTATTATTTCCTTGGTTTTGAGATGGAGATTTAGGCTTGTTTTGGTTCTGCTTACTCCGGCTTTTGTTATTATTGAGATTTGGCCTCTTCGGTTTATTGCCAGATTTACCAGCATTTATTTTCCCGGGTTTCTGGCCAGGTTTTGGAATTGCCCCAACAAAATGGAATTCATGAGATTCATCAACATCAATGTCAAATCCAATTAATTGTTGAATTCCAACCAAATATCCAGATTCACTTTCGTCACAAAAACCATACGCAATTCCAGATTTACCAGCCCTTGCTGTGCGACCAATACGGTGAACATAACTTTCAGGCTCATTTGGCAAGTCATAATTGAACACATGAGTAATATCATTCACATCGATTCCTCGGCTAGCAATATCAGTTGCTACGAGAATCGACGTGTGGCCTGTTTTGAAATTAGCTAAAGCCTTGGTTCTGGCACCTTGGCTTTTGTTGCCGTGGATTGCTGCAGCATTGATTCCGCTTTGGTCCAGTTGCTTTACTAAACGGTTTGCACCATGTTTAGTTCTAGTAAATACAATTCCTTTGTTTACCCGTTCCTGCTTGATAATTTTCACAATAAGTCTCCGCTTGTCGGCCTTCCTGACAAACATTACTTTCTGAGCAATTCTCTCAACAGTGATCTCTTCAGGACTAACATCTACCTTTACGGCGTTGTGTAAGAATGAGGCGGCTAATTCCGCAATGGATTTGGGCATTGTGGCACTAAATAACAGATTTTGACGTTGTCTTGGCAGTAGTTTAAGCACTTTTTTGATGTCTCTAATAAATCCCATGTCGAGCATTTGATCTGCTTCATCTAAGACGAAAAACTCTACTCTGCCTAGGTCAATGTAACCTTGGCCAATTAAATCTAGTAATCTACCAGGAGTTGCCACTAAGACATCGATGCCTTTTTGCAATGCTCTTACCTGTGGGTTTTGTTTAACTCCCCCAAAGATGACTTTGTGTCGAATATCCAAATGTCCACTATAGGCAGAAAATCGTTCATCAATTTGAGCAGCTAGTTCACGGGTTGGGGATAGCACCAGAGCGCGAATATGGCGCTTAGATTGCGGCTTTGAGCGACTTATTATTTGCAATACAGGTAGGGCAAACGCAGCAGTTTTACCTGTACCGGTCTGAGCTACACCAAGCACGTCTCTTCCATCTAGTAGTGGTGGAATTGCCTGTGCTTGCACTGGAGTTGGTGTTGTGTAGCCTTCTTGTTCTACAGCAAGAAGGAGTTTTTTTGATAATCCTAATGATTGAAAGTCTTGCATTTAATGGTCCCCAGTAGAGTCACATAGTGTAACAATGCTAACTCCTATGATTGTGTCTGTTTGGCTTATCACCTAAAACTAAGTAGGTCAAATTACCATCTAGGGTGTTGATTATAACCGGTCAGTTCAACAGCGGTTGAGAAATTAGCGGTGATTACTTCTCGTGCCGTTTGATGATTGATTGGTAGGCTTTACCACTGGGTCTTAGAGTTCGTGTTTGAGTTTCGTAATCAACGTGATACAGGCCGAAACGCATCGTATATCCTTCAGCCCATTCAAAATTATCCATCAATGACCAGTGGTAATATGATTTGATATCCACTCCATCTTGGATTAGTTTAGCAATTATCCATAGGTGCCTTTTGAGATGTTTTGGCCGTAGATTATCTTCTTTGTCAGCAACGCCGTTTTCAGTTATCTCAATTGGAAGGTTTAGTTTACCTAGCCATTTACTAGCTCTCTCAAGCCCCTCTGCATACATTGGATAGCCAAATTCAGTGATTGTTTCATGGTCTCTTGATGGGAGATCTATTTCGGTAGTTTGTGGCAAGAATGGACTGGTCAAAACGTGAGTATAATAATTTAGGCCAATAAAATCAGCCGAGTTTTTCACCTTCTTTACCGAAACTCCATACATTCGTCCCTTTTTCAAGGCAGATATTATCGCACCATTCCAGATATAATTTAGGGCAAAACTTGTTAGCCAGTGTAATAGATTCCATCGCCTGTAAGGATCAAAAATTGTGACATTCTTAGCTAACCCAATATAAGATTCGGGGGACATTTGCTTTAATTGGTGGTAAACATCTCCATGAGCAATCATGACATTCTTCATTACTCGAATAGCCTTGATTGGTGAACGCTGTCCAGGGGGGAACATCCCCATATGGTATCCCATTATGGAAAATACATCTGGCTCATTAACAGTGCACCACTTCTTTACGCGACCTGAAAAGTATGGAAATAGTTTCTCACAGTAATTCTGGAAGTGAACTGTGTTTTCACGGTGGTAAAACCCACCTAATTCTTCGAACCAAATCGGATGAGAAAAATGATGCAAAGTTATCATCGGTTCAATACCCCTAGCAATTAGTGAATCAATCATTTGAGAGTAGACTTCAATCGCTGCTTCATTCCATTCTCCTTGTACTGGCTCAATCCGGCTCCATTCAATGGAAAATCTGTAGCTGTTGACGCCTAATTGCGACAGCAATTCATGGTCTTTAGCCCACAAGTTCCAATGGTCGCAGGCGTTACCACTCTGTTGTTTGCCTTCGCGTTGTTCAAACTGAGTCCAATTGTTGTTATTATCTCCTTCAATTTGGTGTGAAGCAGTTGCCACACCCCAAACGAATCCCTCTGGCATAGTGATGTTTTCTAAATTTACTTTGGACCAATCGAGGTGGGGTTCTGGAAATAGCAAATGGAGCACTGTAACAATCAGTAGGTAGCCGCCTAGACCGAGTAATAGCCCACTTGCCCACTCCATGTCTGGGTTAGATTAAATCCGGTTATCAAACTTAGTGTAGGGCAAACATTCTTCAGTACTTATCAATAGCATGACTTGGTTGTATCAATGCCCGACTTAGCCGGTGAATTAATCGAAGGTGTGTTAGAGTCTGTTGGCGAACAGATTGACAAAAAGTTAGGCAAAAGAAATTGGATGAAACCACTTTACTGGTTTAGTGTCGTGATTGTTTTGGGTTTCCCAGTAGTATACTATTTTTGGTGACTTTCTCGCCTTGAGATGGCAATCATTGCAAGCCCTAGCGCCGCAATACTTGCCACGGCAGTAAATCCAGGAGTATCTTCTTCATCGACATCACAGCCTTCTTCCAAAGCACTAGCTCCACCCCAATTACCGTCATTATACCAACATGAAGACCAAGTCTTGAACCAATCGCCGTGAGGATAATTGGTATTGTTGCCATCAGCATCAGTTGCTTTTACTCGCCAATTTACGTAAGTGTGGTCAGATGGAGGAGTAATAGAAATCGAATGAACTCGGTCATTTATCTCCGCCTCCATAATGACGGGGGGATCACAGACTCCATCATTGGTGCAAACTTGGGTTATCAAGTCAAATGTCGTGCCGTTATCATATGCTTCTTGACTCATTTCAATTGCTAGACTCCATTTGACTTTATCAACCGATGGTGAATCTCGGTCCACGACTGAAAAAGGAATGTCGTCACCTTCTGGATTAACATCCTTGCCACCTTCAATTGCTGCACCATGCGTGCTTGGTAGAGTCAAAAGCGCTAATGCAATGAGTATCACAAGTCCTTTCTTTGCCATGTTTTGTGCACTCTCCATTGCTATTTAGGATTAAGCATTGGGTGTTTGGAAAATAGTTGATGATTACTAAGAGTTTGATAGTTAATTGGCTAAACATTCATGTGTAGATGATGCCAGCGTCTATTTGCTTGTTGGCTATGTTGTCATAAAGCAGGGTAATTTAGGGGATATCATGAAATCAACATTTAGACTAATGGGAATTGCTGATGTCATCACTCTTGTGAATGGTCTGCTTGGAGTAGCAGCACTAATGTTCATAATATTGGCAGTTGAAGATTTACAAGAGCCATATTTTGTTGACGGTGTTAAAACAAATTACATCTGGGGTGCAATGACTTGTATCATGCTTTCCGTTATTGGAGATATTATTGACGGGCCTATCGCTAGAAGGTATTCAAAGAGAAAACTGCTTGGTGGAACCTTAGATGTTATGTCTGATTGTATTTCTTTTTGTGTCGCACCTGCAATACTAATGTTTGTGATGTTTGGCAGATGGGGAGAAGCATCACCGGCGTGGACAATCTCGCTTGGTATTGCAGCAGGCTGGGTTATTGTTACTGGAATGCTGAGGTTAGCTAGGTTTCAGTATGAAGAAGCATCAGATAAAGTCTATTTCCATGGTTTGGCTTCTCCAGGTAATGCCATGGTATTGATCACAGTTGCTGCCCTAATTTGGTTGCAACCGGCGACTGGATTTGGTCCAGATGTTTCGACCGAGTGCATTTTCTGTTTTGAACAAACTAAATCATCTGTAGAGAAACCATTCTTTGATTTTATTATTTTACCAGTTATGTTTATCTCTGGTGGACTAATGATTGCTGACCGTAAACTGCCCAAAAACAAACATGGATTGCCAATGAAAATTTCTGCTATACAAGGTTTAACAATATTGTTTGGCACCCTTTTGTCTTGGGTCCAGTCTACCGATGCTGGAATTGATCTGGGAGATACTAAACCACAGTTTTTATTGTACTCAATCTCGGCTATCTTACTGATTATTTACGTAATCACAGGGCCAAAGCAATCTGAATTACAAGAACAAAAAAGGCTCATGGAGTCTGAGTGAGAGTTTGTTGATTCTTGGGTTGTTCTTCTATTTTTGATTGAATCATTAGATGAATCATAAAGGCAACTAAACCTATCGAGAATATAATGTCCCAAGATACCTTGAAAATCAAACGAGGCAAGTTAGGTGTTAAAGATAATTGCAGTGATAACATAGCAATTCTAGCAAGCAGGAAGTAAGCGACAAATTTCATATTGTAGCCTTTGGAATGAAACATACTAAACCACAACAATGACATGGCTGCAGCTGGCCCACCGCCCATGAATCCAACCCATGAATTGCTTGGTGAGAATCGGTCTCCAATGTAGCCCCCGTTAAGATACACCGAGCCAGGGTCGACATCTCTAGGTGAACTAAATCCGCCAATTTGCCCTAGTGCTGCCCACCAAGTAAACCAAACTACTAGTGGTAAAATGGTGACAATCATAGTTCGAGGTATTTCCTTGGTAAAGTCTGTGGATTTTTCTTTCAAGAATGCTAACTCGTTATCCAAAAATGACCTAAAAGCGACAAATAAGGCCATAGTTATTCCACCAGCATAACCGCCCCAACTCATTGTTAACCAACATAGTGCGACCATTGTGATAATTTCGTAACCTTTGTCCTGTTTGGCAATTTTAAGATATAGACCAGTCACCATTGCACTGATTAGAATACTTAACACAATCCAGTCGACTAAATTACTTTCTTGGTACATAAGTAGCGGGATAATTGTGAAGAATCCAATTATCGAATAACGTATCTGGTCATTGGAAATCACTTTGTGTGCTCTCATGTAGAGCATGATACCAAAGAAAGTAAGTGCTATATTCAGAATTAATGGTAAGAAATCACCACTAACTGAAAAGTTAATTGCTCCTCGTGGAAATGAGAAATAGTAAACTCGATAATGGGATAGTAAAGTGGTTGGAATTATTGCTAGTGCGAAAAAGCCAAGGATTAACTTATCTGTTTTCATCGATTCTTGGGCTTTCCAAAATATAGGCGTGAATAACATTAACAGCATTACAATATTTATCGCTGAGACTCTAGACTCAGGATAAATAATCATAACAGCAAATAGACACATTGACGCAACAGTCATACGTGTTCTAATCACTTTGCTAAATTTATCTGTACATAGTAGAGTAAGTGCCAATCCAGCAAATACCAATGGGGTAAAGTAGCCTACCATGTAGTAAAGTAATGCTAGGGTATCTCGATTGTATGAAAGTGAAGATGAGGTGGCGAAAATCACCACCAATGAGGCAACTGTATACTTGATAGACTTAGGTGAGAACTCATGTTTACGCATCACAAATATTACTCCAGCCATGATTGCACAAAAGAACACAGCGGACAGTATTAGGTCGGTAATTCTCATACCTATTTCATCATAGGTGATTTTTTCCCACTGTATATTATCTCTGGTTAAATCTTCAAAGTATGGATGGTCATTTTCTTGCATCCATTCATTTCTTGAAATTGTGGAATTCCAATTCCATTGATCTAATTCTTGTGCTTTGTCATCAGATATTTCTAACGCATCAAGCGGAAATTTACCATGTACTGCGTGAGGTAATGGCAGTGATAACAGCAGAGATGGCAAGGTTGCTAGGTCTCGCTGATCAATCTGATTTGGGGAGATATAGTTCTGCTTTATATTTGGCCCCCACATCCAAGCACCAACTTCTCTGATTTCTTTCTCTGGTGAACCATGTTGTCCACTAGCTGTAAGGCCGTGGTCAGAAGTTACCACAACAGTCCAATCTTCAGGAACTTTGTCGAATATTGTGTTGAAGTTATTATCTAGCCAAGTTAATTTTTCTTCGTAATCAGCAGAATTTTCTACTCCGTATCGGTGGCCAACGCTGTCTAAGCCAGATAGGTGAGCAATTATTACATTAGGTGCTTGTTCAAAGGTAACTCCCGGTTTAGTGTTGCTTTTAGGTACCTCGCCATCTAGCCAACTGTTTAGGGTCTCAAACGATTCGGTGTCGCCTTGGTAGTAATCAGCATGACCATAACGATGTTTCATAAAATTTATTTTTTCATTATCAGAATATAGGTCACCCCAGACATAATCTCCAACAATACCGACTCGGTAATCATAAACTCCATCATTATCCCGATCAGATTCACTTGCTAGTGTCCACCCATCTGGTGTGCCAGGATGTTCAGGATGAAAATTACTTAATCCTTCATTGGGTCTTGAAGGTATGCCAGTGGCCATTTCTTTGACACATGATGCGGTCATTGTTAGTGGGTTAGTGAGTACGTCGAGATAGGTGCCGTTGGGAAATACTTGCGAATGCAGTGTCGGCATCAAATCTTTGTCCAGCATTAAATCTCTAACCCCACCATCAAGGACGATGAAGAGTAAACCTTCAGAAAGTGTTTCATCTGGATTTGGCGGTAATTCTAAACCTTCCTCTGGTGCCGGTGCATCAGCAATTATGTATGAGCCAGTGTAAAGAAACGAAGGTAGCGCTAAAATCGCGACCATTATTATCGCAGTAAGGATAAATTTACCCTTGCCAAGTATGGCCCAGTCGGCTTTATCCATATATCGTCAAGTAAACTTCAATACTTAAATTGCATGTCGACAAAGCGAGCATTACCTCATTTAATGAGTGATATTTCTCGACCCGTTATCTTGCATCATTCAAATTTACTGCAGACACTTCCAATCTTTCGTGAGTTGGGTGTACTTCTATTAGTAACACTGGAACTTCCACCACATTGGCAATATCTTCGGCAATTGATAATGGTAGTTCGATACGTTGCTGTCCAGCATCATATCGAATCCACCCTTCCGATAATCCTAGTTCGTTTGATAGTTCACTCAAATCATCGTAAGCATCTTTGGTCTCAGTGGGTATTGCCCCAAATAATATTGTGTCATCATCACTCAAAACTTCATATGGCCTTAGGGTGGTTTTTGCTCGTCGGCGAAATCTTGCTCGTAACTGACCAGCATCTTTGAAACTGGCACTGCAAAATTTCACATGGAAACTCATATCCTTAGCATAATCCTTCAATTTCAGGGCTAATTCAAGAGATCCTTCCGCAGCTGCAGTCATTGCTCCGCTGAGATTGAATCCTCTAACATCCATGTTATCTTGATTACCAACGGTAATTTCTAATTCATTTAGATTAAGAAACTGAATATTACTACCATTCATTGAATCTATTAGTGCTAGCAAGTCCGCTTCTTTGTCTGGTTCACAGGGTAATTCTATTCCAACATTAATTCCCGCTTCATGGCAGCCGTCAATTACTGGCAGATATTTGGTTATTGTACCGTCTAGTAGATGAAACCGAATCTCATCTAATCCTGCCTTGGCAAATCTTGAACAATTAACCGGGTTAAATGGTATTGATGTGTAAAGATGGATGTGATGCTGAGGGCCAAATGCTGCCTTTAATTGTTTAACTGCTTCAAGCGATCTTTCCATATCCAGCATTGGGTCTCCACCGGTAATTCCCGTACCAGTAGCGTTCATTGCTCGGCCTTCTTCAATTACCTCTGACCATTCAGAACATCTTCTTTCGTTAGCAAACATATCAGGTGATTCACGACGATTATCTGATAATGGGCAATAATCACACCCCCAGTGGCATTTGCCAGTGACAAATAAGACTAGTTTACTACCTCGCTGACACTGAACACAACCTTCTGCTTCACCCAGTTCAGCAGGGATGATTTCAGTCGCCATCGGCAGTTTCCCAAGCATAGTAATACACGCCGCTATTGATTTACGGTTTCAAACCCTCGTACGAATTTATTGTTTGGCATCCATTATCCTGCCAACAAGCCAACGATGAAATCTTCTGTCGCTGGTTAGTTCTGGATGGAAGGTTAATGCTAGCTTTTCGCCTTGTAATACGCCGACTACTTCTTGTGACAAATGGGCGATTGGTTGGCATTTTATCGAGTTTTGAATGAATCTAGGAGCTCGAATAAAAACTCCTGGGAATTCTCCTGACGTTGATTTTACACCCTGTTTAGCCATTGGTAACGGTTTGTGATTGAACTTATCTCTTGACAATTCAAATTTTGCAGTTGCTGATTTGTTTGGCGTCTCAAGGGTCACTTCAACACCCGCTTCAAACGAAAAACGCTGTCTTCCCCAAGCATTTCTAGTTACGTCTACTTCAACGAAACTTGCACGGCTTTGAGTTGGTTGGGCTAGCAGTATGGCGCCGGCACAGGTTCCAAGTACTGGTCTATCTGGATATTGCGTCATCCAATCAAATAAGGCCTCCAATAGGGATTCACTCTGACTAGCAATTCGCATAGTTGTAGATTCTCCACCGGGCAAAATCAATCCATCAATGGATGAATCTACCTGTTCTGCTTTGCGTAATTCTACAACTTCCACTTCTTGTTGCATTTCCATACTTGCGTGTTTTATGGCTTCATAATGCTCATGGCGGGCGCCCTGTAACATTGCAATACCGACACGCATCATGCCAACCCGTCGGGTTTGTCCTCTATCAGTCCAACGCTTATGTAGACTAATTGAATAACTATCGTGTCTAGCGTTGGTCATGGCAAAGCACGAAGGTGATTGCTTCCTTGTCCCGGGCCCGGTGCGAATGAATCAGCGATGTCTCGAAGCAATGTCAACGCCGGTTATCACAGCTAGAGGAGGAGAGTTCCGTGATGTTATGGCAGACTTGAATTCAGGTTTGCGCTATGCCTTTAATTTGACACCATCCCAACCGGAAAAGAAAACTCAGTCTTGGTCTTCTGAAGATGATTACAAAGTTATGGTTGTTTCTGGTAGTGGGACTGCGGCAATGGAGATGTTAATCGCTAATCGTTTTCGGCCCAATGATTTGGTACTAGTTCCTACCAATGGTAAGTTTGGTGAACGAGTCGCTGAGATGTGCAAACGATTTTGCAACGTTAAACATATCAAATATGAATGGGGCAGGGCTTTTGATTTGTACGAGTTAGAGCAACAACTCGAACGTGGTTGTTATGAAGCATTATTGATTTGCCATAATGAAACTAGTTCGGGAATTACTCAAGACGCAGCGGCAATTGCTGAGATGTGTGACCGGTACAATACCTCGTTTATTTTGGACGGAATAACTTCGATAGGTGGGTTACCAGTGTACTTAGAAAAATGGAATGTAGAGGCTGCTGCCATGGGTGCACAAAAATGCACAGCAGGCCCTTCGGGAATCGCCGCCATCGCGTTTACCGCTAAATTTTACGAACGCTGCAAAGCGATTAGAGAGCAGGATGACAATAATGCGCTATTTTATCTTGACATCATATCTGCCTTCAAAAAAGGTGATGATGACCAAACACCATGGACTCCAGCGATTAACTTAGCAATGGGTTGGTCCGCAGCATTGAATGTACTAAAAGAAGAAGGCTTGGAAAACCGCTGGAAGAGATGCCAAAGTTTGGCATCAGGTGTGCAAGACCTGTTTAGCCATCTTGGGTTTGAACTGCCCGCAGACCCATTCCAGAGAAGTTCTACGGTTACTGCAATCATGTATCCTGAGGGGGTTAATGACCAATGGCGAGTAGATTTGAAAGAGCGTTATCAGACTCAAGTTATTGGTGCTCAAGACCATTTGAACGGGAAGATGTTCCGTATTGGGTCAATGGGTGAAACGACCAAACAAGAAATGATTGAAGGTTGCAAAAGGATGCTAGAATGTTTCAAAGACCATGGAGTTACTATCCCAGAGGTTGATGTCGATTCGTTTTTCTGAGGTGTTGATTTGACTCGATATATTGTTCTTGGACGTTTCCAACCCTTCCATAAGGGGCATGAATTTCTTGTTAATTCAGCTTTAGAACTGTGTCAACAAAGTGGTGATGAATTAGTTATTGCTATCGGCTCATCCAGCAAGGGTTGGGAGTCTGATAATCCTTGGACATATGAGGAACGGAAAAGTATGATTGAATCATGGCTAAACTATTCAGACAAACAAGGAGAAATTATTGGTATTGAAGACATAAATGATCCGCCAAATTGGGTTGCTCATGCAATTAAATTTCACGGAGTTGGAGTATTAGTGACTTCAGACAAGGATACTCATGACTTATATCAGCAATCTGGTTTTGAAACTCATCTAATTGATTTGTCAAACCGTGACAATTTAGAAGGTTGGCGAGTACGCCAAACTGCCTTAATGTTGTCAACTGTTTATGATGACGACGCAGTAGCGAGTGTTCTGAGTTCTTCAATCCCAGAAATAGTAGTCAAATGGCTTATTGACAATGATGCAATATACCGTTTGTCGACAATGGTCTCGGGAGTTAGTGTGGGTTAATCTGACGCAACAACAACTCTAGAAGCGATTAGGACTTTTTTCTTGTACATGTAACCTGATTCAAGTACATCAACAACTACTCCACTAGGATATTGTTCTGAAGCGGGAATTGTAGTAATTGCTTCCATTTTGGCAGGGTCGAATTTTTGTCCTTTGGCATCTATTGCCGTTACTCCATCACCGGATAACTCATGCCACATTTTGTTACGTAGTAAACGAAGTCCTTGTGCCAATGGTGATTCATCACCCTCTTCAATACTAGACATCGCTCGGTCAACATCTGCTAGGACTGTTAGCATTTTTCTGGCTAAACCCATGCTGCCATACTGAATCATTTCCGATTTTTCACTTAGGAAGCGCTTACGAGCATTCTGGATTTCAGCGTCTTTGTAAGCGATTTCTTTTTCGGCAAGTTCAGCTCTGTCAAGTGCTGCTTCCAACGGGTCTTTTTCCTCTTCAATCACACCAACTTCCATGGTGTCCGATCCCTCTTCGATTATCGGGAGTTCATCGCCCGCTGAGTCTACAGGTGTCTCGTCAGAATCTTCAGACATGGTGCTGGGTGCGGGCCCTTATTCTTCAATCCGTCGTCGGTTATTGATGCAAATAATTGCTCAAATTGTATACTCCATGGCCCCAATTAACAGCCTCAAGGTGTTCTCTGCCAACAATTCCGATTATCCCTTCGGTATTTTCCCAAGTAGTTATTGCGTGGACTAATAATTTTGAATTTCTGGTGTGCGCCTCAAAAGTTGGAATGATTTTAGGGTCTTCCTTTTCATCGATTGTTTCACCAAGTTGTTTTCTTCTATTCATCCAATCAATGCAGACCATGTTGGCAAATTCATCTTCGGGTAAATTTGCTAATTTTAGTTTCAAATCTGACCATGTGGAGCTAGAATACAAATCCTTGCGACTTTCAATTACTCTGTCCAATGCCACATCTAAGTAGAGATATGTTCTTGCTTCCCAGCATTCCCAGTGACCTAGACTCATGTAGTTCATCAACAATAGGAGACCTTCTTCTCCCTTGTTTAAATTTTGCAGCACTTCACGCATAGAACCATCTTTGGCCCCAATGAGTTCCATCCAATCTAGTATTTCTGCCTCACAATCAATATCGAATAAACGAGATAATCTGTCAGATTTTTTTGGTCTGAAGTCTCTAAATGTACCAGATTCCATGCCTTGATAAACATCATTCCACGGCATTTCCAAAATAGATTCAAGACTTTGTTGCTCCACTAACAGTAAAACAGTCTCAATTCCCATATTTGCCTCTAAATGCTCGTCTGCTTTGATGTCATCGCATACAACTTTTGTCAATAATGAGTAAATTCAACAATAGATTTCAAGAGTCACCTACTTGCAGGGTTGTTTTGGGGTCATTATGGCAACTATCAAAGAGCAAATCGAATTGATTCGCGCCGAGATAGACAAAACCCAAAAAAATAAGGCTACTAATGCCCATATTGGTAAATTGAAGGCTAAGATTGCCCAATTGAAATTAAAAGAGGAAAGAGCCCATGCCCACTCTAAAGCAAGTGGCGGTGGTAAAGGGTTTGAAATCAAGAAATCTGGCGATGCTACTGTTGCTCTGGTCGGATTCCCTTCGGTTGGTAAATCGACTCTTATTTCCAAAGTGACTGATGCCCACTCGGAAGTGGCAGGGTATGCCTTTACCACACTAACTTGTATTCCCGGTGTTATGGAACACCGAGGTGCTAAGATTCAGATTCTAGATTTACCAGGTCTAATCAAGGGTGCGGCTGAAGGTAAAGGGCGTGGACGAGAGATTTTGAATGTAATTAGAAGTGCAGACATGGTTTTGTATATCGTAGATCCCTTCCAAGATGCCCACTTCAATGTATTACACAGAGAACTACACAATGCTGGACTTAGACTCAATGAAACCAAGCCGCCTGTGTTCATCAAACGTACCGAGAGGGGTGGTATTGATGTGCGTTCGACTGTCGAGCAGACCCATCTTTCCAATGAAGAGATGGGAGAAATAATTCGCTCATTTGGCTATACTTCTGCGATAGTTACACTGAGAAATGATACTACTGCTGAACAAATTGTCGACTGTTTAGCAGAAAATCGAATCTATGAAAAAGCAGTAGTAGCGATAAATAAAATTGATATTGCCACAGAAGAAGATCTAGTTAGAGCAACTAAGTCTCTGCCTGAAGGCTGGCCAATTATGCGGATTTCAGCGTTCAAAGATATGGGTCTTGAAGAGTTAAAAGATTTTATTTATGATAATCTCGGTTTCATGCGAGTATACCTTAAACCACAAGGTCAAGAAGCAGACTTAGAAGAACCATTGATTGTAAAAGACGACTCTACTGTAAAAAATATCTGCATGAAACTCCACCGAGATTTTGTTAGGAAATTTAGATACGCCAGGGTCAAGGGACCAAGTGCTAAGTTTGATTGGCAACGTGTGGGCCTAGAACATTTGTTAGAAGACGGCGATTTGATGACGATTGTCGTAAAACGTTAATCCCAAATTCCCATATCCATCTTGGCATCTTCGGAGGCGTGAACTTTTGGATCCCATCTTGGGCTCCAGACTAAGTTGACGTGAACGGAATCAATACCTTCAGTAGTGAGTGCTGCGCGATGAGTAGCGGCCATTATTTCTGCTGCAGCAGGGCACCCGGGACTGGTGAGTGTCATATCAATCTCGGCGTGTAAGCCATTCTCATTGGTTTCAATTCTGACATCATAAACCAACCCTAGTTCAACTATTGAGATATTTAACTCAGGGTCTTCAACTTCATCTAATTGCACTAAAACTTTCGGTTTGTCTGTCATTTAATCACCCTGTATTTGTTCTATTTCTCGCATAACTTTATCAAACATATTTCTAAATCCATTAGATCTGCTTGGTGATAATGTGTTGAGTACACCCATCTCAGTAGCGAAATCCGGAGTCAATTTCAATGCCTCAGCCACTTCAGTACCATGGATTGCTAATGTTAAAATCCCCATCAATCCTTGGACAAGTTTGGAGTCAGCACCAGATTCTAAATTAACACATGCGTTAACTACATCAACTCTAACATGAGCTTCTGATTGGCAACCAACCACTCTAGTTGTGTCACTCCATTCTTGCGGCGGTAACAGATTTACTTCATCTGCTAAATCAAACACCATTTCTAGGCGTTCCATTTTGTCATCTATTTCCTTAAATTCTTCAATTAATTTGGAAAGTTCACTTGAATAAGTCATGCAAACCTCTCCAATATTTCGCTAAAGTATTCAACGAATGATTCAACTTCTTCGTGGGTATTGTAGAAGTATAACGAAACACGTAATGTTCCGGTAATCTGTAAACGGTCTAGTAGTGGTTGAGCACAATGGTGACCTGTTCGAACTGCGAAACCTCGTGCATCTAGTAGGTGAGCCAAATCTTCGCTATTCATTGTTGGATGGAGGAAGGACACCACTGCAGCATCATGGTCGTCATGTCTGCCATATACATTCATGCCCATGGCTCGTAACTTATTTGCTAACCATCTGGCTGATTCTAGGATTCTCTTGTGCTCGGCGACTATATCAATAGAAGAGAGCCAATTCAAAGCTTCTGTCCAGCCAATTGCTTCTGCAATTCTCGGGGTTCCAGCCTCAAATTTTTGTTCATTGGTTTGGTAAGTTGAGCCGTGAATCGACACGGTTTCTATCATATCACCACCACCCATGAATGGTTGCATTTCTTCAAATGCATCATCGGTAACAAGCAGGGCGCCTATTCCAGTAGGTCCACACATTTTGTGAGCTGAAAACGCCATGAAGTCAACACCAATAGACTTGAAATCAATATCTTGGTGGGGGGCGCTTTGGGCAGCATCTAACAATACCTTGGCTCCATGCTTGTTAGCAATAGAAACAATTTGTTCAATTGGATTGCACACTCCAAGGACGTTTGATATGTGGACTACACAAACTAATTTAGCACCTTCAATTGCAGATTCAAACAATTCCATGTCAAGTGTCAAATCTTCCATAACTGGGACATATCGCAGTTCAATATTCTTTTCTTGAGCAAGCATTTGCCATGGTACTATATCTGAATGGTGCTCCATTTCGGTTAGAATAATTGCGTCACCGTCTGATAAATTTGCTCTTCCCCAGGCATGAGCAACTAGATTTATTGCTTCGGTTGTACCACTGGTGATTATTGCTTTATCAGTATTAAATCGCTCCTTAAGTGCAGTACGACATGATTCGTAGCCTTCGGTCGCCTCACCGGCTAAAGTGTGAACTGCTCGGTGAACATTTGCATTGGAATTGGCATAATAATCGTTCATTGCATTAATCACAGATGCAGGTTTTTGAGTAGTTGCTGCATTGTCTAGATACACTAATGGGTAACCATTGATTTTTCGCTGCAATATAGGGAACTCTTCGCGCATTATATCACCTACCGTCAAAGATATTTGTCGGTTAGTGCGCCTATAAGATATTGTCTAACCTCGTTATTATTAATCTTGGCAAAGCAACTGACAAGAAATCCTTCGACAATAAGCGCTTCAGCATGTTCTTTGGAAAAACCTCGAGACATCATGTAGTGGATTTGCTCACTGTCCACAGAAGAACTTGCTGCACCGTGAGCTGCCTTGACATCATCAGATAAGACTTCCAATTCAGGTATTGACTCTGCTTTAGCGGTATCGGATAATAATAAATTTTTGAAAACTTGACCAGCGTCACAGCCATCACAATCTTCTTGAATCATTAGTAGCCCAGTGCCGATTGTATGTCCTTTGCCGGAGCAAGCAGAACTAACATTCAGTAAAGAATTAGTGTTGCCACTTCTATGTAATATCTCAATATGGTGGTCATCGTGTCGCGAATCGTCGGTAATCACTGCGATATTTTGAGTAAGTGAAGAGTTCACCTCATCTAATGAAGTTCGAATGTCTGATTTGATTTGACGACCACCGATTGACAATTCACCGTATTCAAGTACAGAGTCTCTTAACAAATTCCAATCCTCACAACGCAAGATCGTGCTGTGTTGGGCTAGGTCGTTAACTAAACCAAACGAAAGTGTACAATTTTTCGCAACGTTGCCCGTGATATGTAGTCCAAGCCAATTTGTCGCGCCCTCAAGTTTTACAATCAGACTCCCACTAGTGGAGCATTCAACGTGTATGTGGCAAATTGCTTGTTCTTCTTCACTAGAGATTGTAAGTAGGTTGGCTGGTGAAGCCTCGTTAATGGTTACTAGATGCATCGAATCATTTGACTCTTGAAGAAACACCCTAGATATCTCTTCTAGATTAGAAGCTAGCCTTTGATTATTGGATTTAATTTCTACTTCGTTTACGATTACTTTGGCAGTAGAAATCTTTGGTACACTACCAACCTCAGCCGGGTGGACTTTTGACCATGGTGTGTACCGCCAGAGGTGTTGCGCTCGGTTTGGTACTGGGATTTCCAGGTAGTTCATCCAATTGCACCTTCCATCTCAAGTTCAAGTAATTTGTTTAATTCAACAGCATATTCCATTGGGAGTTCTCGAGTGAATGGTTCAAAGAAACCATTTACGATTAGCCCCATGGCTTCCTCTTCGTTAAAACCTCGACTCATGAGATAGAATAGTTGGTCTCCAGATATCTTTGAAACACTTGCTTCATGTTCTAGGTCAGCACTCGAATTACTAACTTCCATAGTAGGGTAAGTGTCTGAGCGAGAGTCCGCATCTAGCATTAATGCATCACAAACAACCTTTGAACGGCATCCGTGAGCGTTTGGATTTACCTTTAGTAAACCTCGATAAGATGATCTTCCACCATTTTTCGAGATGGATTTGGATAAAATATTTGAGGTAGTATTAGGCGCTAAATGGTGAACCTTGGCTCCGGCATCCTGATGTTGTCCTGCGCCTGCATAAGCTACTGAGATTATTTCTGCATGTGCTCCTTCACCTTTGAGAATTACCGACGGATACTTCATGGTGAGTTTAGAGCCGATGTTTCCGTCAACCCACTCAACAACAGCGTTCTTGTATGCAATGCCTCTTTTAGTAACCAGATTGTAAACATTAGCCGACCAGTTCTGTACTGTTGAATATCTAATCTTAGCCCCTTCCATAGCGATTAGTTCAACGACTGCTGAGTGTAATGAATCGGTTGAATAAGTGGGTGCAGTACAGCCTTCGACATAATTTATGCTACTGCCCTCATCAGCGATAATTAACGTCCTTTCAAATTGTCCCATATTCTTAGCGTTGATTCTAAAGTAGGCCTGAACTGGCATTTCAACATGTACTCCTTTTGGCACGTATATGAACGACCCTCCGCTCCACACTGCTGTGTTAAGGGCGGAAAATTTGTTGTCAGCATAAGGTATAACAGAGCAAAAGTATTGCTTGACTAGTTCCGGATATTCTTTCAATCCAGAATCCATGTCAAGGAAAATTACTCCTTGCTCTTCTAGGTCCTCACGGACAGAGTGGTAAACTGCTTCTGATTCATATTGAGCGGTTACTCCGCCGAGCCACTTTTGCTCTGCTTCTGGAATTCCCAACCTTTCAAAGGTATTTTTGATGTCTTCAGGTACATCGTCCCAATCATTTTCGGTTTGTTTGGATGAGCGCAGAAAGTAAGTCACGTCATCAAATTTAATTGACTCTAGCATATTGCAATTACCCCAATCAGGCATCGGTCTACTGACGAAATGGCGATATGCCTTGACTCTGATTTCAGTCATCCACTCAGGTTCTTCCTTTAGATTTGAGATATCCCTAACTACTTGTTCTGACAAACCTTTGTCAAACCTTATTGTTGCGTTCTCAGGGTCATGAAATCCGTATTGGTAATCGCCAACTGCATTATTTGCTTCATCGTTCATTATTACGCCTCCAACCAGTCATAACCTTGATCTTCTAATTTTAACGCCAATTCTGGGCCGCCAGATTTGACAAATTTGCCATCAATCATTGCGTGAACAAAGTCTGGCTTGATTAACTCTAACAGTCTTTGATAGTGTGTGATTACTAAAAAACCGGTCTCTTCAGCAGTCTCAGTTATGCCTTTTGCGACAAGCCTTAATGCATCGATGTCTAGTCCTGAGTCGGTCTCATCAAGTAATGCGAGTGTTGGTTTTAACAGCATCATTTGGAGAATTTCTAAGCGTTTCTTTTCGCCACCGCTAAATCCATCATTGACATAGCGTGAAAGGAATCCTTTGTTCATGTCAAGTTTATCCATTGCTGCGTTTAATTCCTTACGAAATTCACGTGCTTTGACTTTTTCATCTCTAACGTTATTTACCGATTTCTTCAAAAAGTTGCCAACCTGGACACCGGGGATTGAGGCAGGATACTGAAATGATAGAAACATACCTGCTCTTGCCCTCTCGAATACTTCGTATTCGTCAATCGGCTTGCCGCGGTATTGTATTTCTCCTTGAGTAATCTCGTATGCTGGATGGCCCATCAAAACGTGGGCTAGAGTGGACTTTCCTGCCCCATTTCGCCCCATTATGGCATGGATTTCTCCTGATTTGATGGTTAAGTCAACACCCTTGATGATTTTTGTTCCTTCAACAGAAACATGAAGATTTTTGATATCTAATATTACTTTTGTCATCTCCCCACCAGTTACAACCATCAGATTCTCCCTTATCAATGAGTGTAAATGATTGCGACGCAGTATCACGGTTTTAGGGAGACCTAAATAAATACCAAAGAGTGAAAAACCACTGCAAATTAGACCTGTTATGGCTGATGATGACTTGATTGCTAAGTACGCTGCGCAAGCCAGCATGTCAATCGCTCAGGAAGCTGAAAAGCGCATAGCGGAGTCGACCAATCCGGAAGAAGAAGCGAGGTTGAAAGGTGAATCATTGCTGAAGGTTGTCGGAAGTGATGACTTTGTACCTGCATTACTTGCTAGGCTTGGCCCTGTCAGGGCTGCCTTAGACGGGCACGGTGGAGGTATTGCTGTCCAGTCACATCACGAACACTCAACAAATGGTGTTGTACAATTAGATTTGGTTCTAGATTTGACAGGGGCTTGCTTGTCTTGTGGAGCAGCTCCTGGTACTCTTGACGGAATAAAGGCAGATTTAGAGGGCGATGCTGAAGTTCGCAGTATTAGATATTCAAAAAATCTGCTAGATACTTTTGACGAATTAGGTAGAGAATTTATTCTTGCTCATGGGAATGTAGAATTCGTTTAATCTGACATAGTCGATGGTATCGATGGATGAATTCAAATCATGTTGTCCGCAGCGGCAACCATGCCTGTATGGTCAGATGAGCCTAGACCAAATCCAAATCCCTGCAAAGAGGGTGATGAAGGTCTATTTGAAATCACTAACCGAGATGGTAGAGCCCGATTGGGTAAACTGCATACCAAACACGGGATTTTAGAAACTCCAACATTACTTCCTGTAATCAATCCAAACATACGAACAATCGAGCCTCGTGAAATGTGGGACAGGTATGGCATAGGAGCACTAATCACTAATTCCTACATCATATGGAAGCATGACACTCTCAAGGAAAAAGCAATTGCTGATGGGGTCCATGAACTGATAGACTATCCCGGGGTAATCATGACTGATTCAGGAACGTTTCAATCGTATATTTACGGCGATGTCGAGGTTGGAGTTGAAGAAATTGTTGAATTCCAACGTTCAATTGGGGTTGATATTGCAACAATGCTGGATGTATTTTCTCGACCTGATATGAAACATTCGGAAGTAAAATCAGCGGTCGATGAAACCATTGAACGTTCTCCAATAAGCGTTGAAACATCACAAGATACTATGTTGAACGGCCCTATACAAGGAGGATTGTTTCCAGATTTACGACGCAAATCGGCAAGTGAAATGGCAAAATTTGACTTTTCAGTACACCCAATTGGTGGTATTGTTCCAGTTATGGAGCAACAAAGGTACCGTGAATATGCTAAAATTATGATGTCAACCTTACCTTTCCTGCCGTCAAACAGACCAGTGCACATGTTTGGTTGTGGTCATCCAATGCTGTTTCCAATGTCGATTGCCCTCGGGGCAGATCTATTCGATTCCGCCGCCTATGCTTTATTTGCCAGAGATGGCAGAATTCTTTCTCCATGGGGTACTGAAAAATTGGAGGGATTGATGGAATGGCCAATTATGATGCCTTGTATCAGCGGGGTAACACCAGAGTTAGTAAGAAAAATGCCCAAAGATGAGCGGATGAAATTACTAGCTAAGTACAATTTGGAAATCACCTTAGCTGAATTGGCTCGGTGTCGGCAGGCGGTTAGAGATGGTAATATCTGGCGTTTAGTAGAACAAAGAAGTCACCAACATCCCGCTCTTAGAGATGCGTTTTTGTGGCTTTCAACCAACCCTGCCACAGCATCATTCACCAAGTTTGTCAGTAATGAAATTCCACTAGACGAAACTACAGCATCAAAAGATTACAGCAGTTTGGGTTCCTTTGAGGATAGTTGGCAATGGGTGGTTAATTCTCAGCTAACACCACGTAAAGGCGGAGAGCAGTGGGGTGGCGTAGATACTATCAATCGGCCTCACATAATCGCCGCCAAAAACTTTCTAGCCCAACGTTGGCATCAAAGAGATGTAATTGGCATCGGTAGCGAAACGGTGATGATATTTCACGGTGATTCAGGTCCATGGAGAGATAAATGTGACAAGGTTGTGGCAAAACTTCTTCATCTTGTTCCGGGTATAGAAATCCTAGTTAGTACTCCAATTGGATTAATGCCCTATAGTTTAGAGGACTTGAATCCGTTTTGTCATGTTGAAGGTCCAGATTGGATTTGGAAAAATAAATTGGATATGGTAATTGTTACTCAAGAACTAGAATCGCTAGGTCTTGGTGGTCGTTCTATTATCCCAATTGAATTACGGGCAGATAATCTAGAATCAAGGGTTTACGAGAAAATAATCGATGCTGGATTAACCATTGATTGTGAGTTTGAAGATGGGATGATGGTTATTGGTAGTGATGAGGATTTTAAGTTGGCAAGGTTGCAATTGAATCGACTAAAAGCCGCTGACAAATTTGCGGTATTATTCAACATCGATCATGCAACTGCGCATGAATTATCGGCGAACTTAACTTTTGTCATCAACAAATATGGGCGAATAAAAAATGTCCTCTCATCATCCGGAAATCATCTATCTAGTTTCAGGTTGGGTGATGGAGGTCTGTCGCTCAGTAATGCAGGTGCTATCGAATTATTTTCCCGTCGCCGACGTCCGCTTCCAACTCAGTTCTGTGCGACTGATATCAATCCATACTCTGGAGAAGGGTTAGCGATAATAGTCGTAGATTCAGATGCTGAACCGTTTGTTCGCAAAGGCCGCAATGTGTTTCATGGATTTACCATTGCCAGTGACCCCTGGCTGCGTCCGGGGGAAGCTTGTCTTATTTGCAATGAGTCTGGTGAGCTAATTGGGCACGGTGTTTCTCAGTGCACAGCAAACGAGGTTTCCGTTATGAAAAAGGGCGTTGCCGTGAAAACTCGTGACGGAATAAAATTCGAGGAATAATCGAGTCATTACGGCGTAGTATTCAAATGGCGTCTGCTATCTCAGTGAATTGGGAACCCTATGTCCGACTATGAGTATCTCATCCATACCAAGGACCTTTGCAAGTCTTATGGGCCTCATATGGCATTGGAGAACTTGAATCTTAAAGTCAAAAAAGGGGCAACTGGATTACTTGGACCTAATGGTGCTGGGAAGTCTACTTTTCTCAAGACCATGCTTGGTTTAATTCAAGCTACTTCTGGGGAAGGGCAAGTCCTTGGGCACGATATTAGAACCGAAGGCCCGGCAATTCGTTCAAGAATTGGCTACATGCCAGAATATGATGCACTCAATCCAGAAATGGAAGCTATTTATCAAGTGAAATACTCTGGAGAGTTACTCGGAATGAATCCTACAGTAGCGATGTCAAGAGCCCATGAAGTTTTGCAATATGTGGGTCTTGGAGAACAAAGATATCGTGAGATAGGTGGCTTTTCAACTGGTATGAAACAGGCCACTAAATTAGCGTGTAGTATCATTCACGACCCGGAATTAATTATTGCTGATGAACCGTCAAATGGACTTGACTCTGTAGCCCGAGAATTTATGATCAATACAATGCAAAACATGGTCAATGCAGGTGACCGCTCAGTCATGATGGCATCTCATTTGATGGATGATGTCGAAAGAGTGTGTGAAAATATGGTATTATTGCACAAGGGGAAGCTCGCTGCCCAAGGTAAAATCGCTGACTTGAAGGATATCGATCGAGAAATCGAAATTCATGTATGGGGTAATGCTTCAAAACTTGAAGAAAAGATGCTGTCTATTGGTATGGTGGTTAGAAGGGAGGGTCGAATTATGAGAATTCTACACGAAAGTGAAGATATCACAACAAAGATACTTGCCTGCGCAGCCGAAGTGGGTTCCCAAATAAGGCGCATGCATGAGTATGAAGCTTCACTGGAAGATTTATTCATTGTGATAATGGAGAACCTTGGCTATGAAATAAAAACTAGCGAAGATTTGCTGCGCAGTCCAGTTCACGCTAGGCAGGTTGACGCACCTGGACATATGGGCGGTGGGTCGTGATGGATGAACAAACTACATCAGAAAATCCCGCCAGTGCAGATATTAGTTTTACTGAAAGTACTCCAGTTACGGGTCAAGGTAGAATGGATGCAGCATGGGGTTCACGTGATGGGGACGAAGCGGCGACCGCTCAAGTGGCGACAAATAGCGCCTCAGTTGGGTACGTCTTTGAACAAGTGTATCGCCCATGGAACGGATCGTTAAACCCACGCTGGATGCGCAATTGGGCTATACTTAGACATCATGTATTGGGGATATTCCGTAAAGGCCATCGCCCTTGGGGTTGGCCAACTAAACTATTCATGGTGCTTGTGTTTATTGCTTCTCTTGGAGATGTTGCCCTAACACTGCTTTCATCATTAATTGGCAGTCCTGAATTACATACTATGTGGGGGGTTAACCGAGATAATCTCTACGGGCACGTTCTTGGATTCTTTCCTCGAAATGTGTTATATTATCCAATCCTTGCTGCACTACTTGTTGGTGGGATGATTTCCGAGGACCGGAATCACGGAACATCAGCGTTGTATTTTTCCCGTCCAATTAGCCGATTTGACTACTTGATGATGAAATATATCTCGGTAGCAATGATTCAAGCAATTGTCGTGTTATTCACTTTAATGATTTATTACTTTGTGGAAATTCTCGCAATGGGCCGAGGATGGGCTTGGATTATCGATACTTTCCCATTATTCCTTGCGGCATTTCTTGGTGGTGTGATGCTGATTATCACCTACACCAGTATCGGACTAGGTTTGTCCAGTGTGTCCCGTGGTAAATTCTTCCCAGGTATCGGCTTAGTAGCGATTGTTTTAGGAACAAAAACTCTGGCTATCTTAGTATCACGTTTATTTGAAAGAGACATCATGTATCTACTTTCACCGTACGATTGTTTAGCTCATGTAGGGCAGGCATTAATTGGGACCCAGACTACTTATGATCAGTATTCTTGGACATGGTCCTTTGCTTCAATCGTGTTGATGAATGCCTTTTTCCTTTACATCATGTCATCTAGAGTCGCTTCGATGGAGGTGACTAGAGAATGATGCCAGATTTCCATCAAGAAGGACAACCGGAAGTCAAAGAATGGGTTCCAGAACAAGAAGCTCCTGTCATACTGATTGAAAACTTGTCAAAGACATACGGTAAAATTCATGCCCTAAGTGGTATTACTCTAGCTTTAAGTGGTGGAGTTACCGGTATTTTGGGCATGAACGGTGCAGGAAAATCGACACTGTTCAAAATATTGATGGGTAAATTAAAACCAAGTTCAGGACAAGTACGTTTGTTCGGTACTAATCCTTGGAAGAATCCCGCACCATATTCCCGGGTTGGTTTTGTTCCTGAAGGTGAGAAGATGCATGACTGGATGACTGCACATGATTTCATCTCAACATTTGCTCGACTAGATGGACTGACTCGGGATGAAGCCAAATTAGAGGCTGACAGAGTACTCGACTTCGTCGGCTTGGCCGATGTAGCCCACAAACAAATTGGTAGATTCTCAAAAGGTATGCGTCAACGAACAAAGATCGCTCATTCTTTAGTTAACGATCCTGACTTGATAATTCTAGATGAGCCTTTACAAGGTTGCGATCCTTTAGCTAGAACCACTATAATGAACGTGATTAGAGAATTAGGTAGAATGGGCAGAACAGTCATAGTTAGCAGCCATATTTTGAGTGAGATTGAGCGTATTACTGAACAAATTGTAATTCTTCACCATGGTAGATTATTGGCGCTAGGTAATCTCCACGCAATCCGAGAGCGGCTCGATAATATTCCTCACCGAATTGAAATCGGTACAGAAGGTCCTAAGGACTTGGCTAAAAGCGTGATAGATATTGAATCGGTTCACGGTATATTGTTTCAAAGTGATTCAGTGCTTTCAGTGCAAACACACAACTTGGGTGACTTCCACAATAAACTTCCTCAAGCTATCATTGATGGCGGACACAAAGTTACCTCAATTGACAATCCTGATGATGACCTAGAGTCGATATTAGGCTACTTAACAAGTGGGAGTAGATTGTAATGGCTGATAAGACCAACACTATTTTCAGAGCTTTCGACAGAAAAGCGGCAGCAATTACTGAATTTACTATGAGACAATACCGTACTAAGATTTCTACTTGGGTAGTCTTGGTTACTGGTATGATTGTGATTTGTTTATTGATGCTGTTTTACGTGGATGCGATGCAGCGAGACTTCGAATCGATCGATAATGATGGTGATTCAGCTGATTCTGATGGTGATTTGTATCCAGATGGTCAAGAGAGATTGTACGGCACGGATCCTTTTTCAGATCAATCACATCCTGGTTTATTTGACCCTCCAGTGCCTCCAGATGACCCATCTAAATGGATTGATGAAGACGATTTTGATTGGGACCAGTCACCTTCTGGTACGCAAACTGTGAGCGTTGGATACGATGATGACGGAGACTGTCGCTCAAGAGATACCGATTCACAAAAAGATACCAACGATAACGGGATTGCCTGTGATATTGAATTGTCAAGGGATTTAGACGGTAATCTGAGATACTCAAGCGATGCATTTGTCGACGAGGATCCAGATGACGATGCATATGCCAAAGAAGCACTACATCGGGCATCAATTTTGGGTATTGGTAAATTAGGTTTCGTCTTCATAATTAGTATATTCATTCCACTATTCATGGCTACCGGACTGATTAGAGACGAGATGACTTCTGGAACTATGCACTATATGCTTACTAAGCCAATAGCAAGAACTGAGGTATTTTTGTATCGTGTTCTTGGATATTTGGGCATTGTTTGGCCTTATTTGATCTTGTTGACCTTAATCTCTGCGATAGTAACTGGCTTTGCCGGGCCGGGCGATTCGTTTTTCAGATTCTCCGAATTTGGTATTTGGCTAGCGATATTATTTGCCGCTATGTTAGCAACATTAGTCTATGGTATGCTGTTTTGTTTCCTTGGGACGATGTGGAAATATGGTATTGTCCTAGCGATTCCATTTGCGGCTTGGGAGTTAGGTATGGCATTACTCTCTATGGGTGTTCCTGAATCGCCAATTTTACGTTTTTCCATCGTTGGATGGGCAATGGTAATTGTTGATTCAGCAAGTATGATTATTTGGCCTGATATGGATTTGTTAATCAGCTCAGGGTTTTCAGTAGAGGGTGATGATTCATTTGGGTTTGAGCGTGAGGAGTTAATCGGTTCAGAAGCATTGAACTACTTCTTTGCCACTCCTGGTTTGGGTGATATTGGTCCTTTCTTATCAATGATTATTGCCACAGTTGTCTTACTTATTCAAGCAATTGTGTTGCTATTTATTGGTGGAGCCTTGTTCAAAGGGAAGGAAATAGAATGATGCCTTCGCTAGACAAGTTTGCAGGCGATCTATCTCGGATGTGGAAACTGCAGGAGAGGGAACCCCTACACCACCTAACTTGGGATTGGTGGTGGTGGCTATTGATGCTTGATGATGAAGACGGCAATCCAAGTGGCAAACAATTAATGGTATTGTGGTCGACTAAAGATAACCCAAAAGTCAGTGTTAGTGGCACTAATTGGGAACCTAAAGGCCGACCAGGATTTGACGATGAGGGAGGTATTTCCCTTGACGGCATGGTCTGTGCTTGGTGGTATGATGGTAAGCGGATGTATGAACCATACATCAAGCACAAGTGTCGAATGATTGTTGTTAGTGATGACCATCCATCTTGGCCAGGTGATTCCAAATCAGTGGGAAGCGGTGGTGGTGCAGTAGTCCCACTGACAGATGATGATATGTCAATGGGACTCAAGAGTGACCTCAGCGAATTTTGGCTCAACCTAAGTACTGATGAATTTCCTGATGATGAAAATGTCCCCAGTAAAATGGAATTTACGCTCACTCCATGGAATGAACCTATGTCCACTGCAAGGCATGCGACAGCTACCTATGCAATGAATATGGGTTATGATATTCTTCGTTTACATGGTTGTAAAGTCGAAGGTAAATTAGACGATAAAGCGGTATCAGGTACTGCTTATTTTCAGAAAGTCTGTGTTCAAGCACCTTCAGTACCATGGTATTGGGGCATGTTACATCTGAGCGATGGCTCATATATTGACTGGTTTTTACCTCATTTGAGCATGACCGTATCATCAAGGGATAACCAGCCTTGGAAAAAACGGGACTTGGGTCACATGAGTTTGTCACAAGGAGGATTATTTCATGATGCAGTTGCTCAAAAAAGCCTCAAGTTTTCTAATGTTAGAGTAGAAAAGTATGCTCTAAACAATACGGAGGGAGAACATGGTGCCAACCCCGGCAGTAAGCTTCCGGGCTTCAAAGTCGAAATGTGGAGTGATGAGGCAACTATTACTGTAGATGTAGAGGCAGTAGACCGCGCTCATTGGGCTTTTGAGCAACCAACAATTGGTGGCTTAGTCTCTAATTTTACATATAATGAATATCCATTATTGGTCAAGAAATTAGTTATCACGGACCAAAATGGCGTTAGAACTGAGAAAAATTACGATTGGATTAGGGGCAATGCAGAACATTCTTGGGGTATTTTGCATTAAACCAACTCTTGATGGGGCAACATTCATGTGGGATAAGGACCCAATGTATAACTAGAGGGAACGATATGTCAGAAGAAGCAACCCCGGATGAAGTCAAGGTTAGTGAGGAGTTAGAATCTCAACAAACCGAAAACTTAGCCAAAAAATTCAGATTAATCCCAGGAGAAGAGATTCACCTGACAAAGAAACCTAGTACGTTCGCATTTATCGGCATGTATGGCTTAGGAGCGTTAGTTCTAGGCCTTCACTTTTTGTTTGGAAGAGTTGATTCTTTGGGTGATGATTCAGAAGGCTTTATGGCTTTAGTTTGGGCTTTTATGGACTTAACCACTAGTGAGACAATGTCTTTCAGTTTCATTTTCATGATGTTGTCTGTGGCATGGCTAAATCGTTTACTAAATACTTCGACCTCAGGCAGATGGGTTACTTTGTGGCTGCTACTTGTTGCATTTACTCCACTAGTTATTCAGATTGATGACTTTATATTCTTCATTACCGATTTGTTTGGTGAAGGTAAAGGGGACTTCATTGGAATTGAGTATAATTTCTACCTATTTGGTATTGTATATACTGCATTGTTTTATGGTCTAACATTTTATTATCAAAATAGTTTCCACTATGCCATCACCTCTGATGCGGTTATTTTTGAACACAGTTTCTTACTTTCCCGTTCTCATCGCAGAATTCTCTTCGATCGGATTTCGGAAGTTATTGTTGAGAGAACCCCAGTTGGTACCATTTTTGGTTATGCAACCGTATCTATTCTAACCGATTCAGGTGTTGGACTTGTTGATGAATCAATGGGTGCTGCCGGAGCAGTAAATATGCCTGGTTCGGCAGATAACTCAGATGATAGCGCTGCAGACAAGGCAAGAAAATCTCTGCTGCGCTCATTCATTGGGATCATAACCTATCAAAGAACGATAAGGACAGTGCGTCCAGATCCAAAACACTGCTTCTACTCTATTCGTAAGTGGGATAAGTGTAAGATGTTACTAAATGAGATGCACAAAAAGCACAGCCAATCTAACCTACTTAGCGATTTGAAAGATTCAATGTCGTCTTCTGATGAAGTTTGAATCTAAGCGAGTCATTCAATAACTGAAACCACACCGGCCAAATCATTGGAGAGGATATAATGAGTGATGTTCTAGAACCTGCTATAGAAAAATTTGCCGAAGGTGACCTTGAGGGTGCCGTAAATATGTTAGAGGATATGTGCAAAGCACACAAGGATATTGCTGCTGTACACCACACATATGCAGAGTTTGCAAATATGTTGAATGTTGAAGCGCAAGAGGATAAGGTCCCTGGCGGTAAAATCATGATGGCTTACAAAAAAGCCATGAATTTAGATGAAGAAAACGATGAATATATTGTTGATTTTGCCGATTTTGCCTTAGAATGCCGAAGGATTCCTGCGGCAGTAAAAGAATATCAGAGATATGCTACACGGTTAGCACTTGCCGATATACCAATAGATGATCGTCTCTACATGGCTGCTAGAAATCTTGTTGATGCTATTGAAGTAATCGACCCAACAAAGTCGAATAATATGGTTCTGCCATGGATAAAGTCAGCAATACAGTGGTCTGTTGGCGGTCTAGGTTACACTCCAGAAGAAGCTGCTAAACTTTTGACCGAGGAATAAGTGATTAGATGGAAGAGCGAGTTCGCCTCGCATTTACCATTGGATATATTGGTCGTTATTTTCACGGCAGTCAAATTCAGCCAGATGTTGCAACAGTGCAAGGTGAATTAATACGTGTCTTTCGTAAATTAAAATGGCTAGATCGCAAAGAAACCAGCCATAATTTAGTCCTGTCTAGTAGAACAGATGCTGGTGTGAATGTTCGTAGAAATGGTGGGACTGTAAAGCTCGCAAAGAGCCTGTGGAGGTCTTTGAACAAGCGGAAGATGGTGAGAGCAGTTGATGACCAATTGTGCGATGGACTAGTATTTCTTGATGTTAGAGAAGTAGCAGATGACTGGAATCCAAGACTAGCAGTGCATCGAATATATCGATACCGGCTTGAAGGAATTCAAGGATGGTCTGACCCAAGTGAAAAATTCGCTGAGTGGTTGAACTTATTTGTTGGAACTTATGATGCTAGAAACTTTGCCCGGCTTGAAGAGGGTAAAAATCCAATTAGGAAAATTTACTCCTGTGCTCCTTGGGAGGTAGACGGCAGAATAGTTGGATTCGAAATAATTGGTGAGGCATTCTTGTGGAACCAAGTGCGCAGGACTGCTATGGCATTGCACCGCTTAGCTATTGGAGAATTAACAGAACGCGAAATCAAAGATGCTATTGATTATCCAGAAAAATCAGTTGATTTTGGTGTAGCTCCGCCTGAATGGCTGGTGTTATGGGATGTTGTTTGGCCAAATTTTGCTCATGATGATTCAGCCGATTCAACATTCACATTTACTCAACTTCCTCAATCAGATTATATTGAGAGAACTATGATCAGTCGTTGGGAAAAAGGTGCCTCGTTGGAAATGGAAAGCATGCTCTACCACGAGTGGTCAAAGATTGGTAAATTGCCCTATATTCCTCATGACTCAAAGTAATTCGATTACTACTTCGTCACCATCACTTATCGAGAAATGTTCTCTTAGGAATTTTGCTGAGATGATTTCCACTACATCGTAGTGCCTGGTCAAATCTGGAATTAGAACCGCACAATCAACCATTTTATCATTGAAATTAAATGTAGCCTTGAAGGCAGTTGCACCGCCAAACGAAATACCATCTCGCAAGAAACCACGAATTCTATTGGCTTCTAAATCATCAATAGCTACCTCGTTGGCTTGTGAAATTAGTTCGCTTGATGCATCTAGTGTATCGATTCCCGATTTCAACCTAAGTGCAATATAATCTCGCAAATCATCACCAGCAACAGTTAGGTTCAGTGTTCCTGGCCACACGGAGGTTCCCATTAGTGATTGGAATTGGTCTTGATAGTGCTTTTGCGCCATAAAGACATGGGCTCTGCCAAGTCCACTACTAACAACACCTGTGATGCGCATGATGTTGCCAAATCCTAATCCTTTTTGACCTTCATGGAAGTTTTGGCAATACAAAACCCCTTGAAGTGCCGAGTTTAGGAGCAGATGAGACGGTACTATGCCAGGCGATATGACATGGATGAAACAACGATACGAGGAGTTATCTAACCAATCTTTGCTATGGGAGCCGCCAACATTGGAAAGCCCTAACCAACCGAGATGTTCAATCAATGGTAAACCAACAATAATGCTTTCAGCAAATAATTATTTGAATCTTACAACCCATCCAAAGGTAGTCAAAGCGATGGTTGATGCAACTAAAAAATATGGTGCAGGTAGTGGGAGCGTCAGGGCAATTGCTGGTACTATGGACATCCATCTGGCAGCAGAACAAAAGGTGGCAGAATTCAAGAAAGTGGAAGCCGCATTAATCTATTCAGCGGGATATACCGTCAATGTGGGATTAATCCCAACCTTGGTTACTGGTAAAGATGATGTTATCATAAGTGACGAGTTAAATCACGGGTCAATTATTGATGGTGTTAGGTTAACTAAAGCGAGTAGAGCAGTCTATGCACACAACGACATGAGTGAATTAGAAGCAGTACTGGTTAGTAATGAAGACGCAAAGCGAAAACTAATCATCACTGATGGGGTATTTTCCATGGATGGTGATATTGCGCCGCTAGATGAAATTGACAAACTGGCTAAGGAATACGGTGCGATGGTATATGTTGATGACTGTCACGGTGAGGGAGTTCTTGGTGAAACTGGTGCAGGGATAGTTGATCACTTTGGATTGCAAGGTAGTATTGACTTTGAAACCGGTTCCTTTTCAAAAGCTCTTGGTGTTCAAGGCGGAATACTCGCTGGGACAGAGATGACTAGGACGCATGCATTGAATCATTCGAGATCCTGGTTATTGTCTGGTTCTCAACCACCAGGTGTTGCTGCAGCACAAAAAGCGGCTGTAGAAGTGCTGATGGAAGAGCCTGAACATCATCAAAAGTTATGGGCCAATACCAACTATTTCCGGAAGGAATTACAAAGTTTAGGATTCGATACCGGCGTTTCGACTACACCAATAATTCCGGTGATGTGCGGGGAATCAAAAGTTGCAAAAGACTTCACTGTCGAACTTGGTAAACAGGGTGTTATGGCAGGAGCAATTGTATTTCCCATGGTCTCTAGAGACAAAGCAAGGATACGAACTCAAATGTCCTCAGGACTTGCTAAAGATGACCTCGATGAGGTATTATCAATCTTTGAGAGAGTTGGACCAAAACTGGGTTTAATTTGAGTTATTCATCTGTATTATCAAAATCATTAACTACTGAATCTATCTCACTATCGTTACTTATCGCAATATCATAATCTTTTGACTCATCTCGAATATCCAACATATCTTCAAACGGGTTTTTACCATCATCAATCATGCAAAGCAGTCTCCATCTTGGTGCCCAAGAAAGATGCACATACAATGGCCCTGGCAGCAATATTAGTAGCCAAGAGAGATAGGCATTTATTGACAATATGTCAGTTCTATCTATGGACAATAATGCTAGTCCAACAAATGGCATTGGATACAAAATAATCCTTGGGGGTGCTATTGGCATTCTGCCAAAAATGGTGTTAATGATTGTTGAACATAGTCCTAAGAAAAAACAGGCAACCATTAACAATGCACAATGTAGCGCCCAATCGCTGGTCCATCCATAGTAATCATCTGTAGCGAAACGGTATGGTAAAATTAATGCTAGAGCAATGAGAAAACCATAAAATCCACCAATATTTGATGGGTGTGAAAGCCATAATGGCAGTCTTGCAAACAACTTGGATAGCGAAGTTCCAAGCAAAGTTTCCTGTTGATTTTCTGATAGTGAACCTATCACCGCATTCCAATTGACGGATTTTGCCACATTTAGCCCTGTTCGGGAGGGTTCTTGAATTAACAGGGTGGGTGAGATTTATTGACTATTCTTTGTTGATGAATTTAGCAAGTGGGCCCTCAACATTCAATTCTTCTTCACTAAGCCAATCTCTTTCGAGCAATCCATAGTCCATTGTTTCACGTTCTCTAGCATCTTCGATGGGGTCAATATTTCCGTTGACAACGTCCCTTAGTGCCAGTGCTTGATTGATAATGATTATCTGTTTAGATAATCGAGTTTTATTTGTTGAATCACTAAAATGCCCTAGTGTTGTATAGTCTTCATGGTCCTCTACTAGATTAAAGCCGTTGACTAATTCATCTTCGACTAATCTAACTCTATGCTCGCCGATGTCTATCCAATCACTGGTTGATAATTTCACAGAAACAATTGCTTTTCCGATGGGCTCATTATCAACAAATGGGTGATTGATATTTACTCCAAGTGGAGTCGCAATTATCGCTTCTAAATCGGGACCAAAGACGAGGTAAATGGCTCCTCCGATTGTGATGGAAAGTAGTATGGTGAAAATAGGTAGTTGGTAAATAGCAGTCAACAATATTGGTCCTAATATTGATAAAAAAGTAGTTATCCTTACCCCCAATAATTTATTTTTGTAAGGAGCACATAATGCTAAATCAGCAAACTCGATAATTCCCTTTGGAACACTCACAATCATGCCTCAAACACCATTAGGAGGTGTATTCTCAATAAGGGTTTGTAATTTCTGTGGGTATGACGAGCATTCTTCCAAATCGTCATCTTTTGCTAAATTCTTCCGCATCTTTCAATAACACTTAGACAAGGCTGAATCTAAAGGGGTGATGATTTTGGTTGAATTGCCACAAGGCGTGGTCATTGAAGTACGGCGTGGCGGGCATGATGCCCTCGCTAAACTAGCCGGCGATATGTCGACACTTGGAATATCAGGATATATTAGAATTGAGCGTCGGCCTAAAGGTATAATTCCTCGAGTAAGCCAAGTGGTGATTCAGGATACAACTCCCCGTATTGCTCTGCATGAAGCAGATTTATTGTTGACGGGTTTGGAAGCATTGATGGAAATAGAGAAGGATTCTACCGCACTTGACGCATTGGTTTCATTAGTGGAGTTGCCTGATGATGACTTAGTAAGAATTGTTAATTTATACCCTGATGCAACCATTGCGCAGGAACAAGACACTAATTCCAACAATGGTGATGATTGGTGGAATTACGTTAGACTAAACACTAGCAGTTGGCGTCGGGAAGAGAGATTACCAGGGCAAGAAGTGTCTATGGAGGCACCAGAATATATACAACAACTTACCAAAGCAAAGTTGGAAACCTTTAGCGCCGGTGAAAGATTTCTAAATTATGGCGATGTATTGATTGTTGATGATAGTGATTCTCACGCAATAATTGAACTTGGTAGCATTTTGGCTGGTTATGGGCGGCCATTATTGGTTCTCTCGAGACACAATAATGAGATGTTGCTGAAACACTATTCACTGCCAAAAGGCTCTTGTCAGAGAATCTCTATCTTAGCAGAAGAATCTCCAACCGAATTAATTGAGCGTTTACAACAAAAAGTAACTAACTTTTTGTGGGCAAATAAGCAAGCGGTAGTTATCATTTCGGGATTTGAATATTTATTGAGCATAAGTGATCTGAAGAGTTCAATTGGAATGATTTGCAATTTAGTTGACGCAATAAGAACGGGTGACCATTTGATGTTGACAAATTGTGACTTAGATATTTTTGATAATCTAGACAGACACCGGTTCCTAAAGGAATTTGATTTAATTCCCTCGGGGTTTGTCGAGGGGTTAGTAATTGATTCCGAGGCCTTAATCGACCACCCGATTTGTGTTGAATTATCCGATGAAGAATTATCTTGGATAGAACAACAAATATCTTTTGCAACTTCAAAAGACCCTCAAGTAATAAGCGGAGGAGTAGTTTCAGGTGGAGCTTCTAACTTGGTGGACGAAGATGTTCTAGAAGTTAAGGGAAAATTAGCAGAACTAGTTGAAGATTGGCCCGGGAAAGAGGTTGAACAAACACCTCATCTGACTTCATTAGAGTCCAGATTAATCGAGGATAATCAGATTAGTGAAGATTTCAAGCAAGCATTTGTACCTTCAATAACAGTTTCGAGCGAGATTGAATTAGTCTCACAAAATGATGTTGTTGGACAAGTAAAAAACCAAGACATAATCGTACAGCAATCATCATTATCTGAGCCTCAAATTAAGGGTCCTAGGAAAGCCATTAGGGTCAAGCGTGTGAAGAGAAAAAGTACTGATGTAAGACCTAGTAGATTGCATAAGCAATCGATTGCAGCAGCCGCTAAATCAAATGTTGAGTTGCCTAAATTCTCTCAAATTCCGGTTGCAAAATCAAATCGAGGAGCAGTCGGCATCGACCTTGACTCACGGTCTAATCGAATGTCCTCTGCATTGGAAAATATGTTGAAAAAACCAATTATGACTCGGTCTAGAGAACTTTCACAAGCATTGAATCAAAAATCCTCTAAGACCAATCGTAATCTACCAAACATTGAAGTTAAATCTCAAATAAATGTCCCATCCAAAGTAACTGATAAGTCAATTATCCATTCCGCTTCAAGGATTACCCAATCAAACAATAACCGCCGTTCTAGAGAATCTGCTACAAGAGTTCAAAATCCATTAGATATTGAACATAATTATCAAAAATGGGCAACGGAATACAAACGGACTAGTGACACTTCAGACGGAATGGACAGTTCAGACGTAGGAGGTGAAGATTGATGTCAAAACCAACAAAGCTATTGTTAGCACTTAAAAATGCTAAAAAGCACCTTGAGATAGCCACCAAACAAGCCCCAAATGATGACCTTACAACAGAGTTAAGGCGGACACATCAGCCAAAATCTAGATTAAATAAATTGGTTGGTGGCCCATACTCTCCCCCTGCAAAACGGCAGTCGCTCCTTTCTAGAGTAGGTGTGGCAAATCGTCCAACATACGACTTAATTGCTGATGGCATACTTGGTAAGAATGAAGGTTATCGGCCTAAATTATCATTGAATAAGACTGGAAGCGAAGTATCAAGTTTGGTTGCAGAGCGATTAAAAAACCTCAGAGAACGCACATTGAGTAAAATCTCTAGTGATACAAGTATTGCTGAATCATCCTTTTTTGGTTTTGAAGCAGATGGAACTCCTATTTGGAGTAGCGTTGTGTCAGGACAAAGAGGTATTGATGAAGGTTTACATCACCAAAGCAAACAGAAAAAGACCAACCTTGCTCATCATAGCATACATCTTCCAGTTATTGTTGATTGGCCAAAGACCCTTCAGCACAGTAGCCACCAAACTTACAAAACATGGTCTACAACAACAGAGAATAGAAGAGCAACTCAGTTGAGTGAGAGAGTAATTGACTCACTCCAAGAAACACTAAATCCATTAATCTTGATTGGCGATTCTCAAACTGGTAAATCACATCTAATTCACGCCATTGGTCAAGCAGTTTTACTCCGCAATGAAGGTCCTGTTTACTTCCTGAGAGGTGATGATTTAACTGAGATTTTGGATGTCGAAAACACTTGGTCAGATGTATTTGCTAATTGTGTTATGTTACTAATCGATGATATTGATCTAATTTTATCCGACCAAGAGGTGGCTAATCATGTTGGCAGAATGTTAGATTATGCACTTAATATGAATGTGCATGTTGTTGTTACTGCGAGAAGTTCTCCCGAAGATTGGCCTGCATCTTCGCTTTGGGACATACTTAGAGGCGGGGTTCGAAGCATACTCGGCCGTGTTGGTGCTGGTAGTTTGATGCTTTTTGCTAGAAAGTTATCAAATGAAAGGAATCTTATGCTTTCAGATGAACAATTAGCGTTAATCGTCACAGATGGTGATGTTAGTTGGCGAGGCACTAGAAGCGGGATTGATAAAGTTGAATCCGCTATTGATGGGGGCGAAAAATTACTAGATACTGTAGATGTCTACAAATTGCTAAACGATATTCATTCAGGTGACGAAGATTACCTTGAAGAGTCGGAATCTGAAAGTGTTGAGGATATCGCTAATCGTTTGATTAGTTCAGTAATCGACGTAGTGTACAGTGATGATGAGATAGGCGGTATTGAAATAACAACCAAGTTGCCGGAACTTTCAGACAATTATACTCCTCCAGAAATCGATATTGAGTCATTTATTGGCAAACAAACTGACTTAGTTGAGGCCCACATTAAGAAAACTCTTGATGATTTAACACCAGAAGCTCCTTCTGTGGTTGATGTCCATGATCGGGATAAGCACTTGGTAGCTAAGATGACTCGTATAGTTAAGCAAGATCATGCTAAAGCGGCAGAAATTTTGACTGAACTTGACATGGGTATCGATCAAAAGTTTGCTTACTCGGATGGTGAGATAAACCAAAACACTGGTCGACTGATTGAATTAGAATCAATGTTATTAAACCTCGCCGATAGGACTTCAGATGCATCTTTAGAGGGATTAATCGGTATCGCAGATGAATTGAGGGAACTAGAAAACCAATTGGTTTCATTAGACCCTGAACGTGGACCTTTGCCTGAATTCGTGGAAGATGAGTTAGATTCATACACCCCTAGTGAGGAATGGAATATTGATTCTTCTGATGTCACTGCTGGTTCTTTGATTGACGGTGATTCGATAACACTGAATCCAATTGACGGGATACTCGAGCCACATCCCGAAGGTTCAGTGAAAACTGCGACTATAACTCCAGTAGGGGTAGTTATTGATGGGGAAGAAGAATGAAACACCCATGGTGGATGAAAGGAGTTCCATTTACCTGCCAATCAGGTTGTGGGAAGTGTTGTGATGAACCCGACGGAATTGTTTATCTTTCAATGCATGACGCAAAACGAATTTCTGGGCGTCTAGGGATGGAAGTTACTGAGTGGTTGGCAAGGGATTGTCGTCAAACATTAGATGGAAGATATGTCCTAAAAAGCCGCGAATCAGACGGTATCTGTATTTATCTGAATGAGGAAAAACAATGCAACATCTATGCGATTAGACCTCAACAATGCGCAGCATATCCTTGGTGGGGTGAAAATTTGGCTACAGAACGTTCTTGGGAAAGAACCAAGCAAGACTGTCCTGGTTTGACGGCAGAAGATGCGATTATAATAGACGGAAGTAGTATTCGGATACATGTTTTGGCCGACCGTCAATCATCGAAAGGTTTCAGAGAGTGGGTTGACTAACCACTGTTGCCAAATAGTCAATTTGATGGATAAATAGGCCGTCTTTATACCGTAGTGTTTTCTCGGGAGTATAAGTGGGACTTATGGATGATGAGAAAGTTCTTTGTGAAGTGACTGAAAATCACTTAAACACAGGGCTAAGAGGTATTCCTGTTGGAACTTGTCGAACTTCTTTCGTCACCCCTACAGAGGGTGTTCACTATTGTGGGTACCCAATAAAAGAGTTAGTTGATTTTAGTCCAGAAGACATAATCTATCTTTTATTTAATAAGGAATTACCTACATCTGACCAATCATCTGCTTTCAAAGCAGACTTAGCCGTTAGAGGTCATGTGCCATCTGGATTGACAAATGTCTTGCAAACATTACCAAAAGATGGTCACCCAATGGATTGGCTTTCGGTTGGTATTCAGACTCTTGGTATGTTAGAAACTACCGATAACTGGCGCGAAGATTCTTTGAATCTAATTGCTAGAATGCCAAGATTGATGGGTTTGATTTTCCGTTATCGTGAGGGTAGAGGGGAAGATATCGCAGTTGATGATACCAGTAAATCTCTAGTTCAAAGGTTCGTCGACACAGTCGGTGTTGATGAACATTTGAGAGCGAAGATGGAACGAGTGGTATCGACTTATCTAGTTCTCCACATGGACCACGGCGGTGGAAATCTGTCAACCTTTACCGGTAAATCAATTGCTTCAGGAAAAGCCACTGTTTACTCTGCTATTGCTGGTGCAATGAATGCTTTGTCAGGGCCTCTGCACGGGCGTGCGAACCAGTCATGTCTGGAATTCGTCTTGAAAATTGGCACAAGTGATGAAGCAGAAGTGGAACAGTTTGTTCGTAATGAATTGAAAGAAGGCCGCCCAGTGTTTGGATTTGGCCATGCTGTTCTGAGTGTGGAGGATCCTAGAGCAACTGCTCAATTCGCAATCGGTGAAGAGATTTGTCCTGACGATGAGAATTTCAAAGTAATCAGAACTTTGCGCAAGGTCGCACCAATGGTGTTGTCGGAAAATAAGAAAATTCGTAACCCCAATGCCAATGTCGATATTGCTAGTGGTGCCTTACTCTACCATGTTGGCCTTACTGACCCAACCTACTACACGACCTTCTTTGGTTGGGCTAGAGTTGCCGGTATTGGAGCACAGATAGTTGATGAGCGAACAGTGCTAAGGTCGGGTAAAGGAGTTCCAATTTACCGCCCTAAATACTTTGCAGAAGGACAAGAACTTCGTCATATTGAGTGATGATTATTGTAATACAGGTCTAGCAGTCTTTCCTGAACCTCTATGGCCGATTAATCTGACACATTCCCATGGTGGTGAGTCTGAAGATGTTTCAACCAATTTATCAACATCAATATTCCAATTCCACTTATCTTGCCACATTTTAATCAATTCCCGCTTTCTACTATTATTACACTCAATCCAAGGGCTTACTTCATGCTCCAATTGTTTGATCACGTCTCTATGCGTTGCATAATCGGCATTCTCAATCAATTGCATTTGCTGAGCATCCAGGGGTTTAGTTGCAGGTTTCTGCCACCTAGCACCATTTCCGTTATTGTACCATGTATAATTAGGGTCTAAATTATCTGTTAACCCAGTTATTCCAGAATTAAGTAAACTATACTCGTAATTTTCATTTGCTGGCCAAACATATACCGGGATTCCAGATTGACATTTTCTAAAATGATTTAATTTCCTGCCACTTAGCCCAACGCTTCGACCTAACAAGGCGCGATTGTAGAATGGTTGGAAATATTCGATAGCGCACGGTACCATTGAGGCACCTCGACTTCTATGTTTATTTATCAATCTTGAAAAAGGCGTGATGAAGTATTGTGGATAAGCCATTAGACGCTTAATTTTACTATGGCCAAACCTGGGTACAACTGGTAGTAATTCTGCCCAATGACGTTTTGAGTCAGCTATTTTTATCGATTTGTGCATTTTATTGTGGAATGCGTAAAACACTGTATTACCATTTGGAATCGAATATTCATCCAACATTTGTTCAGCTTTAGAAATCATTTTGCTGAGTATTGTAGTTACTTTACTGCCACCCAAATATCCACCACCTTCGGGGGATTTAGGGTGTGGTCTTTTCAATTCCAAACAGACCATTTTCCCTTGATCTCGCCATTGAGATATCACTTCAGTATCTTGTAGTAATTCATCTAGCGAGCAAAAACCGAACTCCTGTAACTCTGCTAGTTCCCAACTTTCGACATATGGGTTTGCGTTGCCTAACAATGATTTTTCAACTGAGACTTTGGAATCGTGATGAATGATTAACTCCCCATCAGCAGTGATTCTAAGGTCTAGCTCAATACCATCAGAGGTAGAAATTCCATGTCGCAAACTAGCCAAAGTATTTTCCGGGGGTTGTACCCAGTTGTCTGACACATATCGGGCAGTAGATGTTGATTCAAAATATGATGTGTCGCTGGTTTGGGTTTATCTGATAAATCGGTTGATAAAACTCATTGTGGTGAAAAAGGATATATCGGCAAAGGTCTGGACTATACTATGAGTCCATACACTGTCATGATGATGCTAGTGGTTTTTTTCACTCCAGTGGTGTGTTGGCTATTCTCTTTAACTCAACGAGAACATCGGGTTCCACTCAAACAGATGGCATCAGAATTTCATGAGAACCGGTACTATCTGCACATAATCGGTTATCTCGCGATTGTCAGATTAAAATCGGTAACTGACTTACTAAATGAGCCAATTAAGTCTGAAGTCGGCCATTGGACAGATTTTGTTTATAGTATTGAGGGTGAATTCACTAAATCTATACAAGATTTTTTTGTCAATGACTTACTTACTACCGTATTAAATTTCCATTATTTGTTTATTTACTTGTTTCTGATTTATGTAACTACGGTATACTTTGCTTATACTGGTGACCGAAACATGACCGATAAAGTCACTATGAACTATTTGCTGATCTATGCTCTTGCAGTGCCATATTACTTGTTTTTCAATGTAGAAGTCACTTCATCTTGGATTCCTGGAATGGAGGCTTTACTGTACCATGACGGTGCTTATTCGGTATTTTATGCGACCCATGACCCCTTGGATAATGCCGTGCCATCACTCCATATTGCAATACCATTTGGTATTTTGATGCTTAATTATCTGCACGTCAAAGAATCTGGCGGCAAGATGAAAGATTGGCGGCATTATAACTATCATATGTTTATCTTGATCAATACAATTCTGTTTATGTTTTCAATCTTATATCTTGGGATTCATTGGTTTGTTGATATACCTCTAGGTATGCTAATTGGTAGTATAGGTGCACTGTTTATCCATCATTTACAACCACGGATGAGAAATGATCATGGTTCATTCCTCAAGGGAATTGACAAAATAAAAGCTAGAAAACACGCAGTCATAGAAGGCGCAATTACCCTTGTGATGTTTACTTTGATTCTCATGGCGATTAATGTTCAAGTAGAAAACTCTGAGGACAGAGTGTCATTCCGCCTAGGTCCAGAAGATTCAACCTATGAAATAATTCAGGAACTGAAATATGGAGAAGAGGTTAATTCAACAATAAAAAATCTTGACACCTCTCTATTACTAGAAGTGGTACACATCAATGTTGAAGATAGTGCTAAGGCAATGGCAAATGGCTCCATCGATTGGCAATATCTCACTACTTTAGGTGAACACTATCTAATCTATCCTGGTCAAGAAATTCATTTGACCACAGATACTCCGCTGTTTTATCATTTAATTGTCATGCATAATCCAAGCAATAATAGCAACGATATTATCGAGGTAAGTGTAGTAAATGATTATCATGATGACCAGATGTGGAAAGCTATCCTTCTGTCTGTACCATCACTGTGGATGACAGCATTCGTAATCCATCGGTTACAGAGATTGAAATTGAATAGCAGGTCATTTGTCGACTCATCTCCGTCCCATCTTTGGTTAGAGCAAGAATAGTTTGGATTATCACTAATCATCGTTTGGGATTACTATGGCCGACGAGGATCAGTTCCAAAATGCGGTCAAGGGACTTATTGATTCACCTGGCGGTGTCCTTGTTTCTGATATCTCACTATATCTAAAAAGCCGAATTAAATTATTAGTCGGCATTTTCATAATCGCTGTTACTGCAGGTTTTTCCCTGACAAAATCCGTAATTAAGTGGCTCATAGAGCCTGAAAGATTACCATTAGATGTCAACATCATTGTCACTTCGCCAATAGAATTCATTCTATTACAATTTCAGATCTCAGTAAGTTTTGGAATAGTTATTATTGGGCTGTTTCTAATGATTGAGGCATTGAGAAAAGGAGTGAACAATGACGCAATTAGAATGCGGTTAGCAGAGTTGGAACTAAAGCCACCAAAATTTAGTCTAGCATTTATTACCACAATTGGCTTTACTATTGCATTTGCTTTGGCCGGATTATTATATTCTTGGGAGTTTCTTACTCCAATGATCTTACAGTATCTTACCGAAGATGCTCAAACAGCAGGACTTTCAACGGAGTGGCGCCTTTCAGGATATGTAGGCTTCATTGTTAACTTAGCATTGGCTTGCGTAATTGGCTTTCAATCACCGGTAATAACTCTGCTAGTCTTACGCTTGGGCGTGGTTACTAGGAGCCAAATCAGTCAATTCCGTAAGCACATTTGGTTTACTGCATTTGTACTCGGTGCCTTTTTGTCACCACCAGACCCACTTTCATTATTTTTGGTGGCAATGCCTGTAGTGATTTTATTCGAGTTCGCCATGTTGATTGATAGTATATTCAAGATTTCAAAAACATAACTCGGCTATTGGTATCGCCATACTACCCGGTGTTTGGCCATAACTTTCACCATGGAAATCAGAACCACAGCTCACCGACATTGATTTTTCTTTACAGCGTTGCCAAAGTTCGTAGCGGTAATCATCAGGATGGCTGCGATGAAAGGCTTCAATTGAATCAACACCACTATCAAAGCAATATTCAACTAATTCCTCAGGAGGTATCCCATAGTAAATTGGGTGTGCTAATGAAGTAATTCCGCCGCATTTCTTGACCATTTCGACCGCTTCCTGAACGGTTGGCTTTGGCTGAATTACATGGGCAGGTAATCCGTCTCCAATCCATAATTCAAATGCTTCAGATTTTGACTCAACATACCCTTTTTCGACCATAACTTCGGCTAAATGAGGTCTACCAATTGAGCCTCCTGCCTTGCTAGAAACTTCAGAGAATTCAATTGGCATGCCTAACTCAGTTAACTTTTCAATCATTTTTCTCATGCGTGGAATTCTATTGTTTTGTAATGGTATCAACCACTCTGCAAAAGTACTACTCCGGGCGTCATTTGATTTAAGACCCGGAAAATAGGCGAGTAGATGCCATGACTTAGATCCCCTGTCACGATTTCTTAATTCAAGTTCATCAGAATTTGCAGAAAGGCCACATTCACAGGTGATTTCTACACCAGGAATAAAATTTATTCCATGCTTCTGCGCTGCAGCATAAGCATCGTTCCACCCAGCAATAGTATCATGATCGGTTAATGACCAATTCTTAACATCATTTACAGCCATCAATTTTGCCACATGATCAACACTATGCTCGCCATCACTATTGGTTGAATGACTGTGAAGGTCATAGTCTTGCGTCCACATGGTTAAGACGAAGTGTTGGACACATTTGAACTTATGATTAAAACAGGTCATCTAGATTAGGTAGTTCAGGAGTAGATATCTCATTATTTTCACTACTTAGGAAATTATCTAACTCAGATAGGTCAGGAAGAGATTCAGTTGTTGGTTTTTTAGGCAAAGGTATCTCGTTTAATAGCGAATCTATGTCAGACAATGATGGTAGTTTAGGTGCAGAATTATCCGCCATTTCAGCTATATCTGGTAGGTCAGGTAAATCTGAAGTGATTTGTTGGGTGTCAGCATCAACTTTGCCAGATGGTAACGGGACATTGGTTGATGAATCCATAATTTTTTGATTCACCGCTAATAATGGTACATCCAGAACCTGGTCGGCATGTCGGTGAGGTGCTGGTAATTGTTCAGCCATCATCTTTGCATCTTGACCTAGTTTCCCCGCACTCAAGGTTCCAATCGCACTATCGATTTGTTGTGCATTGATGTCAGACTTAGCACCGATGATACTTTCAATGATGTTTTTTGTCTGCAGGTTTTCTATTTGATTTGGTATGGTGGGTGTATTGGACTTAGTTGGTGTTTCTTCCATTGCAGTAAGTTGTTGTTCTAACGTAGGGCTGTTAGATAATGTGGGTATTTTTCGCTCCTTCGACGATATAATACTAATGATTAGCAAAAGAGCAGCAAGGCCAAATCCTACATACTCTTCAATGGATAATCCTGAATTGCTCAGTAAATCTAGCTTCAAGTTGACGGCCGTTCCAATTGCCACCAGGACAGTAAGAATCTTGCTGGCATTTGCCAGTCTTGGTGCTACCTGCTCCATAGTTGTAGACAGAAGTAAGGTAGATATGATGTTTACCTTCAAAATCGAAATTCAGCAGAACGTACTGTATTTTCCATCAACATAGCGACAGTCATCGGCCCAACGCCACCTGGAACTGGAGTAATCCATGAAGCAATCTGACTGGCAGACTTCTCTACATCTCCCACAAGAATATAGCCACGCTTAGCATTAACGTCACTAACTCTGTTTATACCTACATCAACCACTATTGCTCCTGGTTTTATCCACGATTTCTTGACCATGTTTGGCCTACCAACAGCAGCTACAATAATATCTGCGTCTAAACATTGTTTTGCAAGATCTGCGGTTCTGGAATGTGCTATTGTAACAGTCGCATCTGCCCCTCTAGATGCTAGTAAAATTGCTTGTGGCATACCAACATTTCTTGAACGGCCAATTACCAATGCTTGCTTACCTTTAGTTTCAATTCCAGCCCAGTCAAGTAATCGCATTACTCCATTTGGAGTGCAAGGAATCAAGCAATCATCTCGTGATTGAACCAATCGGCCCAGATTCACCGGATGGAACCCATCAACATCTTTTAGCGGGTCAATCAAGTCGGTAAGTAATTCTTCATTGATGTGATTTGGTAGTGGGGACTGAATTAAGATTCCATGAACTAAGTGATCATTATTTAGTTCATTAATGACCTCGATGAGTTCAGTTTCTTTTGATGATTCAGACATCTCAATGTGAGTGCTTTTAATTCCTAACCGTTGGCAAGCACGGATTTTAGCGCCAACATAAACATGACTTGCAGGGTCGTCTCCAACAATTATTACCGCAATGTGCGGTCTTATACCAGCAATTTGACATTTTTTAATGCGCTCCTTTAGTGACTCTTCAACGGCAGCAGCACATGCTTTACCGTCTAATATTTGAGCCACCATGTTCGTGCGAGTAGACTTTCTTTATTGATTATTTGCGTGATTATTCCAACCCACCACCAATGTTATTTTCACTACCAGGCACGGTGGCAAAGAGTCTAGAATCATCACTAAATGACTTGAATTCTATCGAGTTTCCCGAGGGGTCATCGATAAACATTGTAGCCTGTTCACCAATTTTACCTGGGTAGCGTACATGTGGTTTTATTCTAAAATCAACTTTATCGGTGACTAACCGATCTCGTAATTGGTGCCAATGTTCCCATTCCATGACTATGCCAAAGTGGAATGGTGGTACTTGTTTCCCGTCAACCTTGCCATGTTGTGAAAATTTGGGCATTTGCTCGACAAGATGAGCAACTATTTGGTGGCCATAGAAATTGAAATTAATTGACTTCGGGGTTCTTCTACCAATACTACAACCTATTGAATTAACGTAAAATTCTTCGGTTAACTCAAGACTAACCACTGGAAAAGCCAAATGAAATGGTCTCATGCTACCACTTAGTAGTCCACAGTTAACTGTTTTTGTGGAGCCAACGGAGGGACTCGAACCCCCGACCGTCAGATTACAAATCTGAAGCACTACCAGCTATGCTACGTTGGCGACGCCCTAGCCAAACAACAATCATTCATCAATGAAACGGATGATTTGATATATCTTGTCGATAATATCTAGGGGCAATTCAAAGAACATGATTCACTTAGACATGCTATGTCCGATGATACGGCAAATGCTTTCTTGAATGATTTCGCTCAAACTAAGCAAGGTAATGATACGATTTTCGCTTGCTGGGCTAGATATCAAGCCGCAGTTGCTGACGGGCATGATGCAGTGAATGGTACCATTGGTGCACTGCTTGAAAATGATGGTAATCTTGCCATTAACCAGACGGTAGATGCCTTTGTTCGTAACTCACCGCCCATTGAAATTGCCGCTTATGCCCCGTTGAAAGGATTACCTGAATTTCTTGACTTGGCAGTTACTCTGGCCCTTGGTGATGCCCGCAGTGAATTAGAACATATCGGAGTTCATCATACTGCTACAGCCTCACCGGGAGGTTCAGGAGCGCTATACTTAGCGGCTGCTAATTTCGCTGATAGAGGGAGTAAGGTCTTGTTACGTGACCGCCATTGGGGTCCTTATGATGGATTTCTAGCCGGTTGTGATTTAGGAATTGAAACTTATCCATTACTTGGAGGCAACAATTCGACGGTTGATGTTGAATCGATGATTAGTAGTCTAGACAGTTTGGCCAAACAGCAATCTAAAGTCATGTCATGGCTTAATGATCCTGCTCACAATCCAACAGGGCTGTCACTAAATTCCGACGCACGTCGTGCTGTTCTACAAGCATTTTCTGATATGGCTATGTCTCATGAAAATGTTGGCTTCACATTACTTATCGATGCAGCATATCATTTGTATGCTAATGAACCACATGGTTGGGCAGAAACAATTACTGATGCATTACATGAAGGAATGAACTGGCCAGCAAATCTATTGATTACTTTCGCAATTTCTTTGTCCAAATCGCACACCATTTACGGTCTTAGAGCAGGGGCATTGGTTAGTATTCATCCTGATGAATCAGTAGTCGATAGAATCACTACCGTAATGGGCGTTACTGGTCGACAAACCTGGTCTGCTAGTTCTCGCCTAGCTCAATACTCAATCGCTCGAATTCACGCTGAAGAAGAATCAGGTGATGCATGGTCGCTGGAACTTGTTAGATTAACAGAACTACTGGCCAAACGCCGTAAATTGTTCATTGAAGAATGTGCTAAAAATGAGGTGCCAATTAATCCAACCCATGATGGGTTTTTCGCTTGGTTAGAACATGATGATCCAAAATCAGTGGTTGATTCATGTGCAAATGGACAAGTCTACTTAGTTCCGCTTAAAGGTGGTATAAGAATTGGTCTGTGTGCGATACCGACAGAGCAAATTTCTAGAGTTGCCAAATCTTTGAAAGACGCTTTACAGTGAGGTTGTAACATGTCTAGATATCCGCGAGAAAACTTCATTCTCTCCGGATTTATTTGTATTGCTTTTGGGGCTTTTTTCACGGTAGCAGGGGTCTACACATTAGCTTCGACAGTCGGAGTTTTAGGCATAATATTGTTTGTCTTTGGTATGAGTTTGAAATCCAAACTTAGTTTGTCAGAGTCTGCCATCAGAGAATGGAGGCCAGATGAAGGCCAATTACCAGATGCTGGTAGGGTAATGTATCGCGTTGATGTTACTATGGATGAGCCAATTGAATCGACGATTGTGTGCGGGCCATGCGGCAAGATAACCGTTCATCCCGGACCTAGACCTGATTCTTTTAGTTGCCCAACCTGTCAAGTTCAGTTGTGGGTTGCTGAAGAAGAGTAGAAAGTGAAAAAATCGTCAAATCTAGGCATAGATTTGATAGCACTACTTCCCTTCGTTGTGTCATGGACGCCTCAACTCTTGTCAATACAGAGCGAAGGATGCTCCGTGTAATGCAGGGTAAGCCAGCCTCCAAATGGCAACTTTCAGATATTTTGACGACTTGTGACTGGACTGACCAAGCCGTTGCAGTTGGCGCTGGACAAGGTTTAGCAGACAAGAAACTAGTCAAGGTAATTGAACACAGTCAAATCGAGGTTAAACTAGCACCTCAAGGGCGGCTAGCAATTGACAATGGGTTATTGGAAGCCCGTCTCTATAGTTGGTATCTTGAGTCAAGCGAACCATCAATGAGTAATCTACAACAATCCTTTGACAAGCATGAAGCAGGGCCAGGAATTGGTTTGTTGAAAAAGTTAGGGATTTCAATGCAGGCGGGTAAATTTCATTGCGGTGATAACGCTACTGTTGAACAGCAGATTGCTGAAAGGTCGGAATTTCTAAACTCACTACCTTGTTCACAAGATGACCTTGATGCCGAATTATTAGAACATTTCAAAGGCAGAAGAAATTTTGTGGAACTGGTTATTACTACTAATAGAACCTGGGAAATAACAAAATCAGGATTAAAAATAGTGGAACAAGATTTAGTGGAAACTGAAGTTATCAACGAAATAACTCCTGAACTGTTGCAAAGTGAAAATTGGAAGAATGCTGAATTTAGGGCCTTTGACGTAACTTTGGAATCAGCAACACCAAGAACAGGGCGCAGTCATCCAATGCAATCTTTAATCGAACGAATCCGTCATATCTTCTTAGAAATGGGCTTCTCAGAATTAGTCGAAGATTATGTCCAATCAGCAGGCTGGAATATGGATGCGTTATTCATACCTCAAGATCATCCAGCAAGAGAAATGCAGGATACATTCTATCTTGATAATCCTAAATCAATAGAGCTCCCAGAAGAGTTAATGAAAACTTGGTCTGCTATACACCGAGATGGTGGCGAAACTGGTTCGCTTGGGTGGGGTGGTGATTTTTCCAATGAAGTCTCACAAAAAGGCTTACTTAGGACGCATACAACTGTCAATACCATACAGCATTTAGCAGCAAATCCAACTGAGCCTTGCCGTATGTTTACTGTTGATCGGGTGTTTAGAAAGGAAGCAATTGACCGAACACATCTGCCAGAATTCCACCAAATTGAAGGAATAATTATGGAAGAAGGCGCTAATCTTCAGATGCTTGTTACCACTTTGAAAACCTTCTATGCTAAGATGGGTTATCCTGAGGTAAGAGTTAGGCCGGCTTATTTCCCCTATACCGAACCCAGTTTGGAAATTGAAGTAAAGTGGCGTGGCAAGTGGCTAGAATTAGGCGGTGCTGGAATCTTTAGGCCAGAAGTTACCGAACCATTAGGCATCAAACATCCAGTTCTTGCTTGGGGTATGGGTCTTGAGCGATTGGCCATGCTGGTACTTGGGCTTGATGATATTAGACAACTATACATTTCAGATTTGGAATGGCTGAGAAATCAGCCGATTATCTAATCGTCCATTAGAGGACTATTTTCAAGTGCTGGAGATGTCTGCATATACTATGGGAATGCTGAATACTATGGATTTAGGCGTGTTTAAACGTCTAGAGACTTGGAAAGCATTTGCTATTGCTGCGGTTATGTTCATCAGCATTTCGTTTGCCGCATTATCGATGTTTGACAGCATGGATGACATTTTCCAATCTGATGCTGAGCCAGAACCGATTCCTAACATGATATTTGAATCCCTCAATCGTACTGGTGTTGAATCTTCATTGGTAAATGAGACTGGTTGGTTTAATTTAGACGACTTACGTGGTTCTATCATAATCTTAGATTTCATGGCTCATGATTGTAGTAATTGTCATGCAGTTCAGTATCACCTAGAGGACAACATGGACAATTGGTCAGAAATGGCTAATGAAAACGGCAAGAGTTTCCATATCGTGGCTTACGGAAGTTGGTATGGTGAAGATATAGAATATCTCAATGAATCAGATGACCGGTACACTGTGCCACTGTATCCTACAGGCATGGGGTATGATGATTCGGCGATACTTGCTAATGGTGACAGGGTGGACCCTGTTAGACTGTTCACAACAGCAGGGACAGGACAAATTCCTGTGGTAATGGTAATTGATGAAGAAGGCTTCATAATAGAACGTCAAGCTACAGGTTCGCCAACAGATAAATGGGACTCATTTGATTCGGTAGTTGAAGAAGCAATATCGGGTCCAGTAAGTGACACAGTAGATCTAAGAATCGGCTGGGAAGAACCATCCACGTCTTACGTTGCAGTATTTGTATTGGGTATGATTCTGTCAATCTTGGTGTATTTCTCGCCTTGTGCATTCCCTGTTTTGCCAGGCTTCATATCATATTATCTCTCATTGGGGGCAAGAGAAGATGAATTAATTGAAGCTGGTAAGTTGAAAACCAAAATGCCCAGTCCGTTAGTTATTGGTTCTCTATCTGGATTTGGGATGTGGACATTTTTCCTCTTTATTGGCATAATTGCTGTAGTGATGGGGGAAGCGTTTCAGAAATCCGGATTAGTTCATTACATCGCCATAGGAATTGCCATATTGCTGATAATTCTTGGGTCGATGATGTTACTTGGTGTAACCTCACATGTTATGGGCTTTGTACAAAAATTCGTTGATCGATATAGCACAACAGAGGATGACGACATCTTTACTCCTAGGCGTAATATGTATCTGTATGGAATTGGTTATGCTGCTGCCTCTATTGATTGTACTGCTGCTGCCGTATTGCCATTTGTGCTTTATCTTGGAACTCTTGGTGGGGCTGCAATAACTTTAGGTATTAGTGGCTTAATGCTTGGCTTACTAATTCTAATGATTACCGTAACCATGATGGTAGGTCTTGGGCGTCAAGTTATGATAAATTTCCTCAGAAGAGCAACTGGTACAATCAAACTTGTTGGTTCATGGATGATGATTATGGCTGGGATAAGTTTGACTTTGTATCTAACTAATCGGGATGCGGTAAGTGCGGTATTTGGCTAATTTCACAGACGGTTGAATAACTCAACAACCTCTTGCTCATGACATCTTTCCAAGGCTGGCTTTATCCAATACTTCCATGCCAATAAACCAACAATTAGTGCTGATATTGCATCCCATACGTAATGCTGTTTTGTGGTGGTAATCGAAATAACTAGTAATGACCAAGCGAACCATAACCCCCCAAGTAGTATTTTTGCTCTTGTACCATCATATCTATACCATCGGTGAACAATTAAAACTACCAGCATGCTTTGTACTATGTGCAATGAGGGCCAAGCATTCCATGGATTATCAACGCCATACAATAACTCAAACCAAGTGTGCCAAATCCCTAGGTCGGTGTCCAACACAGAATCTCTAAGGTCCACTTCGGCCGGTAATGTTAAAAAAATAACAAAGATCATTAGGGTTAATATTAGCAATGTTTGGTGAAAAATAATCACTTCCCTTTGGGTTTGTTCATTTTTCATGCCGAATAATCCTGCCATTGGGTAATAGAAATATAATGTGTAATATGGAAGAATCATCCATGGAATCACTGGAATCATCGAATCAAATCGTGTCTCGGGATCAAATGCTGTCCAATTGCGCCATTCGGAAAAATAATTTATGACTAAATATCCTAATCCTAATCCTAAGACTACCATGAATAATAATGCCAAAGGTAAACGCAGTCCTTTGAAAGCATGGCGATTTTGCCAATGACTACTCCATAACTTCCATGGCTTTGACCCCCAGCGAATTGGCATTGTACTGCCATTTGGGGTTTGTTAATTAACAGTCTGTACGATTAGAGAGAGATTCCACAATGAGGGCAGGCTTTCCAGTTAGGCATTATTTGTTTTGAGCAATTTGGGCAGATGGAATTATTAACTTTGCTCAAAGAGTTATCCTGTGAATCTGCGCCAGGACCATCTACTGCTTTTTGAGCGGTTTGTTGCCGCAAGAATTCCTGCATTACTTCCGGTGTTAGCGCATCATTTTGGGCAGCCATTTCCATCATTTTTACTTGCAATTCATTTTGTTTGTCCATGCGTTGATTTTGATGCTCTTGGGTCTGGGCAACCCGATCACGTTTTTTTGCTTGAACCTGTTCAAACAATGCCATGGCTTGGTCAGTTTTGTGTGAAGACTCTTTCATTCGAAGATTCAATTTCCCTTCATCACGCTTTAATTCAGCTTCCCAACGTGCTTCTTGTTTTCGTAAATCCTTTAATTCGCTCTGTAATTCGACAGTAACTTTACCTGCTGCTTCGGCTTTTTGAATATTAAATTCACATTCGATTCTTCTTAACATTGCAGCTTCTCGTACGGCAATTCTTTCCATTAGTGCTTCAGCATGCGCTCCTTCAGTTTGTGTGGCGGCAGAAAGTTCTGCATTTAGTTGGATTATTTTTTCATTATCCGTTTGGTTTGCGGTAAGAAAAGCCTTCAGTAAGGTAAAGCCAAGAGTTGAGAGTGTAGAGCGCAATTCAACCTCTGTCCTCATCTCAAATTTATCTTGAAAAGCAGCACTTCGTAAATCTTCATCGCTTGAACACTCTGCCAGTGAGGGATTAACTACTCGCATCATCAATTCATTGTGTAATACCTCTGCTAGACGCTTTCTGTCTAACACAGGCGCACTATTGGCAAACATATTGAGTAATTTAGGGATGTCATCATTGCGTAACTGAACTCGCACATTGACAAATCCAGAAACCTTGCCACCATTTGGTAGATTAGCGGAAAATGGAACCGATATATCGGCAGGTCCAGTCATGGCAAATAGTAATCTTCTATCCTTAGCAGTAACGCCCATCATTTCGCCCAAAAACCGGTTGAACCCACCAGCGATATTACCAACTATCTTCTCAGTTAAAATATCACCAATTCGTCCATCAACAATAAATACACACGCTTCATTTGGCTTCAAAACTACTTCTTGAGCCTTCCACGTGTTGATATTATTGGCATCCAACAATCTCGCTATAATGTTAGGGTTGTCTCTCCATCTAAACTTGTTACTCATTTCATCATCTCACTTGGTTTTTTGACGTAGACCACCAAGAATCTTAGCTCGTGAATTATAAAATCCCCGACAACTAGTAATCATTTGTTGGCACTGTTGAATAAAATTCTTAACATCTTCATCTGGTTTACTTGTACTAAATGCATGTTCTGCACTATTGGATATATTGATTGCCTTGGTGACCATTTCAATAACATCGTGATCATGTTTGATTAATTTTTTCAAATCAGCAACCTTAACGGATCTTGAACCTGAAAAGAAAGCATGATTCATTCCAGTCGCTGATTTATCCACATCTTCAATCATCGAATCAATCTCCGAAGTGGCTTGTTTTGCTACTTGAGCGAGTGGCATATTATTCGCTTTGAAGGCGATATCTTGAATGTTAGAGATATGGTTTCTTGCCCTAGTTCCGGCTCGCTTGATTTCATCGCGAATCAGTTTGTCGGCTTCTCGACGTTTACCTTTGGTATATCCCTCATAACTTGAAAGGACCAATTGGATACCTCTCACGTAAGGTAATACTTCTAAGGGTACAGCAGGCATCGCTCTCATGTATACATTGTCACTGGTCGTTATTATTGCTTCCGTTACCAGATTCACAGATTTTTGACCATTCAAGAATTCTATCAGCGACAATATTTGCTTCATCTTTGTCGTGTGTCACATGAATGGCACAGATGTTGTGTTGCTTGAGTAAATCTCTAATTTCTCTGGCTAGTTCTCTACGAGCATCGACATCTAGTGAAGACAGAGGTTCATCAAGCAATAATAACTTTGGGTTTGCTAATAATGCTCTAGCAAGTACCACCCTTTGTGCCTCACCACCAGATAATGTGGTGACTTTACGATTAGCAAACCCACTTAAATTGACTAATTGTAGAGAATCATTAACCAATTGCTCTTTCATAATTTTAGATAATTTTTCATTATTGCCAAGAAGGATATTTTTAGCTACATTCAGATGCGGATATAAAATGGGTTTTTGGAATATAAATCCAACGCTATCGCTTATTTTTTCATCAATAGTAATTTCGCCATCTCCGCTTGACTCCAAGCCTGCTATCATCCTTAGTAGTGTGGTCTTCCCACAGCCGCTAGGGCCTAAAAGCGAGATTATTTCACCTGCTTTGAGTGTAAGGTTCATGTCTCGGAATAATATTTCCCCACTCAATTCTTTTTGTACTATTGTAATGTCTATCACGATGTCATTGTTACCCATTAAAATCCACTCCCTTCTCCATTATCGCGAAACCGTTCTGCAATGAAAAATAAGATGAATGTCAACAGCATCAAAACCGTCGCCGCAGCCATCGCCATTGGTTGAATCAATGGATTGAACTTTGGTTGGCTCATCAATTGATCAATTAGCACAGATAAAGTATCCCAAGAGCCCGACCTTACTAAAATCCATGATGCACCAAATTCACCTAACGAAAACGCCATCGTCAATGCTCCTGCTACCACAAGTGGTGCTCTGAGGAATGCAGCTTTTCCATGCCACCATGCTTTGATTGGACTCATACCAAGCATAATCGCCTGTTCATGGTATGATGAATCAATAGATCGCAAAGCAGGCAGAATTATTCTGATCACAAATGGAGTGGTAATAATTATATGAGGTATTGCTGGTATTATGGCCCAACCAAATAAACCAGGGGACCACTTCAATAAGCCAAGTAAAATCCCAAGGCCAATCATTACCGCTGAAAGGGCCAAAGGAATCATTGTAGCAAATTCAACAATCTTAGCAGTAGTGGCTTTTTGCTCTTGTTCTAAACGATTTATACATGATGAGATAATCCAGCCTATGGGTAAAGCAAATGTGACGGTGATTAAACAATAAATCAGGGAATTAGACAAGGCGTCAGGTATTGCAGTAGTAGAATAATCACCAGACCATGCTTCACTCCATGCTTCGCTTGAGTAAGTGAACTCACCAGTTGTTGCGTTGCGAATTCTAAAAGATGCAATAGTGACTAACATTAGTGGTAATATGGCAAAACAAACACCCAAGGCAATAATCATTTTTGCTAAATTATTCGGCCTTGATGATATTTGTTTGGCGTCTGATTCAGCAATTACAGCGTGGATAGTAGAATGCCGACGCTGTATTGATGTGGCGCAGATAATTGCTATCGACAATATGATTAATTGGACAATTGAAGTTGATAATACTACTTCGCTGGTGTCAATTCGATAGCCATATATTCCAGCAGACCCGCCTGAATTGGCCATCAATGTTTCTAGTGTGTCTTGGTTTGGAGTTAGCCATCGAACTAGGGCAAAGGAAGTAAAAGAAAAAATGAAACAGAGTGTGGCTGCACACAACACCGCTGGTCCAATTATTGGTAACCAGAGGTTGCGAATTCGTGACAACCTATTTTGCCCCGCTGGCAAGAAATGCATTTGTTCTTCCCAAGTTCTGTCCATTGTCGACAAGGTTGGTTCGACAAATCGCATTACTAATGAGATATTAAACCATACATGAGCGGTAATTAAGGCGATGAAATGCCCGGGATTTTCCCAGTTGGTAAAATTTGATAATTCGCCAACCATTCCAGACTCTAAGCGCAAATCAATACCCATTGCGGTCAATGGTCCCCCAACATCGATCAGCATCAGAAATCCCATGGCTACTACGATTGAAGGAGTAACAAATGGGACTGCTAATATCGCTCTTAAGAGTTTGATATTTTTCCAGTTGTAGCGCCCCAAACACCAAGCAATTGGTAGTCCAATAATAACGGTGGCAATTGTTGAAATGGTAGCTTCAAGTAATGTGAATTTCAAGGCTTGTAACGACGATTGGGTAGTAAAGAAATTTTGGACTGCCACAACTGAATTAATTCCAGTAACTGATTCAAGGCGAGCAATAGCATACAATAATGGCAATACAGTCAGCGTTACGAAACAACAAACAGTAGTCCACTGTAATACTTTGACCAACACATTATGCTGGCCTGTTCTAGTCAATACCAGACCTCATTCAGTTGCTGACTGCCACTTGTCTAGCCAATTAGTCATCTCTTCGTTGATTCTAGTCATCTCAACATTGGCATTTTCTTGTGGTATGTCAGAGTGATAGCGATAACCATCTGTTTCTGGTAATCCATAGCCATCAAGAACCGGATACATTAGATTGTTCTCGGGCATTTGTGCATTGATTTCAGGACTCAGTAGATATTCTATGAATAGTTCAGCACCAGGGATATTTGCCGCACCGTTAATTATTCCTGCATATTCTACTTGTTGAATGGTTGACTTTGGTAATGTTAGTGAAGTAGAGTGGGTGTAATTACTGGAGTAATAGGCTTCTACTCCGGGGGACTGACAATAAGATACTGTCAAGTGAGCATCTCCGATATATCCTGTAGTGTACTCACCATAGCCCCCTGTGTAGTGCGTTTCGTATGCCTCTGTCCACCCTGAGGTGATGATTGCCTCATTACTTGCCATGGCTTGCCACCAATCAAATGCGTTAGTACTTTCATCGTCATCATTTTCAAAATAGTCGATGGTTGCGACCATGAATGATCTTCCAGGTGAAGAGGTTACTGGGGATGGGAATGCTGTTTTTCCTCGCCAAGTTTCCTCTGTTAGGTTCCATAATGATGCTGGTTCGCTAACATTTTCTCCATCAACAAAATTCTCATCATAATTCAAACAAACAGGTCCTTGGTCGAAAGGAACGGCTAGTGCTCCTGAATACGGTCTTGCTGCCTCTTCGCTTATGTTCTGGTAATTATCTGACTGAGTGTAAAGAGTTTCTCTGAGCAAACAATTGTCGATAGCAGTCTGTAAGTAGGTATTATCTAAGCCAATCATCAAATCCGCTTGTTGGGCTTGTTTTGTGAGCATCATTTGGTCTAATATTCCACCTGCGTCATCTTCTTTGATAAATTCTATTTCATATCCAGTTCGGTTGGTAAATTCTTCTACCATGCTGTCACTTAACGCCAATATGTCATAAGTAAGTATTCGTAATTTTCCGTCATCTTTGTGGCCTGCGGAAAATGTAGAACATTCAACTGATTCATTTTCTGCTTCCAAGGCCCCTAAACACCCACTCATAGATCCGCAAACCATTACGGTCAAACACAGTAATGCCTTAAGCCGCAATCAATCCATCTCCTATTTGCGCAGATAGCTGGTGCGTTCGGTCAATTAACTCTAACGGATTGTGGGCGAGTATATACAGACTTGGCTCCCAACCATAGCCACCTGCATCAATTATCACATCTAGCTTGGTATGAGACCCGATTATACGACCCTTTTCACACTGAGCAAATGCATAGCCGAGTTGCTCACATATTGCTTTTAGTTCATCAATGTCGACTTTATCGTTTTTTATTTCTGGCTTAATGTTGACAATTGAGGTTTTCGCATCATTTATTGTATGGGCTTGTATTAGAATCCCTGCTAAGTGGTTTGAGACACCAAATGAAGGAGTTTCATGATGCCGCAATTTCCCGTTAACAATGGTAATTCTTCCGGGGAAGGCCGCTACTTGTTCAGCATCTCTAGCACCTTTGACGCATGATGCGATATTTAGCCCAACAGCCGGTAATACGTGGTGAATTCTCTTGACATCAAGACGGCTAATTGCCCATTCTAATCTGCGGAGTAAGGCTCTTTCCTGCTGGCCTTTGTCTAAATCTAAGCCAGTAAGGGTCTTGTCAAATCGTAGAGTATGGTTTCCGCCAAATTGGAATTCTACAATTAATCTCTGACGAATCACGTTACTTTCAGGGCCGATTGCCGCAATGGCTTGCGATAATTCACTTGCCCATGCATCAACCATTGCTTCGTCAGCTGATGCTGAAAGGTTGATTGTTGGTTTCTGTATATGTCTAGATATTGTGCTTTGAGTTGAGCCTAATAATGTGGCTATCTCTGATTGGGACCATCCTTTTGTGCGTAAATCTTTGGCAATGTGCTGGTGTAATCTGTCCAGCCATTTGCTACCTACTTCTCCTAACATATTCTCTCCTAGAGTGTTCCTTTATTCAATGTTGCTGAAATAATATGCAATATGAATGGCATTTCAGGTGTTGGAATAACCATTAGTTGGTAAAATCAGCACATATTGAGCGCATTTTGGGCGAGTGTTTTCTCTAACATCAGATTATTTTTATTTGACTGTAATTTGCGATAATATGGCTAGTTAATGGCTTTCTGTGCTTTGAATGTAATTTGAATTCTATTTAATTCAGGATGCATATAGAGCCTTAGGTGAGTTCTAGAACCAATCACCGCATACTACAAAGGTCTAGCGCTAGACCGCTGTGATTATGAGAGCAGAAGTCCTCACACCATTCCTTGATGGATTGATGACTCGAATAGCCGATTACCACCTCGCCTCCCTCGGAAATGAACAAAAAACCGTAGATTACCTTACGGAAGAATCTAGACGAAAGACTACTGATTTGTCACTACCATTGGAAGGAAATGGTCCCGAACGAGTTCTTGATGATATTGATGAATTTCTCAGGCAGTGTGTCAGAACTAACAATCCGCAGTTTATGAATCCGTTATGGGGTGGACTAAACTTGTCAGCCTTTGCTGGTGAGGTAATTGCGGCTTTGACCAACCAATCAATGTATACCTATGAATTATCACCGATTGCCACCTTAATCGAGAAAGCGATTATTTTCCGGATGATGGAAATAATTGGTTATGCTGATGGCTTTGGCACCTTTACCACTGGGGGGTCTAATAGTAATATGCTAGGGATGTTGTGTGCTCGTCAATCTCTCTACCCATCATCATCTAACGGAGGGTTTGATGGTACCAAGCATGTTGCCTTTGTCTCTGCTGAAGCTCACTATTCAGTGCTAATGTCAGCCAATGTCATTGGGATTGGGCATCAAAATTTAATCAAAGTCGCCTGTGATTCACATGGGCGAATGAAACCCGATGCACTTATCGATGAAATTCAACGGGCCCGACAAAATGATTTTATTCCATTCTGTGTAATTGCTACATCAGGCACTACGGTTAGAGGTGCATTTGATCCACTTAGAGAAATTGCGGCGATAAGCCACGATGAAAATATTTGGCTGCATGTCGATGCAGCATGGGGTGGAAGTTGCTTGTTTTCTAGCAAGCATCGAGATCTTATGGCGGGTGTAGAACTTGCTGACAGTGTGTGCTGGGATGCCCATAAAATGATGGGATTACCACTTATTTGCAGTGCCTTCTTAACCAAACACAAGGAGGTTCTCGGTGGTGTTTGTGCACACGGCAACGCTGCTCATTACTTATTTCATGAGAACACTAAAGATGTTGACCTTGGTCGATTTTCACTGCAGTGTGGTAGGCGCAATGATTCCTTGAAACTGTGGATCGCTTGGCGAGAAATCGGCGACGCAGGTTGGGCAGAAATGGTAGATAGGTATTGTGAATTAGGTGATTATCTTCAAGCAGCAGTTCAATCACATCCTAAGCTCGAAATGATGTCTGAGCGCAGTTGGTCGAATATTTGCCTTAGATATGTAGTTGAAGGACATGATTTGAATGAATTGAATGCTGAATTACGTGCTCGACTTATTAGAGAGGGAATCCACTTAGTTAGTCGTTCAAATATTCTAAATGATGTTGTAATCAGGGCTGTAGTGGCCAATCCATTAGTTGATGAATCAGTACTAAACGGTCTAGTGGACGCAATTGTTAGGCATGGTGACGAAATAGTCGCCGGAGTACCTGCTCAATTTTGATTCCCCCGAGTTTAAAGAGCGCCTCGATATAGCACAATCATGTCGAGTGGCGATTTAGTCAGGACCGCACTATTTGATGAGCATGTTGCACTGGATGCTAATATTGTAGACTTTCATGGTTTTGAGTTGCCTATATGGTATTCCAATATCAAAGAAGAACATCTCGCTACAAGAGCATCTGCAGGACTGTTTGATGTCAGCCACATGGGAGCATTTCGGTTTACTGGCAACAAGGTTCGTGAATGGCTTGAAACGGTGGCAACTCAGAAAGTTTCAGCAATATCTCCCGGCCGTTGTGCTTACACTCATTTCCTCGATCATAATGGTTTCATCATCGATGACATGATTTTTGCTGTGGTTTCAGAAACCGAAATCCTTGGAGTCCCAAATGCGTCAATGATTGAGGTAATGGCTAATTGGTTCACCAGTAATTTGCCAGAAGATGGCTCGGTAGAATTACAAGATTTATCTCCTGAAACATCAATCATCGCTCTACAAGGGCCGGACTCAAAATCAATAATTAGCAAGGTTTTGAGTGCGGAAAACCACGTTGGAAGATTTCGCTGGCAACAAATATCGGATAACTCTCTGGGTGTTACTGGCTGGATTCAAGGAACTGGTTATACTGGTGAGCCAGGTTATGAGATATTTGTGCCGAATAACCAAGCCGCAACTCTTTGGCGCAATCTAATCGATGCAGGTGCTACACCAGTAGGACTTGGAGCACGTGATACTTTACGCTTGGAGAAAGGTTACCTGCTTAGTGGAGTTGATTTCTGCTGGCCTGAGCTAGAAGAAGGAACCGAATTTTTGTCAAGAGATTCATGGGAGACCAATGTTCCGTTTGGCTTAGACCTTGATCATGATTTCATCGGTAAGCAGCGGGTTATCTCTCACTCAGATACCGACCCTAAATGGTGGGGGGTCAAGTACGTCGAAAAGGGACCATTGCCACGACCTGGAAAGGATGTTACTGATTTATCAGGTGACATCATCGGTCGATTGTCTTCTGGAGCACCATCGCCTAGTTTGGCAAATATCGGTATCGGTATTGGCTATATTGCAAATGTAAGTGAAGGAGACGAGGTTATGGTAGTTGCAAGTCCAAGAAAGTCGGTAAAAGCCGTTATTGTAAGGCCGCCATTCGTCTAACTTATCGAATTTACAATATCATCTTCTAAGCATGAATATTATGGGCATTACGCGCACGGGTTTAAATTAGCCGTAAGAGGAGAATAGCCATGGTCGACCAATTACCAAACCGAGGCCTAGAAACAGAGATGCTCGAAGAGATGGGTTTTTCATCTATTGATGACTTGTTTAGCGACTTGCCAGAACACGTTAGAATGTCTGAACCTCTACCATTACCACCTCCCCAATCTGAAGAAGAAATAATCGCCGATGCTCGAAGATTACTTGGAGCGAATTTAGCTATGGGTGAAGCAGTATCGTTTTTGGGTGCAGGAATTTATCGTAACTATGTCCCTGCATCAGTATTCCAATTAATTACTAGGGGTGAATTCTTGACCTCATATACTCCCTACCAGCCTGAGGTAAGTCAGGGAATGCTCCAAGCAATGTGGGAATTTCAGACTTTGATTTCGGAATTAGTTGGCCTGCCAATTGCTAATTTATCACTTTATGACGGCTCTACAGCGGCTGCAGAGGCACTTACTTGTGCTGTTAGAGTTCACACTAGAAAGGCCAGTCAATCAGATACTGTTTACATTTCTGAACTAGTCCCTCCAGACCGTATGTCTGTGATGCACAATTATTGTCAAGGTGCAGGAATTACTCTGAAACTCCTAAAGCATAATGCAGATGGCACCCTTGATATTGATTCTGTTCATTCTGCCGCAGGTTCATGTGGTGTATATGTCGAACAACCAAATCCGCTTGGTATTCTTGATGGCGGCCTGACTCAAATTAAAGAAATAATCGGTAAAAACACTGCACTCATAGTCGGCGTACAACCAGTCTCTCTTGGCTTAGTTGAAGCACCAGGTAACTACGGTGCTGATATCATCGTCGGTGAGGGTCAACCATTTGGCAGTCCACCAACAGGGGGAGGTCCAATCTACGGAATCTTTGCGTGCAGCAAGCCATACTTGCGCTTAATGCCCGGAAGAATCGTTGGACGGAGCATTGATGTCGACGGCAAAGAAGCATATTGTCTGACTCTTTCCACAAGAGAACAACACATTAGACGTCATCGAGCAACTTCCAACATTTGTACAAATGAAACGCTAATTGCCTTGATGGGCGCAATGCACATGTCACTACTTGGACCTGAAGGCCTCGAACACTTAGCATATCGAAATATGACTGCTTGTGTCTTGGCCAAACAGAAGTTGTCGGAGATTAGTGGGGTCTCAGTGCCGCATATTTCATCATCTCACTTTAACGAATTTGTTATTGAACTTCCAAGAAGTGCTGCAGATTGTCTGAAGTATCTCGATTCAGTTGGCATTATTGGTGGTTTTGACCTAAACCGTTGGTATAATGGTCGCACAAATTGGTTGTTAGTCTCTGTTACAGACCAAACCAAGGCAGCAGAAATTGATTTACTGGCCGCACAATTAGCTGAATGGTGTTCGATGAAGGAGGTGGTTGCTTGAGCAGATTATTTGATTTTGCTGGCGGAACTGGAATGGGTTATTCACAACCTGAACCACTACTTTCGAAAAATAAAGTAGCCCTGCCCCCAAACTTGATGCGCAAAGAACTTCCAAGATGGCCAAGATTATCTGAGCCAGAAATGGTTAGGCACTATACGTGGTTGTCAAGAAGAAATTTTGGTATTGATACTGGTTTTTATCCGCTTGGCTCATGTACCATGAAACACAATCCAAGAGTCAATGAAGTAATAGCGCAACTACCAGGCATTGCGGATATTCACCCACACCAACCTGAACATCATTTGCAAGGCTTGTTATCTATTTACCATGAAATGCAGCACATGTTGGCGATCTGCTCTGGAATGGATGACGTAACACTGCAACCGGTAGCAGGTGCACAAGGAGAGTTCACTGCTGTACGCTGTGTACAGGAATACTTCCGCAAGCGCGGCGAAACTCAACGCACCAAAGTAATCGTTCCAGATTCTGCCCACGGCACCAACCCTGCTAGTGCTGCTATGGCAGGATATGATATCGTCGAGATACCCAGTTTGGAAAATGGACGAATTGACCTAGAGGCTCTAAAAGCAGTAATTGATGATACAGTTGCCTTGATGATGATAACCAATCCAAATACTCTTGGGCTATTCGAAACAGATGTTCCAGAAGCATCTGATATCGTTCACGCCGCAGGTGGACAAATGTACTATGATGGTGCTAACTTCAACGCCATTCTTGGCCGTACTTCACCTGGTTTGATGGGCTTTGATGCGGTTCACTTTAATCTGCACAAGACATTCAGTCAGCCACATGGTGGCGGAGGTCCTGGTTCTGGCCCAATTGGTGTCAAATCTCATTTGGCCGAATTCTTGCCAAGTCCTGTAGTCAAGACGCGACCAATTGTTGGCGATGAAGCCAAATTTGCCGTTGATGATATGTGGTATACTTGGTATGAACCAGAACATACTATCGGTAAAGTTCAACAATGGCACGGCAATGCTGGGGCAATTATTCGCTGCTGGGCATATTATCGACGCTACGGTTATGGCTTGAAGGACATGTCTGAACATGCTGTGCTAAATGCTAACTATTTGCGTCATGCCTTACACCGTGAAGCGAAAAAGGCTGGTGTTTCACATATGTTTGTTGACGGTGCGGAAGCGGAAGTTGCTAAACACGAATTTACCTTATCACTACAACCTGCCAAAGAAGCAGTTGGAGTATCTGCTATGGATGTGGCCAAAGGCTTGCTAGATATGGGTTACATGGCGCCAACAGTATATTTCCCGCTAGTAGTACCAGAATGTATGATGTTTGAACCAACTGAAACGGAAAGTCGAGATACGCTAGATACTTTTGCCAAAGATTTTGCTCAAGTGCTCAAGGTAGATGCACAGACTCTTCACGAAGCGCCAATTACTACACCAGTACGTCGGGTAGATGAAGTATATGCAGCAAGAAATCTTTGTTTGAAACATCCATTTGATGAAGAGTAGTGGTCGATTTGGTAAGGGCTAGAGATAACAGCCCGGAGAACTTTGGCTGGGAAAAAATTGAACTTAAACCGAATGCTGGATCTGTTTTGCTACCACTATCATGGGGTTTATTGCCTCTAGCATTGACATTGATTGTCTATTTTACTAAGACCGGTATGGAACTGATAAATTTCCTTGGGGCTGGGTCGGTGTTGCTAATGCTAGTGGGCGGTATTGGTGCTGTTAGCACAAGGCAAGGAATTTTTAATTCTCTTAAAGTCGGTTTAGGGTTTTTCTTTAGTTGTTTATCACTATTTTCTTGGCTAATGGTGGCAAATAATAACTTCGCAGTCGAGTGGGGTATAGCGTCCTCATTTCTCGCTTTTATCATGACCTTTAGAACACTTGATTTCATTTTCAAAGATGCTAATCTAATTTATCAAACTAATTGGTCGGCGAAATCTAGGTTGCCAACAGACTCGATGGCCGGATGGGATGTCAGATCTCGAAGGTTCACACAAAATACGATGGCATTAAAGCGATTTGACAAAGATAGTTTTGCTCACATCTACGGTACTAGAACTCTACAAGGCTTAGCAATACGCTTGGATGTGTTCGGTGTGCCAATGGGAGAACGCTTTGATTTCCGTCTTTTAGGGCTTGATTTGACGGAATTTATTGTCGAAGATGAATAGTCATCTTGAATAACCGACCGCGATGGCAGTTTTTACATGGAAGTTACTATACTGTTGGGTTCGTCCTCAGATATGCCTATTGCCGAAAAGTGTACCAAAATCTTGAAGCAGTTTTCAGTTGATTATCAACTGCGTGTTGCTAGTGCTCATCGTTCACCAAAATTTGTAGAGCAAATTATTCATGATGCTGAAGCAGATGGCTGTAAAGTGTTCATTGCAATGGCTGGATTAGCAGCAGCACTGCCAGGTGCTGTAGCTGCTCTTACCACCAAGCCAGTTATTGGTGTGCCATGTGGTGGAAAAGTGCCTTTCGATTCCTTACTATCCATTGTACAATTACCTCCTGGTGTCCCAGCAGCAACTGTTGGCGTCGACCGTGGTGATAATGCCGGATACTTGGCTGTACAGATGCTAGCATTGCAAAACGATGCACATGCTGCTGCCCTGAAGCAAAATAAACTCGACCAAGTAGAGCGAGTCAAAGCCCAAGACCGAGAGGTCAACGGGGGCGCCTGATATGTTTGATGTCGATGAATTCGTTAAGGAATCCATCGAATCACTGCAAAACACAATTGATGATATAGCCATAATTGCTTGTTCAGGTGGTGTCGATTCTACTGTTGCTGCTGTTATCGCAAATCAAGCAGTAGGGGATTTACTGCATTGTGTTTATGTTGACACTGGGTTTATGCGTAAAGGTGAGACTGAACAGATTGAGGCTTTACTGGCCGAGCAAGGAATCAAGAATTTGGTGACTGTCAAGGCAGCGGATCGTTACTTTGAAGCCCTCAAAGGTGTTACTGAGCCAGAGCAAAAGCGCAAGGTGATCGGAGAGTTATTCATTAGAATTTTTGAAGATGAGCAGAAGAAATGCGGCGCTAAATATTTAGTTCAAGGAACCATTGCCCCAGATTGGATTGAATCAGGCGGCGGTGTACGTGATACTATCAAGTCGCATCACAATGTTGGCGGCTTGCCTGAAGACATGACTCTTGAGGTAGTTGAACCACTGCGTGATTTATACAAAGATGAAGTCAGAGAATTAGCCCGCTTCCTCGAAATCAATGTGGCAGAAAGACAACCATTCCCTGGTCCAGGGTTAGCAGTTAGAACTCTTGGTGATTTAACCCCAGAGCGTGTTGCAGTAGTTAGAGAGGCTTGCGCAATTGTTGAAGAGGAGTTTGAAAAGGCTGCAGGAGAAGGTTTGATGGAATTACCTTGGCAATATTTTGCTGCTCTACTCCCTGTTCGTAGCGTCGGTGTGCATGGGGACGTTCGTGCCTATGGTGAAACAATAGTAGTTCGTGCAGTCCAATCTATGGACGGCATGTCAGCAAGATACTCAGAGATTCCTCATCCTATATTGCAGAAAATAAGTACTCGAATAACTAACACTGTCAAAGGTGCAGCTAACCGTGTAGTGTATGATATTACTCACAAACCACCAGGCACAATTGAGTGGGAATGATTGGATAAATTTCACAGAATAGTTTAACATTTATAGCAAGGTATCAAAAACAGATTGAATCTGTTATGGTGTATGGGACAAAAGCGATTGAGTGTATTTATTGTTGCCATTTTCTTATTTTCTCTTGTTTCAAGTGTCCAAGCATCTGAGGATGGCGAAACAGTGGCTCAATTTGGCACTGGTTTTGATGAGGTCGTAATCGCCGATTCAACTGACGGTTTATTCGACCCCCGTGACCTTGAATTCCACCCAGGGCGAACTGATGAACTTTGGATTGCTAACCGTGGCGACGACAGTATTTCCATCATCCATGATACAGGACTTGACACTCAGTATTCTCAAAACCGTGAAGATTCCAACAGTAATCACTTCCTAGAAGAAGTCAGCGCAATTGCCTTTGGTGCCTATGATGAGGAATTTGATTGGCAGTGGGGCTCGGCCCAAGAAACCCAAAACACCTACTGTGGTCAAGGATCACCAAATCAGTTCATGGGCCCAACCTTGTGGCCATCTTCGCTTTCGCACTTTGCAGTAGAGAATCAAAATAACGGCAATGGCTTATTAGGTAGTCATATAGATATGAATCACCAATCACCAGACGGAATGGGCATTGCTCACGATAGTGGTAATGCATATTGGTACTTTGATGGTTATTACGGCGAGTTAGTTTACTATGATTTCCAACAAGACCATGATACCGGTGAAGACGATCACTCAGATGGTATCGTTCATCGATATGTCGATATTGAACTAACTAGAGACGGAGGCATACCCGGCCATATGGTGTTGGATAAAGAATCTGGAATACTCTACATAGCAGACACAGGAAAGAATCGTGTCTTGTGGGTTAATACCGATGACCAATCTGTTTCAACCACCGACATACTAAACTCTGCAACGCAGAAGGAACCACTCGCAGAGTACAAGGAAAAAAGAGGTATGGAATGGGGTGTCTTGGACACTGGACTTGGGCGTCCCTCTGGTATTGCCCTAGAAGGTGATACCTTATTTGTATCAGAAAATGGTAACGGGCAAATTGTCGCTTACAATTTAGCAGATGACGGCAAGAGTGCTACTGTTGCTGATACAATCCAAACTAGTGCACAATTCATTATGGGTCTTGAAGTTGGACCAGATGGTCATCTCTACTACGTTGATAACGGTAAAGATCAGGTTGTCAGAATCGAACCATTCTATGACTTAGATGCAGACGGCGTTCTTGATGAAGATGACAACTGCATTGCTGTTGCTAATCCTGGTCAAGCCAATTATGACGCTGACTATTTTGGTGATGCATGTGATGAAGATGATGATAATGATTCAATCCTCGATGTTGATGATAATTGTCCAACAGGTCAGAAATCTTGGACTTCACAAAAAGGCATTGACCATGACTTAGATGGTTGTGCTGATGCTAGTGAGGATGATGATGATGATAACGATGGAGTTGTCGATTTAAGCGATCTGTGCCCTAAGGGTGAAATTAACTGGCCATCACGCTCATCAACTGATTTAGATAGCGATGGATGCCGAGATGATGATGAAGATTTGGATGATGATGGTGATGGTATTTGCGATGCTGGTGCTGGTAATGAATTGTGCCAAGTCTCTGATATGGCGGCTGATTTATGTCCTGTCAGTAATATAGGATTTATTTCAACTTTGGAAACTGATAATGATGCCGATGGTTGTGAAGATGCAGTTGAGGATAATGATGATGATAATGATGGATACAGCGATACTATCGATGATTGTCCGTTAACCTCAGGCTCCAGTACCGGTGAATTAACCGGTTGTTTAGACGGTGATTATGACGGTTACGCCGATTCAATCGATATTTTCCCGGCAGACCCTAGTCAATGGGCTGACAGCGATAACGACGGCTATGGTGACGAGCTACGAGGCACTAATGGCGACTATTGTCCAACTATTGTTGGAACCTCCACACTAGACCGGCTAGGTTGTGTTGATACAGATGATGATGGTTGGTCAGACCCCGATGATACTTGGAACATAAATTTCGGTGCCGATGCATTCCCTGACGAGCCGACTCAACATTTCGATGGCGATAATGACGGATACGGAGATGATGCGGAAGGACTTCAACCCGATGGTTGCACCAATATTGCCGGAACCTCGTTCGAAGATGTATTTGGTTGCCGTGATAGTGATGGTGATGGCTGGTCAGATGCTTATGATGCTTTCAACAATGATGCAACACAATACTCTGACCAAGATGGTGATGGTTATGGAGATCTGATCAGCGGTAATACGCCAGACTCTTGCCCGACGATATTTGGTAATTCTACAATAGAGCGATTTGGTTGTCTTGATTCGGACGGGGATGGTCTGGACGATGAATTAGATGAATTTCCCAATGATGATACCGAACAAATCGATACCGATGGAGATGGGGTTGGCGATAACTTAGATGCCTATCCACAAGACGGTTCGATGTCGGTAATTTCAGATGATAAAGATGATTCTTCCAATGTGATTGGTATAGTGACAATTGGTGCGGTCATTCTTGGAATTATTGTAGTAATTGGAATATACGCGACTCGACGTAAACCAGAACTTATCCCTGACCACGTCATGCCGTTTGCTAATCAACAATTCATTCAACCAATGGCTCAAACAATGCCACAACCAGCAATGGAGTATGCTCCACCTGTACAAACTCCCCAAGGACCCCCACTGCCTCCAGAAGGACTACCACCAAATTGGACCATGGAGCAATGGGCTTGGTATGGTGAAGACTATTTACGTAATCGTTGAAGGAATCACGCTATCTTTTATACCGACTTTTACTACGGTAGTTGATGAATAATTACCTGGCTCGCCTAATGCGTTATTGGTTGTGCTTTGGTACATTGTATGACATAGCCTTTGCGCTAATTTTTTCGTCGTTAATTGCCATACTATTGCAAGTTTCATCGCTCATTGATTATTTATTGATCTTTAGTGCTTGCTGGTTTACTATCGAACTTTTCTGGTGGTTGGTAGATAAATTTGGCACGACTCTTCAAAGAAACCGAATAATTCGCAAATACTTTCTCGGCGCTCAATTCAAAAAGCGTTGATTAAACCCAATAGTTATCTATTTTTTTCATTCAAATTATCTAGAAACTCATTTAGATATTCATCCGGAGTTTGTCCATTTAATCTTACGGTGATCCTAAAATAGATTCCAATTATTATGGCGGCTGCTAGCAATACTATGCCAATAAAACCAACTGCATCAGATACCATCGTAAATCACCCTTCTTGTGATTTAACTTTAGTCGACTGAAGTAGTTAACAGTGACGCCGATTATGGATTAATCTACGATGCTTTTTCCCTCGAAAATTTACTCAAAAAATCACCTAAGATTAACAAATTTCATTATGAAACAGTAACGCTACAGATTACAGGAATTCCAGTGTATAGAGATGATGATTTGATTATTGATATCTCATAAAAACCCCATGAAAGTCCTAACACTGGTGACCATATTCTAATAGTCATATATTCATCTGTCCCAAAATCAAAGTCCAATGTCGTTGATGAAGTTATTCCTCCCGCATTCAGGTCAACAACATTTGTAGCACCACCCGATTGGAAATTTGTCCACGATACGTGATATACTGAGCCTGGTGGTGCAACACTATTTGTAATTTCTAATTCAATATCATCAGTAGTTAAATCATCTAACCAAATTCTTACAACACCATCGTCAAATAACGTAACATCTCCAGAGCCTGTGTTACTGATAGAATTGGTAATTTGGTCATAATCATAACATTCCCATGAAGTGGTAATATCATTCCACTTAATGATTTGATCAGTTGTACAACCTAAGTCACCAACCCCAGCAGGTCCTTGTGGACCCATTGGGCCTTGAGCACCGTCTTGTCCGTCTGCACCATCTTGACCATCAATCCCATTACAAACATCAATTGAAATTACCACTTCAGTAGCATCTAAAATTCCGTCAGCATTAGCATCTTGACCAATATCAAATGCATTACCTCCATTTGCACATGTTGATGTTTTTGCATTAATTAAAATTGAAATTCCATCTTGTCCGTCTGCTCCATTTTGTCCATCAGCTCCGTTATCCCCATCTGCTCCAGCAGGACCTTGTGGGCCAACTGGGCCTTGAGCACCATCTTGTCCGTTTGCTCCATTCTGTCCATCTGCTCCGTCATTTCCAGCAGGGCCTTGTGGGCCTACTGGGCCTTGAGCACCATCTTGTCCATCTGCTCCATTCTGTCCATCAGCACCATCAGCCCCATCTGCTCCAGCAGGTCCTTGTGGGCCAGTTGCACCATCTTGTCCATCTGCTCCATTCTGTCCATCAGCACCATCAGCCCCATCTGCTCCAGCAGGTCCTTGTGGGCCAGTTGCACCATCTTGTCCATCTGCTCCATTCTGTCCATCAGCA